>ERZ1643246.616-NODE-616-length-44714-cov-7.364428_pt1 | contig 44714 bp, 47 predicted proteins | sample MGYA00579265_ERZ1643246 | MGnify/ENA primary metagenome ERZ1643246 (study PRJEB29033, sample SAMEA4952261) | chicken gut metagenome | biome: Broiler Chicken; feature: Gastrointestinal Tract; material: Caecum | place: Ireland | collected 2018 | study: Broiler... | reverse complement strand
CTGACATCTGTTCCGGTCTTTTCTTGTCTCTTATGATATGGTACACTGGAAACAGAGAAACAGGGAGGTATGATGGTATGGGAAATGGAGCAGGATCAAGCTGCAGTAGCTGCGCTTACTATATTTATGATGATGAATACGATGAGTATATTTGTGATGCCGCAATGGACGAGGATGATTATGTAAGGCTCAGACTGGAACCCCATTATTCCTGTCCGTATTATCGGAATGGAGATGAATACCGGATTGTGCGCAAACAGATGTAACCGTGTGGACCGGAGAACAAGAGAGGAAAAACGTATGAAAAGGAAAGTACAGGAATATTTTTTCTATTTTATGTTATATTCCATCATCGGATGGATTTATGAAGTGTTTCTGGAGGTTGTCGTCTACCGTTGGGGATTTTCCAACAGAGGAGTGCTGTTTGGACCATACTGTGTCATCTACGGATTTGGAGCACTGATTTTGATTTTTGCACTCGGCGGATTGCAGAAAAAACGGATTTATCTAGGTAAGATTCTGGTGACGCCGCTTTTGGTATTTGTAGGAATCGTGGTCATTACGACTGTGGTGGAACTGATTGGAAGCTACATTATGGAATTTACGTCCGGAGAATGGATGTGGGACTATACGCGGTTTGCTTTTAATTTTCAGGGACGTATTGCCCTGAATCCGAGTATTCGGTTTGGAATTGGCGGAATGGTGTTTCTCTATCTGCTGCAGCCGTTGTTTGTCAGGCTGACCAAAAAGATTCCGGAGAAGACGTTTGAAGTGCTGACCGGAATTCTGGCAGTGCTGTTTCTGATTGATGTAGTGGTGATGGTGTTGAAATAGAAAGAGGAGATGGGTATGTTTGGAAATCCGATACGAAAATGGATACCAGTTATTTTATACCTGTTTATCTGGATGCTGACTATACTCGTATTCTGGTTTTTTACCGATGGATCGGATGCGATGGGATTTAGTCTTGTTTACTTCTGGTTTCTGCTTCCGGTTTCCACCTTTTTGTTATCCTTGGCGCTTGGAAACAGCAGACATTGGGGGAAAATACGATGGGTCTGGTGTCTGTTTTTTGGAGTGATGTACATGCTGGCCGCGTATGTTACGTTTCAGACAGCAAATATGACAGCAACCGGAATCGTCCGGATTCCGGACTGGAAGATGATCTGGATCGGAGCATTGATCTCTTTTGCGGGAATGGTGGCCGGTGCACTGCACCGTGCAAAAAAGTGGAAGAAGAAAGACAAATAAAGGACAGGTGAATCAAAATGAGTCTTACAGAGCAGTTGAAAGAGATTTTATATAAACAGGGGGCAGTACTTGTAGGAATCGGAGATATGAGGCAGGTCCGGGAATGCCGGTTTCCGGTGGGAGTTTCTGTTGCGGTTCCGCTTCCAAAGCATGTGGTTCGGGATCTGAAAACGGCACCGACGAAAGAGTACTATGAGCTCTACGGAAGTCTGAACAGCAGGCTGAATACAATTGTGAAAGCAGGGGAGGCCTTTTTGAAAGAGCTGGGATATGATGCATGGGCTCAGACGACAGAACGGGTGAAAGTAAATGAAGAAAACCGGTCTGAGCTTCCGCATAAAACAGTTGCCACAAGAGCCGGACTTGGATGGATTGGGAAGAACTGCCTGCTGGTAACACCGGAGTATGGATCGGCCATTCGGTTATCATCCCTTTTGACGGATGCGCCCCTGGAATGTGCTGAACCAATCCTGAAGTCTCAGTGCGGGGGATGCACACTCTGTGTACAGAACTGCCCGGCGGGAGCACTTGCCGGGACACTGTGGGAGGCAGGGATGGAACGGTCAAAGATTGTTGATGTAGACAGCTGCTACCGGAAGCAAAAAGAGATCATGTATGCGAATACGGGAATTGATACGGATCTGTGCGGAAGATGCTTTGCTGTGTGCGCTTATACGCAGAAATATCTGAAACAGGAAGAAAAATAGGGAGAAAAAGTGAATGAGTGAGTATACGATTCTGAATCTGAGAGAAAGGCCCAGGTGGAAACAGAAAGCGGCACAGTGGTTTCATGAGAAGTGGAGTATTCCGCTGGAGTCCTATCTGGAGAGTATGGAAGAAAGCCTGAACAGCGAAAGCCCGGTGCCACAGTGGTACCTGGCATTATATGAAGATCAGATCATAGGCGGGCTTGGTGTGATAGAAAATGATTTTCATGACAGAAAGGATCTGACACCAAACGTCTGCGCGGTTTATGTAGAGGAGGCATTCCGGTGCAGAGGAATCGCAGGGAACCTGCTTAATACCGTATGCCGGGATATGAAACAAAAAGGAATCGATACTCTATATCTCATTACAGATCACGACTCCTTTTACGAACGGTACGGATGGGAATTCTACTGCATGGTGCAGGGAGATGGGGAAGAGGAAAAGACGAGGATGTATGTACATCGGGAGAGATAGGGAAAGAGATTATGATCATCAAAATAGGAAACTATGATTATACAGAAGTTTGGGATGGTGTACTATATAAGAAACTGTCCAATTACCCGAAGATCTCTGACTGGGAAATCAGAACAATGATTGAGTTTATGGATTATGAAAAAATGTATGGAAGAAAATGTCAGTTGATCTGTGAAGATAAAGACCTCTTAAAAACAGTAAAGAACGCCATTTTAGAAAAAGAAAAATTTCGAAATATTCCGGTTCCGGAAAAGATTACCGAGTGTACGGCTTGCCGGTATAGAAAAGGATGCTGCACAAAATTTGTTTGTCATACTACTTCTTTGGAAAATGCTTCAAAAATCTTAAGATCAGGAAGGCTTCTTTCTGCCCGACGTGCAAGAAATTTAACAGTAAAAGAACTGACAGAGGAAAAAAGAAATGCAGCTCATGATCCGCCAGACTATTTTGAATACATTATGTTCACATGGGGCAACTGTCAGGCAGGAGATAGGCTGGTGATGGAGAGAAATCTTGGCAGATTTCCGACAGAACAGGATCTAAGCAGTGATTTTGCACCGGGAGTCCGGTTCTATTTTCGATACAAGGAGTTGATTCGTCATCCAAATGTAGTTTTTGACGGTGTTCTTCCCTTGAAAATCAGAGATGAACTTAGTTTGAAAGACTGGTGTATGGCTGTGATTGTTCCGGACGAATGGAAACAAAGTATCGAACAGGAAGTAGACGCCAGTTTATCAAATAGAATCATTTATTTGGAAAATGACTGTAAAGATATCTGGGACTGGTCTGAAAAGGTATACCAGAAAATAGAAGCGATAGATCAACAAAATGATGAGGAAAAACTAATATGAAAATCATAGTGCATACGATGGAATATCAAGGTGGAGAGTGTGTGTCAGATCTGCCTGTAAGAAATTATTCAGATGTTGATTATCAAGAGTATAAAAGGATTTATAATGAATGTTTCCGGGATATGAGAAAAGCATTACAGATATTTCCAGTGGATTGCTGCAGCAGTAAGGGAGAACTGCGACACAAAAAGGAAAGCATTTATATTCTTGAAAATGAAGGCAGATTCATCGGTTCAGTTGCCCTATATGGTAATGAGATTGATGATTTGATCGTGGAAAAAAGTTTTCAAAAAATGGGATATGGAGAAGCGTTACTGCAGTTTGCAATTTCTTGCCTGCAAAGTAATCATGTCTCCCCGATTGTTCTTAGAGTTGCCGATTGGAATCAGAGAGCACTCAAAATATATTTGAAAAATGGTTTTTCTATCATTAAAACAGAAGTGGTTTGAGCGTATGTAGAAGTATAAAGGTAAAAATGAATAGTCTAGTCAGGAGATAGAAATATGGCAGAGAAAAGCAGAAGCGATTTCTGTATAGAATGCAGAAGAGAAACAGAGTACACTTTATGTAAAAAAACGGTTGAGAAGCAAATTAGAGGAAAAGAATATCAGTTTACGATTACTACAGCAATCTGTAACAAGTGTGGAAAAGAAATGAGTATTCCAGGGCTTCTTGATAGGAATATTCAGGAGATGGATGAGCAGTATCGAAGGACAGAAGGAATTGTGTCAACGGAAGAAATTAAGCAGTTGATAGAGCTTTATAATCTGGGAGAAGCTCCGCTGTCTCTGAAATTGGGATTGGAAGAGGAGACGATAGGGAGGTATCTTGATGGACAGATTCCGTCAAAAGAAAATTCAGATATCATCAGATCCGCTTCCGCAAGAAGATGAATAAGAGGTGAACACAATGGAACGATGTGCCTGGTGTATGTGCAATGAGAAAATGGTGAAGTACCACGATGAAGAATGGGGCGTCCCACTTTGGGATGACCAGAAACAGTTTGAGTTTCTGATGATGGAAGTCATGCAGTGCGGACTGAACTGGAATATGATGATTCAGAAGCGGGAAATTTTCCGTGGTTGTTTTGACGAGTTCGATTATGATAAAGTGGCGGATTACGGGGAAGCAGATATTGAGCGAATCATGGGAACCGAAGGTATGATCCGATCCCGGAGAAAGATCGAAGCTGTGATCCACAATGCCAGATGTTTTCAGAAGATCCGGGAAGAGTTTGGGACCTTTTCGGATTACATTTGGAGCTTTACGAAAGGGAAAACATATCTGTATACCGGACACCAGAAAGGAGAGGTACCGGCAAGAAACGGCTTATCTGACAGGATCAGTAAAGATCTGAAAAAGCGGGGACTAAAATATATGGGTTCTGTGACTGTCTACTCCCATTTACAGGCGTGCGGTATTATCAATGATCATAATGAGAGCTGTTTCCGGTATCAGGAACTGCTGGAAATGTCGGATGCAGTACATAAAAGAAGAGATAAAGAGCAATAGAAACGAGGCGGATAATATGATCGAATATCAGGATATTGTTTTGTTAAATGGCATACTGGAAGAGAGCGGTACGCGGTTTCATGTGGGGTATAAAAATGAGGAGACCGCCTGCATCATTCCACCAGGAGAATGCTGCCTGACAGAGGAAGCAAGAGAGACTGCGGTAACCTGTATTCAGGAATACTATGCAGCAAAGGGGGAAGAAGTCCGGTTTTCAGAAGACGGATATTATTTTTCCTGCTTTTCCAAAGAGCGAGGACAGAATGGGTAAACTTTAATATGTTATTTTAGATCACAATTAATCATACTTGTTTTGCGTTGTATATACTATTCAATTTTCCTTCCAATTTTCCGTTCTGGTTCCTGTCGTGATAGGAAAAATCGTTTTCTGCATTTCTATTGGCATATTCATCGGTTATGTCTATTTGAAAACGAAAAATATTTGGATTTGTGTGATCATTCACTACCTGAATAATGGTATGAACAGCATAATAGATCCGTCCACCGGTGAGTCTTCTTTAAATTTTCTACTTGAAATCGCGGCTATAATGATTGCGGCATTGCTTATATATGGTGTGTTTATACATGCAAAGGTATTTCAGGACAATGAGATCATCGATTCCTTTCTGCTGCCGCGAAAACCATCAGAAACTTCTCAGAATGACCCAGAGCGCGGAGACTCGTAATGATTCAATGCATATATAATTAAAAAGACACCTTGACTTTTCAAAAAAGTGTGTATATAATATCTACATTTACACACAAAACAAGAAAAGAGGGTGAAAAAGATGAAGCATATTGACATCAAAAAACTATTGACAGACGCCGAGAGCTATGTTGATACTTCGGTTACAGTCTGCGGGTGGGTGAGAACTGCCAGAAATTCTAAAAGTGTTTCCTTTATTGAACTGAACGATGGTACTTGTCTGAATAATATCCAGTTGGTGATTGACAAGAATGAATTGGAAGTAAATAAAAATGCGTTCAATGTGGGAGCAGCGTTAAAGGCAGTCGGCTCTTTTGTCAGATCCGAGCGCAATGGCTTTGAAATTCAGATTCAGGCGATTGAGGTGCTTGGTAATTGCCCGTCTGATTTTCCCCTTCAGAAAAAGCGCCACACGGTAGAATTTTTGAGGACGATTCCGCACCTTCGTGTGCGTACAAGATATTTTGAAGCGTTGTTTGCGGTGCGTGATCAGTTGTCCTATGCGGTTCACGACTATTTTCATAAAAACGGATATAAATATGTTCATACCCCGATTATTACGGGAAGCGACTGTGAAGGAGCAGGGGAAATGTTCCGTGTTACCACACAGCCATGGGATGCAAAGGCGGAAAACGGTAGTGCCTATCCGAATGAAGAAAGCTATTTTAAAGACGACTTTTTCGGAACCAAGGCAGGCCTGACGGTTTCCGCACAACTTGAGGGTGAGATGGCCGCTATGGGTCTTGGAAGGATCTATACGTTTGGCCCGACTTTCCGCGCGGAGCACAGCAATACGACACGTCATGCGGCGGAATTCTGGCAGGTCGAGCCGGAAGTCTGCTTTGCAGATATCGATGATATTATCGAGATTGGCGAAGACTTTATTAAATCGATTATCCGGGATGTCATGGAGCACTGCCCGGATGAGATTCAGTTTTTCAACCAGTGGGTGGACAAAGGGCTGACCGAGAAGCTGAACCTTGTGCTTGAAAGTGATTTTGGACGGATGACCTACACGGAGGCAGTGGAAATTCTGCAAAAATCGGGAAAAGAATTCCAGTATCCGGTGGAATGGGGATGCGATCTTCAGACCGAGCATGAGAAATACCTGACGGAAGAATATTTAAAGAAGCCGGTATTTGTAGTAGACTATCCGGCTGATATCAAAGCCTTTTATATGAAACAGAATCCGGACGGAAAAACAGTTGCTGCGACGGATCTGCTTGTTCCGGGGATCGGAGAGATCATCGGATGCAGCGAGAGGGAAGCGGATATGGAAAAACTTGTCGCTGCGATGGAAAAGCGCGGGATGCCACTGGAAGAATATCAGGCATATCTGGACACAAGAAAATACGGAAGTGTGCCGCACAGCGGATTCGGTCTTGGCTTTGACCGGATGCTGATGTATTTGACGGGAGTATCCAACATCAGGGACACACTGCTGTTTCCAAGGACAGTAGGAAATCTGTCTTGATATTGAGAAAGGGAAAGAGGAGAGAACCCATGTACCAGTCATACATTTTTGATTTATACGGAACGCTGGTGGATATTCATACGGACGAGGAAAGGATGGAGGTGTGGGAAAAGCTCGCATTGTTTTATGGATATTATGGAGCGTTTTACACGCCCCAGGAGCTTCAGAAAGCATATCAGGAACTTACAAAAGAGTCAGCAAAAGGAGCGCTTCGCCATGACAGTCATGAGAGTTTTCCGGAACTTCAGATCGAAGATGTTTTTCAGGAGTTATTTCGGCAGAAAGGCGTGGAAGTTCTTAGGGACCTTGCTGTTCATGCAGGACAGTTTTTCCGCGTATTGACAACAGACTATGTCCGGCTTTACGATGGAACACGGGAGATGCTGGAGGAGCTGAAAGCCGCAGGAGGGAAGCTTTACCTGCTGTCCAATGCACAGCGGATTTTCACAGAATACGAGATGAGGGCGCTGGATATTTTCCGATATTTTGACGGAATCTATATTTCATCTGTTTATGGATACAAAAAGCCGGATATCCGTTTTTTTGAGCAGCTGTTGGAACACGAAAAGATCAATAAAGAAGCTGCGATTATGATTGGAAATGACGGAATCTGTGATATCAAAGGGGCGAAAGAGGCAGGACTTGATACATTTTACATCCGGTCCAATATTTCTCCTAAGGAGGAGACTCCGCAGGCTGATTTCGTATTGGAAGAGATGAACCAGAGGAAGGTAAAGGAACTTCTCCTAGGTGGCAAAGAGGAGACCTTACTCTGTTGATAATGTGGTGAAACATACCAAAGCAGGAGGAAAAAGAGATGAAATTGTTAATCAAACAGAGAGTGTTTTCGTGGACGGATACTTACGACATTTATGACGAGGAAGGAAATGTCCGGTATTTTGTCAAGGGAGATTTTTTCGCAATCGGCCACAGGCTCCGTGTTTATGATATGGAGCAGCGGGAGATTGGGCTCATTCAGGAAAAGCTGCTGCACTTGATGCCCACTTTTGAAGTTTACATAGATGGGTGGCTTTGCGGTACTGTGTCGAAAAAGCTGACATTGCTTCGGCCAAAATATCAGGTAGACTATAGCGGATGGCAGGTGGAGGGAGATTTCCTTGGCTGGGAATACGATGCTTTTTCAGGAGGAGTTCCGGTTATGCATATTTCCAAAGAGATTTTTCACTGGGGAGACACCTATGTGATAGATATTGTGGATCCGGCGGATGAAATCCACGCATTGATGTTGGTTTTGGCGATTGATGCAGCGAACTGTGCTTCCAGTTGATCCGAAAAGACAGGGAAAGAAAAATGAAAAAGTCAAAGATTTTATCGATATTGGCCGGCGCGGCTTTGTTTTTGGCCGTAGCTCTTCCGATTCTATTTCTGGAAGCTGTAGTCGGCGGTTTTATAATGAAACAATTCGGATTTCAGTATGACTCGATGAAAGCTGTGTTTTTGTTTTTTCTCATTGCGGCTATCGTGGATGCGCCCTTTGAGATTCTCGCAGAGGCTTTTCCCAAAGCGATGGAAAGTCTTGGCTGGGTCCGAAGATCCGGAAGATTGTTTCTGTGGTTTGTCCTGGATATGGTGTTTGACATGGCAGCCTTTGCCATGACAGACCATTTTATGGACAGTATAAGGGTAGATGTAGTCGGAATCGTCCTTGTGTCTGCACTTTCTTCAGGGATTTCCATTCTGCTGGGACGAAAAGAAGAGGGAGCTTCCGGAGAAAAATAAAAGGAGGAAGAAAAAAATGATACAGATTGAACAGGAAAAATGTATTGGATGCGGACAATGTGTCCAGGACTGCGTTGGACATACTTTGAAACTGGAAGATGGAAAAGCGAAAGTAAAACGGGACTGTATTCTTTGCGGACACTGCGCTGCAGTCTGTCCGGTTGAAGCGGTAAGCATTACAGAATATACGGAAGATCAGATGATCCCATACAAAAAAGAAACGTTTGATCTGGATCCGGATGTATACTCCAATGCAGTAAAGTTCAGAAGAAGTATCCGCAATTACAAGGATCGCCGGATAGAGCGGGAAACCATTCTCAGACTGCTGGATGTAGCTGCGCATACGGCAACCGCTAAAAACGATCGGAAGATGAAGTTTGTAGTGGTACAGGACCGTCTGGAGGAGTTTAAAGAACTGATTTTCCAGGGACTGAAGGAAGAACTAGAAGCGCACAAAGGTGAAAAAAGCCAGCGGATGGCGCTTCTTTACAGCTTTTATAAAGGAAGGGCCAAAGAACCAAAAGACGAGTTTTTATTCCGGAATGCACCGGCAGTGCTCTATATCATGGGAGAACGTCTGGATGATGCCGGGCTGGCAGCTCAGAATATGGAGATGATGGCAAGAGCCATGGGGCTGGGAGTGTTGTACAATGGATACTTGAAAGCCGCTACCATGTGTTCAAAAAAAGCCAGAACTTTCCTGGACAAAGAGGAAAGGCCGGTTGCCATCTGCATGTTGATGGGCTACCCGGCCGTAACCTACAAAAGGACGGCTCCGCGGAAAAAAGCGGAGTATGAAATCTTATAAAACCGAATTGACAAGTAAAAGAGAATGTGTTATATTCGTTCCAAGCAATGGAAAGGGAGTAGCTTAAACCTTCTTCGGAAGGTCGATTTGTAATCGTCAGCCGGTATCGAGAGGTACCCGTAGCAAATGAGATAGCAAGACTTTTATTGTGGCAAATGTCATGATAGGAGTCTTTTTTTTATTGTAAAGGAACTCCTTGCCAGGCAGTAGAATGCTGTGTGGGATCATGGCAGACGAAGTGTTACAGATTAAGAAAGAGAGGAAAACAGGATGGAAAATGCAGTTATGAGGCAGGACTTAAAAAGTGCAGAGGAGGCAGGAATCCAGGCTCTTGAAAGCCTGTATCTGGTCAGAGAAAAGCTGAACAGTGCCAAAAAGTGGGGGATACTGGACATTTTAGGAGGGAACCTGATCAGCACTTATGTAAAGCATTCTAAAATTGATGAAGTGGAAGGGTTAATCGAGCAGGCAAGAATCAAGCTGACAGATTTTCAAAAGATGCTTCGCAAAGTAGAGGCGCCGTCGCAGCTGCAACTGGAGATCAGCGGTTTTCTGACCTTTGCAGATTTTGCGTTTGATAACCCGATTACGGACTATCTGGTACAGACGAAGCTTCAGACGCTGGGAGAAGAGGTGGATGATACCATCCAGATGACGGAGAAGCTTCTGAATCATATCCAAAGACAGTAGGAGGAAAGAGCATGGGATGTCTGGGAAATGCGCTGTGGTTTCTTTTGGGAGGCGGACTAAGTGGACTGAGCTGGTTCCTGACAGGATGTCTTTGGTGTATTACCATCATTGGAATTCCAGTAGGAACCCAGTGCTTTAAGATGGCGGGACTGAGTATTTTTCCGTTTGGAAAAGAAGTGCGGTATGGAGGCGGGGCTGGATCCTTTCTCCTGAATGTGATCTGGATCCTTGTGTCAGGATGGCTGCTTGCCGCAGAACACTGTGTATGTGGAGTGTTGCTTTGCATTACCATCATAGGCATTCCATTTGGATTGCAGCATTTTAAGCTTGCCAAGCTGGCGCTGATGCCGTTTGGGACGGAAGTATATTAAAGAATTCGCAATTTTATAGAAATTTTAGAAAAAGATTGACACAGGCGAAGAAGATATTATATACTGTCATCAGAAAAAAGCATATGATAGCGTGTTACTGAATTTCAGGCATGAACTATCCTTATACATTTCGTACAGCGGACGAAGTGTCAAAGGGGAGAGTTCATGCTTTTTTATTTTAGGAATAACGCTGTCGCAAAAATGAGAGGAGAGAAACACATGAAAGACAAAATTTTTGGTGTCCTTCAACGAATTGGACGAAGCTTTATGCTTCCGATTGCGATTCTTCCGGTTGCGGGACTTCTGCTGGGAATAGGAAGTTCTCTGACCAACGCGACCACGATTGAGACTTATCATCTGTCGGGAATCCTGGGAGATGGAACGATTCTGAATGCGTTGTTTACCATCATGATGAAGGCGGGTAATGCGATCTTTGACAACCTGCCGATTATCTTCGCCGTAGGTGTGGCCATAGGTATGGCAAAAAAGGAAAAGGAAGTAGCGGCACTTTCCGCAATGATCGCATTCCTTGTTATGAATGTTACGATTAATGCCATGCTGCAGATTGACGGGACGGTTCTGGCGGACGGCACAGTTTCTGCTGATGTGCTCAGTGGTACCGTAGCAAGTGTGCTGGGAATCCAGACCTTGCAGATGGGGGTATTCGGAGGTATTATTGTAGGACTTGGCGTGGCGGCGCTTCATAACAAATTTCACAAGATTGTACTGCCAAATGCGCTGTCCTTTTTCGGAGGGTCCCGGTTTGTGCCGATTATTTCCACCCTGGTCTATGTAGGTGTGGGAATCCTTCTGTTCTTTGTCTGGCCGTTTGTACAGGATGGCATTTATGCACTTGGAGGCCTGGTAACGGGAACCGGATATTTTGGAACATTGATTTTCGGTATTATTAAACGCGCGTTGATTCCGTTTGGACTTCACCATGTATTTTACCTGCCGTTCTGGCAGACAGCGGTGGGCGGAACCATGGAAGTGGCAGGACAGCTTGTTCAGGGCGGACAGAATATTTTCTTCGCTCAGCTTGCGGATCCGAGTACGGTACATTTCAGCGCAGATGCCACAAGATACTTCTCCGGAGAATTTATTTTCATGATTTTCGGACTTCCGGGAGCAGCCCTTGCCATGTACCAGTGCGCGAAACCGGAAAAGAAAAAACAGGCAGGAGGTCTTCTCCTTTCCGCAGCTCTGACCTGTATGCTGACAGGTATCACAGAGCCTCTGGAATTTTCTTTCCTGTTCGTAGCGCCGATGCTCTTTGGAGTACAGGTTCTCCTGGCAGGTTCCGCATATATGGTGGCGCACATCCTGAATATTGCGGTGGGCCTTACTTTCTCCGGCGGATTTATTGACTTGTTTATTTTCGGTATTCTTCAGGGAAATGCAAAAACGAACTGGATCCGGATCATTCCGGCCGGCATCATTTATTTCATCCTTTATTATGTGATTTTCCGTTTCCTGATTCAGAAGTTTAATCTGAAAACACCGGGACGGGAAGATGATAATGCAGAGACGAAGCTGTATACAAAGGCGGATTACAAGGCAAAACAGGAGCAGCAGGATGGAGCTGGCCAGTCAGCCGGAGATGAGAGAAGCATTCTGATCACCCAGGGACTTGGTGGAAAGAAAAATATTTCCGATGTGGACTGCTGTGCGACGAGACTGCGCTGTACGGTTGTGAAACCGGAGCTTGTCAACGATCAGATTCTAAAACAGACCGGACCATCCGGCATTGTGAAAAAGGGACAGGGGATTCAGATTATTTATGGACCATCTGTAACAGTAGTCAAGTCGAATCTGGAAGATTATCTGGCGACAGCCCCGGATGAAGAGTATACGGCTCCTGTTGTGGAAACAACGGAACCGGAAAAAGAAGGTATAGACGAAACTGACGCAGAGAGGGGACCAAAGAAAACAGAAAAAGTGCTTTGCTCTCCGTTTACCGGAACGGCCTTTCCGATTACGGAAACCCCGGATGAAGCCTTTGCCGGTAAAATGATGGGAGACGGGTACATGGTCATGCCGGAAGAAGGCGTTGTGTATGCACCGGAGGACAGTATGGTGAGCTTTGTCTTCCCAACAAACCATGCCATTGGACTGACAACGAAAGATGGAATCGAATACCTGCTTCATATCGGCGTGGATACAGTAAAGCTGGAAGGAAAAGGCTTTGAAATGTTTGTACATAACGGAGATTCTGTAAAAAAAGGAGACAAACTGATGGCTTTTGATATACAATATATAAAAGAGCATGCGAAATCCGAAGCCTGCATTGCGGTCTTTACAGGACTGACGGAAGCAGAAGAGGTAGTTATGAAAGCATCCGGGCATGTCAATGCACAGGAGGAAATTGCGGAGATCGTAAGCTGCTGATTGTAAAGGAGCTTATGTCAGATGTATCGAATTATCAAAGTATTAAATAATAATGCGATCCTTGCCCTGGACCGGGAAAAGAAGCGGGAGATCATTTTACTTGGAAACGGGATCGGATTTGGAAAGCATCCGGGTGAAGAGACGAAGTTGATGAAAAGTGCAAAGGTCTATACTCTGGTGACCAGGAAGAAACAGGTATCTGCCCTGAAGGTGGTCAACGGTATCAAACCGGTCTATATTGAGGCCACAGGGCGGATTCTGGAGGAGGCAGAGAAGGTGTTTGAGAAGGTCAGCCACGATTCCCTGCTTCCGCTGGCGGATCACATCGCACTGGCGGCAAAGCGGGCGGAAGAGAAAAAGCAGATTCCAAATCCGTTTACACCAGATATCAAAGTGCTGTTCGAGAAAGAATATGAAGTGGCCTTAAAAGGCCGGGAAATCATCCGGGAGATGACCGGTGCGGAGATTTCAGATGATGAGGTCGGTTTTATCTCCCTTCATATTCACTCGGCCCGCACCGATGAGAAGGTCTCTGAGACATTGGATAATACCCGGATTATCAACGAAGGAATCCAGATGATCGAGGAGTATTTTCAGATCGAATTGGAACCGGACTCCCTTGCCTATAACCGGATGATGAGCCATATTTATTATATGCTTGTGCGGACGCGGAAGGGGGAAAGGGTCAAGGCTGATTTAAATGAATTCGTGCAGCTGAAATATCCGAACGAATTTGAGGCGGCGGAAAAGATCTGCGCCTGGATGGAAAAAGAGTTGAAGATGGAGGTAAAAAGCGAGGAGATCGGATTTCTCGCCATCCATATTTTGCGCATTGTAAACCGGGAATAACCGGAACAAATGGAACATGTAAAAAAGATCCCAGCAGGAATCGAATCCGCCGGTCTGGCGGAGACTTCCTGCAGGGATCTTTTCTTTTTAGAGGCTAGATAATCTTTGTCGTCCATTTGGTGCAGTCCCAGACTTCCGATACTACATCCCGGTAAAATTCCGGTTCATGGCAGATCAGAAGGAGACTTCCCCGGTATTCCAGAAGCGCTTTTTTGAGTGCTTCTTTGGCATCCACATCCAGGTGGTTGGTCGGCTCGTCCAGAAGGAGGAGATTCGTATCCCGGTTTACCAGCTTGCACAGACGGACCTTTGCCTGTTCACCTCCGCTTAAGACCCGGATCTGGCTTTCGATGTGTTTGGTGGTCAGCCCGCATTTGGCAAGGGCGGACCGGACTTCGTACTGGGTAAAAGAAGGGAATTCGTCCCAGATTTCATCGATACAGGTGGCCGCATTTTCGCCTTTGACCTCCTGCTCAAAATATCCGATCTGGAGATTTTCCCCCAGCTCACAGCTTCCTTCCAGAGAAGGAATCAGGCCGAGAATACTCTTTAAAAGCGTGGTTTTTCCGATTCCGTTTGCCCCGGTCAGGGCGATTTTCTGTCCCCGCTCCATGGAAATGGAAAGGGGTTTGGAGAGGGGCTCGGTATAGCCAATGACAAGATCCTTTGTCTCAAACAGAACCCTGCCCGGTGTCCTGCCGTAACGGAAATGAAATTCCGGCTTTGGACGCTCTGCGGCCAGCTCGATTTTCTCCATTTTGTCCAGCTTTTTCTGCCGGGACATGGCCATGTTCCTTGTAGAGACGCGGGCCTTATTTCTGGCCACGAAGTCTTTGAGCTCGCTGATTTCCTGTTGCTGGCGGCGGTAAGCCGCTTCCAGCTGTGCTTTCTTCACGGCGTACACCTCTTCAAAGTGGGTGTAGTCTCCCACATAGCGGTTTAGCTCCTGATTTTCCATATGATAGATAATATTGACCACATCATTCAGGAACGGGATGTCGTGGGAGATCAGAATGAAGGCGCTCTCATACTCCTGCAGATAGCGCTTCAGCCAGGCGATGTGCTCCTCGTCCAGATAGTTAGTAGGCTCGTCCAGAAGCAGAATATCCGGCTTTTCCAGAAGCAGCTTTGCCAGCAGGATTTTGGTACGCTGTCCGCCGCTTAGGTCTGTGACGTCCCGGTCAAGGCCGATATCCAGAAGCCCCAGGGCTCTTGCCACTTCCTCTACCTTGCTGTCGATGGTGTAAAAGTCGTGCAGAGTCAGTGTATCCTGAATCGTGCCGAGCTCTTCCATCATTGCAGTCATTTCTTCTTCCGGGGCATCGCCAAGAGAATCGCAGATCTGATTCATCTTTTCTTCCAGATCAAACAGCCAGGCAAAGGCGGATTTCAGTACGTCCCGGATGGTCATTCCCTTTTCCAGAACCGTGTGCTGGTCCAGATATCCGGTCCGGACATGCTTTGCCCATTCGATTTTCCCTTCATCCGGCGTCAGATGACCGGTAATAATATTAAAAAACGTGGATTTCCCCTCGCCGTTTGCTCCCACAAGGCCGATATGCTCGCCGCGGAGAAGACGGAAGGAGACGTCCGAAAAAATCGCACGGTCGCCAAATCCGTGGGACAGATGTTCTACAGTTAAAATACTCATCACTCAAACTCCTTGTCATACAGTCTTTCCCTATTGTACCGGAAATCGGTCCCGTTGTCACCCGAAAAAAAGGATTTCCGGCTTCTTTGATTGTCTTTGTCATGCAGAGGGAAATTTGATACAATAGGAGATAATGAGAGAATTAGTTCATAAGAAAACAGATTGGGGACAGACAAAGAAAAAGGAGGACAAGGAGAACATGAAAGTAGGAATTTTAGGAGCAGGCAGTATTGCGGTTACCATGGCAAAAACATTGAATGGAATGGAGAATGCAAGGGCATATGCAGTGGGATCCAGAAGTCTGGAGAAGGCCCAGGCGTTTGCCGAAAAGAATCAGGTGGAAAAAGCCTACGGATCTTATGAGGCGCTTTTTGCGGACCCGGAGGTGGAGCTGATTTATGTGGCGGTTCCGCATTCGCATCATTGCCAAGCTATGAAGATGGCGCTGGAAGCCGGGAAACCGGTGCTCTGCGAGAAGGCATTTACGGCAAACGCTGCACAGGCAGAGGAAATCCTGCGGTTGTCCGAGGAGAAAGGTATCTTTGTAGGCGAAGCGATGTGGACGAGGTTTCTTCCGTCCAGAGCGATGATCGATGAAGTGATCCGGTCCGGGGAGATTGGAAAGGTTCATATGATTACGGCAAATCTTGGATACGATATCCGGACGGTGGAGCGTTTAAGAAACCCGGAGCTGGCAGGGGGAGCGCTTCTGGACGTGGGAATTTATCCGCTGACATTTATCCGCATGATTACGGATGCGAAGATTGCGTCCATGGATACGTCCTGTGTCAAGCTGGAAACCGGCGTGGATGCGCAGAATGCGGCAACATTTGTATTTGAAGACGGATGCATGGCTTCCATGCACAGCAGTATGCTTGGGGGAACCGAACAGGCCGGAATTGTCTATGGGGACAAGGGCTATCTGATCGCCTGGAATATCAACAATGTCAATAAGATCCAGATTTTCGACAACAACAGGAAGCTGATCCGGGAAATGCAGGTGCCGGAACAGATTACAGGGTTTGAGTATGAAGTCCAGGCGGCCATAGAAGCAATCAGCGCCGGAAAGACGGAATGCCCGCAGATGCCACACAGTGAAACAATGTACATGATGCGTCTGATGGATCGTATGAGAGAGGCATGGGGCATTCGTTTCCCGTTTGAAACAAAGTAATGTACATCGAAAGTACAATATGAATACAGATGCACAAGTGAAACTACCGGACAGGAACGGTCAGGAAGAACGGCAGGTGTCAATAAAAGCAGAAAAAATGCGGCTCATTTTCCGGGAGGACAGATACAGGCACTCCGGGTGCCACTGTACGCCAAGAAGGAACGGGTGACGTATGCCCTCGATGGCTTCGATCAGACCATCGCTGGAAACGGCGGAGACACGCAGGAGTGTTCCGGGATCTTTGACAGCCTGGTGATGAAAACTGTTGACCTTGACCTGTTTGCCGATCAGTCCGGCAAGAAGGGTGTCCTCCTCGGTGAATACCAGATGAGCGGGATCGTGCCGGGAGACAGAAGCAGGATTGTGATTGAAACAGGAAGGCGCTTCTGAGAGATCCTGATACACGGAACCGCCGCAGGAGAGAGCCAGAAGCTGCATTCCTTTGCAGATGGCAAGGACCGGTTTTTCACTGTGCTTCAGCAGAAAGGTAAGAAATTCGAGCTGAAAGCGGTCAAAATCGTAGTCCGTTATTCCGAGTCCATGAGAGGGAGTCTCGCCGAACAGAAGGGGATTAACGTCCGCACCGCCGCAGAAGAGAAAGCCGTCCAGGCGTTTGAGACAGGCACGGAAAAAGGATCCGTCCATATCTTCGTAAAAGGGAATCAAAAACGGCAGACCGCCAAAGTCTGCAACAGCCTGAATGTAAGGAAGGCTGGTAAAGACACGCCCGTGCTCTCTGGCGCAGACTACGATGCCGATGGAAGGAGATTTCTGTTTCATATCTGATTTCCTTTCTGCTTATATTTAGATTATAATGGTATCAGTTTATGAAAAGGAGCCGATTCTTATGAATCTGATTGACATGCACTGTGATACGATTTCGGAGCTGCTTTTGCGCGGTGATCCGGATCAGGATCTGAAGAAGAACGACTTGAAAGTAGATGTGGAAAAGATGAAGCGGGCCGGATCGGCGGCACAGTTTTTTGCCTGCTTTATCTGCATGAATGAATTTCTGGGGAAATCCAGATATGAACAGGCCTATGAGTATGTCCGCAGGATGGCCTCCTATCTGAAAAAGCAGATCTGGATGTACCCGGATGAGCTTGCATTTGCAGGAAATGGAAGGGATCTGGAAAGAAACCAGAGCAGGGGCAGGATTTCTGCATTTCTGACGCTGGAGGAAGGCGGCGTTCTCAATGGAGATTTGACAAGGATTTCCGGTCTGTACGATATGGGAATCCGTCTGATTACCTTGACGTGGAATTATGAAAACTGCATCGGATATCCAAACAGCCCGGATCCGCAGATCATGAGAAAAGGACTGAAGCCCTTCGGATTTTCTGTGATCGAGGAGATGAATCGGATGGGAATGATCATTGATGTCTCCCATCTGTCGGAAGGCGGGTTCTGGGATGTGGTATCCCACAGCAGCACCCCGCCAGTGGCGTCCCACTCCAATGCGAGGTCCCTCCGGAATCATCCGAGAAATCTATCGGATGAACAGATCCGGGCTCTGTCGGAAAAGGGCGGAATTGCGGGGCTGAATTTTTATCAGAAGTTTCTTGGAGAAAGCGATTCCTGCCGTATCGATGAAATGACAGCCCACGTCCGCCATATGTACCAGAAGGGTGGAGAAGACTTTGTGGCAGTCGGAACGGATTTTGACGGGTTCGGAGGAGCCAAAGAGATGGAAATTGCGGATATTGGCGAGATGCCAAGACTCTACGATGCCCTGGCAAAAGCGGGATTCACAGAAAGACATCTGGAGAAATTCTGGTATGGAAACGCAAAACGAGTGATCGATGCGGTGCTTTAGAGGGAAGATTTTGGAGGGAAATTGATGATTGAAGTAGTGTTTGGGGCAAGCGAGGCAGACTCCTTGAAAATGTCGCCGCTGCACACACAAGCGGACGAGATCCTTTGTATGGAACCGGGATTGGATGTTGGAGAAATCCGCGGATTGGAAGATGGGGATCAGCGAAAAAGAGCGCTGGAGCATATGTTTCGGGACGGATCCATGTCCGGAGAACGAGTGTGGAAAGAATATGAGGAAGCCTGGAGCCATAGTGCCGGCACGCCTGAAAAACTCAGGCAGCTTGCAAAGATGGGGAAACCGGTCCGGATCTGGTACGGCAGGGCTCCTTATGAAGTCTGCGGGTATTATTTTGTCTGCCATTTACTAAGTGATCTGACAGATCAGATTTCCGCAGTCAAACTTCCGGAGATTCTATATTTTCACGATACGAATATGCCATATGAAGTATCCATGATGGGCGAGATTGTATCTGAAGAATTTCCAGAACTTCTTACATATGAGAAACAATTAACCGAATGGGATATTCAGAATGGAGCACTGCGCTGGGAAAGGCTTGTGCAGGAGAACGCAGGATTAAGGGCGTCCATCAATGGAAAGATCCTGAGCGTTCCGGAAACTTTTTACGACTTTATGATTGAGAACACATTATCTGAGAAACCGCAAAAAGAAGCAGCGGTACTGGGAACAGTTCTTGGAGAATATCAGGTTGGAATTGCGGACGGCTGGTTGGCACACCGGATCGAGAGCAAGATCCGGGAAGGGGAAATTGTAATTATGAAAGACAGTCCGGAGCCATTTGAACGGTGGATTTGTATAGGAGATAAGACATGATCAGAAAAGCAGAGAAAAGAGATCTTGCGGATGTTGCCAGAATTCATGTAGATGCTTGGAAACAGGTTTATCGAGTAATTATGCCGGAAGAAGTGCTTGAGAAACGAAATTATGATGAGCAAAGGCAGGTCTGGGAACGGAAGCTGGAAAGGGCAGAGGAAGATCTGTATGTGTCTGAGATCAGTGGAAAGATTGCAGGGTTTGCTTCCTGTCGTGTGCTGGATAAGGAACATGCGGAGATCGAGACCTTGTATTTTGATACGGACTACCGAGGGAAAGGCTATGGGACCAAGATGCTGGAGTACCTGCTCCAGGTACTGGGAACAGAGAGGACGGTTTCGCTCTGGTGCGTAAAAGAAAATCCGAATCGGAAATTCTATGAGGCAAATGGAGGAAAACCGGGAAAGGAAAAAGAAGTGCTGATTGGCGGGAAACAAGTTACCGGAATTCAGTATATTTTTGAAAGATAAAAGATGATAAAAGGAGCAAAACAAGAAGTATCATGCGGTGTGATGATGGATCTGTTCAGCTCCTTTTTCTCTATTTTATTCTACGGTAATCCAGTACCGTTCAAAGTTGACTTGTTCTTCCGGCTCCCAGACAGTTCCGTCATAGATTCCGCCGTTTGCAAGGATGGTTTTGCGGCTTGCAATGTTGGTATCTACGCAGGAGACCATTACCTTTTCCAGTCCCAGTTCCTTACAGTACGGCAGGCAGTCGTGAAGCATCTGTTTGGCATAGCCTTTTCGCCGTTCGCTTGGGCGGATGGAGTAGCCGATGTGTCCGCCGTAGGTTTCAAGAAACGGAGTGAAAGAATGGCGGATCTGGATGGTTCCAAGAATTTTCTGATCGGATTCTCTGACATAGATAAACTGTGTCGAAGGCACCATGTCCTCCGGAATATCCTCGCCCTTTTCGAAGCGCTTTGTGTGCGCGATCCATTCTGCAGGATCTTCCATATCTGCCAGCGGACCACAGCCATTGAGAGGACTTTCCGCATCGAGAAACTCCTGGCGGTAGGAGCGGATTTCATCCGAGAAAGAAAGATCTGGCCGTTTCAATGTTAAAATTTCCATAGTTTATTCCCTCCCTCACAAGTATGATTCTAATTATCTTACCAGAAACAAAGAGAGAATTCCCGTACTTTCTGCCAAAAGACACATTTTAAAGCAAATATGGTCTTGTTTTCTGAAAAAACCAGTGCATTCTATTGCAGGCAGTATGTTTCGAAGAAAGTACGAAAGCCTTCGTCGGTGACAGAGGAGGCCACTTCTCTGTCGGGAAGATCATAGTAATAGTTTCCTGTCTGGAAGTCCAGAGAAAGGCGGTCCAGGGGAAATCCTGCAACCTGCTTTGGGTGTGGTTTGTCCGTCAGGAGAAAAGGCTCGGTCCAGAGGCTTTGATCCATCGTGCTGTATATATGTTCCGGATCCAGAATCAGGCAGATGGCGTTTTTGTATCGCCCGGTCAGCGTACCTCCGTGGGTTCTGGCCAGATCGGCATAGTAAGCGGTCATTTCCTCATCGGTAAGTGTTTTGCCGCCGACTCTCCGGATGTGGGTACCGGGCTGGAGTTGTTCCGGGAGCTCTTCGAAGTACAGCCCGCTGTCACAGGAAAAAACGGGCATGCCAAAGGCTTCATAATAGGCCGTTGCTTTCAGAACTGCATTTTCCAGAGGACTGTTTCCGGTTTCTTCAATACGGGGAATTTTCTGGCCAAGATCGGAAAGTCCGATCATCTCGATAGAAAGCGTATCCAATATTCGTTTCATAGATGCAAGTTTGGCAGGATTGGTCGTCCCATACAGCAATTTCATAAGTGGTACCTCCTTTATACAGAGATAACAAAAACTTCCGAAGAAAAGAGCTTTCTTCGGAAGTAATGTTATAAATATGCATAGAATATAAATTATTTCTGGTTATTTTTTTCTTCCATCAGCTTCATGGCACGAACCTTCAGCGGAAGGCCGAACAGCCGGATGAATCCGTCTGCATCGTGGTGGTCATAGAGATCACCGGTTGTAAAGCTTGCAAGAGACTCACTGTACAGAGAGTATGGAGAAGTCGTTCCGGCTTTGATGATGTTGCCTTTGTAAAGTTTGAATTTTACTTCTCCGGTTACATATTCCTGTGTGGATGTTACAAATGCCTGGATCGCCTCACGGAGCGGTGTGAACCATTTTCCTTCGTAAACAACCTGAGCCAGCTTGTTGCCCATGTTTTTCTTTACTTCATAGGTTGCACGGTCAAGAACGAGCTCTTCCAGCTGTTTGTGAGCTTCCATCAGGATAGTTCCGCCAGGGGTCTCATATACACCGCGGGATTTCATTCCTACGACACGGTTTTCTACGATATCGATGATACCGATTCCGTGTTTTCCACCAAGTTTGTTCAGCTCAGTGATAATTTCGGAAACTTTCATTTCTTTTCCGTTGATGCTTTTTGGAATACCTTTTTCAAATGTCATAGTAACGTATTCCGGCTCATCCGGAGCTTTTTCCGGTGTGACCGTCAGTACGAGCAGATCATCGTAATTTGGTTCCTGGGACGGATCTTCCAGTTCCAGACCCTCGTGGCTGATGTGCCACAGGTTCCGGTCACGGCTGTAACTGTGTTTTGCGTCGAATGGAAGATCGATTCCGTGCTGTTTGCAGTATTCGATCTCATCTTCACGGGACTGCATGGTCCAAAGATCTGTCATTCTCCATGGAGCGATGATTTTCAGATCCGGTGCGAGAGCAGTGATGCCAAGTTCAAAACGGATCTGGTCATTTCCTTTTCCGGTTGCGCCATGGCAGATTGCTACCGCATTTTCTTTTCTCGCGATTTCCACAAGTTTCTTTGCGATTCCTGGGCGGGCCATTGCGGTACCGAGCAGATATTTGTTTTCATAGACAGCACCAGCCTGTACACAAGGCATGATGTAGTCTTCACAGAATTCGTCCACAATGTTTTCGATGTAGAGCTTGCTTGCACCGGACATTTTTGCACGTTCTTCCAGGCCGTCCAGCTCTTCGCCCTGTCCGCAGTCGATGCAGCAGCAGATAACATCATAGTTAAAGGTTTCTTTCAGCCACGGAATGACTGCTGTTGTGTCAAGTCCACCTGAGTAGGCAAGTACTACTTTTTCTTTCATATCTATATCCTCCTGAAATTTGTTTTCGTCAATCACAAGTGATACTATACACCCTTTTTTATAATTATGCAATATGAAAATGCGGAAAAATAGAAAAAATCAGAGAGGTTTTTCTTCTAAAATGCATATTACACAAAAAAATATTCATAAAAGAAGAATAATTATACAAAAAATATGTGTATTTATACTTGCGAAAGGAAAAAACAGGTTGTATACTAAAGACTACAAGTAAAATAGCTCGGTTCGACTGGATCGTTCTATATAAAGGAAAGAAAGGATCGAAAAATCATGATAAAAGCAGGAATCATCGGAGCGACTGGATATGCCGGAGGAGAACTGGTCCGGATCCTGATGGGTCACAAGGACGTGGAAATCAAATGGTACGGTTCCAGAAGCTATATCGATCAGAAGTATGCGTCCGTTTACCAGAATATGTTTCAGATCGTGGAGGATATTTGTAAGGATGATAATATGGAAGAACTTGCGGATCAGGTGGATGTGATCTTTACGGCAACACCGCAGGGCTTTTGCGCTTCCTTATTAAATGAAGAAATCCTGTCCAAAGTCAAAGTAATTGACTTGAGTGCGGATTTTCGTATTAAAGACCAGAGTGTCTATGAAGAGTGGTATAAGATTGAGCATAAGAGCCCGCAGTTTCTTCCGGAGGCTGTCTATGGGCTGTGTGAAATCAACCGGGAACAGATCAAGGGGGCAAGAATTCTGGCTAATCCGGGATGCTACCCGACCTGTTCGATTCTCTCTATTTATCCCCTTGCAAAGGAGGGACTGATCGATATGAATACGCTCATCATCGATGCCAAGTCCGGAACATCCGGAGCGGGAAGAGGAGCCAAGGTGGACAATCTTTACTGTGAAGTCAATGAAAATATCAAGGCATATGGGGTGGCGTCCCACCGGCACACACCGGAGATCGAGGAGCAGCTTACCTACGCTTCCGGCGTCAAGACCGTATTGAATTTCACACCGCATCTGGTTCCGATGAACAGAGGAATCCTTGTGACAGCTTACGCTTCTTTGAAAAAGGAAGTGTCCTATGAGGAAGTGAAAGCGGTTTACGACAAGTATTATCAGAATGAACAGTTTGTAAGAGTGCTGGACAAAGGCGTCTGCCCGCAGACCAAATGGGTGGAAGGCAGCAATTATGTGGATGTCAACTTCCAGATTGATCCGCGTACAGGCAGGGTGATCATGATGGGAGCTATGGATAATCTGGTGAAAGGAGCAGCTGGACAGGCGGTACAGAATATGAATCTGATGTTTGGACTTCCGGAAAACGAAGGTCTGAATCTGGTACCGATGTTCCCGTAGACAATATGAAGATTCGAGTAATGACAATCGAGGATTATGATCAGGTCTATCATCTCTGGAAAACCATTCACGGTTTTGGAATCCGGAGCATTGATGATTCCAGAGAGGGTGTAGAGCGGTTCTTGAAGCGGAATCCGACCACCAGTGTTGTGGCGGAGACAGATGGCAAGATCGTAGGATGCATTCTATGCGGACATGACGGGAGAAGAGGATGCTTCTATCATGTCTGTGTGGAGGAAGAATACAGACAGCACGGAATCGGACGGAAGATGGTGGCCGCTTCCATGCGGGCGTTGCAGGCGGAAGGGATCAACAAGGTTTCGTTGATTGCGTTTACGAAAAATGACATCGGCAACGCATTCTGGAACCGGATCGGCTGGACGAAGCGGGAAGATCTGAATTACTATGACTTTACACTGAATGAAGAAAATATTACAGTATTTATAGAATAACAGGTCCGGGAAGAGGCTCCCGGATCAGAACGGAGGATGGGAACATGAAAATCATAGAAGGCGGAGTGACAAAGGCAAAGGGATTTGAGGCGGCAAGTACGGCGGCAAAGATCAAATACGAAGGCAGAACCGATATGGCGCTTGTCTACAGCAGCAGACCTTGCGTAGCGGCCGGAACCTTTACAACGAACGTGGTAAAGGCAGCGCCGGTCAAGTGGGACAGACAGGTCGTGGATTCCGGCAAACCGGTACACGCAGTCGTAGTCAACTCCGGAATCGCAAATGCCTGCACCGGAGAAGAAGGGATGTACTACTGTGAGGAGACCGCAAAGGCTGCAGCAGCAGAACTCTCCATTCCGGCGGACAGCGTAGCGCTTGGTTCCACAGGAGAGATCGGACGTCAGCTTCCGATTGACCGGATCAAGGCAGGAGTCAAGGCTCTGGCGGAGAAGAAAAATGATACACAGGAAAACGGAACTCTGGCTGCCAAAGCTATTATGACAACTGACACAGTAGAAAAGGAACTGGCGGCGGAGATCGAAGTGGGCGGAAAAACGGTGACAATTGGCGGCATGGCCAAGGGATCCGGCATGATCCATCCAAATATGTGTACAGTGTTAAGCTTTATCACTACCGATGCCGTGATTTCCAAAGAGGCATTGCAGCATGCCTTAAGCGCAGATGTACAGGACACCTATAATATGATTTCTGTGGACGGGGACACTTCTACCAATGATACGGTTCTTCTGCTTGCAAACGGAGCAGCGGAAAACGAAGAGATCAAAGAGGGGACAGCGGAGTATGAGGAATTCTGCAGGGCTCTTCATGAGATTAACGTATACCTGGCAAAGAAGATTGCAGGAGACGGGGAAGGCGCCACAGCACTGTTTGAGGCAAAAGTGATCGGAGCCGAGACAAAAGAACAGGCAAAGACACTGGCAAAATCCATCGTATGTTCCGATCTGACCAAGACGGCGATTGCAGGACACGATGCCAACTGGGGACGAATCTTCTGTGCGATGGGATATTCCGGCGCCCAGTTTGATCCGGAAAAAGTGGATCTGTTCTTTGTAAGCAGTGCAGGAAAGATTCAGATCACCAAAGACGGAACGGCAGTGGATTACAGCGAAGATAAGGCGACAGAGATTCTTTCCCAGCCGGAGATCACAGCGATTGCCGATATCAAGATGGGAACAGAAGAGGCATCTGCATGGGGATGCGACCTTACATATGATTATGTAAAAATTAATGCGGACTACAGGAGCTAGGAGGTAAGAAAATGGACAAGAGTATGCAGAAATATCTGGACAAGGCAGAAGTGCTGATTGAGGCGCTTCCGTATATTCAGCGGTTCAACCGGAAGATCATTGTCGTAAAATACGGCGGAAGTGCTATGCTGGATGAGGAGCAGGAAAAGAGAGTGATTCAGGATGTGGTCCTGTTAAAGCTCTGTGGATTTAAGCCGATCATCGTTCACGGCGGCGGCAAGGAAATCAGCAAATGGGTGGACAAAGTCGGCAAGGAAACAAAATTTGTCAATGGGTTCCGTGTGACAGACCAGGAGACGATGGAGATTGCGGAAATGGTGCTTTCCAAGGTCAATAAAAAGCTCGTACAGCTTGTAGAAGAGCTTGGTATCAAATCCATCGGCGTCAGCGGAATTGACGGCGGTCTTCTGAAAGTAACGAAAAAATATGTGGACGGAGAGGATATCGGATATGTAGGAACGGTCTGCGATGTGGAGCCGAAGATTCTGTTCGATCTTCTGGAAAAGGATTTCCTTCCGGTAGTATGTTCCGTTGGTCTGGATAATGATTTCCAGGCATATAATGTCAATGCGGATGAAGCGGCCTGCGCCATCGCAAAGGCGGTCAAGGCGGAGAAACTTGCTTTCCTGACAGATATCGAAGGAGTTTACAAAGATCCAAAGGATCCGGATACCTTGATTCCGGAGCTGTCTGCCGAGGACGCGATCCGTCTGATTCATGATGGATATATCGAAGGCGGTATGCTTCCGAAGCTTAAGAGCTGTATCAATGCGCTGGAAAACGGAGTATCCAGAATCCATATCCTGGACGGACGGATTCCACACTGTCTGCTGCTTGAGATCTTTACAAACAAAGGAATCGGTACAGCGATTCTGAATGACAAGGAGTGTCGGTATTATCATGGATAAATCATATATGGATGCAGTGCAGAATGCGCTGGTGCACACCTACAATCCGGCGCCTGTTGTGCTGGATCATGGAAAAGGCGCATATCTGTATGATACGGATGGGAATGCCTACCTGGATTTTGCGGCAGGCTATGCAGTCAACTCCCTGGGATATGGAAACGAGGAATGGAATGAGGCGCTGAAGGCTCAGATTGACAAGCTGGCGCACACTTCCAATCTTTACTATCATACGAGGACGAAAGAGGCTGCGGAAGCACTGAAGAGAGTGTCGGGAATGGACCGGATCTTTTTCTGCAACAGCGGCGGAGAAGCAGTGGAGGGTGCACTGAAGGCATCCAGAAAATATGCTTATACAAAGAAGAGCGGAAGATATGAATGGATTGCCATGGAAGAGTCGTTCCACGGACGCGGATTTGGATCTATTTCTGTGACAGGACACAAGGCATACCAGGAGCCGTTTGAGCCGCTGGTTCCGGGTGTGAAATTTGCAAAGTTCAATGACCTGGACAGTGTCAAAGCGCTGGTAACGGACAAGACATGTGCCATCATTATAGAGCCGGTACAGGGAGAAGGCGGAATCAATGTGGCTACGGAAGACTTCTTAAAAGGCATCCGTAAGATCTGTGATGAGAATGATATTCTCATGATCTGCGATGAAGTACAGTGCGGGATGGGCCGGACCGGATCCTTCTTTGCATGGCAGGAGTACGGCGTGCGACCGGATATCATGACTATGGCAAAGGCCATCGGAAGCGGATTCCCGGTAGGGGCATTTGCTCTGACAGAAAAAGTGGCAGAATATTCCCTGGCGCCGGGCGACCACGGCACGACATACGGGGGAGGACCTCTGGCATGTGCGGCTGTGTCCAAGACGGTTGAGATCTTTGAGCGGGAGCATCTCCCGGAACATGTGGCAAAGATTGGAGCCTATCTGCACGAACAGCTTGCACAGCTTGCAAAGAAACATTCCTGCATTCTTTCCTGTAAGGGTAAGGGCCTGATTCAGGGCATCCAGCTGAGTGTTTCTCCGGCAGAGGTGACAAAGAAGGCGCTGGAAAAAGGACTTCTTCTGATCAGTGCGGGAACGGATGTGATTCGTTTTGTTCCGCCGCTGATTATTACGGAAAAAGAAGTGGATGAGATGATCCAGATTCTGGATGAGATTCTGGAATAGAGAATAAAAACCGGCATACTGGAGAGACTACTTTTCAAGAAAGGAGGGATTTCCAGCTATGGCCGGTTTTATTATTGCTCTGATTTCCGGTGCGCTGATGAGCGTTCAGGGAGTGTTCAATACCCAGGTGACAAAGACCACCGGAATGTGGGTCAGCAACATGTGGGTACAGTTTTCCGCATTTCTTGTCTGTCTGGTTGTCTGGCTTTTTGCGGGGCGAGATTCCATTGGAAAACTGATGGAGGTACAGCCGCGTTACATGCTTCTTGGAGGAGCGATCGGAGCCGGAATCACATGGACTGTCATTAAAAGTATGGATCAGCTGGGACCGGCAAAGGCCGCGCTGCTGATCGTGATTGCCCAGTTGATTGTCGCTTATTTGATTGAGCTTTTTGGACTGTTTGGGGTGGAACAGGCTTCGTTTGAATGGAGAAAGGCGGGCGGGCTTTTTGTAGCACTGATCGGAATTGCGATTTTCCAGTGGAAATAGAGTTGTAATTTAAAAGGAAATTCGTTACAATAGAACTATCTGCATAGAGGGGGCCTTTATCGTATACGGTAGGGGTGTACTATGGGAAGAAAGAGACGAAAGCTTTACGGTATGGCATTGGTTCTGCTTCTGGCGGCGCTTTCCGGGTGCAGCGGGACGGAAAAGGAATCGGACGAGACCGTTGTTCTCCAGGAAGAGACAAACGAGACAGAGGTAAAGCAGGATGCCGCAGAGAAAGAAGAAGACCGCCGGGATGACGGGAAAGAGATGATCGTAGTCTATGTCTGCGGACAGGTTCACAAGGAGGGTGTTGTTACCCTTCCGGCCGGAAGCAGGATTTATCAGGCGATTGAGATGGCAGGAGGCGTGACGGAGGAAGCCCAGGCCTCCTGGCTGAATCTGGCGGAAGTCCTGACAGACGGAGCCCGGATTTATGTGCCGGGGAAAGATGAGGTCAGCCAGGAGGGGACAGAATGGATGGAAGGATCCGGATCCGCAGCTCAGGGGACAGCAGATGGCCGGGTGAATTTAAACCGGGCCTCCAAAGAGGAGCTTATGACGCTTCCGGGGATCGGAGAGGCAAAAGCGGAGGCGATTCTTCAGTACCGGACAGAACATGGAGGCTTTGGCTCCATAGATGAGATAAAACAAATTTCCGGAATTAAAGATGGAGTTTTTGAAAAGATTAAAGATAAGATAACAGTGTAGCGAGGGAGAAACATGGCAAAAAGGGTATTGGTTGTAGACGATGAAAAACTGATTGTAAAAGGAATACGCTTCAGTCTGGAACAGGACGGAATGGAAGTGGACTGCGCATACGACGGAGAGGAAGCACTGGCATATGCACGGGACAATGATTATGACATGATTCTTCTGGATATCATGCTTCCGAAGCTGGACGGATTTGAAGTGTGCCAGCAGATCAGGGAATTCTCGGACGTACCGATCGTAATGCTGACAGCAAAGGGCGATGATATGGATAAGATTCTGGGACTTGAGTACGGAGCGGACGACTACATAACGAAGCCGTTTAATATCCTGGAAGTGAAAGCGAGAATCAAAGCCATTATGCGCCGGACAGGGAAAAAGGAAAAAGATGGAAAAGATTCAAAAATCATTGTAAAGGGAGATCTGAAGCTCGACTGCGAGAGTAGGAGAGTCTTTTCAAAAGATAAAGAGATCAATCTGACGGCAAAGGAGTTCGATCTTCTGGAGCTTCTGGCCCACAATCCGAATAAGGTATATTCCAGGGAGGATCTTTTGAATCTTGTCTGGGGCTACGAGTATCCGGGGGATGCAAGGACCGTGGATGTACATATCAGAAGACTTCGGGAGAAGATCGAGGTCAATCCAAGCGATCCGAAATATGTGTATACAAAATGGGGAGTTGGTTATTATTTTAGGGGGTAAGTTAAAACTCAGGCACCACCCTTTTAAGAGTCTCAGGGTTTTGATTTTTCTTTTGATTCTTTTTATGGGTATGGTGCCGTGTCTGATTATACGGTTTGTGGCGCTTCGATCCAACGAAAGCCACTCCGTTTCCATCCGCACGGCAGAGATACAGAATCAGTGTACGATTCTCTGCAACCAGCTTTCTGTGCTGGATACTCATTCAGGAGACATCCCGGATACCATCGATGCGGAGATCACACAGTTTTCCAATATTTATAATGGACGTGTCATGATTATCGACCAGGCCTATCAGATTATTGAGGATTCATACGATCTGGATGAGGGAAAGACCATTATATCCGGAGATGTGGTCAAATGTTTTGAGGGAGAAGCCATTAGTAATTATGATGACCGCAACAGTTATATTGAGGTGACATCCCCGATTCAGGGAACCGCTTCCAAAGAAGTCATAGGTGTCATGCTGGCCAGTGTATCCACGGATAATATCGTGGATATTCAGGAAAATTTACGGCAGACGATCGATATTATCAGCATTACGGCTTTTGTTGTTCTTGCCGCGGCAGGAGTGCTGATCAGTTTTTATATTACCAGGCCGATGAACCGGATTACGAAAGCAGTCGAGAACATGACGGAAAGCTATGAGGAAGATGATCTTCATGAGAATGCGTTTCTGGAAACGATCCGGTTTTCGGAGGCATTTAACAAAATGATCGGACGTTTTAAGGTTCTGGACGATTCCAGGCAGGAGTTTGTCTCCAATGTGTCCCACGAGCTGAAGACGCCGTTGACCTCCATGAAGGTACTGGCGGACTCCCTTCTGTCTCAGGAGGAAGTGCCGGCAGAGCTTTACAGGGAATTTATGGGAGATATGTCCGAAGAAATCGAAAGGGAGAATAAGATCATCAATGATCTGTTGTCTCTGGTAAAAATGGACAAGACATCCAACGATATGAATATCGAGACGATGGACATCAATCAGATCGTAGAGCGGATCTTAAAAAGGCTCAAGCCGATTGCTCAGAAACAGAATATTGAGCTGGTGTTTGAGACATTTCGTACTGTGGAAGCGGAAGTGGATGAGACGAAGCTTTCCCTTGCGGTCAGCAATCTGGTGGAAAATGCCATCAAATACAATCACGAAAACGGCTGGGTGCATGTGTCCTTGAATGCGGATCACAAGTTTTTCTATCTGAAAGTGGCTGATTCTGGAATTGGAATTCCAAAAGAGGCCCAGGAACACATTTTTGAGCGGTTTTACCGGGTAGATAAATCTCATTCCAGAGAAATCGGCGGTACCGGGCTGGGGCTTGCGATTGCAAGAAGCGCAGTCGTTATGCACAGAGGAGCCATCAAGGTATTCAGCGAGGAAGGCGAGGGAACTACATTTACCGTGCGGATTCCGTTGAAATATGTGGCAAACGCAAAGTAAAAAGGAGGAGACCATGAGCGAAAAAAAGATGGTAGCATATTTGCTTGTCCTGATCATGACAGCGGGTCTCCTGTCCGGATGTGGAAAAGGAGATCAGGTCAGGCAGGGAGAGTTTGGGTTGTTTTATCTAAGCGCCGACAAGACAGAGCTGATGCGGGTTGCCTGTGAAAAGCAGGACGGTTCCAAGACGGAACAGGTTCAGTATGTACTGGACGCGCTGAAGAATCCAGAAGAAGAATCAGAAGACTACCTGACTCCATTTCAGAACGGGGTGGAGGTAGAGGAGTTTGAAATTGACGGGAAACAGGTGGAACTGTCTTTCAATGAAGAATACCGCACCTTGGATACTGCCGAGGAAGTACTTTTGAGAGCGGCAGTGGTAAAATCGCTGGTGCAGATTTCCGGAATCAGCTATGTGTCCTTTTATATCGGGGAGGAGCCTTTGATGAAGGCGGATAAGACGCTGGTCGGGATGATGAGTGACGAAGATTTTGTCCAGAATGTCGGATCTTCTCTGCATTCCTATCAGTCTACTTCTCTGACATTGTATTTTGCCAATAAAGATGGAGACAGGCTGGTAAAAGAGACAGTCAACAATGTCCGGTACAACAGTAATATTTCCATGGAGCGGCTTGTGATTGAACAGCTTCTGAAAGGTCCGTCCTCTTCAGGAGCCTATGCGACCATTCCGTCCAATACGAAAATTCTCAGTGTATCGACGAAAGACCAGATTTGTTATGTCAATTTTGATCAGGAACTGATGAACATGAAATCGAATGTAAAGCCGGAGATTCTCATCTATTCCATCGTCAATTCGATTGTGGAAAGTGGGATGGCCGGTCAGGTGCAGATTTCCATCAATGGAGAGAGCGACATCAATTTTGGGGAGAGCGTTCCTCTGAATCAGCCTTTGTCGCGCAATCTCGACCTTGTAGAGGGGGCAGATAAGGATTGAAAAACAGGCCTCTTGTGGTACTGTGCCTTTTCTTCCTTATGATACGGTATTTGATCTTCTGGGCGGGAACAGAGTGGAAGTTCCCGCCGGAAGTGATACGGATGGATGGAAAAGAAATCCGGATGACCGGGCGGATCTACAAAAGAGAAGAAAGAGAAAAGGGCCCGTCCTGGTATATCCGCTCGAAGGGAAGAGCGTACATCATTTATGACTCCGAATGGAGCAGTTACAAAATCGGCAACAGGATCACAGTCACAGGTACCTTTCATCTGTTTGAAAGGGCGTCTAATCCGGGCGCATTCGATGCCCGGTCTTATTATCACAATCAAAATATCTTTGGAAGCATTCTTCCAACATCCATTACAGTCACAGATACAACAATTCAATATGGAAAAGAGTGGACAGCTTCGCTGAGAGAGCGGTGGAAAAGGGAACTGCAAAAAAGAATGGGAGAAGAAGGAGCAGTGCTGAGCGGGATTCTGCTTGGAGACAAAAGCGCTCTGGATCCGGAAGTCAAGGAGCTGTATCAGAAAAACGGAATTGCCCATCTGCTTGCGGTTTCCGGGCTGCATGTTTCTTTTATCGGTCTTTTGATTTACCGGACAGTACGAAAAGCCGGGATGCCGTTTGCGGTATGCGCTTTTCTGGGAACGGCAGTGCTTCTTCCCTATGCGGTTATGACCGGACTGAGCGTTTCGGCAAAACGGGCAGTCTGTATGTATCTGATACGGATGGGAGCGGAGGTGACCGGCAGAGTCTATGATCTTATGACCAGCCTGGTCCTTTCGGCTGCCATGATTCTTGGAAGTTCTCCGCTGTCAGTTTTTGACCCTGGATTTCTTCTGTCCTTTGGAGCCATTTTTGCCATCTGGGCAGGGGAGGAGTTGAGGATCTGCAGGGAGAAGCAACGGAAAGAAAGAGAAAGGAATACACCGGGGCATCCGGCCCTTGTCAGGAAGCGGAAAGCATCCGCAGGGAGACGGATCCTTCTGGCCGCCTATCCGGGTCTGTGTGTTCAGCTTCTGACTTTTCCGGTACTCCTTTCTTCCTATTATGAGTTTCCACTGTATTCGGTTCTGATGAATCTCTGGGTGATCCCACTGATGTCAGTCGTGATGGGAGCGGGACTTCTTGGAAGCATCTGCTGTCTTGTGATACCGCCTCTGGCGGATGCGGTGCTGTGGATCAGTAAAACAGTGCTGGCTTTTTATGAATGGAACTGCCGGATCATGTTAAGACTTCCATGGGCGAGAATTGTCACAGGAGAGCCGGCTGTATTCCAGATCCTGTTTTATCTGGTCTTTTTGCTTTCAGGGTACCGGTGCCTGAAAAAAGGACGGAAAAAGACGGGCAGTCTGGCGCTTCTATTGGCGGCAGTCTGCCTCCTGGGTCCCTGGAATCAGCATCCGGGCAGTCTGGAAGTGATTATGGCAGACGTAGGACAAGGGGACGGTATCCTGATTCGAACGCCGGGAGGTCTCAACTGTCTTGTGGACGGCGGAAGCACTTCAGAGGAGATGCTGGCAAAGTACACGCTGGAACCGCTTTTGGAAAGCAGGAGAATCCGGACTCTTGATTATGTGCTGATCTCCCACGGAGATGCGGATCATATCAGCGGGGTAGCGGAACTCCTGCAGAGAAAAGAGATGGGAGTTGGCATCCGGACGCTGCTTCTTCCAGAGAAGCGTTTTTGGAATGACAGCCTTTGGACCCTTGCCAGGAAAGCCCAGGAAGTGGGGACCAGGGTGCAGATCCTAAAAGAAGGAGCGGTCATTAGGGACCGGTCCGGGGCAAAGCTGACATGCCTGGGACCGGCGGAAAGTTATGAAGGAGAAGTGGGGAACGAGTCTTCCATGATTCTAAAGCTGGATTATCAGAACTTTTCCATGCTTTTTACCGGAGATCTGGAGGGAAGAGGAGAAAAAGAGTTTCTGGAAGGGAAGTATGGGACCGGGAAGTATACGGTGCTAAAGGTGTCGCATCATGGTTCGGACAATGGGACAACGTCCGCATTTCTGGAGCAGAATCAGTTTCGGTATGCGTTGATCTCCGCCGGGAAAGATAATCCTTATGGACATCCGGGGGAGAACCTTCTGAATCGTCTGGAGGCTCAGGATATTCATGTCTACTGTACGAAAGAATCCGGAGCAGTGGTGTTCCAGAGCAATGGGGAAACTATGACCATCCGAAAATTTTTGGAATAGGTGTTTACGGAAAAACACGTTCTATGCTAGAATAGCGGTATGAAAAGTTTAAATGAAGATCTAAAAACAGGACAATTTAAACAGGTATATCTTTTGTACGGCGAAGAAAGCTATTTAAAAAAACAGTATAAAGACAGGCTTACGAAAGCCATGCTTCCTGATGGGGATACGATGAACTATGCATATTTCGAGGGGAAGGGAACGGATGTCCGACAGATCATCGATCTGGCCGAGACGCTGCCGTTTTTTGCCCCGCGGCGTCTCATCGTGATGGAGGATACTGGATTTTTTAAAGGCGCCTCTCCGGAGCTTGCAGAGTATATCCGCAGCATGCCGGAGACGACGTGCTTTCTTTTTGTGGAAAGCGAAGTGGACAAGCGAGGAAAGCTTTACAAGGCAGTCAAGGAAAAAGGCCGGATTGTGGAGATGACAAGACAGGATGGAACGACTCTGCAGAAATGGGTGCTGTCCATGGTTAAAAAGGAAGGACGGCAGATCACCCAGGCTTCTGTTCGGTATTTTCTGACGAAAGTCGGGGAGGATATGGAGAACATTCATGGAGAGCTGGAGAAGCTGTTCTGTTATACTCTTGGAAAGCAGGAGATTACCATTCATGATATCGAGGAGATCTGTACGACTCATATCGACAATAAGATCTTTGACATGATCAATGCCGTGGCGGACAAAAAACAGAAGCAGGCACTGACCCTTTATTATGACCTGGTGGCGCTGAAAGAGCCGCCTATGCGGATTCTCTTTTTGATGTCCAGGCAGTTCCGTATCCTTATGGAAGTCCTTGAGATGAGCAGACGCGGATACGGCAAGAAGGAGATCAGTGAAAATGTCAAGGTTCCGCCCTTTGCGGTAGGACGGTATCTGGCACAGGCTCAGAAGTTCTCAGGCAGGGAGCTTCGGCGGATTCTGGAGGACTGTGCGGATACGGAAGAAGAAGTCAAGACAGGAAGGCTGGCCGATACGATGGGGGTGGAGCTTTTGATTGTACGGTACAGCAGTTCATAGTAAGATATAACAGTTATAATGAGTTGATGGGAGGATATTACATTGTCAGCAATCGATCAAAAACATATACGAAATTTCTGTATTATAGCCCATATTGACCATGGGAAATCAACGCTTGCGGACCGGATCATTGAGGAGACCGGGCTTCTGACGAGCAGAGAGATGCAGTCCCAGGTACTGGACAACATGGACCTGGAACGGGAACGGGGAATTACAATCAAGGCACAGACAGTCCGCACGGTCTACAAGGCGAAGGACGGGGAGGAATATATTTTCAACCTGATTGACACGCCGGGACATGTGGACTTTAACTACGAAGTGTCCCGAAGCCTTGCTGCGTGCGATGGAGCGATTCTCGTGGTGGATGCGGCCCAGGGAGTGGAGGCACAGACGCTTGCCAATGTCTATCTTGCGCTGGATCACGATCTGGATGTATTCCCGGTCATTAATAAAGTCGATCTGCCAAGCGCAGATCCGGACCGTGTGGCAGAAGAGATTGAAGATGTGATTGGCATCGAGGCGGCGGATGCGCCGCGGATTTCCGCCAAGACCGGACTGAATGTCGATCAGGTACTGGAAGAGATCGTACACAAGATTCCGGCTCCGGAAGGCGATCCTCAGGCTCCACTTCAGGCATTGATTTTTGATTCGGTCTATGATTCTTATAAGGGTGTCATTGTATTTTGCCGAATCAAGGAGGGTAGTGTCAAAAAAGGAACGAAAATCCAGATGATGGCAACCGGGGCAAAGGAAGAAGTAGTGGAGGTAGGCTACTTCGGGGCAGGACGGTTTATTCCGTGTGATGAGTTAAGCGCGGGAATGGTCGGTTACATCACCGCCAGCATCAAAAATGTCAAAGACGCACGGGTAGGTGATACCGTTACAGACGCAGAGCGCCCGTGCAGCGAGCCCCTTCCAGGATATAAAAAAGTCAATCCAATGGTATACTGCGGCATGTACCCGGCAGACGGCGCCAAGTATCCGGATCTCCGGGACGCACTGGAAAAGCTGCAATTAAACGATGCATCCCTTCAGTTTGAACCGGAGACATCCATCGCACTGGGATTTGGCTTCCGATGCGGATTTCTGGGACTTCTGCATCTGGAGATTATCCAGGAACGCCTGGAACGGGAATACAATCTGGATCTTGTCACCACCGCACCAAGTGTTATCTATAAAGTTCACAAGACCAACGGAGAAGTCATCGAACTCACCAATCCGTCCAATCTGCCGGAACCAAGCGAGATCGATTACATGGAAGAACCGATGGTCAAAGCGGAAATCATGGTAACATCCGAATTCATCGGAGCCATCATGGATCTCTGCCAGGAACGAAGAGGCGAGTATCAGGGCATGGAATACATTGAGGCAACCAGAGCGGTGCTTCACTACCACCTTCCGCTGAATGAAATTATCTACGATTTCTTTGATGCACTGAAATCCAGATCCAGAGGATATGCATCTTTCGACTATGAGATGCTTGGATACAAACAGTCCTCCCTGGTAAAACTGGATATTCTCGTCAACAAAGAAGAAGTGGATGCCCTTTCCTTCATCGTCTTCGAAGGAAGCGCCTACGAAAGAGGACGTAAAATGTGCGAAAAACTGAAAGAAGAAATCCCAAGACAGCTGTTTGAAATTCCAATCCAGGCAGCCATCGGCGGAAAAATCATCGCAAGAGAAACGGTTAAGGCCCTCAGAAAGGACGTCCTCGCCAAATGCTACGGAGGAGATATCTCCCGAAAACGGAAACTCCTCGAAAAACAGAAAGAAGGAAAGAAACGGATGCGCCAGGTAGGAAACGTAGAAATTCCACAGAAAGCATTCATGAGCGTCCTAAAACTGGACGATAAATAGTCAGAATTTTTTGATTTTTTTCATTGGGGACGGGTACCGATGCACAGGTACACGTCCCCAAAATGAATTTTGGACGAAGAGTGGAGGTTGGAGATGGAGTATGTTTTGATTGTAGAGGATGATGTGATGCTTCGGGAGGAGCTTTGTGGGCTGCTTCGGCAGAATGGGTTTGAGGTAAAGGCGCCGGAGACGTTTGACTGTATTCCGGAGATGGTATGGAGCTGCGGGCCGGATCTGGTGCTTCTGGATGTCCAGCTGGAGTCGGAAAATGGACTGTCCATCTGTTCGAAGATCCGGGAGAGGTCGGATGTGCCGGTGATTTTTGTGACGGGAAGGACGTCCCCTATGGATGAGCTGGAGTGCCTGGCGAGAGGTGGGGATGATTTTATTGAAAAGCCTTATCATGCTCCGGTGCTTCTGGCTCATATCCGGGCTGTTTTAAGAAGAGCAGGAAAAGGGGCGGACCGGAACGCGGCAGAGTTTGTCTGTAGGGGAGTGCGGCTTCTTGTTCCGGAAGGCAGGATGGAGTATCAGGGGAAGCAGGTGGATTTGACGAAGAATGAGCTGAAAATCCTCTATTATCTGTTTGAACATCTGAATGAGATTGTCTCCAGAGCGGATCTTACGGAGTATCTGTGGGATCAGGATGTCTTTATTGACGATAATGCGCTGAGTGTTCATATGACGCGGATACGGAACAAACTCTCTGGTCTTGGTGTGGAAAATCTGATTAAAACAAAACGAGGAATGGGGTATCAGCTGTGAATCTGAGAAATGATATACGGGATCATCTGCCGGGAATCCTTCTCAATGGAATAGGAATGGTGTTGCTTTTTGGCTACCTTCTGGCTATTGGGGTGGAGAGTGGAAGTGCTTTTTTGATTTTGATTGTGTGGGCAGGAACTGCGCTTCTATGGTTTGGAGTCGGATATTGGCAGAGAAAACGGTATTTTCGCAGTCTGGAAGAGACATTTGAGGCTCTGGATCAGAAATATCTGATTGGAGAGGTGGCAAAGCCGTCTTACCGGCTGGAGGATCAGATTTATTTTGATCTCCTCAGAAGGTCCAATAAATCCATGATTGAGAAGGTCCATGAGATGGAGGATCAGCGGCTGGAATATAAGGAATATATTGAGGGGTGGATTCATGAGGTGAAGACGCCTCTTTCTGTCCTGGAACTGATGTGTGCGGGAAAGAGAACGCTGGATCCGGGCAGAATCCGTCTCCTTGTGGAACGACTGGACCGTGATGTGGAGACGGCGCTTTATTATGCACGGGCGGATCAGGTCAGCCAGGATTATCGGATCCGGGAAATCTCTCTGCAGGAGACGGTGAACAGTGCAGTGAAGCGTCAGAAACAGCTTCTGATTCATAATCGGATGCGGGTGGAGGTCTCCTGCGGGGAGGAGACGGTGTTCTGCGATGAAAAATGGATTGAATTTATGCTGGGGCAGATGTTTTCCAACGCGGTGAAATATAAAAGAAACGAGACCGGGACCATACGGATTTTTGCGTGTCCCCGGAAGGAGTCGGTGGAGCTTGTGGTGGAGGACGATGGTATCGGAATCAAAAGTCAGGAGCTCCGCCGGGTTTTTGAGAAAGGATTTACCGGATCCAATGGAAGACAGAGAGAGCATGCGACCGGAATCGGACTGTATCTTTGCAGGCGCCTCAGTGAAAAGCTGGGACTTGCCATTCGGGCGGAGTCAAAAGAAGGGGCGTGGACCAGGATCATTCTGACATTCCCCAGAGGGACGTATCTTTCGAAACTGTAAGATTCAGGAAAGAAAACCGGATACCTTTCAGGATGGAGATTTCGTAAACTGAATGTATCAAAGATACGCAGAAGCGAAAAAGGAGGATGCAGGATGGATACGATCATCAGAGTATGTGACGTGGAGAAATACTATGGAAATAAAGATACGATTACAAAGGCGGTCAACCGGATCAGTTTTGAGGTGGAGAAAGAAGAATTTACGGCGATTATGGGGGCAAGCGGCAGCGGAAAGACAACACTTTTGAATCTGATTGCCACCATAGATCAGGTGACATCCGGCCATATTTACTATGACCATGTGGATATTACGGCCTTGAAGGAAGAGGAGCTGGCAGTATTCCGGAAAGATCATCTGGGATTTGTGTTTCAGGATTTCAATCTCCTGGACACACTGACGTTGGAGGAAAACATTATTCTGGCAATGACGCTCCATAAAAAGAAGAAAAAAGAGATTCAGGATACGGTGGAATCGGTCATGAAGGGACTGGGTATCTGGGAATACCGAAAGAAATACCCATACCAGGTGTCAGGAGGACAAAAGCAAAGATGTGCCTGTGCAAGAGCACTTGTGAACCATCCAAAGCTTATTTTGGCGGATGAACCAACAGGGGCGCTGGATTCCAGGTCCGCCCGGATGCTTCTGGAGACGTTCCGGATGATGAACACTCAGTATGGGGCGTCGATCCTGATGGTAACTCACGATGCTTTTTCCGCCAGCTATTGTAAACGGATTCTTTTTTTGAAAGACGGAGAGATTTTCCATGAGCTGAACCGGGGCAGTGAGGACCGGAAGACCTTTTTGGGGGAGATTCTGGATGTACTTTCCCTGACGGGAGGTGATCTGGATGTTCAGTAAGCTGGCTTTGCGCAATGTCAAAAAGACCATTCAGGACTACAGCGTCTATCTGATTACCATGATTCTTGTGACGGCACTGATGTTTGCCTTTCATTCGATGATGTTTTCGCCTCAGATCAAACAGCTGGCTTCCATTGCCGGAATTATGGAGGCAATGATCGGGATTGCGGCAGGATTTATTGTGCTGATCGTCTCCTGGCTCGTCCGCTATATCGTGTCTTTTATGATGGAGAAGCGAAGCAGAGAATTTGGGATTTACCTGTTGATCGGCATGAATAAAAAACAGATCCGGAACATTTTCATGAAAGAAAACACCATTCTTGGGTTCATTGCGTTTGCAGCCGGGATCCTGCCGGGACTTTTGCTGGAGCAGATTCTGACTTCTATTTTCTATCATATTTTTGGCAGCGCATACAGGATCCGGATCCACATGGAGCTGTCTACGTTTCTTCTGACAGCAGGGCTGTACGCAGGGACTTATTTGCTGGCCCTTTGGAGAGTCAAGCGGAAGATGAGGAAAATGAATATCCGCACGTTCCTGGATCTGGATAAGAAGAATGAAGCGGACAACAAACCATGTAGAAAATGGCGGATGCTGTTTCTTCCGGTCTCGTTGATCTATATGATTGTCTATGGGGTGATTCTTTATACACATCAGATGCATCTGGTAAACGGCCTGATTCTATCGGCGGGTCTTGTAGTCATGATTTATCTGTTTTTTGAGGGTCTTGCCGCGGCCATGTTCTGGTACATTGAACGGGGAGGAAGAGGGATTTACCGAAGGGACGGACTGTTCCTTCTCAGGCAGTCGGCCTCCAAGATTCATTCCATGAAGTTTACCATGGGTACGGTAACCATTCTGTTTGCCTGTGCGGTGCTTGGCGTGAGCTGTGCCATGATGCTCTATGACTATCAGAATAAAATGATGACCTACCAGATGCCGTTTGATGTGCTGGTTTTCAGTCAGGATCCGGCGGAAACATTTGAAAAGGACAGACAGTTGATCGAAAAAGAAGCGGAAGTTAAAGATCTGCTTGTCTATCAGATTTACCAGAACGGAGAAGATACGGTGAACCAGTATCTGATGGAGCATATGGACTATATGCAGTGGGAATTTGATTCTGTTAAACGGGAAAACAAGCGGGATGTAGAAATGAATGTGGAGGATGGTATTGTCGAAGCTATGGCATCGGAATGCTATTTTGAGATGGATACATATATGAAAGAGAGCGATTACAACCATCTGCGTGCCATGCTGGGCTACGAGGAGGTCCATTTGGAACCAGGAGAATACTGTATTCAGACAAAGCCAAGGATTCGCCCATATCTGGAAACATTTTCCGGGAAACATAAGATAGAGGCAGGGGGACATGTCCTGTCCTGTCAGGGAATTCATACGGAGCCCTTTGGACAAAACGGGCACAATGGAGCAGACTATGTGATTGTGATACCGGATGATGCAGCCGATCAGATGCAGCCCTATTACACGTTGCTTGCAGGAGAATTGAAAGGGGATGCTCCGAAAGGATTGCAGGCACAGCTGGATCAGTTGGAAGAAGAACGGGAAGAGCAGATTGTCCAGAAAAAAATAGAAACATGGGGCGGAAAAAAAGAGGCAGAAGAGGCGCCGAAATTTGTCTGGGGAAGCGGGACAGATGAGGTTATCTCCATGGCTTCCCCGGTTCTGGTTCAGACAGAGATGGAAAATGAACTGCACTATCTTTTGACGGCCATCGCCTACCCGCTGATTTATGTGGCGGCAGTATTTGTCTGCACAGCACTGACGGTTCTGTCCGTTCAGCAGTTAAGTGATGCGGCCAGATACCGGAGACGGTATGACATCCTTTCCAAGCTTGGCATGAGCAGGAGGGAAATTGACCGGGTCATCCAGAAACAGCTTGTGGGCTACTATGGAATTCCGGTTCTGGCGGCCATGACTCTCAGCGGAGTGATCGTCGTGTTTATGGGCAGCCGGTTTGTTTTGTATACCGGAATCGCTTCCAGAATCTGGATCTATTTTGCAGGGGCGGCTGCTGTGCTTCTGGCGGTTGTTCTTTTGTATCTGATCGTGACTTATCTTGGATTTAAAAGAAATGTAAATATGAAGCTTTACCGGTTTTAAGCAGAAGACAGAATCCCGTTCTCTCCTTTCTTGAATTTCATATGGATTTCCTGTAAAGTAGAAGAAGAGTATGAAATGAGAAATGAGGATCTTTAGATGAAACGAGAACTGGAACTATATATTCACATTCCTTTCTGTGTGCAGAAATGTGCCTACTGTGACTTCTTATCCGGACCTGCCGGAAAGGAGGAGCAGGAAGCTTATGTCCAGGCTTTGATGCGGGAGATCTGTGCCGCATCGGAAGAGGCAAAGGACTGTGAAGTCAGCAGCATTTTCCTGGGAGGAGGAACACCGTCTGTGCTGGGCCCGGAGGAAGTGAACCGGATTTTAGAAACTGTACGGACATCCTTTCGCCTTCGCGGGGATGTGGAGATTACTATGGAGCTGAATCCGGGAACCATTGGGAAAGGACAGATGGAATCCTATCAAAAGGCAGGCATTACCCGTTTAAGTATCGGGCTGCAGTCAGCAGATGACAAAGAACTGCGGACTCTTGGACGGATCCATACCTGGCAGGAGTTCCTGGATACGTTTGAATCCGCCAGAAAGGCCGGATTTTCCAATATCAATGTGGATCTGATGTCAGCCATTCCGGGACAGACCCTGGAAAGCTACGAAACAACGCTGAGACGAGTGTGCAGCCTTTCTCCGGAGCATCTGTCGGCATATAGCCTGATCCTGGAGGAAGGGACCTTGTTCTGGCAGTGGTACGAAAAGACCGGTCATCCTAATGGGCATCCACCTCTTCCGGACGAGGAGACGGAGAGAAGAATGTACGAACGGACGAAGGAAATCCTTCAGGCGTATGGGTATGAGCGATATGAAATTTCCAACTATGCCAAAAAAGGAAAAGCGTGCAGACATAATATCGGCTACTGGAAACGGGTTCCATATCTGGGATTTGGAGTGGGAGCCGCTTCGCTTTTCAAAGAACAAAGGTGGAGCAATCTCAGAGACAGGGAGAACTATGTGAAAATCTGGAATGAGAATACTCCGGCAGAAGCACTGCATCTGACACGGGAAGACAGGCAGAAGCTTTCGGAACGGGAAGCCCAGGAGGAGACAATGTTCCTGGGGCTTCGGATGACGGAAGGAGTTTCCGAGGAGGAGTTTGCACAGCGGTTTCATCGGAGGGTAGAAGAGATCTATGGAGAGGAGATACGAAGGCTTGAACGGGAGGGGCTGATTGAGAGAACACAGGGCCAGATTGCTTTGACGGACCGTGGAATCGATGTGAGTAACCGGGTGATGGCCTGTTTCCTGCAGGATGAAAAAGAGGAGGAAACCATATGATTAATCTGATTCTGGCCATTCTTTGCAGCGCGGGAGTTTCTATTTTTATGCGGGCAAGTGAGACCCACTGTAAAGGAAAATACGGTATTTTACTGATGAATTATGCAGTCTGTGTCCTGGCAGGGCTTTTGACAACCGGAAAGAATCTTGGACATGTGGGAGAAGAGGGCACCATGACTGCTGTGGGATTTGGAATGGTAACCGGACTTTTGTACTGCGGATCGTTTATCCTTCTGCAATGGAATGTTCAAAAGAACGGCGTCATTTTATCTTCTACTTTTATGAAGCTTGGGGTCATTGTTCCGTCCGCTCTTGCTGTTCTCTGGTTTCACGAGACGCCGGGCTGGAGTCAGGGAATCGGGCTCTTGCTTGCCATAGTGGCTATTTTACTCATCAATCTGGAGAAAGGAACGGTCCGGACGGACAGGAGGTATATGGCAGGCCTGATTCTTCTTCTGCTTGGCGGAGGACTGGGAGATGCCATGGCGAAGTTTTATGACGCATATGGAAAAGAGACCTTTGGCAGCTTTTTTCTGATGTTGTCATTTCTGGTTTCCGGATTGATCAGCGGAGTGCTCGTCCTTCGGAACCGGGAACGGATTACGAAACAGGAGGTGCTCTTTGGAATTCTCATCGGCGTCCCGAACTATTTTTCAGCCCGTTTTCTGCTCTGGGCCTTGGCGGATGTGCCGGCTGTGATTGCGTATCCGACCTACAGCATTGCGGCAATGGCGGTGATCGGAGCTGCGGGAGTGCTGGTATTCAGGGAAAAACTGACGAAAAGACAGTGGACAGCCTACGGGATGGTGATTCTGGCGGTTGGACTTTTAAATATGTAGAAAAGACACAAAAAAGATACAGAATCGGTGTTGACAAATGTCTGTGGGAGTGCTAAATTAGTAAACGTAGATGTTAGCACTCGAAATAAATGAGTGCTAATAAGACGGAAGGAGGAGCAAGATGGAATTAATCCGGGATCTGAATGAAAGAAAACTGAAGATATTAAAAGCAGTCATTCAGAATTATCTGGAGACAGGTGAGCCGGTTGGTTCCAGGACGATTTCCAAGTACACGGATCTGAATTTAAGTTCCGCTACGATACGAAACGAGATGGCGGATCTGGAAGAACTTGGATATATCATCCAGCCTCATACGTCTGCCGGACGTATTCCGTCTGACAAAGGATATCGGCTTTATGTCGATATGCTGATGCAGGATAAGGAGCAGGAAGTGACGGAGATCAAGGAGCAGATGCTTCAGAAAGCAGACAAGATGGATCAGCTTTTGAAGCAGGCGGCCAAAGTGCTGGCCAACAGCACCAACTACGCCACGATGGTATCCGCGCCGGTCAGCTTGAAGAACCGTCTGAAATTTATTCAGCTTTCCCAGGTAGATGAGGAACAGCTGATTGCGGTTATCGTGCTGGAAGGCAATATTGTGAAGAACCAGATCATCCGGGTTGATCAGGAGCTTGGAAGTGAGACACTTCTGAAACTGAATATGCTTCTGAATACGACCTTGAATGGCATGTCCATTGACCAGATTACACTGGGGCTGATCGCAAAGCTGAAAGAGCAGGCCGGTATTCACAGCGGCGTTATCAGCGACGTTTTGGATGCGGTGGCAAATGTGATTCAGCTGGATCAGGATATGGAAATTTACACAAGCGGCGCCACCAATATCTTCCGTTATCCGGAATTATCCGATAAGCAAAGCGCACAGGAAATCATCAGTGCCT
>ERZ1643246.615-NODE-615-length-44735-cov-96.679924_pt1 | contig 44735 bp, 48 predicted proteins | sample MGYA00579265_ERZ1643246 | MGnify/ENA primary metagenome ERZ1643246 (study PRJEB29033, sample SAMEA4952261) | chicken gut metagenome | biome: Broiler Chicken; feature: Gastrointestinal Tract; material: Caecum | place: Ireland | collected 2018 | study: Broiler... | reverse complement strand
GCAGAAAGAAGAGGGCGTTCCCTCAAGTCATTTCATGACTTTTGGGACACCCTCATTTTTGTATAGTGACTATGCGACTATGGTAGGGACATATTTTTTTTAGAAATCAAGAATTTTGATTTTGCACTATTTCCACGCACCGCATACAGAACATTGTGTTCCGATAAAGACCTGCTTTGTTTGTTCGGGTACATCAACAACAACTTTTGTATCCACGATTTTGGAAGAGTAATTTTCACATTCATCTCCGAATACTTCCATAACATGCCAGCCAGCTTCATCGGCAGTATCAAACTGTGCGCCGCAGCCGTTGCATACTACTTTCCAAACATCTTCTGTATGTGTTTTCGCTGGAATTGTCTGAGTTTCATATATATCCTGCCATGAATGGTTTCCGGTGGCAGGAATGCTTTCTGTATAGCTATCGCCACAGCTGCATTTGTAAGTGCGGACACCATTGGTAGAGCATGTGGGCTGAGTTGTTACACTTGAAGTGTAATTGTGCTGATGAGCAGGTTTAGTTGGCTGCTGTGTAGGAGTCTGTGTGGGCTTTTGAGTAGGCGTACTTGAAGAGCCTGAGTTGCTGTCACTGTTTGAGGAATGGCTCTCGGATGGTTTAGTGCTTGTGCTGTTGGAAGGTTTATTCGTCGAAGAACCGGTATTGCCAGACGGTTTATTCGTTGAATTATTTGAGCCTCCGGACGATTTGCTATTAGAGCTTGAACCGCTGGACGGTTTGCTGTTGTTGCTGTTCTGTGAATCTGTTGTAACAGCAGAGTCTTTAGAATTTTTTTTTTCATCAGATGATGGCTTTGTATCAGATTCTTTTTCGTCTTTAGCAGAGTCAGACGTTTTGTCCTCTTTTTCAGATGATGACTGAGTAGGCTTTGGAGTTATAGTCTCTTTTTTATCATCTTTGTTGTCTTTATCTTCAATTTTTTCTTCCTTGCCGGAATCGGAGATGGATTCTGCTTTTGCAGAGTCGGATGTTGTGTCAGCATTGGAACAAGAACCACAGCCGGACAGCAGCAGAGATGTTGTACAGGTCAGAGCCAGCAAAATGGTTATTACTTTCCGTTTCATTTCTAAAACCTATGTCCTTTCTGATTTGATATTATCATTATAAATGTTTTCTCCCGTCTTGTACAGACGGGAGAAATTAGAGGTATATTACTTACGTGTGCCGCAGACGCTGCATTCATCGTAAGCAGGTACGTCAACGACGGTTTCTTTTACAGCATCGTGATGGATGGTGTCGTATCCGACAATCTTGCTGGAGTAGTTCTCGCATTCATCACCGAATACTTCCATTACATGCCAGCCAGCTTCATCTGCTGTATCGAACTGAGCGCCGCAACCGTTGCAGACTACTTTCCAGATTGGAACCTTTTCATCCCATGCAGGAGTTACGACTTCTTCATGAGTTACAGCATCGTGGTGAACCCATGTGTGGTCTACAACTGGAATTGCTTCTGTATAGCTGTGACCGCAGATGCTGCAGGTGTATGTTCTTTCACCCGGATTTGTACAGGTAGGCTGTCTTGTGATAACTGTTGTGTAGTTATGCTCCAGAGCCGGGATTTCCTGAGTCTCAGTTTCACCGCAGACAGAACATGTACGGTGCTGGCTTCCTGCCACGCCGCAGGCTGCCTGTTTGTCAACAACCCATTCACCAAAGGTGTGTGTTCCGGTAGCCGGAATCTCACGGGTCTCTACATGACCGCATACAGAACAGGTTCTCTGTTCTTCACCAGCTGCACAAGTAGGCTCTTTCGTTGTAACCCAGTCGCCGTAGGAGTGAGCAATCATGTCAATCTCTTCGGTCTTGGTTTCATCACAAACTGTACAGGTGTAGGTCTTTTCACCTTTCTCTGTACAGGTCGGCTCTTTTGTCACAACGCCTGCATTCCAGGCATGCTCGCCAGTAGCAGGGATTTCACGGGTTTCCTCGTGACCGCAGACTGTACAAACAGCTTTTTCAAGACCAGCTTCACCGCAGGTTGCCGGAGTTACGACTTCCCATTCACCATAGGTGTGTTCGCCGGTAGCCGGGATTTCTACGATTTCTTCGTAATCACATCTGGAGCAGGTGACTTTCTTTTCACCAGCTTCGCCGCAGGTAGCGGGAGTAATTACTTCTTCCTGAAGGTCGTGACCCAGTGCGTCAACGATACGCATTTCGGCTCTGCCGCAGTTTGCGCAGATACGTGCTTCGGAACCGTATACCGTACAGGTAGGAGCTTTGACAACTTCCCATTCGCCGTAAGCATGTTCCAGCTTCGCAATGGCTTCTGTCTTCTGCTCTCCGCAGACGGTACAGGTGTAAGTTTTCTCACCTTCTGCGCCGCAGGTCGGTTCTGTAGTTACAACACCTTCATCCCAGGTATGTTCACCTGTTGCAGGAATCTCTGCGATTTCTTTGTAATCGCATCTGGAGCAGGTCAGTTCCTTGCTGCCAGCTTCTGCACAAGTAGGCTCTGTGATGACAGTCTCGATGACATCATGACCGAGTGCTGCGATAGACTCTGTCTTTTTCTCACCGCAGGCATCGCAGGTGTATTCTGCTGTACCTTCTTCCGTACAAGTCGGTTCTTTGGTAACAACTTTGGTTGCCCAGTGATGTCCTTTCGGTGCGATAGCTTCTGTCTTGAAGACTTCGCCGCAGGTTTCACATTTTACGATTTTCTCACCTTCTTCTGTACAGGTGGCTTCTTTCGTAACCACTGTTACATAGCTGTGAGTATGTTCAGCCTGATTGCTGTCAGAATGAGAAGGCTTTGTTGCCGGTCTGCTGGAATCCGCTGTGCTGTTTCCGGAAATGACCGGAGCAGGATTGGAATCCTTATCTGTCTTATCTGGAGTAGTTACAGTAATGTTCTGTTTTGCTACCCAGACGCCGTCTTCCTCAAGGTCTGCTACAGTATCCTTGTCGGCAACTGTGACGATGACGCTCTTGTCGTAAGTCTCATCATCTGTATCTGTGATTTCATAAGTCAGCAGATAGTCGCCGTCTTTGGCGGTGTTGACCTCAGAATCTTTGATGGTGATGTCTTCGACTTTCTCATCATCGAATGTAACGTAAGATTCAGACAGGAAGTTCGGGTCTTTCGTGCCGTTTACGACAGCCCAGTCGTTGATGTCTACAGAAGCGAAAAGCTCTTCATCTACATCAACCAGAACGGATTTTGTCTCGTCCCCGACTGTAACATCTACGAGGAAGATACCTTCACGGCTGAATGTGACCGTATTGTCTTTGACGGTCATCACGTCATCCGGTGTTTCCTCTGCCGGAATCCAGAGGTTCTCGTCATCTTTGTCAGCGACCAGTTCTCCCTTCAGTTCCAGCTTGACATCTTTCATGTCGATGTCTTTGTCGTCCTTGTAGCCCAGTTTATCAAGGAATTTTTCTCTGATGTCCAGAGGGGCTTTTGCACCTACATAGATGCTTCTTCCAGCTGTTTCCGTTTCAGCGACTTTGTTTTCAACAGCGATGGTGTTGATTTCATCATCGGTGCTTGCGTAAATCGCAAACGGAACAGCGGTTGCTGTGACTGCTGCTGTAAGAACAATAGCTGTCAACAGCGCCGTTACGTGCTTTCTTTTCATGGTTTCTTAAAACTCCTTTCCATGCGCATAGAAATTTGGTTTTTTGTATGAAAAACCCGTAGATATTACAGAACGTAATTCTTTGGGGCATTTCCTTATATATTATACTCAATATATTTAGTATAGTCAACGGATTGAGCATGTGACAATAGGGGAAAATAAGAATTTGGAGATGATTCAATGATTTCTTATCGCCCCTTCTATGACACACTTTTTAAGCGTGATATGACGGAATACGCTCTAATCTTTAAGCATGGCGTTCCGGCGAATACATTGCATCGTATGAAGCATGGGAAGCCTATTACCACGACAACGCTGGATACACTGTGTGAAATCCTGGAGTGTCGGGTGGAAGATATTCTGGAGTATGTTCCGCCGGAGGAAGAGGACTGACTTAGTGCAGTCCTTTGATTTTCTTGTACAGGAAATCAGTCATGTCTTTGCCGGACTGCAGGAATTCTTCTGTCCAGTCGCATATCATAGGCGTCAGTTTTTCCTGTGGGATGTTTGGTAATGGCTCTAGTGTTTCCGCTACGCCATACATGCGGGATAGCAGGATGGCTGTCTCTAAGAATTTTTGTGTAATATTTTCTTTCATATGTAACTCTCCTTTGTGTAGTCTTGTATACTCTCGCCCAGGGTCTCTCTCACAGTGTAGAAAAACTCTCTCTCATTGTAAGCCATCTTATGGATGGCTGTTTTTCTCTCACTGTATTAGGCTGTAGAGACCCAACTTGGTTAGGATGGGTCTGTAAGTTAATTAAATAGGCGGACTCCTGGCTTTAGGTGCCGGGGTCTGCTGTTTGTATGTGCTGAGTAATTGTATTTATATATAGTATGGTATAAAATAGATATATAAAATGATAAAAGTAGGGATGATACATGGATAGAATTGTTTTTAAAGATTATGGGGCTGTACAGGGAAAAGATGGAAAGCAGCTTCATAAAGTTGATTTTGCATATGCCTGTGACCGGAGGATTCCAGGGCACGATGCCAGTGTGCCGAATCCATATTTGAAATCTTACAGGGTAAAGAGTGCAGATGGTAAAGTGAAGATTTCCCATGCGGATTATCTGGCGGAGCCGGTGTATCAGCGGCTTATGCGGTATGCCCGGACAGATGGAATGGAAGATTCTCAGTGGTCAGGAGTTGTGGAAGCGGGTGTTCACGCTTTTACAGGTAGAAATGGAAAACCAATGGTGTATGTGGATTTAACGGAGAAGGCTGAGAAGAGCGGTGTCATTGCGACTCCGGCACAGCCGTTTGATGAAATGGCGCATGATTGTTTTGTGAAAGCGTCTCTGGCTGAGGTGGGTAGGCAGAGAGTGGCTGCTGCAGAAGAGCGTCTGGCGCAGACAGCAGTGGGAAAGACAGATATGGAATATAACGTATAAATCAGAGAAAATAATTAAATATAATGATTTATTATTGACAAAATGATTGAATAGATGTATTGTGAATATAAAGATTTGGAATGGTATTTTTGGGAGTTTTGGTGATATGGAGTTTTCATAAATGAAAATAAAACTCCTGTGGTCCCCACATGCGTGGGGGTGATTCCAGATTCTTCCGTTACCGGTTCTTCTGTTTTCAGTGGTCCCCACATGCGTGGGGGTGATTCTAAATCTTAAATAACTCAATTTCCTACCAGTCAGTGGTCCCTACATGTGTAGGGGTGATTCTAAGAAACTTTTGGTATTGCTGAATGCAATCAAGTGGTCCCTACGTATGTGGGGATGAATTAGCATTTTATAGGAGGAAATCATGGCACGTATTTTGATAAAAGATTTAGGAGTGCGTACAGGAAAAGATGGAAAGCCAGCACACCGGATGCAGTTTTCCTATGCCTGTGACCAGATGGAGATTGGCGCAGATGTACCAATGGCAAATACTTTCCTGCAAACGGTATCACACAATAAAAAAACAGGCAAAACATACTCGTCACGGGATTATTACTTGTCTGACGCTTCTTATGAACGGTTGATGAAGTCTGTATCTACAGAGGGCTGTGAAGACAGCCGGTGGACGGGCATTGTGGAAGCAGAAGTGAAGAAAGTCGGGAATGATAAGGGATATCGTCATATGCTGCAGGTGTCTACAGCACATCGACCGGAATTGCCGTTTGATGAGGCAAGGCATATAGCTTTTGTAAAAGCGTCACAGCGGGCAGCGGAAGCGGAAAGCAGGCTGCCGGGGGCAGTTGCATTGGCAGATACAGAAAAACAATTTAGAGAATGATGAAAAGCAACGGACACACTGTTAGCAGGTGTGTCCGTTTTCGTTTCGCAGAGCATGTCTTTTGCTTTTCTGATAGCAATTCTTTTTCCCGGTGGGATGTCGGCAGCTCTGAAACTGCGAACGGTGACGGGGCTTCTATCTCTATCCATACAGAGGGAGTGTATAGCTTGTGTCATAGTTAAGATTCCTCATTCCGTTTAGTGTATATCTGATGCTGGTACATAGTCCCAGCTGGTGCCGAAATGGGTGATTCCCCAGATATACAGGTCAAGTTCTGTGTCGTAAAATATCAACTCATCCGTATGCTTCATGAGAAAATTCGGGTCCTGGACGATGTACCACTGGAAAATCTCTTCATCATCGCTCAGGTCGCCGCTGATGAGGTCCAGCGGGCGGTTGACAATCTGGTTTGCCAACACCATGCCGCCACAGGTCCTGGCAAGGTCAGCATAGGTTTTAATCCCGTAATTCGGCATGTTCTTCATTCCTTTCTTCATGGCTGAGCGACAGAGTGTAGCCGGTTCTGTCCGGATACTTAAACATTTGTGCATCCAGCATGGTTTCTAAGCGGGAGCGGATGTATCGACAGCCCAGTCCGCTTTTGGCAGCGCCTTCTGCAAGCTGTTGTCGGGTTTCTTTATCGACTTTCAGAACAACATTGTGCGCAATGCCTATCTTTTCAATAGGAGATGCCGGACTGTCCAGGATAGCCAGGAAATCAGCGGCTGTGAGCGGCTGTAATGTGACAATCTGATTGATTCTTCCCATGAGTTCCCGGCGGATGTTGCCGTAGTCGATGAAGTCTTCTTCCTTATGGGAGATGAGCTGAGATGTCGTGTCTCCGGACAAAAATCCGATGTGGCGGGAGCTTTCGGACTGCCTGTTGTTCATGTCTTCAAAACTGCCGCAGAATACAACAGAAATATTCTTGCAGTTGACGGTACAAGCAGGCTTTTTGTTATTGTCGTCCGTAAAAGTAAGAGTGTCGCCATCCATGATTTTCAGAAGTTCATTCTGGAGTTTACGGGAAAAGTCTGTTCCGTTGGATGATACCGCTGGCTCAAACATCTTATCTGCTTCATCTATGACGATGATGAGATGAGAAGCCCGTCCGTAGGATTCCTCCATGAAGATGTCTTTGATGTGATAGCTGCCTTTCCAACCGTCACAGGCTATCTGAGGACCGTTGATGATTTTAATGTAGTGAAATTTCTTGGCAAGGGTACGCCAGATTTCGGTCTTTCCGCAGCCGGATGGTCCGGACATGATGAGATTCCGGCGGTGTTTATGGTAGTGGTGATACACCAGCATAGAAGCGGCACGTTTGGCTTTTTCCTGCCCGTATACGCAGGAATCCAGGTAATCATATATCTGCTGCGGTGTCCAGACCATGTTTCCTGTGCTGTTAAAGGCGGATTCAAAGGGATTGTCCGGGATGTGAGAAGCGTTTTCCCAGCCGTCTGTGTTGCGAGAAACATGCTTCTCGTATTGGCTGTAATCTGTGTTGACAGAGGCTTCTGCCAGGAGTTTGCTGAGTGCTTTGCGGTCCACATCCGATAGGCTGGTCATGGAAAGGGCGTTTATCAGAATGTTCCCGGCAGTCTCCGTGGGCTTGTCTTCCCAGAAAGAAGAGAATTCCAGGGCAGCCCTTTCTTTTTGAAAAAGCTGCTCTGCGGAAAGATGGTCCGGATTATTTTCTTTTGTAGGTATGTTTTTCAGTGGATTGTTGATGAGGTTTCTGTATCCTTTGTTCTTGATAATACAGAGATAATTTTCCCAGAAAGACTGGGCATCTTCATAGGTCATGGGTGTTCTCCTTTTTGCTTAGTCGGGGAACAGGACACCACCGCATTTTTTTGTAAGAAAGGAATGTGCAGCAGTATATGATTGTTCCGTCAGGTCATACAGGGCAAAGCAGCAGTCATCCGGTCCGTCCTGAGAAGTCTCGAATTTGACAGCTAAACCCTGTAGAAAGGCTTTGGCAATGCCATGTTTGCAGTTGGGTACAATGAAATTCGCTTCTGTGGGAGGAGCAGATTTCTTTATTGGAAGCCGGATGGTGTGAAATGACAGGTCGGCGCTGACTCTGTATACCTGGTCAGACAGACGGTCCGGGACCGCAACCTGGCTTCGGTTGATGCTTCGTACCATGTGTATTAAGTCTTCTTCGGACATGTCGGTACGGTCAACAGGAAGAATGATGACTTCGTGGATAGACGATGGGAGTACGTAGAAATCGTTGCCGTGGAAGAGGTCGAGGATTTTCCGGCGGACAGATGGAATGGCGATGGCTCCGGCTCCGTATTTTGTGTTTCTGTTTGTAAGGACATACATGGGGAGTCCGGAATCGGGAAATCCCAGCATTTCATCCAGCGTATTTAAGATATATTCGGTGGGCGTGTTATCCAGAGCATTCACCAACTCATCAGTTGTGATTCCTTGTAGAGTACAGAGAGAATGTGTGATTGCTGTGTATTTACTCTGCTGTGTAGGGTAAGTAAAGCAGACTGCAATATCATCCATCCCCGGCAGACGTTTCTGCATAACTTCCTTTGGAATTGTGGATTCCGGGAGAAGGACAGGGGTAATCTGGCGAAGAATCTCTTGTTTGCAGGTTTGGTGGTGATAAGTAACCTCTCCGCTGGCAGAGAGCGACAGTAAAAATTTTGTGCTGTTCATATAACGACAACTCCTTTCGATGTGCTGTAATGGCACTCGCTGCAGCGTCAGCTGCATTTTAAAAAGGAATTTGCAAGCTTCAATACTGTTGAATATTGTTGAAAAATCAACAGTAATGCCCTATAATAATCTTATATCACGAATAGATGGATGAAGATATTATGAGGGTAGGAAAACAGTATGACAAAGAAATTGAAATGTTATCTGTACACAAGGGTTTCTACAGAAATACAGGTGGATGGTTATTCTCTGGAAGCGCAGAAGGACCGGCTTTGCCGGGAAGCTGTACACCGGGGTATGAAAGTGGTCGGCGAATACAGCGATGAAGGAAAATCCGGTAAGAATATCAAAGGGCGTCCGGCATTTCAGCAGATGCTCACAGATATTAAAGAGAAAAAAGATGATGTGGATTACGTGTTGGTGTTCAAACTGTCCCGATTCGGACGAAATGCAGCAGATACGCTGAACAGTCTGCAATATATGGAAGATTATGGGGTGCATCTGCTTTGTGTGGAAGATGGGATAGACTCTGCGGGTGCTGCCGGGAAGTTGATGGTCTCTGTATTAGCAGCCGTGGCTGAGATTGAGCGTGAGAATATTAAAGAACAGACTATGGCTGGACGACAGCAGAAAGCCCGTGATGGACGATGGAATGGCGGTTTTGCTCCGTATGGGTATAAGCTGGTAGCTGTGGATGGTCAGAAGTCAAAATCTTTGGTTATCAATGAAGAAGAAGCGCCGTTGATTCGTATGATTTATGACAAGTATCTAAACGGGGATATGGGTATTACGGGTACGGCGAAGTGGTTAAATGAGCATGGATACACGAAAAATACCAGACAGAACGGTACTATCAAGGGTATTTCCACATCTTTCGTAAAAGGTGTGTTGGATAATCCTGTGTATTGCGGAAAGATTGCTTATGGTCGCCGCCGGACGGAGAAAATAGACGGTACACGAAATGAGTTCCATATCACGAAGCAGCCGAAAGATTCCTATAAGCTGTATGAGGGAGAGCATGAGGGAATCATCAGCGAGGAAGACTGGTATCAGGTACAGGTGAAGCGTGCGAAAAATGGGTTTAAGCGTGAGAAAACGCACAGCCTGGACCACTGTCATATTTTATCGGGTCTTGTGAAATGCCCGGTCTGCGGTGCGCCTATGTATGGTGTGGTGAATCGAAAGAAGAAAAAAGGGTCTGAGGAATTTTACAAGGATATGTGGTATTATCATTGTAAGAACCGCCGGATGGTGACAGGTCATCCTTGTAATTACAAGAAGAATATTCCGCAGGAGCAGCTGAATCAGGAAGTGTTTGCGCTCTTCCGGTATGCATATGGCGGTGATAATAAGTTTCAAGATGGACTGCGAAGAAAATACGGGTCAAAGGATGGCGTCAATGAACTGATGCAGGAGAAAGAGCATCTGGAGCAGGAGTTGGAGAAACTGGAAGCCCAGAAAAAGAAGCAGCTGATAAAGATAGACCGGTTGGATATTGACGATGAATTTTATGATGACCTGTTGGCAACTTATAAAGAAGGGCTGCGGGAGATTACAGATAAGATAGCAGAATTAAATGCGACTCTTTATCAGACAGAGGTTGCGATAGAAAGTACAAAAGGCGAGTCACTGTCGTATGAAGTTTATAGCCGTGTAATAGAGACTGTGTTGAATCTGCCGGATGAAATCACGGATGAAGAAGCGAAGCGTATTATGAATTTTTTTATAGAGAAAATTGAAATCTATCCGGAACGGCAGCCGGATGGAAGATGGGTGCGGTATATTAAGTTCAAAATCCCGTTGAATATGAATGGGGAAGATGTTGATATCGTCTGTTATGAGGATAAAGATGGCGAGAATAATTCCCTACCCAACGAGGCACATGTCGAGACGGTGTGCCTCTTGAGCAACCGAAAATGCGCGGGCAATGAGCCAAAGTCGGAGCTTGCTCCAGACCTTGGCGAATGCTGCGACACCGCAGAAAGCGTGAAAGGCTTTCTGCGGAAGCCTGATACTCATGTGAATCTGACCCTGGATATGGAAGACTATTACAGGATCAAGGATCAGGAGAAACAGTCAAATAAATAATACACAGAACTTAAATCGGCAGCTGCTGATGCGTAAATGCATTGGCAGCTGTTTTTTGCTGTGAACACTTACCGAAGCGTCAGCTGAGCTTAGTGAGAACGCACATTGCGAACCTTAGCGAGGCGAAGCCGAGGTTAGTTGAGCAATGTTTCCGGCAGAAGGATTTAAGGGAGGTGGTGCCGTTGGACTGACGGCCAACGACTGGAAGACAAAGGTATTTCTAAAGTAAATATTCATTTACGGTTTAAGGAGGCACATCTATGACAATGAAAAAAATCAGAAATATGAAAGTCTATGAGCAGAGCGGATATCAGTATAAATCCACACCAGTCATCATGCTGAAAGGGCAATGGCTCCGTGAAGTTGGATTTGACTGCGGGACATCTATCACTGTCACTTGTAAGGAGGGGAGGCTGGTGATCGTTCCAAGAGAGGAAGCAAGCTATGTGGATGTTTTTGAGGAAAGCGGCAGGGAAACGGCGGATAAGGTCGCGGAAAAGAAAGGACGGTATTGATGATGGGAAAGATTTACGTTATCGGATCACAGAAAGGCGGGGTGGGGAAAACCACCTCCACCCTGAACCTTGCATACGCGCTGCGGAAACAGGGAAAGAAAGTGCTGGCTGTAGATTTTGACAGCCAGGCGAATCTGACGGCCTGTTATGGGATTGAAAATACAGGGGAACTGGAAAATACCATCGGTCATCTGATGATGGCAGCGATAGAGGATGAAAAACTTCCGGCCATGAAGAAGTGCATCCGGACAGAGGACGGCGTAGATTTTATTCCTTCTTCTATTTATCTGTCTGTGGCGGACGCAAAGCTGCGGCTGGAAATGGGAGCGGAAAAGATCCTGTCGGAGATCCTGGATCCGCTCAGGGAGAAATATGATTATATTCTGATTGATACCTGCCCTTCCCTGGGAATGCTGACCATCAATGCGCTTGCGGCGGCTGATGAGGTCATTATCGCGGTGAATCCGCAGCTTTTGGCGATGATGGGACTGCAGGACTATCTGCGGACGGTGACGAAGATCCGGCGCCGGATCAATCCCAAACTCAAGATCGCGGGTATCCTGATGACCATGTGTGAGGCGAGGACGAACCTGTGCAGGACATTGACGGAGCAGGTGACAGAAAGTTTCCAGGGGCAGATCCGGATTTTTGATACGAGGATCCCCCATACCGTGAAGGTGGGGGAAAGCATTTATTACAGCATGCCGGTGGAACGGTACAGCCCGAAGGCAAGCGCAGGCATTGCATACAGAAAATTTGCGGAGGAGTTGATTTCTATTGAAGGCTAATGGGGCAAAGAGAAAGATTTTTAATGACGCGATTGATTTGCTGGATCAGATGGAAGAAGCCGCGGCGGTTCCGGAGAATGCGGTCCGGATGCTGCCGGCAGAGAGTATCCGCCCGTTTCGCGGCCATCCCTTTCGGATGTATGAAGGGGAGCGGCTGGAAGATATGGTTCAGAGCATCCGGGAGCATGGAGTTTTGAATCCGGTGATCGTCCGGAAACAGGAAGACGGGTATGAGATGCTCTCCGGCCATAACCGGCAGAGGGCGGCGATGCTGGCGGGAATTGACAAAATTCCTGCCATTGTGAAAGAAAACCTTTCAGATGAAGACGCGATTGTCTATGTGATTGAAACCAATATGATCCAGCGGTCTTTTTCGGAACTGCTTCCGTCAGAAAAAGCGGCTGTTCTGGCGGTGCGGTATGAAAAGATCAGCAGTCAGGGCAAGCGCAATGATATCCTTCAGGAGATTGCGGCTCTGAATGGCCAGGAAGGAACTTGTGGACATGATGTCCACAAGTCCAGGAGCCGGGATGAACTGGGAAACGAGTACGGCATGACGGGAAGGAATATCGCAAGATATATGAGGGTGGATAAGCTGATCCCTGAATTTAAAGAGGAACTGGATAATGGCGCATTGTCCCTGGTGGCGGCTGTGGATCTGTCTTATTTATCGGAGAAAGAGCAGAAGGCTGTGGCGGCCGCAGTGTCAGAGGATAAGGTGAAGCTGAATCCGAAAAATGCGGCGGCGATCAGGGCGAAGTCTGGAAATATTACACAGAAGAGTATCCGGGAAATTGCGGATTCGGCGGTCAGGCAGAAGAAAAAAGAGATGGTCAATATTAAGCTGTCGGCAGCAGTGTACCAAAAGTATTTTGCAGACCGGAAGACGGCAGAGGCGGCAGATATTGTGGAAAAGGCTCTGGAAGCGTGGTTCCGGAAGGAGGCGGCTGATATTGTTCAGTAAAGAAGAATTGAAAAGCCTGGATAGGAAATATTTTGCTGTCATTACGGAGGATGAATATGATGTAACGGTAATGTCCCGGAATACGGGGCATTACTGGTACATCCATAACCCGGAGTATCCGGGGAAAGGCAGCTGTATTATCTTTCATAAGCATAAGGTATCACATCCGTATCATCAGCATGGCGGTGCGGATACGCTGCGGCAGGCGGTGCGGAGCATCCAGGGGCATGATAAGTGGGTGATGAAAGTGAAAAATTAAAATATATGATGGACTCATAGATTTGGGTTTATGAGTCTAGCTGTTTTACCAAGAAGAGAATAGCAAATTAAAACAAACGATAACAAACAACAATAAACCTGTTGAAAATGATAACTTGAAGTGGTATGCTGTTTGATGGATGAATATATTGATTTGTTGGTTCGACCGGAGGGCTATGATGGCGAATGTAAGCAATAGTGATAAATGGATAAATATTGATGATGCTGCTGAATATCTAGGAGTGAAACCTGGAACAATACGCGATTGGATCCGAAAAGAAAAAGGAATTCCAGCTCATAAAATTGGCAAGCAGTGGAAATTTAAACGGTCAGAACTGGATGACTGGGTAAATAGTGGCAAAAGCGCAATAAACTAATAGAAGGTAAATACATGCAATACATATACACATATAGGAACAATGAGCTGATCAGGAGAATTGAATTTCAAAATGGAAATTCTTATGTTTCTTCAATCCATATAGATAATCTCCATGAAGGAATAGTATTAACATCTAATGACGATTTCTTTCAAAGATGGCTTCAATGCAAGACGAAGCCGGAACTATTGGAGACCAGAGGCGATATTCGTGTGGTTGATCTATTTTGCGGGTGCGGAGGAATGAGCTTGGGAATAGCAGAGGCATGTAGGGCGTTAGACTACAGGTTTGTGCCTGTCTTGGGAGCCGATATGGATCCTGTTGCACTTCAAGTTTATAAAGAGAATTTTAAACCACATCATGTTATTTCAGAGCCGATTGAAAATCAAATAGATTCAGAAATAGGGGCAGAAATTTCTGAAGCAGAAAAGAGTTTTATTAACTTGGTTGGGAAAGTAGATATCCTAATTGGAGGGCCACCGTGCCAAGGCAATTCGGATTTAAATAATCATACAAGAAGAGAGGATCCAAGAAATCTTTTATATTTAAAAATGATAAGATGTGCAGAAATAGTAAAGCCAAGGTTTATTATTATTGAAAATGTCCCTGGGGTGCAACACGACAAGCATAATGTTGTGGGAATAGCGACAGAGAAGCTGAAAGAATTTGGATATCATGTAGATTCAGGCGTAGTTTTGATGTCTGATATAGGGGTGCCGCAAAAAAGAAAAAGATTCTTTCTAATAGCATCAAAAGAAAAGATAGTTTCGCTCAAGAACGCTTTAAATAATCATCGTACAGATGAAAAAAGTGTCAAATGGGCAATAGAAGACATTTTATCAATTGATGAAGACACTGTTTTTGATACGCCAGCTAATTCATCTGCGATAAATAAAAAAAGAATAGATTATCTATTTGATAATGACTTATATGACTTGCCTAATAGTGAAAGACCGGATTGCCATAGGCTGAAAAAACATAGCTATAAATCTGTTTATGGACGAATGTATTGGAACCAACCATCGCCAACAATTACAGGAGGATTCGGTTCGAATGGGCAGGGACGATTCGTCCATCCTATGAGAAGAAGAACAATAACACCACATGAGGCTGCACGTTTACAATTTTTTCCAGATTACTTTGTTTTTAATGGCGTGAAAAGGCGCAAATTGCAACAAATAATAGGAAATGCTGTTCCATCGAAAGCAAGTTATATGTTAGGTATAGAATTATTAGGTGAAGCGGAGGAATGATAATGCCAAAGAATTTAACGATAGCTGCTTTTTTTGCTGGCATCAGTGGCATAGAAGAAGGATTTCACCGCGAAGGCGCAAAAACTGTTTTTTTATGCGAAAAAGATGAAAGAGCAAAAAAAGTATTGAGTGAACATTATCCAGATGTTCTAATTGAAGATGACATTGAGCAGGTTAAAACGATACCTAAAGTTGATATAGTAACAGCAGGTTTTCCGTGCCAAGATCTCAGCCAGGCTGGATTAAAAAAAGGAATAAATGGTGAACAATCTGGATTAGTTCAGCATCTGTTTAGAATACTTAATTCCTTAAAAGAGAAGGATTTACCAGAATGGATAATTATAGAGAATGTTTCTTATATGATTAGTTTAAACTCTGGTAATGCAATAAAGTATATAACAGGTGAAATTGAAAAAATGGGATATAAATGGGGTTACAGGATTGTAGATGCAAGGGCGTTTGGTGTACCTCAAAGAAGATTAAGATTGCTTTTAGTGGCTGCCAGAAAACATGATGTTCGAAAGGTGCTTTTTGCTGATGATATTATGAATCCACCGGTAGATGATACCATAAGGGATATTGATGAAAATATATGGTATGGATTCTATTGGACAGAAGGAAAACGAGGGTTAGGATGGACAGTTAATGGCGTTCCTACTTTGAAGATAGGTTCAAAAATTGGAATTCCATCTCCTCCTGCTATATGGGATCCTCAGAGTAATACTTTTGGAACTCCTGATATAAGAGATGCGGAAAGACTACAAGGGTTTCCAGAGGACTGGACACTTTCTGCAATGGAATTGCCTGGGGCAAAACGAGGAGATCGATGGCATTTGGTAGGAAATGCGGTGTGTGTAAATATGTCGCATTGGTTAGCAAGCAGGATAAATGATCCAAGAGAGTATAATAAGGGACTTTTTAAGGAAATTCATAGAAAAAAATGGCCTAAAGCAGCTTATGGCTATGGTGGACATGTGTTTGAAGTGAATGTAGGAACATGGCCTGTAAATAACCACACAGAGGCTCTTAAAACGTTCATTAAATATCCATTGAAACCGATATCTCTAAAGGGAATAAAAGGGTTTTATTCTAGGGCGATAAACTCAGAACTGATAAACTACCCAGACAGATTTATTAAGTCGATGGAAACATATATTAGAAATAAGGAGGAACAAGAAAAATGAGCTTAGCGGATGAGTTTAATGCCGAGATAAAATCTATTGAAACACGGTTTACTGGAGGCCTTAGTAATACAAGTACGAAAAAGTTTGATGAACTGGTAAAGATTGTATCAAAAATAACTGATATAGATCAAGAAGAAATCTATATCACAGCGGCCACCTCTAGAGCCAGTAATTTATGGAATCGATTGGCACAAGGCAAGCCATTAACACAACATTTTTCTTTGGCTTTGGGTATTATCGATGCGAGTGATTTGCAAGGTGGAATTTCGTCTGCGAGTCGCTTCATAGGTAGTGGGGTTGGACATTACGATGCTATTATTCTTGCTGTTAAGAGAAATGAGTTGTGGACTATAGGGACTGTATTAGATAGTGATAAACTTGAAATATACGACAAAATCGCCGAGGCGTTTCCAGATGTGACTATTACACATGAGCATACAAATGGTACTGATTCAAACACAGATGAAGTTTCATTTGCCTGGTATGTAGGAACAACGGGCAATGATGAGAACGGTCAGTGGCATGATTTCTCTGAAGAGTATATTAATGATGGTGTATGGGAAAATGGATGGGATGATAAATTCATAGATGTCGTTAATTCTATCCAGATCGGTGATCATATTGCAATAAAATCGACATTTACACAGAAAAGAAATCTTCCGTTTAATAATCATGAAAAAACGGTTGGAGCAATGCGGATAAAAGCGATAGGTGTTGTCACTGGTAACTCTGGAGATGGAAAACATATTCAGGTTGATTGGACTAGGCTTGATCCGTTTAAAACGTGGTATGGACCGGGCACTTTAAGAGAAACTATACACGGAGTAAGTGCCGATGAGGGCATGGTGAAAAAGCAACTTCTGGGATTTACCTTTGGGGACGAAGAACAGGATTATTCGCTATGCGAAGAAAAATATAATGATGAAACAGATGAGGTGACGGGCGTTGATGATGCAACCTATGGTTCAAAAGTTGAAGAGGAAAGCATCGATGAAACCAAGAGAGAAAAAGGTGGAGAAAATGTCCTGTTATATGGAGTTCCTGGTTCTGGAAAGAGCTGGACTATCGCTAAGGAATACTGTGATGATGAAGATAGAATAGAACGGTTGGTTTTTCATCCTGATTACATGTATTCGGACTTTGTTGGACAGATTTTGCCTGTTCCAAAAGAAGGAAAAGTTGAATATAAATTTGTACCAGGTCCGTTCACTAAAATATTAGATAAAGCATACCATGATCCAGTGAATCCATATTACCTAATCATTGAGGAAATCAATAGAGGAAATGCTCCAGCAATATTTGGAGATATTTTTCAATTGTTAGATAGGATCAGTAAAGACAAGGATGGTTACAAGGAAGGAACTAGTGAATATCCAATTACAAATGAAAACATAGCAAAAGAAGTATACGGTAACAAGGATAAGAAAGTAAGAATTCCATCAAACCTATCCATTATTGGTACGATGAACACTTCTGATCAGAATGTATTTACATTGGATAATGCATTTCAAAGAAGATGGAATATGCGGTTGATGAGGAATAGCTTTGCAAATCATCCATATGCAACAAAAGGAGTTCTAGATACAACTGTTTCGTGGCAAGGGTTTTGTGAAGTAATTAACGCGGAGATATTACGCAGAGATAGTGTTGCTTCTTCAGAGGATAAGCGATTAGGAGCTTATTTTGTCGCATTAAATGATTTAATGTGGCATAAGGAAGAAGATCAGATTAGTGATAAAGAATCAAAAGAATACATAAAGGCGAAGCACAAAAATGCTAGATTTGCAGAAAAAGTATTGAAATACTTATGGGACGATGCTTTTAAATTTGATCGTCCAGATGTCTTTGTAACATCAAAAGACGGAAAAGATGTTAGTAGCTTAGAAGTCTTAGTTGAGTGTTTTTCTTCGGCTAGAGGCGATGAGCGCTTTGAAATATTTGAGGAAACAATTAAGGAAGCACTTTTAGAGGCAATGCCTAAAGCTGATCCAGAAGATAGTAAAGAAAAAAGTGGACATTGATGGAGGAACCGCTGGAATAACAGCTGAGGAACAGAGAAATGATATTGATGGCGGACACGTTATCAGTAGTGATCCAGAAGGTGAAGAGTAACAGAGGTGGGGTGGTTTAAGAATGGGCGACTTGGGTTTAAACTTACATTTTAGATGCAGGGTCGATACTGGAGAAGAAGGAGACCGGTTTGTTGGAATAAAAGCTGATTCGAACGGAACGCTGGTCTATTTCCCCATGGGATATAGGTTGCCTCAGGATGAACAAGAACTACAGCGTGAAGTTCTGCAGCTAATTAATGTCCTGCAAGAATTTATGCAGAAGAAAGATAAGGTGCTTCATATGCCAAAAAATGATGCGCCTCAGTCTGTTGATTTTCCGATCAATGCATATATGAACATAATACGTGATTATAGAAAGCGTAAGGGATACTACAAAGAGAAAGAAAGAGTTAGGAAGACTAGCGATCATGGGCGAATCGATTGGGCAACTTCTCTGAAAAAAAACGTTGCATATTATCAAGAAGACGGCTCTCCTTTTTTTGATAAGTATACTGTCGTTGACATGAAACCTAATGAAAGAGAATGGATCACGAAGATACATAAATATTGTGTATATGAGAGTTACCAAAAGCTGGGATGTTTTTTTACACCAGATCTTCCACCGGATCCGCATATAGCCCTTGATGCGAGAATGTTTCTGGCGATTTTGGGTAGTAAACTTCGTAATACTAACAATAGCGATGAAAAGCTCCTTTTTCAGTCAATGATTGCTATGTTGAAGTATAAGGATGAAGAAACTATGGAAAGGCAATTCTTCTTCGGAACAGACCGCTTCGAATATGTATGGGAAAATCTGATTGATACTGTATTTGGCATAAAAAATAAGGAAGATTATTTTCCGAGAACATACTGGAACCTAAAAAAAGGTAACAGTAAGAGAAACCATGCGTTAGAACCGGATACTATTATGTTGTGCAATGGTAAAGTATATGTTTTAGATGCCAAGTATTATCGCTATGGTGTCACCGGCGATGCAAAACATCTGCCTAATTCATCATCTATTAACAAGCAGATCACTTATGCTGAATATATTCAGGGAAATGAAAAGTTGAAGAAAATACATGGAAAAGATTTCCCAATATATAATGCATTCCTGATGCCATTTAACATGGAAGATAATATTTTTTCGATAAATGTACCTTTCGGAAATATAGGTGAAGCAAAGAGTACCTGGAAGCATGGTAAGTTTGATTATGAACGTGTTCAAGGAATAGTAGTAGACATCCACTATTTGATGCATAGGTATTACGGCTCGCACAAAAAGATTACTAAGGAAATAGCCGATATGATAGATTTGGCTATTGATGAAAACCAAACAATATCAGAAAAGGTGACAGGCCCTGAGATGTAGAACTCAGGTGCCTGTTTTGACTTTTATTCTGTGCTTGCGAGAATTATTGGCGTCACGACATTTTTTGCAACAATATATCTTTCTGCCATTTGTCGATGATACTGAAAAGTACTTGTTACAGCTGGGGTTCGCGCATCTTTTGAATACACTTTTTCCTGGACGCATATAGAATAAAGAAAAAAACAAAGCTGCATACAGACTGGTCGCATGCCAAGTCGTATCCAGAGTGTTGGCACTGAAAAAAGGTCGGACTGATCGGGAGATTATAGTGTTAATTTCATTAGTTACCGTAATACGTGCTACAACTAGTAAGGCTGCTTTCAAATGGTTATTCATATTTCTGGATTCAAGTTCGTTGTAATAAACTATCCCATCCTTATAGTCAATTCTTTTTATAACCCCTACTTCATACATATAGTGAAATAAAAAATCTATTACACGACGTGCATTACGGTTAAGGTTGTGATTCGTTTTATATACAGAGGCCAATTTGCGGTAGAGGGTGTCTGTATTTTCGGGATTACTATGCCAGGGATCTTCGCCAGAAATAATGGAATCATAATCATCGGCGTCAAGCTCATATGTTCCGTTGTACACTGTGTCCTTAATTGTATAGGATCCTTTTTCGGCAGCTTCATCTGAGTCATAATCAGTGTTAATTGCTATGCTGGAACTGTTAATTATGTTTACTGCTTCGTGTAACGGAGATGTAAAAACACTTCTTTTAGAGTCCTCATTGTAGATTTCTACTCTTTCTCCGAGTAAGAGATAAAGTGTTGATAGGGTAATACGTTCTATATCAGGATGAATGGTACCTAATTCACTGATTAGCTCTGTTGTTGCTATGATCCTTTGCAATATATTAGTACAGTCATTAAGTCTGAAAGTACTTACGGTGCTTTGAAGAGGAAAGAAAAAACCGTTATCCTCTAAGAAGTGTAGAATAGAGTCTTCATTACTAAGGTCTAACGAAGATAGTTCTAATAATAGGTTTTTTTTCCTCACCGATCCATATTTTGTTGTGAGACATAGACCATTTATTCCATCAAAAGAATAGTACAGAGGTTCATCAGGAATTTTTTCAACGTTTATAAAAGCAGTGCCGTCATTGGTACTGTATTTTTTTATCCTGCATTTGTTAGAAGGTAAAGAAAATGTCTCAACTCCAAGTTCAAAGCCAGAAATCTCTATAGTATCCATTCAAAATCCCTCCAAATAGTAAGAGTTAAAATAAGAAGTATATATATTTTATATCAAAATAATGTACTTTTACAAGCAAAAATTAGAGAAAAGACTGAAATAGTAAGAGATAATTTTAGAAATTTACTTATTAATGAAAATGATCGAAAATAGAATCGTTAAAGGATAGATGAAGGTACAGAAATGACAAGGAGTGAAGGGGAAAATTGGATCGAAAATATTGAAAATACAGATTCTTTTATTGAGTTGGAGACCGGATCGGAAACTGTAAATTTTATTCTAGAGAGATATGGGGTAAAGTCCATTGAACAGATTGTTTAATCTGATTTATCTGAGGTGTTCAGCAAATTGTATGCAATTGAAATTGATCTTCAATCAGATTGACTGGAAAAAGACTGGCAAAAGCCGCTTAGTAATATAGATAGGTTGCTTATTTTCCAGAAAAATATAAGCAAAATATCGGAAAACGCCGGTATCTCATACCTATACCGGAAGAACGGTGGATATGTATCAGAGTCCTTATCCGGGAATGAAAGTTCTGATGGGTGTCCAGCGGATACTCAAATAGCTATTTACAAATTTTATATCGGCCCATGATGCGCAGTGGACCGGATACGAATATATTGCATCCCAGGCAGTTGCTTATAAAGCGACAATGGGATGTGGTGTAGATGTACCCGTGGTTTATTGCGCTTTTTTACATCAAGGATATATCGGGGAATAAGCCTGTCAGTATCTTGTCTCACTGTCTCCAAGCCAGAAACAGAGATAAAAGATTTTATTTAGGAAAGCACCGGCAAGTAAGAAAGGTAAGTATGCGTACAGATTTGGTGACGGAACCATATCTGTCATTGATGAGGGGAGGAAAGCGTAGGCCTGGATCAAGTCCCTTCATTTTTTGATAACGCTGAGGTATATAACAACTTTAAAAACAGCAGGCCTCAGCTTGAATCTTAGCAGAAGAAGGCTGTGGAGGAATGGAAGACACAGTATCCGGAGAAAAAAAACTGTTTTTTTAGCGGCACCCTTTGAGATTTTGAAGGAGGTGCCTGAGAAGTGGGAAGAACATGGACATAAGGACAGTCAGACTGGATGATCTGGCAGATATCAGAGATGTGGAGATCAATCTCGATTTGCGAAAGGAAGATTGAATCAAAAGCTTTGTTTAGCTGATGAGGAATCCACATTGCTTAAAGGTCGAAAATGTGCTAGTAAAGACAACTTTTGTGGATCCGGATGTAACTGTTGATGACCATTTGGAACATTACCTGCGGAATAAATGAAATCGGTATGAAGGTTCGACGTAAATTTCAACAGAATAAAAACTTCGTCAGAATTTTTTTGTGGAAGCGAAATTCATTGACAATAGAACATACGTTCGATATGCTATATTTATCGCTACCATAGGATTTAAGTCACGGCAAACAGTGCAGAGGAAAATAAAAAAATCACCAACGGTCAGTTTGACATTCCCTTTTGGCTGGCCTCTTGCGGGAGGCGAAAAGATATGCAGGAAGTGCATGTGGCTTGTCCATGTTGTAAAAATAAAAGGTTGTTTGACGCGGATCCGGAGGCAGTAGAGGGCATTATTAAAATTAAATGCCCCATCTGCAAATCGGTCATTGCGGTCAGCTTCCACAGAAAAAAGGTTCGTACTGAGCGAATCGGCGTATGAGCAATCATAACGACCAGAGCCTGACGAAGTATAGATGTGAAAAGACATCTGTATTTTGTCAGGCTCTTTTTTTATGCGATTTACAAAAACGGGACAATTTCATTTTTAAAAGGAGAAGAAGTAAATAGACAGGCCGGAAAAGTCTTGAAAATCCGGCTGGTAACAAAAACTGGGATATTGACCAGAACCGGTATCTCTGGATGCCGGTTCTGATGAGTATCCCAAAGATGCTCAGATAAAAATTCATATCGGCCGCATGTGCGCAGTGAGGCAGGATACGACATACCGTGGAAATCAGCTGTGAGAAAGACAGCTGACGGAACACGGGTGTAAGTACCCTTGTTTTCCTGCGCGTTTTGTCGGTTTTGGGTACTTTGGTCAGAAGTCCGTACCGGGTACCCTGCTCTTACTGCCTCCCGGCCAGCTAAGGAGGCAATTATGAGAGTGAGAAAAAACAGACAGGATCAGAGAAATATGTACCGTTATCCAGTGAGTGTTGAGGACGGACGCGGCGGTTACCGGACGGTCTATACGACAGTCAAGCCGGGTGAGAAGGGAGTGACTGAGGTGTGGATCCGGGATCTGCACCGGATGGATGATAACGAGGTGGCTAATAACGTCAAAAACGGGCATCCCAAATTGACGCCGGAGCAGAAGGCAGAGAAGAAGGAATGGGAAGAAGCGCATCCGGGCGAGAAGTATCCGATTGATTGGAATCTTTCCCTGGACTACATAGCCGGGGATGCGGATGACGGGGAACTGGACAAGAGCAGCGTGCTTGCCGGGGCCAGTTATGACCCGTTTGATGAGGATGTGCCGGATGAGGTGCTGAGACTTCGCGAGATTGCGGCAACTAAAATGACGGACCGGCAGAGACAGGCTTACCAGCTGATCGGCCTGGAAGGATACTCCAGGACAGAGGCGGCGAAGATCATGGGTGTGAGTGTGAAGGTGGCCAAGGTCCATTATGATAAGGCGATCGAGTGTATTAAGAAAAATTTTTAAAGTTTTTTCGGGAGAGGGTAAAATCTCTCCCCTTTTTCTTGCCTGTGACATGTAAGGAAGACAGCTTCCTGCAGAAAGAGAGGTGAGGAAAGAATGGCGGTCAAACATAAGATTGTCATTAACGTCTCGGATTCCAGCGGGCGTAAGGAGAACGTGCTGAAGGGCGCGGATGTGAAACTCCCGGCAAGGCTGCTTAAGTTCCTGTTCGGGGAGTTTACGCAGGTGTATCTCCTGTCGCCGGGGCAGACGGTGGAATCCGTAGACATCCGTGAAGTTGAGGAAGGAGGAGCAAAAACATGTCAAAGATGAATGAACTGAACCTGCTGGTTCAGGAACTGAAGAAGTGCGGGGAGAGCCTGGTGAATATTGCCGATGGACTGACAGGGATTTTTTCTGAGACAGGGGAAAAGAAGACAAAAGCTCCGGCAGAGTCGGCAAAGGAATATACCTTTACTGAGGTAAGGGCATTCCTGGCGGAGAAGTCTAGGGCAGGGCATACCGCGGAGATCAGGAAGATCCTTGAAGCGCACGGGGCGGACAAGCTGTCAGCGCTGGATAAAGGGGAATACGCGGCGGTGATGGCGGAAGCGGAGGTGCTGGGATAATGGGAAAGCACGCGTTTTTATCGGCGTCATCCAGCCACAGATGGCTGGAATGCCCGCCTTCGGCAAAACTGTGCGCGGAGCAGGAAGACAGAGCCAGCCCTTACGCGCAGCAGGGTACCGACTGCCATGAACTCTGTGCTTATCTGGTGGAAAAGTCACTGGGCAAGGATGTGACAGATCCGACCGAAAACCTTACTTATTACGACCAGGAGATGCGGGACTGCGCGGAAAGCTATTGTTCTTATGTCAACGAACAGATCGAGGCGGCAAAGAAGCGCTGCCCGGACCCGCAGGTGCTGATTGAGCAGAGGCTGGATTTTTCCCGATGGGTGGAGAACGGTTTCGGCACCGGTGACTGCGTGATTGTGGCGGATGAGGCGCTGCAGGTCATTGACTATAAACATGGGGTGGGCGTCCTCGTATCTGCGGAGAAGAACCCGCAGATGATGTGCTACGCGCTGGGCGCCCTGGAATTGTTTGACGGCCTGTATGACATCCAAGAGGTCCGTATGACCATCTTCCAGCCCCGGCGTGAGAACGTCAGCACCTGTACCATGGAAAAAGAAGAACTGCTCGCCTGGGCGGAGGAAGTCTTAAAGCCGACGGCGGCCCTGGCTTATGAGGGCAAAGGGGAGTTTAAAGCAGGGGAACACTGCCGGTTCTGCAAAGTGAAAGCGGCATGCCGCAAAAGGGCGGAATACAACCTGGAACTTGCCCGTTATGACTTTGAGATGCCTGCCGCTTTGGAAGAGACCGAGATCGCGGCGCTCCTGCCGAAGATCGATGAACTGGTATCCTGGGCGGCGGATGTCAAGGAATACGCCCTGCAGCAGGCCCTGTCCGGCACTCATTACGAAGGGTTCAAAGTTGTGGAAGGCAGGTCGAACCGGAAATACAGCGATGAGGCCGCGGTCATTTCAGCGGCGGAATCCGCGGGATATGATCCTTACGAGAAAAAACTTCTCGGCATTACCGCCATGACCGCCCTTATGGGGAAAAAGAAGTTTGAGGAAGTGCTTGGCCCGTTTATCGTAAAGCCCCAGGGCAAGCCGGCGCTGGTGCCGGATTCCGATAAGAGGCCGGCGCTTAATACAGCATATGAAGATTTTAGTGAAAATTAAGGAGGAAAAACAGTATGGCTAAATTCAATAACCCTACAAAAGTAATTACCGGAGTCAATACAAGATGGAGCTATGTCAACGCATGGGAGCCGAAGTCCATCAATGGCGGCACGCCGAAATATTCTGTGTCGCTGATCATTCCGAAGTCTGACACGAAGACGCTGGAAAAGATCCGGGCGGCGATCCAGGCGGCCTACGAGGAAGGGCAGAGCAAGCTGAAAGGAAACGGCAGGTCCGTACCGGCGCTTTCCGCGCTGAAGACGCCCCTGCGTGATGGTGACGCGGAAAGGCCGGATGACGAGGCCTACGCGAATTCTTATTTCGTGAACGCAAACAGCGGCACGGCGCCGGGGATCGTGGATGCGGACAGGAACCCGATCCTGGAACGTTCCGAGGTATATTCCGGGGTGTACGGCAGGGCGAGCATCAATTTCTACGCTTTCAACAGCAACGGAAACAAAGGGATTGCCTGCGGCCTGAACAACCTGCAGAAGATCCGGGACGGCGAGCCCCTTGGCGGCAAGAGCAGGGCGGAGGATGATTTCGCGGAAGAGGATGAGGACGATTTCCTTTCATAAGGATAGGAGTATCATTTGAGGGAAGAAGGGTGCCGGTCAGAAATGGCCGACGCCTTCTTCCAGATTGGAGGCAAAATGAAAACAATCAGTATTGACGTTGAGTCCTATTCTGGGAATGACCTGGGTAAATGCGGCGTGTACAAGTATGTGCAGCATCCGGATTTTGACATCCTGCTCTTTGGCTATGCGGTAGATGACGGCGCCGTTTGTGTAGTCGATCTGGCATCCGGGGAGACGCTGCCGGAGGAAGTGCTGACTGCCCTGTCCGATGAAACCGTGACGAAATGGGCGTTCAACAGCAATTTTGAACGTGTCTGCCTGTCGGAATGGCTGAGAAGGAACCATCCGGAATATTTCCGTTCTTACAATGATGATGGGGATACTGTCGGGAATTATCTGGATCCTCATGGGTGGAAATGTTCGATGATCTGGTCCGCCTATCTGGGCTTGCCTTTATCCCTTGCCGGTGTCGGAGCGGTGCTGAGGCTGGAAGAGCAGAAACTGAAAGAAGGGAAAGACCTGATCCGGTATTTCTGCATGCCGTGCAAAGAAACAAAGGCTAATGGAGGAAGAACCAGGAATCTCCCGGAACATGACAGGGAGAAATGGAAGCGTTTCAAGTCCTATAACCAGAGGGATGTGGATGTGGAGATATCCATCCAGGAGAAACTGCGGAATTTCCCGGTGCCGGATTTCGTCTGGGAAGAGTTCTGGCTGGACCAGGAGATTAATGACCGGGGAATCCTGCTGGATATGGATTTGGTGGAGAACGAGATCCTGCTGGATGGGATTTCTAAGGATAAGCTGTCAGATTCCATGAAAGAGATCACCGGGCTGGAAAATCCCAACAGTGTGGTGCAGGTGAAGCAGTGGCTGTCCAGCCGGGGCGTGGAAATGGAATCGCTGGGTAAGAAGGACGCGGCAAGGATGATCGCGGATAGGGATATGGATGAAGAAGTCACGGAGGCATTGAAGCTCCGTCTGCAGCTGGCAAAGTCTTCCGTAAAAAAATATCAGGCCATGCGGAACGCTGTCTGCAGGGACGGCAGGGCGAGAGGAATGTTTCAGTTCTATGGGGCTAACCGGAGCGGCAGATGGGCTGGGCGGATTATCCAGCTGCAGAACCTTCCGCAGAACCATATGGAGGATTTGGCGCAGGCGCGAGACCTTGTCAAAAATGGGGATTATGAAGCCTTGTCCATGCTGTATGATTCTGTGCCGAACGTGCTGTCGGAATTGATCCGGACCGCATTTGTTGCCGGAGATGGAAATAAGTTTTGTGTGTCGGATTTTTCTGCGATCGAGGCCAGGGTGTTATCCTGGCTTGCCGGGGAGCGGTGGAGGATGGAAGTGTTTGCGGGGAATGGCGATATTTACTGCGCGTCAGCATCGGCGATGTTCGGGGTGCCGGTGGAAAAACACGGACGGAACGCGGAACTGCGGCAGAAGGGGAAGATCGCGGAATTGGCCTTGGGATACAGCGGATCTGTCGGCGCCCTGAAATCGATGGGCGCATTGGAGATGGGGCTTAAGGAAGAGGAACTTCAGCCGCTGGTGGATTCCTGGCGGATGGCGAATCCCAATATCGTCCGGTTCTGGTGGGCTGTGGACCGGGCGGTAAAGAAGGCGGTGAAGCAGCGGGAAGTATCTGTCCTTCGGAGGATCCGTTTTAAGTGCCGCAGCAGGATGCTGTTTATTACCCTGCCTTCCGGGAGAAGGCTTGCCTATGTGAAGCCGAGGATCGGTGAGAACCGTTTCGGCGGGGAATCCGTGACCTATGAAGGCGTGGGAGGAACGAAGAAGTGGGAACGGATTGAGAGCTACGGGCCCAAGTTTGTGGAGAACATTGTGCAGGCCATATCCAGGGATATCCTCTGCTACGCCATGAGGACGCTGTCACACTGTCGGATCTGCGCCCATGTGCATGATGAACTGATCATTGAGTGCCGGAAGGATGCTTCTCTGGATGCAATCTGTGAGCAGATGGGAAGGACACCGCCCTGGGCGGAGGGGCTGGTACTCCGAGCAGATGGGTATGAGACGCTGTTCTATAAAAAAGATTAAGAAAAGGGGTACTTCCGTGAGTATTGGAGGTACCCTTTAAGCTTAAGTGTTTGCTGCAGATGCTAATTTTTTATGTAGAGAATCTATTTCAGATTTGAGTCTTTCGACTTCGGTCTCAAGACTGCTCTTTTCCTCTGTCAGGCTTGCAAGCTGATTATTGAGAGAGTCTAAGGCTTTCTTATTATTCTCATAATCATACAAAAAACTCGGGAAGTATTTCCGCAAGACTAACGATTCGATTTCCCTGTAAGTATCCGAAGAAGGATTGATACGTCCGCTCTGTTAGTAGAGAATTCGGTTGATGCTCACTGTTCTTATATCATTAAGCTTTAATATCGAATCATGTGAAATAAACGAAAATTCACTGCTTCTCAACAGAAATTTATCGCTTTTGGATGTCGGAAAATCCACGCGGTGGTACACATCTGTATGCTTGTGAGGATCATAAGAGAAGATAGGAAGGACATAAAGAAGCTTCTGCTTAACACCTATCACAAGTCCACGGTGCTCGTAAGACATTTCAGGAATAAAATTCTTTCCGAATTCAAATTGATAGATTTCTCCCTTTTTTACAGGTCTATGCTGAAAGGATTTTTTTCGGTTATCAGCCCAGCGGAAGTCTGATTTTGAAAAGCGATTTAATTCATCTGCATTGACCGTATTTCCTACAATGATTTCATTAGTTTTACTTTGTGCTTTAATATATTCTTTCAATCATGTGTTCTCCTTAGCATTTATAGGTAAAAAATAAGGGTACGGCGCTAACCATACCCTGCTCTGGCTAACCAGAGTGACCTCGTCGGTCAAATTATCCTTTCTTAGGCGGCCTTGTCGGCCAAAAAACACTTTTTCAAGTGCGAAAGAACATTTCTTTGAGGACTCATGTACCTCTATCTATATTATATACAAATCTTTTGAAAAATCCAATAGTTTTTGAATTAATTTTGCGTTTCTGCTGATGAATATTTTATTGCTTTCGGTTAGCAAAGTCAAGAGAAAATATAAAAGTTGAAAAAATACAGAGAGAGGGTAAAAATCCTCTACTTTTTGCTGCCTGTGACTTGAAGGGAGCAGACCCTTCAAAAATTTCATATCTAAGGAGGGTAATTCATGAGTGAGTTACAGGTATTCAGCAACGCGGAGTTCGGCTCGGTCCGCAGTATCACAGTCAATGGCGAGCCGTATTTTGTCGGGAAGGATGTAGCGGAGATTCTTGGTTACGCCAATACCAGGGATGCTTTTGCGAAGCATGTTGATGAAGAGGACAGAATGGATGGGGTAGCGATTCGCGACTCCATCGGAAGAGAGCAGACGCCGGTGCTTATCAACGAATCCGGTCTTTACAGCCTGATCCTTTCCAGCAGGCTTCCGTCCGCAAAACGCTTTAAGAGGTGGGTGACATCGGAAGTCCTTCCGGCGATCCGGAAGCATGGAGTATTTGCGCTGGATGACATTGTGAACAACACGGACGCTTTGATCGAGGCACTGCAGGCGTTTAAGGCCGAGCGGCTGAAGAGGATGGCGCTGGAACAGGAGACCGCCGTGCAGAAGAAGCAGCTTGCGGAGATGAGGCCGAAGGCAAGCTATTATGATGTGGTCCTGAACAGCCCCAGCCTGATGGCGGTATCGGAATTCGCGAAAGATTATGGATGGAGCGCGAAGAGGATGAACCAGTACCTGCATGAGAAAGGCGTGCAGTATAAACAGGGCGGAAAGATATGGCTTTTGTACCAGAACTATGCCGGGTGCGGATACACCAGCACGAAGACGCATGCCTATCCGGCGCATGACGGGACAACGTATACGAAGGTGCATACGTACTGGACGCAGAAAGGAAGGCTTTTCATCTATGGCCTTCTGAAGGCAGACGAGATTCTTCCGCTGATTGAAAGGGGGAACTGAGCATGGGAGTCAGCAAGTATAACAGCGAGGGATATTATGATCCCGTGGTATATGAGGCGCTGACCAGGATTGAGGCGGAAGAGCGCGCGGCCAGGGCGGCAGCCGCGTACCGCCCTTTGGTCTATATCTGTTCACCTTACGCGGGAGATGTGGAGAAGAATACGTTCCGGGCAAGGGCGTTTTCCCGGTTTGCGGTGGAGAGACACTGCATCCCGATCGCGCCGCATCTGCTCTGTCCGCAGTACCTGGATGAGGAAACAGAGCGGTGGCTGGGGCTTAAGATGGGCATTGTCTTTATGGGAAAATGCGAAGAGGTCTGGGTGTTCGGGGATACGGTCTCCGAAGGCATGGCCGCTGAGATTGAAAAGGCCAGGAAGCTGCGCAAGAAGATCCGGTATTTTACCGATGACCTGCGGGAGAAGGAGGGGATGGCAGGATGAAGATCGCGTATGGAAATTCCCGTATGGAGAAGAGATGGAAAAATAACAAGATCTCCTAGGATGACTTCTGCAAAAGGGTCAGCACCACGCAGACCACCACGGAAACAGTGGAGGAATACAGGAAGATGACAAAGCCCCAGCAGGACGCTGTCAAGGATGTGGGCGGTTTTGTCGGCGGGCACCTGCGGGGCGGCAGGAGAAAGACTGGGACGGTTCTGTGCCGGTCTATGCTGACGCTGGATATGGACCATGGCACGCCGGATATCCTGGATGAGCTTTCCCTGTTCAATTCCCATGAGATGTGTGTCTACTCTACGCACAAGCATACGCCGGAGGCGCCGCGGCTGCGGCTGATCTTCCCGCTGAAACGGGATGTGTCCGAGGAGGAATATCCGGCCCTTGCCCGCAAGGTGGCGCAGGAGATCGGAATGGATCTGTTTGATGATACCACATACCAGCCGCACCGGCTTATGTACTGGCCGTCTACTTCCTCAAACGGGGAGTATGTGTTCCGGGTCATGGACGGCGATATCCTGGATCCGGATGCTTACCTGGGGCTTTATGATGACTGGCGGGACGTTTCCACCTGGCCGGTATCGTCCAGGGAATCGGAAGCGGTGGAGAAGTCCGCGAAACAGCAGGCGGATCCGCTTACAAAGACCGGCGTGGTGGGAGCTTTCTGCCGTACTTATCCGATCCGGGAAGCGATTGAAAAGTTCCTGCCGGATGTTTACGCGCCGTCGGCAATGGAAGGGAGATATGACTATATCCCGGCAGACAGTTCCGCCGGCGTCATCATCATCGATGAGAAGTTTGCCTACAGCTTCCACGCGACGGATCCGGCCTGCGGGCAGCTGCTGAACGCTTTTGATGCGGTGAGGGTGCATAAGTTCCCGGATGATGACCCGAAAAAGTCCTATAATGCCATGGCCGAATTCGCCGTGGCGGATGAGCGGGTGAAACTCCGTATCTTTGAGGAAAAGCGGCAGGCGGCAGCGGAGGATTTTGATGAAGAGGATCCGGATGCGTGGAAGAAGCAGCTGCAGTATGAGAAGAAGAGCATGGAACTTAAGAACAGCCTGCACAACCTCATGCTGATCCTGGAGAATGATGAGAACCTGAAGGGGATTGTGTTCAACCAGCTGGCGGACGGCATGGAGATCCGGGGAAATGTTCCCTGGCCGCATCCGGCCAAGTTCTGGCGGGACGCGGATGACGCCCAGCTGATCTGCTATGTGGATGCGGCATATGGGACATTCTCCGCCAGGAATTATGATATCGCCGTTACGAAGGCCGTGGATGACCGGTCCTACCATCCGATCCGGGAGTTCTTTGAGACGCTTCCTGATTGGGACGGGGTGGAGCGTGCGGATACGCTGCTGATTGATTATCTTGGGGCGGAGGATACTCCGTATGTACGGGCAGTTACAAGGAAGGAGCTGTGCGCGGCTTACTGCCGGGTGTACCATCCGGGGATCAAGTTTGACAGCATGATTGTTCTGAACGGGGACCAGGGGATCGGGAAGAGTACGCTGATCGCGAAGCTGGGCGGCGAATGGTACTCGGACAGCCTGAACCTGTCGGATATGAATGACAAGACGGCGGCGGAGAAGCTGCAGGGGTACTGGATCATGGAGATCGGGGAGCTTGCCGGGATGCGGAAAGCGGACCTGGATAAGGTGAAAGCCTTTATTTCCAGGCAGGATGACAAGTACCGGGCAAGTTTCGGGAGAAGGGTAACGCCCCATCCGAGACAGTGCGTATTTTTCGGCACCACCAACAGCCAGAACGGGTATCTCAGGGACATTACCGGGAACAGAAGGTACTGGAATGTGAAGGTGCCGGGAAACGGGAAGTACAAGCCCTGGGATATGGATGAGGATACGGTGAAGCAGGTCTGGGCGGAGGTCATGGTATATGCCAAAGCCGGGGAGAAGCTGTATCTTTCACCGGAACTGGAGGACTACGCCAAAGAGGAGCAGCGGGCGGCGATGGAACGGGATGACCGGGAAGGGCTGGTGCAGGAATACCTGGATATGCTCCTGCCCGGCAACTGGGATTCCATGGATGTCTATAAGCGGCGCGACTATGTCCGGGACGCGGATGACCCGATGAGGCCGGACGGCAGCGTCCGCCGGATGGAGGTCTCCAACATGGAGATCTGGTGCGAATGCTTTGGAAAGGCGAAAGAAGATATGAAGCCATCGGACAGCTACGCTATTTCCGCCATTATGGAGAGAATCGCTGGTTGGAGCAAAACCGGGAAGGCAAAGATTCTTCCCATCTATGGAAGGCAGAGAATCTACAAAAGAGAGGAATGATTTTAGTGAACAACCTGTCGGAACAGAACAGCTTCTTGTTCCGTTCCTAACGGGTTGTTCAGTGACAAAGCATGGGAACATGCAGGGTTTGGAGCAGATATGGAACAACAAAACAACTTTTTCTTTATAGAACAAATAAATAGTGTTTTTGATAGAAAGCAGGCGTGTGCAGCGCATGTATATACGCGCGTAAGGAATTTTTGGTTCAGTTGTTTCGGGAGAGGAGGAAGCATGAGAGAGAAAACAGTGGAGCAGAAGCTGGTAAAAGCGGTGAAGGCGGCAGGCGGGATCTGCCCGAAATGGACGGCACCCGGATTTGATGGCCTGCCGGACAGGATCGTACTTTTGCCGGGAGGGAGGATGGGATTTGTGGAAGTAAAGGCTCCAGGGAAGAAAGCAAGGCCATTGCAGGAGTCCAGGCATGAGCTGCTTCGGTCTTTGGGGTACCGGGTGTATGTGCTGGATGACCCGGGGCAGATTGGAGGGATCATTGATGAAATACGAACCGCATGACTACCAGGTTTACGCATCGGAATATATCAAAGAGCATGACGCGGCGGCGGTATTTTTGGAATGCGGGCTTGGAAAGACTTTCATTACGCTGACGGCGGTTCGCGATCTGATGTTTGACAGCTTTGAGATCCATAAGGTGCTTGCGATCGCGCCGATCCGGGTGGCGAAAATGAGCTGGCCGGATGAGATTAAAAAGTGGGACCATACATCAGATCTCCGATACAGTGTGGCAGTGGGAACAGAGTCTGAGCGGACGGCGGCCTTGGAAGCGCGGGCGGATATTTACCTGATCAATCGTGAGAACGTCCAGTGGCTGGTGGAAAAGAGCGGCCTGCCGTTTGATTATGACATGGTAGTGGTGGATGAGCTGTCGTCTTTTAAGAACTGGCAGGCGAAGCGGTTCAAAGCGCTGATGAAGGTGCGGCCGAAGGTGAAACGGATTGTTGGCCTGACCGGGACGCCTTCTTCCAACGGGCTGATGGACCTGTTCGCGGAATATAAGCTTCTGGATATGGGGCAGAGGCTGGGAAGGTTTATCGGACAGTACCGGAACCGGTATTTCGTGCCGGATAAGACGAACGGGCATGTCGTATACAGCTATAAACTCCTTCCGGGGGCGGAAGAAGCGATCTATGACAGGATCTCTGATATCACGATTTCCATGAAATCAGCGGATCATTTGAAGATGCCGGAACTGGTGAATTCCAGATACATGGTACATCTGGATGAACCGGAACTTGAAAAATATGAGCGGATGAAGCGGGATCTTCTTTTACAGCTGCCGGAAGGGGAAGTGACAGCCGCGAACGCGGCAGCGCTGTCCGGGAAGCTGTCCCAGATGGCAAACGGGGCGGTGTATTCTGATGACGGCACTTATGAAACGATCCATGGCCGGAAGCTGGATGCCCTGGAGGATATCATCGAGGCGGCGAACGGAAAACCGGTCCTTGCGGCGTATTGGTACCAGCATGACCTGGAACGGATACAGGAAAGGCTTTCTGAATTTAAGATCGGATGTGCCAGACTGGATAAAGAGCGGAATATCCGGCGGCGGAATGAGGGGAAAATCCCTGTGGGGCTGATCCATCCGGCATCCGCCGGACACGGCCTGAACCTTCAGAGCGGCGGGAATATCCTGGTGTGGTTCGGGCTTACATGGAGCCTGGAACTGTACCAGCAGACGGTGGCGAGGCTTTGGCGGCAGGGACAGAAGGAGACGGTGTCCGTGATCCACATCCTTGCGGCAAAGACCATTGATGAGCAGATCATGCATGCGCTGGAAACAAAAGACCATACGCAGAGGGCATTGATCGATGCTGTGAGAGCGGAGGTGATGGCAGGTGGCAGCAGTCAGTAAACAGACAGGGAATGCTTATGAGAATCTTGCGAACGCGATCATTGTGCAGGCGGCAGAGGATTACAGAGCAGCGCTGAAGAAAATAAAAGCACATCCTAAAAACAGGGATGTCATAAATGAGGCTTTGCGGATTGAGCGCTTTTTCCGTTCCGGCTGGTATCAGACACTGACTTCCGTGGATGGAGAGTGTTTGATCCGCAGACTTCAGGCGGAGATAAGATCATCATAGTCAATCAAGGGAGGCAATCCGAGGGGAACGATTTACAGATTTCAATCGGAGGTGGCTTATGAACAGAAAGCAGCAGGAAGCAAAGAAGTATTTATCCCAGGCATTCGGGCTGAACCAGCGGATCGAGAGCAAGCTGAATCAGATTGAGGAACTTCATAATCTGGCGGCCAAGGTCACAGCGGCTTATTCAGATATGCCGAAGAGTCCGAACAGGGATGGTTCCAGAATGGAAGATACCGTCTGCAGGATCATAGATCTGGAATCAGAAATCAACCAGGATATATTTGATAAGATATATAGAAAGATGACGGATCTCAAAAAGAAGGAATTCATGAGGACGTTCATCAAGGCAATCGAGTTGTATCCTAAAAGGGATGACAGCGGGCGCATCATAAAGCAGATCAGCTTTAAGTTCCCGGTGTATTATAACGGCTGTGAAGGCGATACAATTCGGTTGCTCAACGAAAATACAGTCGAGACTGTGTGTCTCTTGGCCAGGAAATAAGCGGATTTCCGGCGCTTGAGCGGTCGGAAATACTGCTTCTGCCTACCGGGTGCCTACCTTTGCAGGGTGGTCTTGATGTCCTTGTGCCCCAGGCACTCCATGATCGTTTTGGGAAACACACTGTTTTCGGCCAGATAAAGCAGGATATTTTCCAGGGTGTCACCCATCTTAATCGTGCGTCAGGAATCTTATTTCGGCGGTTGGTAAAATCGGATTCCACCCTCCTTCTGCATCTGGCGGTCGATCCGAATTGTATGAGCCTTAAAATCCACATCGGTCAAAAGATCAAATCCATATGTCTCACCCAGGCGCGTCCCCATGTTGTAGCCCAGCATCAGCGGGAGATAAAAAGAGCTGCTCTCCGGGAAACATTCGATCAGCCGGAGAAAATCTTCACGCCCAGCGGTATCTCAACTGTAAGTCTAGAGGGCGTACTCTGTTGTGCAGTGTCCGAAGAGTCTCCGGTATCTGCAGCCCCCACATCTTCCATGAAGGGATTTGCCTTTACAGTCTCCGCGGTCCCTTTCGTATCTCTTAAATCCCGGTCGATGATGACAGGGTTGATAAAGCCGAACTCCCGCAGAGACGAGCGGAGTTTCGTGATCTGCTCCGGGGAATGGGTGTGGGCATTGTTCACATAGAGTACCAGCTTGGCAATGGGTACAAGCTGTATCTCGGTCGTCGTCTTCATCGCACCAGCCTCCATTCCGCAAATTTTTCAAAACCGTCAAGGCCCTGGATGTATCTCTAGGCAGTTTTCAGAATCTCCCCGTAAGGAATGTCATCCACCGTATCGTCCCCGATGGCGCAAGAAAGCTGCACCAGCTTTCCTGTTTCCTGCGCCTTCAGCCATGCGTAGATGTTCATAGACACATCCCCTTTGGAAAGATCTTTCCCATGCAGGCCGCCACCCGTGACGGAATCGGCTTCTGAGTAGTTGGGTGCTTGGAAAGGAAGCCCACGCGATTGGTTATCTCCTCGCACTGGATCCACCGAGCGCTGCGCATGGCGTATACCGTTCCAGAAGCTGCGCAGCCCACCTTCTTTAACCACTCCCAGGTTTCTGTGTAGATTTCCTCCGACTGGAGCGTACTTCCGTCACGCTGCTCAGCAGAGAGGAACTTATGGGGCTTTGGCATATCAACACCCTCGACTTTGGGAATATCCAGCACTTCTAGCCTGCGCCCGTTCCCACAGGCAGAGCCGTAGAGATTTTGAGCGCCCTTGGGTCATAAAAACTTACAACAAGTAGGTTGAATTTATCCTATTTTCGGATATAATAACAGTAACGAAAGTAAAGGAGGTTGCCCTATGAACATCAATACAAATAACCTTGTCTCTATTACTGAAGCAAACCAGAACTTCTCCAAGGTGGCTCGCCTTGTAGATGAGAGTGGGGCAGTTGTCATACTAAAGAACAATGTTCCTCGTTACCTTGTCATGGAGTTTTCAGCAGCAGAGCAGGAGCAGATAGCTGCTGATGAGGATGTTATGGCTATTTCAAAGCGCCTTATCGAGAAGAACCGTCAGGCTTATGAGGTGCTTGCCAAATGATCCGACTTTCCAAACACCAGAGTCTTCTTATCCATGACCAGCTTATTGCTGAGACTGGAGGATCGTCCGGCCTGCGTGACGAAGGGATGCTGGATTCTTGAACACCAGAGTTAAAAGCCATTCCTAATGCGGATGGCTTTTTCCATGCCATCTGTCACCACGCTCGGCATGGATCTTGGAGTGTCAGGAATGGCAGAGGGACACCAGATTTTCGTCTCGGTGATCGCCGCCCTCAGCCAGTGGTTTGACGTGATGCACCTGCTCCGCCTTGACGAGTCTGCCTTCTCGTTGGCACCGCTCACAAAGAGGGTGTGCATTCATGTATCGGTCGTGGATGCGTTTCCATGCCCGCCCATATCTTCGCTTGACTGCTGGGTCTCGGCTGTACTTTTCGTACCGCTGATTTGTCAGTTTTTGATGTTCCTCACAGAGTCTGCTGTCCGTCAGCTTGGGACAGCCAGGGTAAGAAGCAGGGGCGTTTCGGTTTTTTCGGCATCCCTTTACCTCCCTTGGGAATAAGAAAAGCCCTCACAGGATCGCTTCCATGAAGGCCGTTCTGTATTCTATTTCGCTATTGTAATGAGATCACAAGATAGGTGTGCCATTCTGTGCAAACCGTGCCAACTTTCAATCCGGGACAGAAAAATTCTGGAGAGCCGCTCCGTGTATGCGGTGTACCGTGCGGAGTGACACATTCAGCATCCGTGCTATCTCCTCCCAAGAGCAGTTGTCCAGGTAACGGAGTACCAGCTGTTCCTCACGGCTGGTGAGCCTGTCGATTGCCTCGTTGATGGTTTCCCTGAGACACACCAGATATGTTACCTTTTCTGCCACATCCATCTGAATGGCATCGATTTTCTCAAGGCATCGGACAAAGGGAGCTTCTGTTGGTTTGTTTGGATTATAGTGCGGTTCAAAATTGCTGTCTGAGACGCTGCTCGATAAATCCCTCCAGTAGTCAATCTCACGCAGTCGACAGTTGATAAGTGCATCCAGATGCCGCGCCTGGTTTAAATATTCTTTTGCGGCCATGTGTCCACCCGATTCTGCAGGGAGCGGATCAGTATCTCACCATTCACATCTGTAAGTGTCGAGTATCACTGCGAACGGAAAAACCGCTCAATTTCGGCTTTAACTTACTCAACTGTGAGGACGGGAGTTAATCAATCCCTCTCACTCGATTTTTCTATAATCTTATCAGAGTTGTTTTCAGGTACTGTATTTGCAGATATAAGGAGAATACATTTCTTAATTTGATTGATAAATTCATCTGGATAAATCCAATATGGTACTACTGATAAAGTGAAAATAATGATTACATTTACATTCCAGTTTGGAACTATATGTATGAATTATACTAGTCCGGCTTATAAAAATCAATAGTATTTATTTACATCCAGTAATAATTATTTTAACAATACATTGATAAAAAACGATAAATATGGTAATATCTAAAACAAGGAGGAGAACGGAAAATGAGGTTAGAATTAAGTTTCTCGCTTAAGTATCCCAGACTGCCTGTCGATAATAAACGGATCTGGATTTCTTTTCTGAAAAATTGTCTGGCTAAAAGCGGAGACGGAAGGTTTTACAAGCAATATTTTGAAGGGACACCCACGAAAGACTATACATTTAGTGTAATCCTTCCAAATCCTAAATTTCAAGAGAATATTGTTATATTTGACAAAAATAGTATGAAAATAATATTTTCGGCGGATGATAGAAAGAAAACAGGACTGATTTTCTTCCAGGCATTCATTCAGGCAAAAGGAAAAGAATTCCCTTTGCCTGATGGAAATACAATGAAACTGGAAAAAATCATACAGATTCCCGAGAAGTTGATCATATCCGACAGAGTAGTGTTTCGGACTGTGGCAGGAGGAGGGATTGTGATCCGCAGCCATAACAAAGAGACGAATAAAGACCGCTTTTATTCGTTTGAAGATGAAGGATTCTCTGCACAGATGAAAGAGGTTCTTAAATACCAGGCTGTGAATGCAGGATTTAGGGAAGCAGATGGAGAGAATGTAGAATTTAAACCTATCCGATGCAGGAAGGTTTTGGTAAAGCAGTACCGAGTTCTGGTGGATTGCACCTGCGGTGTTTTCGAACTGCATGGGAATCCAGAACTTCTGCAATACTTCTATCAGGCAGGCCTCGGATCTAAACATTCCATGGGATACGGGATGCTGGATGTTCTGTCGGAAAGATGATTGAGAGGGAGGAAAATGTGAGACAAAGTAATGACAATGAAAAGTTTGATACATGTCTGACAGCGTCGGATTGGCGGTATTCTGCTGCGATTGTTGGTCTGTGCAAATATTTTAAATACTATAAATATGAACTGAAATATGAACTTTCCGATGATTATCTGAAATTCAATGCGGCAGATATAACAGAAGACCGGTATTTGAAGTTTGCAGAGAGTTATTTTGAAGATCAGTTTCAGCACAGAGAATTGGAAAAGTATATGAATCTTGAAAGCTGGTCGGAAGATCAGACGAAGCGGATCAACGAACTTCTGCGAGGCAATTCCGTTATGAAAAAGGTATTCGGAAAGATAAGGTTTGACGGAAATAATTCAGAAGAGATCAGGGAACTGATACAGATAAACCGCAGTGAATTAATCCGGGAGACTTTCCGAAATAAATCAAACTTATATAAGAATTTTGCAAATCCGGGTCAATTTTTTAAAGAGAGAGGAATCTGCTGCCGCCTATGGGGATATTACGTAGATGGCGGAAGGAAAACAAAAGCATTATCTTATAATTTTGATGTGAATACATTTGTTTCGCAAGATGATCCGCTTTTTGATTTTATACCTTTTGCGTTTTGGGGAGACAGGGAAGTCTTTTTTGTCAATGATAATTTTTCACTTGAACAGTTGGTCCGTACAAATGAGACGCTGGAAAAACAGGTACAGATGCAGGTTACAGAAGAGCAGAAAAGCAAGAGTGCAAGAAAAGTATTGTTTAAAACAATTCAGGAGACAGCAGATTTTTTGAATTACAGTGTGGAGGTTATAACAAAGCAAAGGGACGCGGAATTTTTTGAGACTATGTATGTGCGGAAAGAAAGTATAAAAGTTTTGCGGAAACTAAACGTTTATGAGCCATTTTGCTTTTCGGTAAAGATAAACGACAACTATTATCTTGGCATCCAGAAAAAGGTGACGGAATGTATCCTGAACCTGGTACGGACAGATGAACTTATCGAGTTTTTCTTAAAGCGGGATATGAGACGTGATATCCAGAGCAATTCAGAATATTTGGTTTCGCTGTTGATCAGAATAAATAATTTAATCTGTGGAGGTGGAGAGATGAATCAGGCGATGAGAGGGGCATATGCATGTGCAAAAGCGGTTGTCGGTGCAATCCCCGAAAATAAATATAAGGCATATCGTCAAAAACTGACAAGTGCTGTCGTGTTTAAAGATTATGATAGATGCTGCCAGATATTGCTACAGTTATCTAATTATAGTGGGGTAACATTTGATTTCGTGTATGATCTCTTTGAAGATTTCGAAAAAAACAAGGACGTGATATACACATTTATTAATGCCTTAACGAGCAAAAAAGAGGAAATTAAGCAGGAGGGATAACGATGAAAAAGAATGCACTCACATTAACAGTAGTTGCCAATATGACATCCAACTACTCGGAAGGATTGGGGAATATTGCCAGCGTGCAGAAAGTATTTAAAAACAGAAAGGTCTATACGATCCGGAGCCGGGAAAGCTTAAAGAATGCGGTTATGGTCCAGGCGGGAATGTATGATGACCTTCAGACGGAAGTGGATGGAGCTACTCAGAAACTGGTGACACCAGAGTTAAATGCGGCAACCTGCCGGGCGCTGGAAGGCGGTTATATGAGTACAAAGGGGACTACATATGTGCGGAAGAGTTCCGTGTATTTTACAGACGCCATTGCTTGTGAGAGCTTTGTGAATGAGACTCGATTCCACAATAATCTTTATCTTGCCGGAAATTTTGCAAAGGCGCAGGGGAAAAATATCCAGAATGATGCAGATGGCGTAGGATTAATGCCGTATCAGTATGAATACGATAAGTCTTTAAAGGTTTACAGCATGACGATAGATCTGGATATGGTGGGAAAGGACGAAAATTTTGACGCTGAAGCCTCCTCGGAAGAAAAGGCCGCCAGGATCGAAGCTCTTCTGCGGGCGGTGGAAACCCTGAGTCTTGTGGTCAAAGGAAATCTTGACAACGCGGAGCCGGTGTTTGTTGTTGGCGGACTGAGTGAAAGAAAGACGCATTATTTTGAAAATGTAGTCCATGTAGAGGAAGACAGGCTCCTTATGTCAGAAGACCTGAAAGAGAAGATCAGCCAGGGATATCGGGCAGGCCTGCTTAAGAGCAAAGTTTTTCTGAATGAAGATGAAATCGAAGAAGAACTGCATCCGATGTCTGTTCCTGCATTCTTCAGCGCATTGATCGAAGATGTAAAAGCATATTATGGCGTTTAATAAAAGGGAAAGCAGGTGATGCAGATGAAAGCGCTGCGTTTGGTGATTCATCAGTCCAGTGCAAATTATAAGCGCGAGGAAACGGTGGATAATAAAATGACGTATCCGCTTCCGCCGTTTTCAACAGTGATCGGTGCACTGCACAATGCATGTGGCTATCGCGAATATAAAGAAATGGATATCAGTATCCAGGGACGGTTTGGTTCTATGCACAGAGAACCCTACACAGACTACTGCTTTTTAAATTCTACTCAGGATGACAGGGGAATCCTGGTTAAGATGAGAAATGCAGACATGCTTTCCAATGCCTATGACAAAGTGGCGAGTGCGAAGAAACCGCAGGGAAACAGCTTCCGAAATGGAATAACAATCCAGGTGCATGATCAGAAATTGCTGGATGAATACAGAGCGTTAAAAGATTTAAATGATGAAATATCAGAGTTTAAGAAAAACAGATTGAATCCAGTGATGACACTTTTGAGAAGAAGGAAAAAAACTCTTTCTGAAAAAAAGAAAGCATTGGAAAAAGGAAGTGAACAATTTCATAGAGTAGAAAACAGAGAGAAAGAAATCAAAGCGGCAGAAAAAATGATAAAAGAGAGAATGGAACGGTTTCAAAGTGAGAGATACACGATTCCTATCTCTAAATTCAGAACACTTACGAAGTCCATGAAGTTTTATGAGGTCTTGGATGATATTGAACTTATTATTCATGTCCGGGCATCGGAAGAGATTCTGAATGATATTTTTGAACACAGGTTTGACATTACAAGTATTGGGAGAAGTGAAGATTTTATTTCTCTTGAAGAGGCAAAGCTGGTTGAACTGCAGGATGACGCAAAGGAAGAAATCGAAAGTGATTATTCTGCGTATATAGACAGTAATCTGCTCAAGAAAAAAGGTGAAAGGAAAAAAATCCTTTTAGACAGAAGGTACGGAAAATCAGGCGGAACGCTATATTTCCTGAACAAGAACTATATAATCAGAAATGGAAAACGGTTTTTTGAGAAGAAAAAAGTGCTTTATGTATCAAGATATGCGGCAGTAGGATTTGGTGACGGTCTTTATTTGGATACAGACGGAAATAAAAATTATATCGTTAACTTTTTTTAAGGATAAAGGCAGCAGGAGAGAAACTGCTGCCTTTACTGCAACAAGTAAGGGACTGGAGGAGCAAGAAGGTATGAAAAATGGAACATTTCTGGCAAAACCGAACGAAACAATAGAAGAGCATGTAAATAAATTACTGATAGAACTGAAACGGATGAAAAATTATGGTTATATACAGGATAATGAGTTGTGTAGAATGATAAGGCTTGCCTGCATTCATCATGATGACGGAAAGATGAATCCTGAGATGCAAAGAAGGCTTGAAAAGGCAAAATGCGGGTATCACGTAATGTTTAATCCGGATAAAGAAATACCCCACAATATACTTTCGGGATTTTTCCTGAATCCAACGGAATTTGATGGATTTGAGAATCCAAAGCTGGCATACTATCGAGTTTTATTTGCAATCCTTTATCATCATGACTATGGAAATCCTATTGAGATTATGGAAGAAAATAAAGACTTGATTGTTTCTCTTCTTGATGGATTCTGTATAAATGACATAAATAAGCCAAGTATAAGAACTAGTATTCCGGAAATGGCGGTTGATCCTGCTGCAATCAAGATCAAAGGTTTTCTGCATTTATGTGATTACAGCGCAAGCGGCGGATATATTTCGGAATATCCAAATGATTTTCTGGATAGTTCTATGGAAAATGTCAGAACTATGTGGCGTCAGCATGATCCGGAAGCGGATTGGAATGAACTGCAGAACTTTTGCGGTGAGAGGCAGGATGAGAATGTAATTGTGGTGGCACAGACCGGGATGGGAAAGACTATAGTGGCTCAGACAGAAGCAGGATTCCGGTGGATCGGAAATCACAAAGGATATTTTATCCTTCCTCTGAGAACGGCGATCAACGCAATGTATGACAGGGTGAAAGAAACAATATTGCTTAATAAAGATATTGATACAAGGCTTGCGATTCTCCATTCTGAATCATTGGAGTACTATTCAAAACAATCTGAAGGAAATATCGATTTGCTTGAATATGAAAGTCGGGGGAAGCGTTTGTCTATGCCGCTTAGTATATCGACTCTTGACCAGTTGTTTGACTTTGTTTTTAAATATCAGACTTATGAACTGAAGCTGACAACGCTTTCTTTCTCCAAGATCGTAATAGATGAAATACAGATGTACGATCCGGAATTGCTGCGCTATTTGATCACTGGATTAAAGCAGATTGTCAGCATGGGAGGGAAAGTTGCAGTCATGACTGCGACATTGCCGCCGTTTATAAAAGATCTGCTGATGGAAAATATTCCATTCAAAAAAGAAAATATTGCAACATTCGTAAATGATTCTATTCGTCATCATTTGGAAATCCGGGATCGAAAGATCAACGCAGAAGAGATAGAGAAATTCTACCGCAGAAACTGCGGATCAGGAGAAGCAGGAAAAATACTGGTCGTATGCAATACGATACGAAAAGCGCAGGAACTGTATGGAGAATTGAAGAAGAATCTGGGAGGCCAAGATGTACATATTCTTCACAGCCGTTTTATACGGAGGGATAGAACGGCATTAGAAAAAAAGATTCTGGACTTTGGGAAGACTTTTGATGAAAACAGGAAGGTCGACCGCAGATCGGGTATCTGGATATCGACATCACTTGTAGAGGCGAGCCTGGACATTGATTTTGATTATCTTTTTACAGAACTTTACGAACTCAGTTCGCTGTTTCAAAGGCTGGGAAGGTGTAACCGAAAAGGTGTAAAATCAATAGCGGAGCCGAATTGTTTTGTGTATACACAGATTGACGCAGAGAATCTTACCGGGACATTGCATGGATTTATCGACAGAACCTTATTCGAACTGTCAAGATCAGCATTGAAAGAGGTGAAAGGAATACTTAGTGAAGCACAAAAGATAGAGTTGATCAATAAATATTTTACAACTGAGAATGTGCGGGGAAGTGAGTACTTGAAGAAATATGAGAATATTGAATGGATCGAAGGGATACAGCCATATCAGTTTGAAAAAACCGATGTTGATCTGAGAAATATCTTGTCAGAAACAGTGATACCGAGTCCGATATATAAAAAGTACAGACAGGAGATTGAGTCTGCTGCAGAAAAAGCATCAGATATGACTCGAAATTATATTGACCGGCTGACAGAGAAAGAAAAAATCATGCAGTATACACTGAATGTCCCTTATTGGTATTGGATGAAGTATCAGTCTGCGGTCCGGCAGGGAAAAGCATGTTCGTTTGCGCCTGTTAAACTTAGCAGAAGAGAACAGATCCCGGTAATGGAATGCGTGTATGATGAAGCGGGTTTTCATCAAATGAATTTCCAAGACCAGACAGGGGTGGGAATCATCCTTTAATGTGTGTGTTGTCGAAAGGAAAATATTATGGACAGAGAGATAACTGGTGTTATGGTATATTACAACGAAGTATGCCAGCGGAAACTGTGGTATTTCTATCATGGGATACAATTAGAGCAGGATAATGAGAATGTAAAAATAGGAAAGGTTCTTGATGAAGAAACTTATAAAAGAGATGAGAAACATATTAATATCGACAATGTTATTAATATTGATTTCATTCGTTCAAGCGGAATATTGCATGAAATCAAAAAGAGCCGCAAGATAGAAGAAGCAGGGATACTTCAGGTAAAATACTATTTATATTATTTAATAGGTAATTGCGAAACAAGCTTGTAATTATGGTTGAAAGAAGGGATGTTATC
>ERZ1643246.612-NODE-612-length-44832-cov-9.532394_pt1 | contig 44832 bp, 33 predicted proteins | sample MGYA00579265_ERZ1643246 | MGnify/ENA primary metagenome ERZ1643246 (study PRJEB29033, sample SAMEA4952261) | chicken gut metagenome | biome: Broiler Chicken; feature: Gastrointestinal Tract; material: Caecum | place: Ireland | collected 2018 | study: Broiler... | reverse complement strand
TTCTTCCGGATCTTCAGACGGTCAATCAGAGTCTCAAAGATTTTTCTCCGGTTACTGTCTTTCGTAAGCTGCTCTTCTATATAAGAAAGCTGTAGTTTTTCCCGGTTGATTCTCCTTGGAATCCCGGAAGTCGTCTTTCCATAATAATCGTTTCTAGATCCCAGAAGACTGTGAATATAAATGCCCGGAACTCCTTGCAGAGAAAACAGAATCGTCTGAGCTGCAATAAATTTTCCAATCCTCTCTTCATCAGATGCATCCGGACCGGCCAAGGCGTCCTGATAATTGATGTTCAACTCATATGGACTCTGTGTGCCGTCTCCATTATCTTTATAAGAAACCTCACCGCCATTTCTGAGCGCTGCATCTACCAGTGTCTGAAAACCTTCCTGGTCCAAAATTCCTTCCACCGGCCTTACACCGATGCCATCATGGGAACTGAGGAAATTAAAGTAAGAAACCTTGTCACTGGGGAGCTCTAATGTCTCAATCCAGTCTGACAGCACCCGTGCATCTCCCGTAAGCAAAGAATACATAACCAGCGGAGGAAGTGGGAACTGATAAACCAGGTCTGCTTCATCTCCGTCCTGACCAAAGTAGCTGATATTGTCTTTGTGAGGTACATTGGTCTCTGTGATAATCCTGGTCTTCGGTGAATATACCTGAAAAATATCTTTAATCATCTTGATAATTTCATGGGTCTGCGGCAGGTGCATGCAAGTCGTCCCCAACTTCTTCCACATGAATCCAATGGCATCCAGGCGGATGTATTTTGCCCCTTTCTTGGCATACATCAACAGAATATCCACGATTTCTGCCAATAACTGAGGGCATTGAAAATTCAGGTCTATCTGATCCTCACTGAAAGTCGTCCACACATATTTATCCCCGTCCTTCGTATTCACTTTTGTCAGGAGAGGCAGGGCTCTGGGCCTGGTAACTGTGCTGTAATCCGCGTTTGGATCACAGGTAATAAAGTAGTCCGTATAAGGCTCTTCTCCATTCAAATATCCCTGGAACCATCTGCTGCTTCTGGATATATGATTGATCACCGCATCAAACATCAATCCATATTTTTCTGACAGACGTTCCACATCCACCCAGGTTCCCAAAGACGGATTAATTTGTCTGTAATCCAACACAGAAAAACCATCATCCGAAGTGTAAGGGTACATGGGAAGCAGATGAACGTTTTTCACCGCGTCACCCACATATTTTTCCAGAAAATCATTCAAAACCTCCAGACCTTTCCGCCCCTGGTCTTCGATCGTATCTCCATAGGTAATCAAAATGCTGTCCTCTTCCGAAAACTCCCGTCCGCCATCCAGATCTTCCTGATACAGTTCCAGTTTTTTTCTCAGCAGGGACAAAGCGAATTTCTCTTTTTCGGGATTTTCATATATTTTTGCAAGTCTTTTGCCAATTTTTTCTTCTAATTGCGCATTCATAGTCCTTTTGCCGAAAATGACAACGTTGTCATTTTTCCGACGAATTCTCCTTTCACTTTATTTTTCTAACCCACTGTTCTCGACACCAAATGACAACGTTGTCATTTTTGTCCATAAGAAAATCCTCAGGTGGATTTTCTCTCTATCACACGGCATGGGAATCTTAATACCTTCCGATCCATAAAACTCTCATGCTCAATCTTATTAATCACATAGTCAATACAGCACCTGGCCAATACCTCAAAATCCTGTTCAATGGTGGAAATAGGAGGATAATAATATTCTCCCAGAGTAATATTATCGATTCCAAGTACCGCTATATCTTCGGGAATGGAAAGTCCCAATTCATAGATTGCCCGGTATACTCCCAATGCACGCTCATCGCCAGATACAAAGAAAGCACGGATTTTCTCTTTTCGGCTTAAGACTTCCTTCGCCGCTTCATAAGCTTTCTTTACAGTGTCTACCCCTGTAAAAATCTGATAGTGCCCTTCATGTTTCTTCATGGCCGCCTCGAATCCCTGAATACGATGCTTGGTGGAGAGGAACTTCTCTTCACCGATAAAAAACGCAATATTCTCATAGCCTTTCTCTGCCAGATAACTGCCGCCTTTATATCCTACATCAAAATTATCCAGGCTGACCGATGGGATATCCGGATTCTCCGGTTCACCAAATACTACATAAGGAACGTTGTGAGTCTCAAAATAGTCCACTCTGGCATCTTGAAGGATGTTCTCCAGAAGAATTGCTCCATCTGCTATCCCACTGGCAATCAGATAAAATCCGTCCGTCTCATCCTCCTCGAACTTGGCACTATTGGACGGTGAGAGTACAATCTTCATAGAGCGCTTCTTGGCATAGGTGAACAAATGCTTCAGCATCATATCATGCCAGATACTCAAATGTTCTTCGTGATGACGTTCCGCAAACACGACAATAATGTTTGTACGGTTTCCTTTCAGACCACGGGCCAGAATATTCACCTGGTATCCCTGCTCTTTAATGGTATTCATCACCTTTTCACGCATCTGAGGACTCACATTGGGGTTATTATTCAAAACTCTGGAAACCGATTTGATCGATACACCGCAAGCATTGGCAATGTCAGCCATTTTTACATTTCTCATAAAGCCCCCTCCTTTGTCCTACGTTGTCATTATAAGCTCTCCAAATAGAAACTGCAATACCCTTTCTTTTTTTCGTTATTATGTCTAATTTATCTGTTTTCTTTTTAGTAATTTTTCAGTATACTATTTTCTAACAAAACACTGCCGGATCCAACCGATCCGGCAGCTATACTTCTATTCATTTTTCTGTGCTGTGTGAGCACTTAATCCCAGATGGATTCGCTTTCCCAGCTGATGATCTTCCCGGTATCCGCGTTGATCTCGAATTCATATTCCATCTCATTGTGGAAAATATCTCCTTCGTATATCAGCTGCCCGTCATCCCAGTCTAATTTTATGCGAATATCATTCTCTGTCGCTCCGTTTACCTGCTTCAATGCAGTTTTTTTGGCTTCTGCCTCGGAAACTTTTGCACTTGTCTTTTTATTTTTGCTGTTCCAGAAGTCTCTCTCGATCTCATAATCTTTACTGAGAATTTTTCCTGTCTCAGCATCTATTTCATAATCATACTCCTCATTTCCCACGTAGAACTCTACATCGTAGCTTAAGATTCCATCATCGTAATCCAGGTATACCCGTGACTGGTCGATCTCTTTTGCTTTCACTCCGGCATCTTCTCTAGCCTTCTTCAGCGCCTCATCCTCTGTGAGTTTTGCCGCCGATGCCAACTGTGAGTTGGAATTTACCGCTGCTCCCGCTACGGCGCTGCCTGCGATAGTAAGTACCGATACTGCTAATGCTCCCGCTAATACTTTCACTCTTCTATTTCTCATAATCTTTTCCTCCTTCACGATCTCTTTTATTTTTATAATTTCTTGTTTTTTTCTTTGTTGAGGTCATTATAGGAGGCAAAGATTAAAAGAAGATTAAAAAAGTAAAGTTTTTCTCATTTTTCTTTGGCGGGTATACTAAAAGAAAATACAGAGCCCTTTCCGTATTCGCTTTCCACGGAAATTGTTCCTCCGTGAGTCTGTACAATCCATTTCACCATGGGCAGCCCAAGCCCGGAACCGGAATTTTCTCTGGAAGCCCTGGACGCATCCACCTGATAAAAGCGTTCCCAGATCCTGGGAAGATCCTCCTTGCGGATACCAATGCCGTTATCCTGCACATATCCGCAAATCCTGTCGTTCTCTTTGGACAGACCTACTTTAATCCACCCATTCTCTCTTCCGTATGTCACAGCATTTCCCAGTAGATTCATCCAGATACGGATAAACAAGGTCTCATCCACATAACCGTAAATATTCTCCTGAATGTCGGTCTCAATTTGTATCCCTCTGGACAGAGCAATCTCCTGCTGCTCTTCCACCGCAATCTCTGTGAGCATAGACAGATCCAGATTCTCCTTTTGTACCGCCTGCCGGTTCTGATCTGCTCTGGATAAGAACAAAAGCTGAGAGATCATCCTGGCCATATTCCGTGCCTTTCTCTGAATTGCCTCCACGGATTTTCGTTCTTCCCCGGACAGATTTCCTTCCTCCAGAAGATACTCACACTGGGATAATATCACGGTCACCGGCGTGCGCAGTTCATGGGAGGCGTCAGAAGTAAACTGTTTTTCTTTTTGGAAAGAATGTTCCAGTTTATCCAGCATCTGATCAAAAGTCTGCGCCAGCTCGTGGATTTCATCACGGCCTTTGGACATGCCGATTCTCTTAGACAGATCCTCTTTTTCATAAATTTCCCTGGCTGTGGCAGTCATTTGCGCCACCGGACGCAGCGCACGTCCGATGAAAAAGTATCCCATTCCGGCCATCAAAACCACCATAATCGGAAAGAGAATCAAAGACATCCGCAAAGTCACCTGAAGGCTTTGTTCCGCATCCGTGACAGAGGTGATTCCTCTGAAATAAATCGGTCCGTACCCTTCCACCTGCTGAAAAATATCCAGGAAATACCACCTGGTATCTCCCACCGTAAGCTCCTGCAGACCTTCTGAAAACGGGATAGTCTCTGACAGTCCATACGGAACTCTTCCTCCCAGCAGATTACCGCTTACATCATACACGGACAGATAAATTCCGTCATCCACATCAAAAAAATCAGAGTCTATGTCCAGATAACTCCCGTTCCACTCCACATCTTCCAGGGAATCATACACCTGATCTTCCAGCTCCTGCTTGACGGAGGCCAGAATGGTACTGCTGCTCAGAGAAAAAATCACTCCCAGCATGGCGGCCGTCAGAATCATCATAAATAAAGTGTACAAAATTGTCAGTTTCCATCGAAGCGGCAGTTTTTTCATTTTTCCTCCCTGAGTACATACCCCGCCCCGCGGACGGTGTGAATGAGTTTCGGCTCGAATTGATCATCTATTTTTCTTCTCAGATAACGGATATAGACATCCACCACATTGGATGCTCCCGTGTAATCATAATTCCAGATGTGTTCTTCAATCTTGTCCCGTGACAGGACAATTCCCTGATTCATACACAGATATCTTAAGATAGAAAATTCTTTGTTCGACAGCTCAATCGGCGTCTCGCCGCGGCAGACTCTATGCGTATTGAGATCTACTGTCAGATTCGCAATCCTGATCACATTGGTATTTGTCTCCACGGCTGCCGTCTTGCGCAGCATCACGCGGATACGTGCCAGTAATTCCTCAAAGGCAAAGGGTTTTACCAGGTAGTCATCTGCTCCCAGATCAAGCCCGGTTACCCGGTCTTCAATACTGTCCTTTGCTGTCAGAAGAAGAACCGGCGTTGATTTCTTCTGGCGGCGAATCTGCTGCAGTACCTGCAGGCCATTGACCTTCGGCATCATAATATCCAGCACAATGGCATCATACTCTGTGACCGCCAGATAATCCAGCGCTTCCTGACCATCCCGGCAGGCATCCACGGTATATTTCTGATTTTCGAGACGTTTTTTCAAAAGATCATTCAGGTCTTTTTCATCCTCTGCAATTAAAATACGCATGCTTTCACCACCTTCTTCTATGTCTGATATTTTGTCTTATTATATTGAATTTTCTATCCAAAAGCAATCTGGAAATCTGCGTTCTCATTCAAAACTCTTTCTAATTTCCTGGTATCCATCCTTGTGCCGCCGCCCAGAATATCAGTATGCAGTGAAGCAGCAAAATCAACGGAACTACCACTGAAAATTTAGGTTTTCTGGTTTTATGATGAAACAGAAACATGGCTGCCAGAGCCCCCAGGGAGCCCCCGAGAAGTGTCAGTGTCAGCAGCACTCTCTCCGGAACTCTCCAGGCATTTCTTCTGGCTTTCCATTTATCCAGGCCGTATACAGCCCAGGTGACAAGATTAATCAGTATCAGATAACCACTTAAGATCCACATAATGAAGGTCTCCTTTTTGTCTTATAAGTAAGTTCTTTCATTATAAGACAGAAAGAGATTTTTTTCCATACTCTGCCCCCTGCGGCTCCCTTTCCGGTAACTCTTCCAGCTCTTCAGGTACAGTCCCCTGGAATATCTCTTCCGGCAGTTCCTCCCCAGAAGGCAGCTCTTCTGCCGGGAGTTCTTCTACAGGTAATTCCGGTTCCTCCGGCTTTGCCCCTTCCTCCGGCAGCGGCACCTCCGGCTCTTCTTCCTTTTCTTCCATCTCGCTGTCTGAGAGGATTTCCTCCGGCTCTTCTTCATCATTTATTTCACTCAGAGCCTGATACGTTCTCGTCACCAAAGCGTCTCTCAGATGGGGAACCTCTCCTTGTCCTACTTTTGAGAAATCCCAGACTTCCTCTGACCATCCAAGTTCCGCCAGATAGAAATTACGGTCTGTGATCTGTGAATCCACAGCCTCTTTTACCTTTTCTCTGGTTTCATCTGTGATATTGGTCTGACTGTCAGAACCTGCATACTCATAGATATTCTCACTTTCTCCCAGCACAGGAAAGCCTGCGACACGGCTGGCGTTTCCCCCGATACTCAGACTGATGGAATTACGGATCTCAACACTCCCGCTGTTGGGACCCCCGGTCAATCCTCCATTTCCAACTGGTTCCAAAGCGGTGATCTCCACTTTCGTATAACAGTTTTCCAAAACAGCATTTTTCCCCATCCATCCGGTCACTCCACCGACTCTGGCTCCCAGAACATGTCGAAGCATTCCTTCGATCTGCCCTGTCACAAGACAATTTTTCACAACCGTGTTTTCAATCTGTCCGGCAAGACCTCCAATGGTATTATCTGCCCGGATACTCAGATTTTCCACAGATACCTGCTGCACAGAACTGTTTTGTATCTGTCCGGCGAGGCCACCCACCTGATTCGTCCGGTTTGAGATCTGGATATCCGCCAGATAGACTTTTTGTATCTCGGAACGGTTGATCCGGTTTGCGAGGATTCCTTTCTGGTCATCCCGGTCAAGAATTCCCCTTTCCACTCCCAGATTATTCACCGCGGCATCCTCCATATGCTCGAAAATAACACCTGGAAGATTGGACAAGATGTGTCCGCCTCCCTCCAATCTGCCTCGAAAAGTCCCTGGCACCACAAAAGCATCCTGGATTTGTGTATCAGCAAAATCCAGATCTGCCTTCAGCACATAACTTTTTTTCCGGGAAATCTCCGAGTCGCCAATGGCGAGAAAATCCTCCACTGTATGAATCTCATTGTCGCAGACTGTCACTTTCACATCACCATATTCATAATATGCTCCGGATTTGTTTCTTACCATGGGAAGCTCCTGATCTGCGCCTTCCACTCTCACATTCTCAAGGGTCACATTTTTAGTATTCACCGCCAGCATTGCCTGGGCATCCACCTCATAGGACGGCTCCAGAACCGTCAGATTCCGTATCTGTCCATAGACCATATCCTGGAACAACGGATATCTCAATCCGGTGATCTGATATCCCTCTGCGTCCAGCGTTCCGATAAAGCGGCTGGTGACATAACTGCCATTGGCTTCTATGCCGCTAAAGTCCAGATCATTGCCCAGGCGATAATTTCCAGTCATCTGGCTGCCTGCCAGCTGTATCAGCTGTTCTGCCGAAGTTACCACTGTCTGAACGGGATTTCCATAGATTCCTCCATCCCGGAAATCATCCGTCGCTCTCTTGACAATCCCATGCAGCATTCTTTTCACCGCAGTGCTTTGCTCTCTTTTCCCGCTCTTTGCATCCGCACGGAAAGCTTTCTCAAACTGCTCAATAACCTCTTCGTTGTCAAAATAGGGAATCTGATCCAGATTTGCCTCCACTTTCGCATAACGGTTCTGCTTATACTCCCGCCAGGTAATCGAGGAATCTCCCGTCACACGGCGCAGTGCTTCCAGATCATTGGCGCTTTGAGCCGAGATATAAGGGATATATCCATTCTCATATCCTCCGATCCCCAGCATCTCCTGCCCCAGTCTCTTAAAGGAATGGCTGTTCGGTGATCCGTCATCATTATGAGGCTGATACCAGTTCATATCATAGAAGGACTCATAACCGTATGATCCCGAAGCCGCAGACGCCCACTCTCCAGGATCTTTCACTGCAATCCGGTGATCCCACAGATCCCCCATGCTTTGAAGATTCATGTCTGCAAACTCTCCCGCTGACAGTCTCGTATAAACAGCCTTCAAAGATGTCCCGTCCTTCTGATAGTTTACCTGAACCGCCACCTTCGCCTGCTCTTCCGGATCCAGTCTGAGGAAGGCCTGCCCGGCCAGATAATCCAGCACATAGCCAGATTCGAACATTTCCCGGTAATAGCTGTGCAGTTTTTCCGGTGAGTCGATTCTCTCAAAAGTAAAATTATTGGTGACATCTGCATCTGCCGGGTACACGGTTGAGATATTGAACAACATACTTCCGTCACCGATCTGCTGGGCAATGTTTCCGTCCGCATGGGCTTCTCCGCCTGTACCTGCTCTCCGCCCGTATCCTCCGTAGAAATATCGTCCGTCTTGATTATGGGCCGTCTCATGACTGAAGACAAAGAAATTGTACTCCCCGCCCAGAGCGGCATCTGCAATCCAGTACACATCTGTTCCATTGGCATAAGCACCACTTCCGTTGGCCGAGCCCCAGGAACCGATCGCCTCGTATACCCATTTCATCACCGGGTCTTTGGTGCTGCCTGCCTCCTGCGTTCCTGCCGAAGCGCTCTCACTCTGGGGAAAATGAAAGCGTGTGTCATACTGAACGTTGACAAATCCATTCAGAATCCGGGAAGCACCCGGCACCCAGGCGGCAGAAGTTCCATAGAAATACCCCATTCTCTGTGCATAGCCGCCGATCAGCTCTTCCATTCTTCCACGTTCGTTCCCATCTTTATCAATATATTCTTTGTAACGGTTCATGCTCCCGATCACCAGCTGCGACGGAGTGGAGATCAGATACATGTCTTCCTGCGGGGCTGTCAGTATTGGGAGGACTATCTTTCTTCGCTCTCCCAGATTTGCGAAAATATCAAAGATCCGATACCGAATGTCCTCCGATGCCTGATAAGGTTCTTGTTCTTTTAAGATTCCCCCAAAGTTATCCCTGAACCAGTCACTTGGGTCATCGTATCCAGCCAGTGAACGTGATAACCAGGAAAGAAAATCCAGCATTTCCATCCTGGTGTGTCCTCGCAGCACACTGTCGTAGAATTTATGTGTATTTTCTGTTGCGCGCAGAGTCTCTCCCCCTGTCAGGACGCTCTCCCACAGATACCGTGGAGTCAGGGCTGGATTCATCTGCTCTCCATAGAACATCAGAAGATCACTCAGAGAAATTTCGCCAAAGGAAATCCGATACCATTTTTCATAATAATTCATTCCATACAACAGCTTTTTCAGCCTTGTCTCTTCTCCAAGATCGTCCCATATCATCTTCTGTACTGCCTGATTTTCACAGTATGTGGGATAAGACTCCCAGGAGCTGAGCAGGCTGCGGAATTTTCCTTCCAGTTCCGGTCTCACCTGCTCCTCATAGAAATCCACATACAGACGGCTCTCCTTCTCCGGTGTGACATCCGCAATCCCAGAAGCATAATCATAGCTCTTCGCAGCATCCAGGATTTTTCCCAAAGCCTCCTCGTCAATGTCCGACACATAGTTTCCAAACTGATAGGGAATTTGGTTGTCCATCTGATACACTGCCACCAGGCCGCCCATAAGTCTTTGGTACGACACCCGATACTCCTGCCCATGATCATTCTGAAAAATCACACGGATTCTTTTCACCTGTTCTGGATTGTCCCGTTCGATTCCCGGCACCAGTCTTCCTTCCCTATCCAAGGGCAGAACATAGCGAATTTTTTCCGCCGTCAGCAAATCCTGTGCGGAAATCTGATTTCCATAGTGCACCAGCATATCCGAGTCCACAAAAGGCATCAGTTTCGCCACATTGGCATAGGCAAGTTCTCTGTCCGCCTGGTAGTGGGGATGTGTCCGTACAAACTGATAATGGGGGATACCATTTTTATTCTCCTGGATCTCATAATCCACAATCTCCTTTGGCACAGGATCACTGCGCAGACTTGGCAGTTTTCCATGCTCCACCAAATCCAGATGCCAGGTGTCTTTTCGAAAGCCCAGCGCATCTTCAAAAAATTCTCTGCGGTAAACATCCTCAATCTCCGCCACCGCGTTATTCTCGTTTTTGTTTGTGACGCTGTCCGAGCCGGCATATTCATAGATCTCCTGCGCATTTTCAAGGACAGGAAATCCCGCAACCCTATAGGCATTACCCCTACTCATGCTCAGAACCTGCCGCATATCCACGGAACCTTTCTGAGGGCCGCCGATGATCCCTCCGCTGCCTTTTTTGTCCGGCGCCGCGATTTCCACCTTCGTGAAACATCTCTCAATGGTTTTCCCGCTATGCCATCCGGTCACTCCGCCTACCCGTGCTCCCAGATCATGAACCGTCGTTCCCTGCAGGCTTCCTGTCACATAACAGTCCTCAATCACTGCCTGAGAATTGGTCTGTCCTGCGATTCCTCCAATGGTATTCGTTCCGGATATCGTCACATTGCCGGCAGAACTGCTGCGGATCACAGACTGTTCCAAAATTCCTGTGAAAGCGCCGATCTGGTTTGTCTGTGTGTGCAAAGAAGAATTCACGATATGAACATCCTCTATCGTCGAATTTTTCTGTATCACACCTGCGAGAATCCCCTTGAAATCCCCGCGGATTCCGGCATTCTCTACAATCAGATTTTCAACCCGCCCTCCGCTTACGGTCTGAAACAGCGGAACCGGAAGATTGAAGATCCGATGGCCGTTTCCTCTCAATTCCCCTGTGAAGTTTCCCAGCACTGCCGCCTGCTCTTTGGGAATATCGGAGGCATCCAGATCCTGTGTCAGTTCATACACACCGCCCAGATTCTGCTCCATCTGGTCAAAGAAAGCGGCTGCGCTGCCCTGGGAGGCATCATTTTCCCCGTCTATACAGGGGATCTCAAAGAGAAATTCTCCTATGCGGCTGCCTCCTCCATCCTGATACTGTACCAGTTCATCCTGATCCAGAATGACCGAAAGCGTTCCCTGCGTCTCTCCCTTTCGGAACTCTCGAATATTTCCATAAAAATCAGGCGAATTTTTCATCTGCACCACCGCGTAATAGTCCTCTGTATTCTCTGGAATCCCGCCTCGAATGTCCAGAACATCCACCTTCTCAGAGGTCAGATCCTCCCGTCTGCGGTATAAGTTTACCTCCGTGACCTCCTTAAACTCCAAAGCTTCTCTGGAAACTGCAACACCCTCTTCGAAAATTACCTGGTCTTGATACTCATGATCTCCCTCTCCCAATGCGTCCGTGTCCAGATCATAAGAAGCCACAATACGTACCTGATAATTCTGCTCCAGAGGCAGGTTCATCTTCTTGACCTGATCTCCCGCCTTCGTCTCCTCCGTCAGAAGTCTGTCGCCGTTTTCCCCCAGAATCTGAAATTCCGCCCTGCTTAGAGCATCGTCTGCATCGCTTAGATGATATTGGATCTGAAGCTGATCCTTAGAATTCTTCTCCCACCGAAATTCCTCCACACGGGGAACTTCTTTTAGAATCTCCACCTTCCGTTCCATGGGGATCTCCAGTTTCAATTTCAAGTCACCATCCAGCCAGACAGCCTCCAGACTCAGTTTGTGAACTTTGGCATCCGAAAAACCTTTCCATCTGCACCGATACCCGTCATTTCCAAGGCTCTCCAGTTCCAAGAGTTCTCCGTTTATCTGTGCTTTTCGCAGAAACAGCCGGGAAGCCGTGACTGCCCGAAATGTCACTTCAATTTCTTCCCCTTTTTTAAAGTACAAAGTCTCTCCTCCAGCTGCCGATAAGGTCTTCATATCAGAGATCTCCAACTCATAATCCCGGATCATCTGAATTGTTCTTTCCAGCGTCAGCTGGTCTTTGACTATCTGATTTCCATCTATGTCCCTCTGGCTGGTGAGAAATACCTGAAACGTATAGATCTGACCTTCTGTCACCGCCATGATAAATTCCTGTGATCCTGGCGAGGAAAATGTCTGCTCCTGTTGAATGCTTCCGTCTTCCCGCAAGAGCCGTACTTTGCCCGACACAAATGCCTGGTCCTCATCCGCCACCTCGAAGTCTGCCGTGACTTCACTTTGATCCATATCTTCTCTCAGCTGGAAATTTTCCACAGAAGGGACATCTCTTAATACTTCCAGCCAGTCTTCCGCCTCAAGCTTCACCAGGTTTCCGCCAGCGAAGACTGCCTGCTGCAGCTGAATCTTCTTTCGTCCGGCCGTATTCCCCACAGGAATTTCCACATTATAGACGCCATTTTCAGGCTTGACCGAAATTTCCAATCCGTTCACAACCAGTCTGTCAATGTGTTCTTCCTGATTTGTCTCTATCTCATAAGAGATCCGGGCCGCCTCTTCTTTCTCAAAATATGTTTTTTCCGGACCTTTCCTTTTCACATAGGCTCTTGGCTGTGCCGGAAATGTCTTTCCATAGATCACTTTTTCCTTCTCCGGAGCAGATCTATCCGGTGTCACATCGTAATCGGCCAGAATCCGAACCTGGAACTCTTTTGCCAATACCTCCCCTGGTTCCAGAGTCTTCTCAAACTCCAGATTCTCAAAGATTTCCTCCAGCAGAAGTTCATCTTTCTCATTTCGAATCTGAATCTTCTTATTGGAGAGTACCTGATCCGGATCTTCGATCTGGAATGCCACATCTAATTTCACCTCTTCTTCCCGCTCCCGAATATTCACCTTCTTCACCTGCGGATGAGCTCTGTGCACCTCCACAGTCACCTGATGTTCCTTCGTCAGCTCAAAGACTTTTCCATTGGAGAGAATCAGCTTTTCCACAGTAATCGGCCAGTCTCCCATCTGGGAAAATCCTTCCAGAACTGTCCGGTATTTTCCTTCTTCCTTCGTCAGCGTACAAACCTCGCCATTGACCACTGCCTCCACCGGCTCATGGGAAGTTCCATTGCTGCTGGAAAATTCCAGTACAATTCTCTCCCCTCTTCCGAACGTATCCGCCTGCTGTCCTTCCTCCTGATATGTCTTCAGCTCTCCAAACTGGAACTGGTAATCGATCTGAAGACGCAGCTTCTTTTCCTCAGACAGTGTTCCGCTGTGATCTTCCGGGTGATCAGTCAGCTGATCTGTGTCCCGATTGTACGATGCCTGTAGGATCAGACGATAATCCATATCCTCCTCCAGCTCAAGAAGGAATTCATTCTCGCCGGCCTGGATCCTTCTGGTATCCACCGTCTCATAGACATTCCCATTCTCTTTTAATATTTCCATTTTGCCGGACTGAACACTGGAATCTTCATCATTTAGATGAAAACTTACTTTCATCCCGACAGGATTCATGGTTTCCTCCGCACGGAAATTTTCAAAAGAAGGATAGGACTTCAGCACATCCATCCGTTCTGTGAAATCTACTTTTACCTCCCGTCCATTGTCAAGAACTACTTTGGAGAATTTCCACTCTTGAATTCCCGCCTGTTCCTGGCCAGACAGATAGACCACATAGGCAGAGGTGTCATCCTCTCTGATCGGCACATGATCCGTTCCGTTAATCGTCACACGTTCAATCCGGGCATCTTCTGTAACCTGTGCGTAAAACTTCAGAGAAATCTCCTCTCCCTTCTCGGGGTAAAAATTCTCCGTGGCCGATGTGAGAATCACTTGATAATTCTGTTGATTTCCTGCTTTTTTCACCAGCAGAGCCAGATCCGTGACCGTCAAAGAACGGTCATCGTTCATATCTGCGGCGCGGTACTTTTCCTTTGGCAGCAATTCCAGTTCTACCAGATGCTTTTCCAACATGATGATATCGGCATCATCAATCATGCCATCTCCATTCAACTCTCCCTGTATACTCATTCCATAAACACTGCTCAGAACTACAAAGCCGCCTAAAAGAACCACTGCCAGACTCAGAATTCCCCTAAAGCCATGTCTTTTCCTTCTCAGACGCCGTCCTGCCGAAATCAGGACAAGCAATGCGGCCAGCCCAATTCCCAAGAACAAAAGAGGCCGCGACATATCGCCTGTGGCCAATGCCATCTTTCGAAAAAATGTTGCCGCCTCTGCCGAGTCTTCCCGGGAAATTTTCCCATCATCCTGGGCAGAAGTATTTCCCTGTCCAGGCTTGATGCTGTTCTCCTCCCCATTCACTCCCTGTCCCTCAGAAGAAACCACCGTCACCACGGACTTCCCATCCTTCACCGGAAGATCTTTTTTCCCTTCAGACACCGTAACCTCTGCCACCCCGATTTCTGTGCTCTGAGCTTTCAAGTTCGTCCTGGTCCGAAAATGTATCTGAAAGACCTCTTCCTCCAACAGACTTCCTGCCTTCTTAATTCCCACAAACTGTCCGTTGTCCGGATTGTAATAAAAACTCTCCCAGGAATTCAATAGCTGAAAGTCCTGCTGTTCTATTCTCTGAAAGACTTCCTCGTCATACTCTAACGTTCCATGGATTCCATAAAGTCCTTCTTTGATCCCCTGATATCCATCCAGGGCAACTGTCACTTCCAGAGACTCCCCCTCGCGGAGAATCTCCTGACTGAGCAGAATCTGAGCCTGATCGACTTTCGCCGCCAGAACAGTTATCTGTCCTGCCCCCGTCAAAACCACCAACAAGAAAACCATCAGCAGTGTTCTGAATCTTCTCATGTATTCCACTTATCCTTTCTTTTGATCTGTCTGTTAGCATCAGCTGATATGGATGTGATTGGAAATTCTGTACTCATTTCATCCACTTTCGTCATCATAGCAGAGAAAAAAATGCCGCGCAAGAAATTATCCTCATTTGTTCCTGACACTTTCTGGTTCCTGTGGAAAATATATAAAAAAGAGACCCTCTCATAAATTTCATGCCTTGATAAGGCTGTGAATCTATATGAGATGATCTCTCTTTTATTTTACTGCCAATCTTTTGCTCTTATTTAAGATCTTAAGACAGCTGTGACCAGACTTTCAAATTTGTCTTTTACCATGTCCGCCACCTGCTGAACTTCCTGATGATTCAGAGGCTGATCCAAAATTCCGGCTGCCATATTCGTGATACAGGAAATACCACATACTTCCATTCCCATATGCCGTGCCGCAATAGCCTCACATACCGTGCTCATTCCCACAGCATCTGCTCCCAGGCTTCGGAACATCCGTATTTCCGCAGGTGTCTCATAATTCGGCCCGGATGTCTGCAGATAGATTCCTTCCTGAATGGAAAGATTAAGCTCTCTGGCTGCCTGACGCACTTTGTCACATAACCCAGGCTCATAGACCCGGCTCATATCCGGGAACCTGGGACCCAGTTCGTCAATGTTCGCGCCGCGAAGAGGACTTGGGACAAAAGAAGAGATGTGATCGGTAATCAACATCAGATCTCCCGGTTTGAAATTCAGATTGATGCCGCCGGCCGCATTCGTCAGCAATATCCTTTTTGCCCCCAGCATTCCCATCAGACGGATAGGCAGAACCACTTCCTCCATGTCATATCCCTCATAATAATGTACCCGTCCTTGCATCAGAACCACTGGAGTATTTCCCACATGACCGAACAGAAATCTTCCCTTATGCCCTGCCACAGTAGACACTGGAAAGCCTTCGATCTCATGGTAGGATATCTCCGCCTCCACCTGTACTCTCTCTCCGTAGCCTCCCAGCCCAGAGCCCAAAACAATCGCCGTCTCAGGCCGAAAATCTGTCTTGCGGCGAATCGTCTCCACACACTGCATCAGTCTTTGATACATCACTTTTCCACTCCTCCTGACTTTTCTTCCTTTCTTATCCACATTCAGGCCAGCACTGACAGCCGGGAGACCCCAATCGTTCCCTCCGGCATCTCGACCTGAAAGTTTTCCGCGATTGTCGCTCCAATCACTGCGAAGGTATCGCTCTCTGGCATCAACCCCGTCTCTCTCATAGACGGAGAATATGCCAGAAACGGCACGTACTCTCTGGTATGATCCGTTCCCGTATAAGTGGGATCATTGCCATGATCTGCCGTAAGAATCAACAGATCGTCCTTCCTCAATGCTCCCATCAGCTTTCCAAGACCTGCATCAAACTTTTCAATTTCCCTGGCATATCCCTGCGGATTTCTTCTATGTCCCCACAGCGCATCGAAATCTACCAGATTTGTGAAGCAAAGCCCATGAAAATCCGATTCACAGATCTGACAGGTCTGCTCCATACCGTGTACAGAACTCTCAGAATGGTATGCTTTGGTAATCCCTTCCCCGGAAAAAATATCATTGATCTTTCCCACTGCAATCACATCCATACCGCTGTCTTTCAGGACATTCAGGACCGTCTTCCCAAACGGTTTCAAAGCATAATCACGGCGATTGCTGGTCCGGACAAATTCTCCTTTTTTCTTTCCCACATAGGGTCTCGCAATCACCCGGCCCACCTTCCATTCGGCTTTCATGGTAAGTTCTCTGGCGATCTCGCAGCAGCGATACAGATTTTTCAGATCAAAAGTCTCTTCGTTACCTGCGATCTGCAGAACCGAGTCCGCAGAAGTATACACAATCATAGAACCATCCCGGATCTCTTCCTCACCCAGCTCATCCAGAATCTGTGTCCCGCTGGCGCTCCTATTTCCGATCACTTTTTTTCCGCATCGTTTCTCCAACTCGGCAATCAATTCAGGCGGAAATCCATGTTCTGTAAAAGTCCGGAAAGGTCTCTCGGTTTTCAAACCCATCATCTCCCAATGCCCGGTCATGGTATCTTTGCTGTGGCTTGCCTCCGCCATTCTCATATAACGCCCCACGGGATGTTCTTCCGGCTTCATCTCCTTAACCGGGTGGAGATTCAGTATTCCGATTCTCCTGAGATTGGGAATCTCCATCTGTCCCACCGTGTCTGCGATATGTCCAAAGGTATCCACCCCCACATCACCATAATCCCCGGAATCCGGCATCGCTCCAATTCCCAGAGAATCCAACACAACCACAAAGACTCTTCGATATCGCTCCATCTATTCTACCTCCTGACTTATTTTTGCAAAATCTGATACAGTCTGTGCTTCACAAAGTCATCCGCAAAAGCAGTCTCCATGGCATTTGTCATGAGGAGCGAAATCTCATCATCCAAAATACCATACTGACTCTGGATAAACGCAAGCTCCCTTGTGACTGTCGTCCCGCTCACTGTCCGGTTATCCGTGTTAATGGTTACCAAAAGACCTGCATCCAGAAATTCTCTCAGCGGATAGTCCGTCACATCTGCCGCCTTCGTCTGCAGGTTACTGATGGGACACATCTCAATTCCTACCCTTCTCTCCCTGCATAATCTTTGAATATCGGGAAGCCCTCTCATGGCAATGCCATGACCGATTCTTCCCGCTCCTGCCAGCACAGAATCCCGAATATTTGCGGGATCTCCGCATTCCCCGGCATGAATCGTAAATGGAAACTCCAGTTTTCTGGCAGTCTCAAACAGAGAGAGGAAGTTTTTCATGGGAAAAGCTGCTTCATTACCGGCCAAATCCGCCGCGCAGACACCTGCTCCCAGGAATGTCCTCGCCTCCTTTAGCATCTTTTGATTCTGCTCCTCTGTGTGATGGCGCATGGCACATACAATCACATTGTAATCCACACCGAACTCTTCCCGTCCTTTCCGCAAACCGTCCAGCACTGCTTCCAGTATCTGACTCACGGTCAGTCCCTGTTCCTGTGAGAGCAAAGGGGCAAAACGCACTTCCACATATTTTACATTTTCCTCCGCCACGTTTTTCAGAAAGTCATATCCTGATTCAGAAAGTCCCTCCCGGTCCTGGAGACATTTCAGAGGAATTTCAAATTTTTCCAGGTATTCTGCCAGATTCCGGCAATCCTTACTCACCTGCAATTCTGATACCGGTATCTCCCTTTCCAGACGTCTCCGGATAAATTCCGGGGACAGCGAGCCGTCCAGATGGCAGTGAAGCTCTATTTTGGGATACTCCTTTAATCTCTCATATTCCATAATATTCCTCCTTCCCGCAGACTAGCTTTCGTTTGTGCCGGCCCGCTTCCTGCAATAATTTTATTATCACGCTAACCATGGTTCCTGTCAACAAAACAGAACATATCGTCCCTGCGCCAAACGTACCGCCTAGAGCAGTTCCCACAATCACATAACTGATGTCTATTCCTGGACGATTTTTTCAAAGATTTTCCCGAGGATTTGTATCCCTATCTGCAAATCAAGAATTTTTCCGCTAACGCTCCGATATCCCTCTGATTCTTACTTTTCTGCACATAAAAATACCCTCCTTGCTGGTTATCCAGTAAAGAGGGTACATGTCGCCATTGATCCAGAGGCTTTCTGTAATTCTTATATTCTCTACTGCAGTTTTTTGCCTGTCAGCATCTCATAGCTCTGCAGATATTTGTCAATCACCTTCTGCACAACATCATCCGGCAATGTCCAATTGCTGTCTGGATTTGCTTTCAGCCAGTCGCGGGCATACTGTTTGTCAAAAGATGGCTGGCTATGTCCTGGTTCATACACATCTACAGCCCAGAAACGGGAGCTGTCCGGTGTCAGCATCTCATCCCCAAGTACAATGTTGCCGTTCTCATCCAGACCGAATTCGAATTTTGTATCCGCGATAATGATTCCACGGCTTCTCGCATAATCTGCACATTTGGTATAAAGTGCGATGGTGTAATCACGAAGCTTGGAAGCGTACTCTTCTCCTTTTCCAGGATAATACTTCTCCAGATGCTCAATGCTCTGCTCATAAGAGATATTCTCATCGTGATCTCCCAGCTCTGCCTTGGTAGATGGGGTGTAAATCGGTTCCGGCAGCTTGTCAGACTCTTTTAATCCCTCTGGAAGTTTGATTCCGCAGACCGTGCCGTCCTTCTGGTAGCTTGCCCAGCCGCTTCCTGTGATATAACCTCTTACGATACACTCTACAGGGAGCATATTCAGTTTCTTACACATCATGCTGTTTCCATCAAACTGCGGCTGCTGGAAAAACTCCGGCATATCTTTCACGTCTGTGGAAATCATGTGGTTTGGAAGAATATCCTGTGTCATCTCGAACCAGAATTTAGACATCTGAGTCAGTACGGTACCTTTCTTAGTCACGACATTGTGAAGAATCACATCGAAACAGCTGATACGGTCTGTGGCAACCATGATCAGATTGTCACCGTTATCATAAATCTCACGAACTTTTCCTTCTTTGATCGGTTTCATCTCACGCACCTCATTTTTCCATTTAATTTATTGATTGTTTACATATATATAAAAGCAGATTTCTCCGCAATAATCAAGAGGTAACCTGAGAAATTTTCATATCATATGTATATCCTTGGTCTTTCCGGACACACTCTATTGTTTTTTTCAAAAAAGAAGCGTATACTGTCCCTGGAAAAAGTATTGGCAAAATTTTGTCAAAATGAGGTGATTTTATGAATAAAATATATTATATCAAACATTACTTTGATTTTCGAAATGCCGGTTCTTTTTTACTGGTTTCTTTTGTAGGTCTCTTTCTGGTTCTGGCTGTCGTACTGGTCGCCGCACGGATCCAGACTGCTTTAAATGCCCGCCGCCACGCACAAAATGCTTCTGACGACACCTTGTATCAGGTTCGAAAGAAGCATTTTACATTCATAGAGAGTTTTTATGAGATGGTTTTCTCCAGCACGTCCGTGCTCCTATTCCTCTCACTTTACTACATCATCGACGAGAAAATACCTGCAGTGGCTTATTACTGGGAGAAATATCAGAACGTTCTTCTTCTGATCTTCATTCTGGCCTCTGTATTTGCCACCAACTGGCTGGATTCCGTGCTCATCCGGCTGACTCATATCAGCCCGGAACAGAAAGCTTCCATCCGGCTGCTCAGCTCCTTTTACATTGTGCTGATTTTGCTGTATATCCGTTTCATTTACCAGGATACCAACTATAATACTTTGATCCTGTATTTCATCACGCTGGCCGCAGGACGTTTTCTCTACTTCGACTTCACCTGGAAAGATTTTTCGAATACCATACGTTGTCTGTGCGGGAATCTGCCCCTCCTGCTCCTCATGTCCTTGTATTCCGGTATGATTTGCTGGTATGGCTTCCACGAAAACTTCCTGCTGAAATCGAACGGTGTGATTATCAGTACTCTGATCGCTCATCTGTTCATGGATCTGTCGATCTTCGTACTGCACTACACAAAACTTTTGAAATTTTTTATTCCTTCACAGCCTAAAACTATATAATGCCCTGGGCAGAGAGAATCAGCTGGGCAATCAAAGCAGAGCCCACATAAGTTCCGATCATGACAAAGATTGCAACAACAATCCCCCTCCAGCCGATTTTCTTGAACTCAGTCCAATCCTTTCCCATGGAGACTCCCGCATACGCCAGAATGGGAGTCACTGCCGGCAGCATTCCGATCTTATTCACTTCCTCAGCGACGAATGCACCGGTGGGGCTGTAAGGCATCGCCAGAATGATCCCGATAAAAGTGATCCAGATAATCGTCGGAATTTTCGGGATAAAAGCATTTAAGGTGGTGGAAACCAGAGCAATGCAGAATAGTATAAAAAGGCCGGGAACCCCCTCCAGAATCGACACAAAAGTCTCCGGATTCCCATCTGTAACCGTATTGATTGTATTTCCCACCAGACTGATCACTGCCGCAATCGCCAGGATCACTGTATATTCCACGAAAGTATCCAAAGTCAATTTTTTCTGCATATACATCCTCCTCTCTTGTCACGCCTTTTTCTTTCTTCCAAGCACCGGTTCCAGTTTCCGGTAGAGGAAGTTGCACATAGGCAGTCCGATGAATACCGTCATGACAATTCCATCCGCATTGGACAATACGTTACTGGTTCCCGCATATGCGGTAATCTGCTCTGCCATCTCCGGAAACGCCGCCACCAGAGAGGCCGAGGATGCCGCCATCATACTTCCGCTGCCCACACCGCAGGCCATAGCCAGTGAATAGGGATGAAGAATTCCTGTCGCTGCTAAAGTACTGGCCATCACTCCCATGAAAATCGTTCCGACCAGGGTTCCCACAATGTAGACGGTCATAACGCCTCTTCCCTCTGCAGAATCCAATCCGTACTTCGAAGCAATATAACCCACATTGGGTTCCCGGCAGATGGAGTGAGTCATCCCCACCGCCTCTCGCTTAAATCCGAGAAGCAAAGCAAATGGAAGTGCGAGAACGATTGTTCCCAGATTTCCGAATTCCTGGAGAATCAAAGCCGGTCCGGCTGCCAATACCTGCGGGAGCTGCGTTCCACTCGTCACAGCCACCTTGGCCAGAAAAATTCCAATTCCAATTACCACAAATTTATTCGATAATATGGATTCTTTCTGCTTGATGAATTTCACTGGCTTTGCAAGAAACAGCAGCAATCCAATCACCATGGCAAACAGCATCGGCAAGAACATAATGCTTCCTGTCCCCACCGGAATCGAAATGGTATTGACTGCCTCACAGGCCATGACGACTACCAGAATCGTCAGATGAAAGGGCCAGCAGGATAAGATTTTTTTCGTTTTCTCCATAAAATTTCTCCTTTCTCACACACATCATTATTTTTTCAGACATTCCATTGCCCGGAACACCGACATCGCATAGGTTCCCGCGCCTATGGCAATACACCGCTCATCCGCCTTGAAATGGGGACTATGCCAGGAATAGACGCAGTCATTTTCCTCATTTCTGGTTCCCAGCCAATAGAAAAATGCCGGTTTTTTCTCCATAAATACCGAGAAATCTTCTCCTCCCGTGGACGGAATAGGGTCAACTGGCTCTGCTCCGATGTCTGTCACCGCATCATGGGCGGCCTGGTACAGCATCTCATTGTTCGTCGTAGGCGGAAGTTCATAGATATATTTCAGAATGCCTTCGCATTCATAAGCCGAGGCAATGGATTCCACCAGCTTCTCCAGCCGTTTCACGATACAGGCCTCCACTTCTTTGGAGTATGTTCTCACTGTTCCCAGCATTGTCACCGTATCCGGCGTCACATTATTCGCTCCCTCTCCTGCCTTCATACTGCATATAGACACCACGCAGGAATCAATGGGACTGACATTTCTGCTCACAATTGTCTGCACTCCCTGAATCACCGCAGCCGCACAGACAACCGGATCCACATTTCTCTGGGGAATACCTCCATGGCCTCCCTTTCCTTTGATTGTAATCTCAATCCGGTCAACCGCTGCCATCAAAGCTCCATGTTTCACGGCTACCGTTCCCAGAGGAATCTCCGTGGAATTATGAAGGCCAAAAACTGCGTCCACATCATCCAGACACCCCAGCTCCACCATCTTCTTTGCTCCCAGATTCACTTCCTCTGCAGGCTGAAAGAGCAGCTTGACGCTTCCGTCCAGATCATCTCTCAATTCTGTGAGAATCCTGGCCGCCGACAGAAGAGAGGCCGCATGTGTATCATGTCCGCATGCATGCATCATTCCCGGACGTTTTGAGGGATATGTACAGGAAGATTCTTCCGTAACCGGAAGTGCATCGATATCTGCCCGCAGAGCAATGCAAGGATGCTCCTTTTTCCCGCGGATCATTCCCACAACTCCTGTCTCCAGGCCCACATCCAGCAGTTCCACACCCATATCTTCCAGTTCTCTTTTTATATAAGCTGTGGTATCGTATTCCTGAAAACTCATTTCCGGATTTTCATGAAACCAATGCAGATCTTTGAGAAACTGCGATTCCTTTTCTCTCATTAACCGTTGTACTTTTTGTGCGATTTCTTTCATAAATTGCCCTCCATTTTCGAAAATCACCTATAACTTTACTTATATTTAGATATTTTACAGTTTATTCTTAATTTTGTAAAGCGTTACATCATCAATGCAAAAAAAGAACCCCGCCATCACAGGATTCTTCTCCACATTTCATCTTTATTCAATTTCCATAAGTAATCGCCAGCATAATCACACCCAATACAGCCAGAATAATTCCAACAATCCGGTTCAACGTCTTCGCGTCTGCCTTCGTGGCAATCTTCGCCGCAATCTCTGCCCAGATCAGTGTAAAAATAATGCAGAAAATCAACAGATCCGCCTGCGGCGGACCACTCAGCACAAAATGGCTTACCGCCCCTGTCAGAGCAGAAAAAGTCATAATAAAAACACTGGTTCCCACAGCAGTTTTCAGTTCATATCCCAACACCATGGTTAAAATCATCAGCATCATCATACCGCCGCCGGCGCCAAAAAATCCACAGATTAAGCCAATGGCACATCCGCAGGTCAGACTCTTTGCCACCCGTATCCATCGCTTATCCCCTGCCACTGTCTTCCTGCTGGAATTCACCGGAAAAATCAGAAATTTCAATCCCAGTACCAGTGTCATAGCCACAGAAAATCCGCCAAGGGTGTTATTTCCCACAAAGGCAGAGAGCCAGCTTCCCACCACAGTCATGAGCAGAACCCCTGCCATCATCACCAGACCATTCCGGATATCAATACTTTTATTTTTCGCATAGGTGCGCGCACTGGCCGCACTGGCCAAGACATCGCTGGCAAGCGCAATACCGATCGCCTGATAGGCAGGAAGGTGCAAAAAGGTAATCAGCATCGGACTAATCACCGTGGCCGCGCTCATCCCCGCGAAACCTGTTCCCACTCCTGCTCCGGCTCCGGCCAGAAAACAAATCAGTACTTTGTATATTATTTCTCCCAAATCCCCTTGTATTTTCGCAGTAAAACTGCCGAACCGTCCTTTCTTTTAAACTCCATTTCCTATGGTAACACAGGACCGTCCAGGACACAAGGGACAAAGCTGCCGGCATCAGCCAAATCTTCCAGTAATGTAGCTCTCAGTTCTTTCATCCTGCGGTTTTGCGAACAATTCTGTTGTCGCCCCGAATTCAATCATTTCCCCCAGAAGGAAGAACGCTGTCCGGTCCGATATCCGCGCAGCCTGCTGCATGTTATGCGTCACAATGACAATCGTATATTTTTTCTTCAGTTCCGTGGCCAGATCCTCAATCTTGACGGTCGAGATCGGATCCAGCGCGGACGTAGGCTCATCCATCAGGATTACCTCAGGCTCCACCGCAAGGGTTCTCGCGATACACAGGCGCTGCTGCTGGCCTCCTGACAATCCCAGTGCGCTTTTCTTCAGCCGGTCTTTCATCTCATCCCAGATCGCTGCCTGCCGCAGACTCTTCTCCACTATCTCATCCAGCTGGGACTTCTTGCGTATACCAAAAATTCTGGGACCATAAGCCACATTGTCATACACACTTTTCGGAAAAGGATTGGGCTGCTGGAAAACCATCCCCACTTTATACCGCAGCTCAATTCCATCCATATCCCGATAGATATCCTTTCCATCCATCGTGATCGATCCGTCAATTTTGACTCCGCTCACAAAATCATTCATCCGGTTTAGTGTCTTTAAAAATGTGGATTTTCCACACCCGGACGGACCAATCAGCGCTGTGATTTCATGTTCCTGTATTTTCATATTGATGTTTTTCAGTGCATGAAATTCTCCATAATGAAGATTCAGATTCTGAACATCAAACTTGATTTTCTTCTCTTCCATTCTCTTGTTTTCCTTTCTACAGGTATCGTCTTGCTTTTACGCTTTTTCCCCGGAATTTCGCGCCTCAATTCTTCTGCTCCAGGCATTGGCCGCAATATTAAAAACCAGAACCAGAAGCATCAGAACGGCAGAAGCAAGATTTGCAAGAGCTCTGTCCTGCCCATTGATCTGCAGATTCCAGATCTGTGTGGACAATGTCTCCGCAGGGCGAAGCAGATTCAAAGGACTTGTGGGCGAGGTGATGTCCCAGTTTCCCCACCGAAGTGTACTTCCCGATCCGGTTGTGTACAGCAATGCCGCAGCCTCGCCGAAACCTCTGCCTGCCGCCAGAATCACTCCTGTCATAATTCTCGGAATGCAGGCTGGCAAGAGCACATGAAAGACCGACTGCCATTTCGTCGCGCCAAGCCCCAGACTTCCATGAAAATATCCCTCCGGGAGTCCTTTTATGGCATCCTCTGTCGTCGTGGTCAGCAAAGGCAGAGTAAGAATCGACACAGACAGCGCACCGGCCAGCAGGCTTTTTCCCATTCCCATAAACACAAGAAATACCAGATATCCAAACAGACCCACGACAATGGAGGGCAAGGATGACAGTGTCTCAATACAAATCCGAAGAAACTTGGTCAGAAATCCCTGCTTTGCGTAGACCGCAAGATAAATTCCCGCGAAAACTCCCACCGGCACCGAACAGACCAGAGCGATCAGTACCAGATAAACTGTATTAAAAAGCTGATTTCCGATACAGCCTTGGCGTTCAAAACCGAACATCTCCGGCTTTGCCCCAAGAAACCCTCCAATGATCACCTTTCCGGCAAATGCTGCCAGCAATATGAGGAAAAAAGCCGCAACCGCGAAAAATACCCCTGTCATTATCCGGTCCATTCTCTTGGCCCTTCTCATTCTTTTATCCATTTATTTCTCTCCCTTCCTGCTGTTTCCTGAAAAATAATGGATCAGCGTAATAAATAACAGCGAAATCAAGAACAAAAGCAGTGCCATCGTCCAAAGTGCTGATTTCAGTTCTCCGCCTTCCATCGCATTGCCCATCTGGGCAGCAATCTCAGTGGTCAGCGTCTTGGTGGTGGAGAAGATGCCTTTTGGAAGAGCTGTCGTCTGTCCAATGACCATCGCCACTGCCAAAGCTTCACCGAACGCTCTGGCCAGACCCAGGATCACTCCTGTGATAATTCCTGAGGACGCAGCCGGTACCACCACACGCCAGATCGTCTGCCAGCGGGTCGAACCAAGACCGTAGGCGGCATTTTTGCACTCCTCTGAGACCGCGCCAAGAGCATCTGCCGACACACTCGTGATCGTCGGAAAAATCATCACTGCTAAGACCAGGCCCGCCGCAAGAACGGAATGCCCTACCTGGCGGTGAAAGACAGTCTTAATAGCCGGAACCAAAACAGTCAGACCTACCCACCCGTATACCACGGAAGGAATTCCGGCAAAAATTTCGACAACCGGACGATAAAATTTTTCTCCAAACGCAGGAGCGATCTCTGTCATAAAGACAGCAGACCCCAGGGCAAAAGGTGTGGCAATCAGCAAGGCAAGTCCGCAAGTTACCAGAGAACCCACAATGAAGATTAAAGCTCCTGTCTTCCCGCCGCCCTCAGAACCGTCAACCGGCTCCCACTGGGCAGAGCCCAGGAATTCCCAGATCGTGTGCCCAAACTTTAAAAAAGTATCGGAACCTTTATAGATCAGAAAAGCTCCTATCACGATTGTAAGCACAATCACAAAAAGACCAAAGAAAATGGTCAGCCCTCTCCATCCATACTCTTTGTAAAACATTCCCCGTTTTTCTTTTTTCAGCATATTTTCTTCCTCTTCCAAAAAAAGAAGCGGGCTCATTCTGCTTCACAAACCCGCTCCCTTTTCTTTCTTTTTCTATTCAGGAATCATCCTGGTTTCAGTGCTCAGTCACTGTCATTTTTGAAGACATGCCATATCCAAGAGACTCCATATTGGCGCCATATTCATCGGACATAATATATTTAATAAATGCGTCGCAGACCTCATTCGGCTCGCCATTTGTATACATATGCTCATAAGTCCAAACCGGATAGTCTCCTGAATATGTATTTTCCAGAGTCGGCTCAACACCATCGATGGAAACTGTGGAGACACCGGGATCTCCCGTCAGATAAGACAGAGCCACATATCCGATCGCTCCCTTGGTATCTTTCACATTCTGAAGGAGTACTCCGGAATCATCGGTCTCCATGGAAGCATTGGATGCCTCCTCATTTCCATCCAGAGCATATTTTTCAAATGTCGCTCTGGTTCCGGAAGAAGTCGGTCTTGTCACAAGTACAATGTCTTCGTCCGGACCGCCTACATCCTTCCAGTTCGTTGTCTCACCGGTGAAAATAGAGATCAGCTGATCTTTGGTAAGATTGGTCACGCCGCCTTCTTTTACGTCATTGTTTACGATCGGAGCCATTGTGATGACACAGACCTGGTGATCCACCAATTTCTCTGCCTGATCCGCATCCAGTTTCTCCTCTGCTGTCACATCTGAGTTTCCAATATCAACCGTTCCCTCTGCGACCTGTTTCAATCCCTCTCCGGAGCCTCCGGCATCTACTGTAATCGCAACATCCGGATATTTCTCATTAAAAGCATTTGCCGCATCATCAACCAACGGTTTCAGAGCAGAAGAACCTGCCGCCGTGATTGTTCCGCTTAAATCTTCGGTCTCCTCCTCGGTGTCTGCATCAGAAGTGCTCTCCTGTGTATTCTCCTGTGCGGACGTGCTGTCAGAACTGCTCTCCGTTGACGAAGAATCTTCTGTCTGGGAAGATCCGCTGCCACCGCATCCTGCCAGAAGTCCTGCTGCCATAAACACTGACATAAACACTGCTAAAATCTGTTTCTTCATTTCTAGATAGTCCTCCTTTTCATTTATCTCCCTACGAAAGATTCTCTCAAATCCTTTTACAGAACATGATTATAGGACCGTAATGTAAAAATTAATATCTTGTTAACGTAAAATGCCCGTAAAAAAACTGTTAATTTATTGTATACAGTATTATCATCTGAATTTTCAGTCTTTTTATTCCGAATACCTTTGGATTCGTTCTGGAAAATCGGACAAATTTATGGTAAATTTATCTGGTAAAGAAATGCACCTCTAAATCATCCGACAATTCAATTACATAGATTGCTAGAACGTACAGACCAGGGAATCTTAAGGTGCCCTGGTTTTTTGGTGCAAAACCGAAGGAGAAACATAGGAAATGAAAAGGAAAAAACATCCCCGAAAAAAACGTATGATCCGAAAAAGTATTCTATTGGTTGGAGAAATCCTCTGTATTCTGGCAGTGGTCTTTTTCGGCTTCTTACAAAAACCGCTCTTCACGGAGAAGAGTCCTGCCGCGCCAGAAGCCCCGGATCTGGAAAACATCATGCCAGAAATCCTGGCAGATTCTGAAACTTCCACAGAAAATGCCAATACTCCCGAACCGGAAGCTGTTGACAATGAACCGAAACAGCAGATTATCTTCGAACCCCACAGCGTGGAGTCAACGGCTCCCCAGTCCAGAATCAACTATACAGAGATTGAAGTGGACGGATCTGTCCTGACAGATACCTCCGCATACACCCCTGACAGTGAAATCTCTTTTTCAGATGGAAACCAGTACACAGATGTGGATGGAATTGTCACATTCCGCGGAAATAATTTCCGGGACAGTGCCGCATACGGCACCGCAGAAATGTCTGATTACACCTTAACCGGGAAATGGTCCCATCCGACAGGTTCTCTCACATCCGGAGACGCTTCCTGGAGCGGAAGCGGATGGACCGGCCAGCCTCTCATGAGCAAATGGCCCCGGGAAGTAAAAGCACATATGAATATGTATGACTGGGCAAAGGAAGATGACAGCCTTGTGGAAGTGATCTATGCCTGCATGGATGGTTATATTTATTTTCTTGACCTGAATACCGGAAATCCTACCCGAGACCCCATGTATCTGGGATATACCTTCAAGGGATCTGGGGCTCTTGATCCCCGCGGATATCCTCTGATGTATGTGGGTGCAGGTTACAACAGCAATGAAGGGACGGCGAAAGCTTTCATTATTAACCTGATAGACTGCAGCGTTTTATATACCTTCGGCGATAATGATTCCTTTTCCCTGAGAGGAAGTCTGAGCTTTTTTGACTCTTCCGCCCTCGTAGATGCGAAGACAGATACTTTAATCTATCCCGGCGAAAATGGAATTCTCTATCTGATCCGGCTGAATACTGCCTATGACCCGGCATCCGGAGCTCTTAGCATCTCGCCTGGAAAAATTGTCAAATGGCATTATTACGGAACCCGCTCCAGCACAGCCAATTACTGGGTGGGCATGGAAGACAGCGCCGCCATATACCAGGGATATCTGTTCATCGCCGACAACGGAGGCATGCTCATGTGCCTGGATCTGAATACCCTTCAACTTGTATGGGTTCAGGATATCCTGGATGACTCCAATTCCACACCTGTCCTCTCCGTGGAAAATGAGCATTTATATCTGTATGTCAGCACATCGTTCCATCTGGGCTGGCGCAGCAACAGTACAGCCCCCGTTCCTGTCTGGAAAATTGATGCCGAGACAGGAGAAATTCTCTGGCAGACGGACTTTGAGTGCCACTCCGAAGATGGGGTATCCGGAGGTGTTCAATCCACCATCGCATCCGGAACAAACACCCTGTCCGACTATATCTATGTCACAGTCTCAAAGACAGAAAATCTCGCCGCGGGTGTGCTGGCCTGCCTGAATAAAAATACGGGGGAAATCCTCTGGCAGCATTCTGCAGGATACGCCTGGTCTTCGCCTGTCTGTGTCTATAATTCCGATGGAACCGGCAAAGTTCTCTACTGCAGCAGTGACGGCAATATGTATCTGCTGGATGGCCTCACCGGTGAAGTACACAGCACGCTCTCCCTCAGCGAAGGAGTGATTGAAGCTTCCCCTGCAGTCTATAACAACCTTGCAGTCATCGGTACCAGAGACTGCCGTATCTGGTGCGTCCAGCTGGGATAGAACTTTTGATAAGGAAAAGAGGTGATATTTCTATGAACATACGTCATTCAAGAGAAGAAGAACTGCCCATTCTCATGAAGCTTTATGAACATGCCCGCCAATTCATGGCTGCAAATGGCAACCCTAACCAGTGGGGTCCCACCAATTGGCCCCCGAAATCTCTGATCCTCTCCGATATCAGAGAAGGAAAAAGTTACGTCTGTACTTGTGAAGACGAGATCGTGGGAACCTTTTTTTATGATTTCGGCAAAGATGTGGAACCGAATTATCAAACCATCGAAGATGGCGCCTGGCTGGATAACAGCCCATACGGTGTCCTCCATCGCATGGCCAGCAGCGGAACAGTAAAAGGCGTCGGATCCGCCTGTATCCAATGGGCTTTTCGCCAATGTGGCCATCTGCGCATCGACACCCACAACGACAATCGGGTGATGCAGAATTTGCTCAGCAAAAACGGCTTCGTCCACTGCGGCACCATTTATGTCCCGGAGGATTCCTATCCCCGGCTGGCATACGAAAAAATATCTGTCTAAAATACCAGAAGCGGGAGTCTGCCAGCCAATGGCCACTCCCGCTCCTATCTTCCTGTTAAGATATCTTCTCCAGTCTTTTTCCCTCCAGGACAACCTCATCGCCTTCCTGGATATCCTGCTGATACAGCCAGGCATCCGACTGTCTCACAGACTCTTCGCTGCCGCTTTCATCCCGCAGAACCACAATGACCTGAGTCTCATAATCCCGTGCTCTTTCTTCACATCCGAAATCATCTTCATAGATTCCTGCAACAATATATTTTTTACTCATCTTTCTCTCCATCCTCTACTGATTTTGGGCATACATACCTGGGTAACCCCTTACTGTGCCTGCCATACTCAATTGCTTCCTTCGGACAGCGGCAGATACAGGCCATACAATGCGTACAGGATTTCCCCCATACCGGTTTTCCGTTCTTCAGATGGACATTATGAAGAGGGCAGACCTTGACACATTTTCCACAGCCAATACAGGCATCTGTCGCATAGAACTTCCTGGCATGAACCATGAACGGATAGAAAAAGTCATTTACGATACCACTGTTCAGCCTGTCCAAGATAGTAACTGGATGTTCAGGAAATTTCTGCTTCTTTTTGATCGCAAGAACCGCTTTGTCGATCTCTTTCTCTGCTTTCTGAATGATTTCCAGGGATTCTTCTCTGGATGGTGTCCGAAACAGAGCAATATAGTTCTCCGGCATTACCACTTCAAAACATCCAAGATAATTCATTTTCTTTTTCGCACACAAAGGTTTCAGATACTTCCCCGCATTGCTGATCTGGCCTCCGCAGGTCATCACAAAATAAATGCTGCGGCTTCCAGCCAATTCTGTCCTCATCAGCCACTTTTCCAAAATCCTTGGAATCCTCCAGGCATACGTGGGAGTGACAATTATCCAGGGACGTTTGGAATCCATTCTGGTAAAATCTCTTTTTCTCAATTTTTGAAAAAGATTCAAAGTCTCATCCCCTGTAGCTTTCGCGATTCTCTTTGCCACATATTCACTGTTTCCTGTTCCCGTAAAATATAAAATCATAATAATCTCCTCCTCGAAATCTGCATAAAAGAACTTCCCCTTATAATCACAAAAAAGATCAGCCTAATATATTGGTATCAGAAATATCCTTCCAGGAAACGGGCGGATTGGCAGACTGAAATTGCTGTTCTTCTGCGCTTCCCATAATATAATGATATTCTGAAGAATCCGCTTTTACAAGGGTATTATTTTCGATGGTAATCCGATAGATATCTGTCTGTCCCGTCCCTCTGCTCAACAGAGAATCGTACATGCCATTCCCATCGGAAGACAAAAAGAGGTTCCACACCGACACGTTGCCGCCGACCACATTCAAGGCATATCCAGCCCCTGAAGGCACACAACTGAACACACGGCAGTCATGATAGATAAAAACATACTCTTCATATTCAGCTCCCACAATCAGCTCCTCAATCCCATCGCCATTGATATCGTGTACAAAATAATCGTACCCCTTTGTCTTTCCGGCCGCGGCGGGGAATTCGTACCCTGGCTCCTGATTCTGTACTGACTGGAGAACTCCTCGATAGATCTCTTCCATAGAATTACCCGCCTCCGTCTGTTCTGCCGTCTCGTTTTGAGCTGCCGCCGGATCCCCGCTTTTTTCTGCCGGCTGCGCGGCTTCCACAATACTCACGATCCGATACATTCCCGTCTCATCTGGTTTCAAGACTGCTTTCTTACTGAGCAGGCCGCTTCCCGGGTCACCTCCCGCCGAGGCACTTTTCTCATAATTAAAATAGATATCCATCTCTTCCTCTGTATATTCCGCCGCCGTCACATCAGCAGTCACAGTATATCCCATCGTGGCATGTGTGTATATAATCTTATCTCCCTCCACATTGATGCCATACTCTGCATCACTGTCCGTCTCCTCCGTATACTGGAAAGTGGTAAAAGAAGAAAACAGGCGGTTCACATCAGCCACGGAATACTCAGAATTTCCGTTGTTATCTCCATAGTACTCAATGAACCCACCATTTCTGTCTGAGCCCTGGCACAGAGTTGTCAGAAATACTGCGTAATCGCTGTCCTGGAAACCTTCCTGAGGAATCTCATCCGGGCCATAGGCGAGCACCAATTCCAATTCCTCTTTTGTCAGATTCCCGGCAATTTTTGACGGGTAATCTTCCTCTGTCATTTCCACAGGTCCCTGTTCTTCCTGCGTCTCCTGAGCCTCTTTGGTTACCTGCGGTTTTGTCGTCTCCTGCTCTGGCTCCTTCTCTTCCTGAGATTCTTCCTGAACCGCTTCCGTCTTAGACTGTCCATTCCGATTCATCTGTGCTGCTCCGAACATGGCGACTCCGCTCACCGCACAGACTCCAATGACAGCCACCAGAACTTTGCCTGCCATCGTGTGCAGAATTCCGCTTTTTACCGTACCGGTGGCCGCTCTCTTTGCTGACACTTTTCCTGCTGCTTTTCCCACCGATGCTTTTCCTGCCGATGTTTTTCCTACTGATGTTTTTTCAGGCACTGTCCTTCCCGGCACACCGGCACCGCCAGCTCCTGCCTGCAAAGGAAATCTGGAAAAAATATGACTTGCCATCTGCTGGCCCGCCTGTGTGAACGCTCCCTCCACTGACATCGCTTTCGCATCTGTGCGAAACAGATACAAGAGCAAGGGAAGAGGAGCAATACCATAGAGTTTGTATCCTTTCTTCTGCAATTGTTCTGCCCTTATACGCAGATTCTTCCGTCCATAATTGAGTCTGGATTTGACAGTATTTTCCGAACAGTTCAAAGTCTGCGCGATCTCCCGGATTGATGCTCCTTCTATGTGAAACATCAGCACACAGAGCCTTTGCTCATCCGACAAAGAATCCAGCAATTCATGTACAAGTTCTTTGGTTTCCTGCCTGGTATACGCCGCCTCCGGCTGATTCTCCAGATTGTCATCTTCGATCCGGTATTCCACACTCTCCCCGGAATCATCCTTCTCCATGTCCGAAAATAACAAGGGGTTCTTTTTTGCCAACATATTTTTGGCAGTATTGGCCACAATTTTCCCCAGCCAGGCAGAAAACATCTCCGGGTTTCTCAGTCTGTCCAGGTTGGTAAACGCCCGAAGATATGCCTCCTGGAGCACATCCTGTGCTGCCTCTTCATCTTTCATATACTGCAGCGCCAGATAATATTTACTTTTGTATGTATTCTGAAATAAAAATCCATATCCTCTCTCTTCTTTTGCCTGTGCAAGCCGGACCGCCTCTGTGTAATTCATAATTTTCCTCCTTTTTCTCTCACTTAATCTGTCTACATATCTTAGACAATAAGAAAGCCAAAAAAGTTTTAAAATTCTCTAAATTTTTTATTTCTATTATAACCATTTTTGTAGTACAATGGAATTCGTAATTTTCAGAAATGAGGAGGAAGGAATATTCATGAACGACATTTTAACTGACTTACTGGCAATCATTGGTGTGGTACTCAACGGTCTGCCCCAAGGACTTCTCGCCCTCGCTTACGGCTTTGCTTCGGTTCCCACCGCATTGGCTTTCTTCGTGGGCGTTGTGGGAAACCTGGCCACTCAAAGTGTAGCCCCCATCTCATTCCAGGCGGAAACCATCACTTATGCTGGTACTGCCGGCAAAAACCGCTCAGAGCGATGCACCATGATTTTCATCGGCGGTGTGATCATGGCCCTGATCGGAGCTCTCGGTTTTCTGACAAAAATCGTGAACTTCGTCGGTGAGGACGTTGCCTACGGAATGATGGCCGGTGTGGGAATCATCCTGACCAAAGCAGCCATAGATATGATCAAGAGCGATACCATTTCCGGCGGGGTCTCCCTTGCTGCTGCTTTGATCACCTACTTCTTTACCAAGAACAGTGCAAACACACTTGTCTATACCATCGTCATCTCCGTTGTGGCATCCTGTATTGCCGGCGCCCTGTTTAAAAAAGAACATACCAACATTGTGGTGGAAGACGACAAATTTGTGAGACAGAAATTCACCATCAACTCCAGCGTCATTTTCGGAGCTCTCGGTATGGTATGCCTGAACATCGGCTCCAATATCTCCTTCGGCGGAATCACTGCCGGAATGGCCACCAGCGGAAACTATAATGTAGATCACCTGACTGTCATCTCTTCTCTGGCTGATATGTGCTCTTCCTTCTTCGGAGGCGCCCCTGTAGAGTCCATCATCTCTGCCACAGCCAGCGCACCCCATCCTGTATGGGCAGGTGTCATCATGATGGCGGTCATTGGTCTGATTCTGATTTTCAAACTGCTTCCTAAAATCGGAAGGTATGTGCCATCCTCTTCGATTGCAGGATTCTTGTTTGTTCTCGGTATCTTCAAAACCGTTGTCCCGGATGCGCCTCTGGCATTTGCCACCAATGCGGCGGCTGGCGGTACAGCCATGGTAGTGACTGCTGTCACAAATCCTTTCCTTGGTATGATCGCCGGAGTAGCAGCGAAGCTTCTCGGACTTTAAAAACAACTGGAAGGACACGGTCAGAACCGGAATATGTTATCAAAAATCTACCTGACAGGAGGAGAAATCAATGAAAGAATACGAAATTGAACTGTGTGGAATCAAAAGAACTCTTCCTTTTATTCCCATCAATGAAACGACTGCATTCGCAAGCTTTGTAGTACTTGGCGACACCGAACTGGTGAGTGCCTGTGCTCCTGAGCTGGTCAAAAAAATCGGGCCTGTTGACGCCATTGTAACCGCCGAGGCAAAAGGAATCGCTCTCGCCTACGAGATCAGCCGCCTGCTCGGTCTGAAAGAATTCATCGTCGCTAGAAAGAGTACGAAAAACTACATGAAAAATGTAGTCTCCGCCTCTGTACACTCCATCACTACTTCCGGAGAACAGCATTTATATCTGGATGGAATTGATGCCGATAAAGTACGGGGAAAACAGGTCTGTCTGCTGGACGATGTGATTTCCACAGGCGAATCTCTCCATGCTCTGGAAACACTGATGAAAAACGCAGGTGCCTTCGTCACAAAGAAAGCAGCCATCCTGGCGGAAGGCGATGCTGCTTCCAGAGAAGATATTATTTTCCTTCAGAAACTGCCTCTGTTTCAGAAGGTTTCAGAAGGAGAGTACGAAATCATTGCCTGATTTCTGCTCTTAATTCAAAATTCGCTTACGACTGATAAAAACAGGGAAACTTCACTCACTGCGCATGTGAGCAAAGTTTCCCTGTTTTAGATACCATATAACCAGTGTTATATTTCTCATTCTCTAAATAAATTCCCCAGCCTGTCACGGCAGGGAATTCCCATTTCTCCTTCAACATAGTAGATCATTTTTTCTGCTATTTTCCGCGCTTTTAAAACTGCGTGAACTTTTAGCATGACATGGCAGCATTCCAGATAGGCATTCTCCTCATAAGGATCGATTCGGATAATTTTCTCATAGTAATTGGCAGCCTGAGCATACTCTCTATTTTGCTTATAATGTTCCGCAATTTCATACAGATTTTTTATTTGAATTTTTCGAAGCCGTTCCCTTTCTGCTTCCAGATAATATTCATAAGGATATTCCTCAAAATAATCTCCGCCATATAATTCTTCAGCTTTAAGAAGGCAAGTAATCCTTTCTTCTTCCGTCCGGCATTTTTCTGTGCTTAATCTAAGAAATTCATCGGCATCCAGGTGAATATACTCCATATTCAGACGGTAGCGATCCCGATTCCGTATAATGTACGGGGAAGTCCCTTTAGGACTTTCCGGTGGATTCAAATCTTTTCTGAGAGCGGACAGCGCCACATGAAAATGGTTCAGGTGATCCATTTTCATATTGGGAAAGATCTCTTCAGCAATAATACTTCGGTTTTTCTCTGTACCTCGGTTAGTAATCAGAAACTGAAAAATTCGAAGACTGGACGCACGCTTAAAAGAAATTGGTTTACCATTTTGCACAACTGAAAATTTTCCCAGTACCCGTATCGTAAGAACGGGGAACTCACTTGGAGCAGACATATTATTTTCATTCTGAAGCGACACAATCCATGTATATCCATGTGAAACACAATACTGGATAAGCTCTTCTTGCTTCTGTTCTGCCATTTTCTTACTGCCAGACACTTTTAACAGTTTTATTTGTGCTTCCAATGTATGAAGACGTTCGAGAGCACAGAGTTTAGAACGTTCATAAGCAATCTCAAGATACTTTCCTGCATTGTCATATTTACCAAAAGCGAGAAAAGCTTCCCCCAATGTCCGGTTGGTATAAGCAGCATCATATCCACAACAGTATGGACTCAATTCATTCACTGCACGTCTCGCCCATGTCACTGCACGTTCAGGGTCCGAAGTACGAAGTACCCTGCTTTTTGCCGCATAAAGCCAAAACGTAGCATAAGATCCCGGTGATGCGAGGGAAATCGCCTGTGAAACATAAGAATCTGCCTGCTCCGGATCCTTCTGTAGACGTGAAAGAACCTCAAGACAATGTAATTGTATAGGTCGGATCTGATATTTCTCCGTAAGAAAAAGAGCTTGCCGCGCGTGCGTAATACTTGCTTTCTCATCATTCATTTCAAAACAACAGTCTGCAAGGAGCTGATGACTGTATGCAGCCAATGCATAATCTTTGAGAATCTTGGCACTTTGAAGAGCCGCATTCGCCATTTCAGAAGCTTTGATGATATTTCCAAGCTGATAATAAATACTGGAAAGCCGATGCTGAAAAATTGCAGCATTTAAATAGTTTTCCTCCTCAAGAGAAATCTCTAATTTTTTTTCGAGAGGCCCCGAGAATTCTGCCAACATTTCTTCCGGAATGCATCGAGTTAAAAAAAGTGTGGTATCCGGAGGAATAAGAAGCGGCGAAATCTCATCCAGCTTTCCATCAATGATGTGAAGTATCTGATAGGAATTATAGCGAAAAAAGATTACATGCATCAACTCTGCCGCGCGCTGATAATTCATACTTGCTGCTGCATGGGTGAAGGCATCAAGAAACCTATGTCTTTTTTCGAATATGTAAGACAATCTCAGATGTGCATTTCGGATGGAATCCGGATGCGTCTGGTTATACTGTTCATATAAGAAAAGCCTAAGCAAATGCTGATATTGAAATACTGAAGATTTTGTCTTTGTCAATCCAAAATTATGTGACTGGAGACACAGAAGCTTTTCCTGCGCATCCTCCGTCCCCAGATATTCATTAATAATATCTGGATCCAATTCTTTGAGAAGGCTTGTCTTCACCATAAAATCACGAAGATCCTCCGGAATCTTTTCAAAAATTTCATGATTGATATAATCGTAGATATCCGGCAATGTCTGGACATCATTTAGCCGCAGCCGCGGATTGTCATTATCCAGATTCTGTTCAAGATACAAAAGAATAAGTTGACAACCCGCAATCCATCCTTCGGTTTCTCTGAATATAATATCCAGCTCATACTTTTCCAAAAAAATATCATGGTAATGAGAAAAAAATTCCTCAATTTCTTCATAAGTCAACGCCAGATCTCCTTTTGTGAGTTCCAGATAAGCTCCTCGTGTTTTTAGCCGGGTTACTAAGAGAGGCGGACATTCTGTGCTGATTGTTATTAATGTTACATAAGGAAGATTCAAGGAAAGAAGCTTATTCAGGAACTGAAGAGTCTCCTCATCCTGCTGAATAAACTGGAAATGATCGATAACCAGATATATGGGAGATTCCAGTTGAAAAAAGCAATGGAAAACATATGCCATCTGCCCTTCATCGGGAACTGATTCTTTTGTATCAGTAAGCATGGCAACACATTCTGCCAAATTCTGGATGAAGGCAGAAAAATTCGGGAAAAAGTCACCTGCATCAAACCAGATCGTTGGAATCTGCTTTCTAGAAACAAAGCTATATACAAAAGACGATTTTCCATAACCCGCTTCAGCAAACACATTGATATAGGAAAGGTATTTCTGACGGCTGATCAATGATTCCAGACGTTTTCTTACATAATATCGTTCCGGATCAAAGGAAGTAACACGGCACTCAAATGGATAACTAATCAAAAAAATATTTTCCATATACTTCTCCTTTCTACCACTCTTTTTATCCCTCACCAATAATAGTATACACTAAAAGTGTTAAAACAAATAAAAATTTAAATAATTTGTAAGTGTAATCATGTAAATTTGTAAGTGTGAAGTGATAAATTGTAAAATTTCAGTAATTTTAATCTAATATAATCAGACTATCAAAAGTAAATTCGTGAAGGAGGAATTAAAAAAATGAAAATGAAGAAAAAAAATGACTGCCCACTCAGCAAAAAAATGACCGAAGAATTCGTAGACTATTATCCTGTTGGCCATTCGAACCGTCATACACCAGTAAGTGCCCAGAATTACCGGATGTTTATTGAGCACGGCGCCGGCGCACGTCTCTATGATGTAGACGGCAATGAGTACATAGATTATTGCATCGGTTATGGACCGGCAGCATTGGGAAGCGCTTATGAAGAACTGGCAGATTCCCTGATAGATCTAATAAAAAATCAGCCCACCATCAGCCTTTTCTTCACCGAAGATGATTTAAAACTTGGAAAACTGATTCGTGAAAATGTGCCCTGTGCAGAGAAAATTAAATTCTCCATGACTGGGACAGAAGCTGTTCAGGTAGCCATCCGAATTGCCCGCGCATATACCGGAAAAAGTATGATTTTAAAATTTGCCGAGTGCTTTCATGGCTGGGCAGATAATATTTTCGGCGGTGCTTATTATCCGGATGTTCCAGGTATGCCCACCATGCATGTGCCAAAAACTGATGGATGCTACACTTTAGGCCGAGGGCAGCTGGCGACACAAGAAACTTTAGTTATTCCCTTTAATGATTTTGATATTCTGGAAGATACCTTCAAAAAATATGGTCATCTCCTGGCAATCTGTCACTTTGAGGCTGTCCCAATCAATGACTATTCTATTCAGCCAAGACCAGGATATTTGGAAAAAATCAGGGAATTATGTGATAAATACAATGTTGTCATGAGCATGGATGAAGTCCTGACTGGTTTCCGTGTTGGCCCCGGAGGTGCACAGAAATTATTCGGTGTAACACCAGATATCGCTACTTTCGGCAAAATGTTTGCAGGAGGAATTGCTTCCGCATTTGTATGTGGAAAAGAAAAAGTGATGAACATTCTAAAAGATGGTCCTGTTCTGGCTGCCGGCACATTCAATGGTTGGGCATTATCCCAGAGAGCTGCTGCCAAAACCCTGGAGATTCTGACACGTAATGACGGTGAAATCTACAAAACTATGTATGCTCAGCAGGAAAAGTTAATGGATGGTCTGATTGAACTTGCAAATAAGCACGACATTAAACTTCGCATTCCCGAGAATCCAGGATGTTTCTACACAATCTTTGGCGTGGAAGGTGGAAGAAAGCCAATCTACAGCGAAGCAGACATTGCAGATCTCGATGAAAATATGTGCGGCAGATTCCGCAAATTGATGGAAGACCATGGAGTACTGATCCTTCCAGAAAATCGCTGGCTGATGAGTTTCGTTCTCACTGACGATGATATTGAATGGACTCTGGAAGCCGCAGATCAGGTAATGCAGATAATGAAAGAGTCATAAAAGACGACAGGAAGGAGAGAAAAGATGAAGGCTCCAAAAGATAAATATGATATTTCCTTTACGTCTACAACGGCCAAAATGCCCTTAAAAGATAAATGGATTTATGGCCTTCACAGTGGATTCGCATTCCAGGTTACATGGGTAATTTTCTCATACTATCTGATGTATTTCTATACCGATGTGTTCGGTATCAGCGCAGCGCTTGCCGGCGTACTGATGATGGCTGCCCGTCTGTTCGACGTGTTTACCGATGCTCTGATCGGCTTTTTGATCGACAACTGCCATTTCAAGTCCGGAAAATACAGAAGTTGGGAAATTCTCGGAATTGTACCACTGCTTGTTACTTTTGTTATGACTTTTACAGCACTTGATACAACATCCACAGCACTGAAAGTGTTCTGGGTATGTATCAGCTACGGACTGTTCGGGGCAATCGGAGCTACAATGGAATACTCTTCCTCCACAGCTCAGCTCGCTAATATGACAAAAAACCCGGCGGAACGAAGCTCTGCCGTAGCTATCAAAGGTGCACTTCAAAATGTAGCTCAAATCATTGCGTCAGTTGTATTTATCAGTATGGTTAGGGCATTCGGTGGAAACGCCGGACATGAAGCAAGAGGTTTTTTCCTTGCAGCTATTGTAGTTGCCGCTATTGTAGGTGTGTGCTGCATAGCAATGATCGTAATAACAAAAAAATACGAGTTGAATAGGGACGGAAGTTACCGCAAGCATCTGATTGGTATCGGCGAGGGCATAAGTCTTATTCAACAGCTTAAAGATTTGTTTACACTTCGTCCCGTAATCGTCGTGGCAGGCAACCAGTTAGTTCAACAATCACTCTATGCCATCCGTAATGGTATTCTGATCTATCTTTTCCAGTATTACTGGAACCTGGAAACATTCTATGATCAAACTATACTGATTTATAGTGTTGCTATGGTTGTAGGATCACTTCTGTTGGAACCGGCAGTAAAACTGGTCGGCGATACGAATCGCTGTTTTATCGTGACAAAAATCATTTCCGCCGCCCTTTTCGTAATTAACTACATTATGATATTGGGTATGGGAATCGAAGGAAGTGGTGCTTCCATGCAGTACGGGGCAGTCTGGTTTATATTTATTTTAAGCGGTGTGGTTATGGGAATGGAAAACGTATTTGCTTTCGCACTGATGCCTGGAATGGTAGACTACAGTGAATATAAGACAGGCATGAACAAAGGCGGAATGGTTCACTCTATGTGTGGTCTGTCCCTGACGCTTGGCTCCGCAGTTGGCGGATTCATCTTCGGTATTCTTCTTGAAAATTCCGGATATGTCGCCAATACGGTTCAGACAGCGTCAACACAGAGCACGATGCTTTTGCTTGCTTTTATCGTTCCGGCTGTTCTGATGATATTATCAGCAGTTATTCAGGCTTTCTACGGCCTCAATGATAAAAAACTAGACGAAATTATGCATGAGATCGCTGAGAAGCGAAAAGCAGAACATAAACAATAAAACGAAACAAAGACATTTTTTTCAATGCACTAAAACACTCCGTCCGCGCCGTATGACGCGGGCGAAGTGTTAAAAAAGAAAAAGACGGGAGAATATGTATGAATGAAGCACAGATAAAAGAAATGATCCTCCGTGTATGTGACGCTGAAATCAATAGCAAAGACAAACTGTGCCGTTTGGACAGTTTCGTTGGGGACGGCGATCACGGGTATACTGTAGAGCGCGGATTCCAGACTGTAAAAAAGGAGATTGCTGAAAAAAAATACAACTCTGTAAAAAGTGTATTCCAAGATACAGGTGATATCCTGGCAGATTCCATGGGCGGTGCCATTGGCATGATTATAGGAGCTCTCTTCACAGGGGGAGCTTGCGAACTAGATGATAAACCGGAAATCGATGAAAAAGGATTTTCTATATTTTTTTCCTCTGGACTTGAAGAAATCAAAATGGTGGGCGGAGCAGAAGAAGGAGACCGTACACTTGTAGATGCTCTTTCTCCGGCTGTATCCGCCTTTAAAACAGCGCAGGAAGAGGGAAAAAAACTGACAGAATGTTTTCAAGCTGCCGCCAAAGCCGCAAAGGCTGGTGCTGAATCTACCAAGGGTATGATGGCCAAAAAAGGAAGAGCCAAATTTCTTCAGGAAAAATCCCTGGGCTATATCGATGCAGGATCCGTGACAATGGCCATCATCATTGAAACAATGAAAGAATACGCAGAATATTTGGAGGCAACGGCATGAAAAAATTTTTAAATAATCCGGCAGATATTATGGAAGAAATGCTGGAAGGAATGGCATTGGCGAATCAGAAAATTCTGTACTGGGAAAAAGGTACCCATCGAATTATGAGACGCAGCAAAAAAGAAACCGGTAAAGTCAAAATCATCATCGGAAACGGCGGAGGACATGAGCCAGGCTCCATTGGATGGATTGGTTACGGTATGTACGATATGGCAAGCATGGGGGATGTATTCGCTGCCCAGTCTGGAAAACAACTCTATGAGTCCATCCGTACAATAAACGACGGAAGTCCAATTTTTCTTACTATTGCCAATCACGCAGGAGACGTGATGAATGGAAACATGGCAGTGCGGTATGCAAAAAGAGACGGAATAGAAATTGAAAGTTCAATCTTTTATGATGACATTGTGTCCGCACCCAAAGAAACTCCCGAGGAACGCAGAGGACTGACAGGAATGTTCTTCGGTGTAAAAATGGCTGGAGCGGTGGCAGAAGAAGGCGGCAGCCTTCAGGAGTGTGTACGCGCTTTCGAAAAAGCCCGCACTTTTACCCGTTCCCTCTCACTTGTAACATCCGGATGTACCCATCCTCAGACAGGAATGGTCATGTCTGAACTTCCAGATGACATTGTAAATATCGGCGCAGGTGTACATGGGGAAGGCGGCTCTGAAAATGTGAAATTTACCACATCCAAAGATCTGGCAAAGCGAGCAATAGACATGCTGCTGGCAGATATGCCTGTTTCTGAAGGAGAGGAAGTCATCATTCTTGTAAACGGTATGGGATCTACAACCATGATGGAACTCGCCATTTTCTATCAGGATACCTACAAATATTTAAAACAGATGGGAATTAACGTGTATGATGGAATCGCGGACAGTCTGTTTACCACACAGGAAACCGGTGGAATTACCCTTTCCATCTGTAAGATCGATCCGGAAATGAAACAGTGGTGGGACGCACCTTGCCAAACCATCTCTTACATAAAATCATAATCCAAATAAAATATCAAAAAGGAGGATGAAACATGCTGACAAATGCTGGTGAAATTGTACGGCATGCAAACGCTGGAAACTTTGCAGTACCCGCAATTAATGTTTTTTCCACGCTGGATGCACGTGCTGTGCTGGAAGCAGCGGAAGAGCTTTACTCTCCTATTATCTTCGACATTGCATACAAAGCAGTCCCTGAAATTCGAATTTTGGGAGAAAACCTGATTTCTCTGGCCAACAGAGCATCGGTGCCAGTTGCTGTTCACCTGGATCACGGTGAATCTTTTTCTATAATCATGAAAGGAATACAGAGCGGATTTACTTCTGTCATGCTGGACTGTTCCACCCTTCCTTATGAAGAAAATGTGAAGCATGTAAAAGAAGTAGTAAATGCGGTAAAACCTCTCGGACTCTCTGTAGAAGCAGAATTAGGGCACGTGGGACAAGGATCCGAATACTCTGATACAGACGGATTGACGGACCCGAAAGAAGCCGAACAATTTATCAAAGATACCGGAATTGACATGTTAGCTGTGGCCATAGGCACAGCTCATGGAACCTACAATGGTACTCCAAAAATTGATTTTGATCGTCTAGCAGAAATCAAAGAGCGTACAAAATTTCCTCTGGTCCTGCATGGCAGTTCCGGCAGCGGTGAGGAAAACATTCGAAAAGCTTGTAAACTTGGAATAAACAAAGTCAATGTATGTGTTGATATTTTACGTGCAGCTGCTCAAAAACTTCAAAGTTCAGATTTGTCAGGAAATCATGCTTATGAAATCTGGGATCTGGCTGCCGAAGCAGTCCGGGAAGCAGCAAAACATCAGATAGCATTGACCGGCAGCGAAGGAAAAGCCTGGAATATACATACAAAAGGAATTATCACTGTGAAAACTTCCATGATGGAATAAATATGATAATCTTTCAGGGCAGGTGAACCTGCCCTCTTCCATTTATACCAAAAGCTTTCTCCACCTCTCATCCGTCTGCATAAAATCGAAACTCTCGTCTTTGAAATATTTTCTAAGATTTTCTCTCATCCTCCCAATAAATTCTTCACTGCATTTCTGAAACTCCAAATGTCATACAAGCAGGAATTTTCGAATGCTCGTATTTCTTCAATGCTTTTCAGCATTTTACTGGCAATGCTGAGAACTTCTTCTTTATTTTTCTCCATCACTGCCAGATCCATTCCCGGCAAAACTTCATAATAAGCTCCCATTTCATAGCAAGCTGCTAGCGAAGCCTGTTTTCTCACAATCCATCTCGCTTTCTCTGTGTCATCCTCTTTCAAAGCCAGCAGATAGAGACCGTGAAGCACCATGCTTCCCATCTGATAGCCAGATAAGATCAATCCTTCATAGATTCGATACGCTTCCTTAAACCGGCCTGTCTTCTCATATAAAACAGCCTGCTTTCTCTTTTTCTCTGGATCTCTGTCAGAAAAATACTGTAAATATTCTTCCGCTTTTTCATACTGTTCTCTTCTTAAGTACAAATTATAAAGTGACTCCGCAGCACTGCAGCGAATTTCTTCCTTCCTGCTTTTCAAGGCTCTCGTATAGCATTCTAAGATGAAAGAATCATAAACTTCTGCATCGGGAATTTCTCGAAACATACGATGTGCATCCAAAATCATTGCGAGCTGCCAGGTCAGCTGGTCACAGTTGGGATATTTCTGCAAAATCTTCTGAGCCATCTTAAAGCTTTCCTCATAACTACCAAACTTCAATTTATCATCCACTTCAGCAATTATATTTTTCATTTCTTCCTGGGTCAGCTCTCCCTGGAAGGACAACAGCGTATCCAGAGAAATATCCAGCAGCCTCGCCACCGGAGCCAGCAGTGTGATATCCAGATAGGAGACTCCCGTTTCCCTTAATTAAAGATATTATTGGGTAAAAAAGAAAGGTCAGTCGATTTTGCCGATGAAGCGGTAGTAGATTTCTACTTCC
>ERZ1643246.611-NODE-611-length-44855-cov-34.037455_pt1 | contig 44855 bp, 34 predicted proteins | sample MGYA00579265_ERZ1643246 | MGnify/ENA primary metagenome ERZ1643246 (study PRJEB29033, sample SAMEA4952261) | chicken gut metagenome | biome: Broiler Chicken; feature: Gastrointestinal Tract; material: Caecum | place: Ireland | collected 2018 | study: Broiler... | reverse complement strand
CAAGGAGGTTCCCGCCCATGATTACTCATATAAAAATCCGCGGTGCCCGCGTTCATAATCTGAAAAATATTGATGTCGACATTCCTCTCAACAAAATTGTCGGAATCGCCGGCGTTTCCGGATCAGGAAAATCCTCCCTGGCGCTGGGTGTCCTGTATGCAGAAGGCTCCCGCCGGTATCTGGACGCCCTGTCGACCTATACCCGCCGGCGTATGACCCAGGCAGCAAAAGCGCCTGTGGACGATGTTCTCTATGTGCCGGCTGCGCTGGCGCTGCACCAGCGTCCCGGAGTACCGGGCATCCGCAGTACTTTCGGCACCGGAACAGAACTCCTGAACAGCCTTCGCCTGATGTTCTCGCGTCTGGCAAGCCACAGATGTCCCAACGGCCATTCGCTTCCCCCGACCCTTGCCGTGGCGGCAGGGCATGAACTGGTCTGCCCGGAGTGCGGCGCCAGATTTTATGCTCCGTCCGCGGAGGAACTCGCATTCAACAGCCAGGGGGCCTGCCGGACCTGCGGGGGAACAGGGATCGTTCGGACCGTGGATGTTTCCACTCTTGTGCCGGATGACTCTCTTTCCATCGACGAAGGCGCAGTGGCTCCCTGGAATTCTCTGATGTGGTCACTGATGACGGATGTCTGCCGGGCAATGGGCGTCCGCACAGACATTCCTTTCCGCGATCTCTCGGACAGGGAAAAAGAGATTGTCTATCACGGCCCGGCAGAGAAAAAGCATATTCTCTACAAAGCAAAAAACTCCAACCAGGCAAGTGAACTTGATTTTACCTATTTTAACGCAATTTATACGGTGAAAAACGCTCTGTCGAAGGTCAAAGATGAGAAGGGTATGAAGCGGGTGGAGAAGTTTCTGAAACAGGAGGTCTGCCCCGAATGCAGCGGCACACGGCTGTCGGAGACCGCAAGGATCCCGAAACTGCATGGAATTCATCTGGATGAAGCCTGCCAGATGACGCTGTCCGATCTTTCCCGATGGGTAGCGGAAGTTCCTGCTTCTCTTCCTGAGGAAATGCGCCCGATGGCGGAAAGCATCTGCGAATCCTTCCAGACAGCAGCCCGCCGCCTGATGGAGCTGGGACTCGGATATCTCACGCTTGACCGGGCCTCCTCCACCCTCTCCACCGGTGAGCGGCAGCGAATGCAGCTCGCACGCGCGGTCCGCAACCGCACCACCGGTGTTCTCTATGTTCTGGACGAGCCGTCCATCGGACTGCATCCGTCGAATCTTGACGGACTGACCGGCGTCATGAACGATCTGATCGCCGATGGAAATTCTGTTGTGCTTGTCGACCATGACACACAGATTCTTTCGGCGGCTGACTGGATCGTTGAGATGGGGCCAGGCGCCGGCGCCGACGGGGGCCGGGTCATTGCCGAAGGGACTGTCCCGGATCTTGCAGAAAATCCGGTTTCTGATATCGGACCTTTTCTGTCCGGCAAAGCAGATCCTCATGTGAGGACCCGTGCATCGGCGGATGAAATGTTCTCGGAGGGCGCGATTTCTCTTTCTACCTCCCGCATTCATACAGTAAAACCGCTGGATGTCAGGATCCCCAAAGGAAAACTGACCGTTGTCACCGGCGTTTCCGGTTCCGGGAAAACCACCCTGATCCTGGAGAGTCTTGTGCCCGCGCTGGAAGCAGTTCTCCAGAAAAGAAAGCTTCCGGAACATATCCGCTCCGTTGAAGCCGGCGGTATCCGGCAGGTGAAGCTGATCGACGCCACGCCGATCGGTATCAATGTTCGTTCTACTGTCGCCACATATGCCAATGTACACGATGAACTCCGGAAAATTTTTGCAAAAACGCAGGACGCAAAACAGGCCGGGTATAAAGCAGGAGATTTTTCCTATAATACCGGCCGGCTGCGCTGTTCGGTCTGCGACGGCACCGGAGTAATCAGTCTCGATGTACAGTTTTTGCCGGATGTGGACATTCCCTGTCCGGAATGCAGAGGATCCCGATACGGAAAAGAGGCAGAAAAAATTCGCTATACGGCGCAAAACGGGAAGCCGTACTCCCTGCCGGATTATATGGCGATGGATGTGAATACTGCACTGGAGGCCTGCGCGGGAATGAAAACCGTTGTCCAGCGGCTGAAGGTCCTTCAGGATCTTGGGCTTGGATACCTGACGCTGGGGGAGGAAACTCCCGGACTTTCCGGCGGTGAAGCACAGAGGCTGAAGCTGGCCAGCGAGATGGGCAAAGCCCAGTCTGATTCCATTTTTATTTTCGACGAGCCGACCATCGGGCTGCATCCGCTGGACGTCCGTACTCTGCTGGGGGTATTTCAGACATTGATAGAACATGGGGCAACCGTGATTGTCATTGAACATGACCTGGATGTGATACGAAATGCCGATTATATCATTGATATGGGATCGGGCGGCGGTTCCGACGGAGGCACCATTGTTGCCGCGGGGACACCGGAAACAATAAAAAACACGGTGCAGAGCTGTACCGGCAGATATATCTGAACGGTCTGTGCATTTCCTGCACAGACTGTATGAAAACACAGAGCCTGCAGGCATCCGGACCGTCACGAAGCGATTTTCAATGGCCGGATGCCGTAACAGTTCAGTCGGCTGAACTGTTGCTTATATCATTCAGCAGGTCTCCGAGAATGTTCTCCTGATACGCTGCCCTTCTCTCCCGGAGTATACAGCGTGCCGTCATTTTCAACAGCGGATGTGCCACACGATCCATCCGCGACATACGGGTATCTTTCAAAACCTCATTGGAAATTCCTTTCCCGTAATCTTCCGGTGACATCCTCCAGATCTCCAGACGATCGCCCAGACGCTTCCAGAGCCGATCTGCAATGTCAATTCCCTCCGGATCCATATCACCGCTGTAACAGATCTGAAAACCGTCGGCTGCCAGAAGCTCCAGCAGCCTTACTGCGGCTGTCCGCGGCTGTCCGGAAGTACAGAGAATCGCCGTGCTCCGCCAGCGGTCTTCCTGACGAAGCTGCTCGGTCAGAAAGCTGAAGACCATTTCGTTCTCCACAGCAAAAACCCTTTTCCCCGGCACACGGGCTCTGACAACCTTTTTCAGATTTTCCAGTGTGACAGCGCAAGGTTCCCCAAGTTCCCGGAACGCCCGGAATGCGGGATGCTCTCCTTCTTCTGTTTCCAGACAGATTCCGCAGATATGCACGAAGCTGGATACATAATCCGGCGCAATCCCTGCTTCGAGGAGTAATTCTTTCCACTGATGTGTATTTTCCGGCTGTCTCCGCCCCATAACACAGCAAAGTGCATCTGTAAGAAGCTGTCCTGCCGTGCTTCCACGATCAAAATAATGGGGATTTCCGGAAATTTCCGCCGCAAACACTGCCAGCGCTGTATTTCCCCGGCCACCCTCTCTGGCAGATGAAAGCGCTGTCAGTGCCTTTCCTACATTTTCTGCCAGTGTCTTCGCAGCCTCCGGATCTCTGGAAAATTCACGGGAGAGCAGATAGTATCCGCCGGATTTTGTCCCTGCCATCTGACGGCTCCAAAGCGCCGCCGCAGATTCTGCTCCATCCTTCTTTTTCTCCGCAAACCGTTCATAAAATTTCCTGAAAAATTCTTCTCTGTCCTGCTGTTTCTTTCGTTTCTGCTCCTGGTTGGTGGAAAGCTCTGTTCTAAAATATCCTTCCAGAAGCGCTTTCATATCAACCGGCGCAAAGCGGGTTTTCTGCAGTCCGCGCTCAAATTCCGCAAAAGAAAAACGAATGGTTTCTTCAGAAAATTTTTTTCCGAGAATTCCTCCCAGAAGACGCCGTTCTTCCTCCGACGTATGTTCGAGAACAATCCTGCCCGCCGGACGGCCATAAGATTTCCATTTCTTCAGCAATTCACAAAAGCAGCGGCGGTACCCCGCCTGACTGCGGAAATATTCTGCGCAGTCCAAATGCATCATCCCTCCAGACCCTGTTTTTTCTGTCAGTCTCCGGTGCGGCAGACTCCCGTGAAATCTGCCGGAGATTTCTTCTTACTGTTCGTCCAGTATACGCTCATGTCCGTTCCATGTATAACGGATCACCGTCACAATCTGCGAATTCATTGGTCTCTGCAGTTCCGCGATCCGCAGACCATCCACGGTATCATAGCATCCCCACAATGCCTGAGAATTCATGATATAGTCAAAATCCAGTTTATGTACCAGTTCAAACATACTGCTGATATTTTTGTCATCTACTCCGGCAAACGCCTCATCCAGTGCAATCATGCGCGGATGATCGTTCCGCTCCGCCTTTTTGTACTGTGCGTTGACCGCCGCAAACAGCGGAACATACATCGCCATTGCTTTCTCACCGCCGCTGAATCGGTTAAAGGCCGCGTTGGTCAGAGGCTTTCTGGGTTCTTCTCCACGCCGGTAATACATCTGAAACGCAAACCAGCCGCGATAGTCCATCGCATCCCGTACCAGATCCATATAGTTGATCATTCCGCCATTTTCCTGCAGCATCATTTTTTCCGTACGGATTTTACTGCGGAAATGCGAAGCCGCTTTCTCGATATCCTCCACTGTCAGCAGTTCCCGATCCCGAAGCAGGATCTGCTCCAGGTCTGCCACATCAAGTTCTTCGTCATTCTCAGCCTTTTTCGGTTTCCATTCCAGCGAAAAACTGAGTCCCATCGAGGTATCCATCTCCCGCATCAGCCTGGACATATCCTCTACCCATTTCCGGCTCTCGGCGATCCGGTCTGTCAGCTGCTGGCTGATCGTCTGAGAAAGAATATCCTCAAACAGCTCCCTATCCTTTTCCTGAATCAGCAGACGGGTCTCATCAATGGTATTTTTCAGAATCTGGTAAAACTCTTCCAGGTAAACCTTCTTTCCATTCCATACAGATACCACCCGCACTCTTTTCCGCAGAATATTTGCTGCGGTTCGGACCGCGCTTTCCTCCTCTCCCGGGGCATCTCCAAAGCATTCCTCCAGAGAGGTTCCGTAACTGGCAAGACTTCCGTTATGTCTCTGGAATACCAGATATAAAGACTGAAGCAGTTCAGATGCCTCGCGGTTTTTGTCACTGTCCCGCAGGAACCCTGTCGCTTTCTCAGCGCACGCTTCCAGAGTATCAGACTCCCGGTTCATCAGCAGTTTCAGAGAAAGCTCTTCTTCGAAGCATCTGCGCAGAAATGACTCCTCGCCAATCATGCGCACAAGAATTTCTTTTCGTTCCGGCTCCTCTTTTTCCAGAAGCTCAACCCGGTCGGTAAGCTTCGCCGTTTCAATCCGAAGACTCTCACATTTCTCACGGATCGACTCCAGCTCCCTGTTCATCTGTTCCAGCCTCGCTGCCTGTTCACGGATTTCCGGCCGATTCAGATACTCCTCATACTGCCGGATCTGAATCCCGCAGGCATCCTTTTCCACCGTACAGCGCTGTTTTTCCGTCAGGGCTCGATCCAGATTTTGTTCTTCCCGGTCGATACGATCTTCCCGGTCGGCAATACTCTCGCGATTCCGCTCCAGCTGTGCCAGCAATTCCCGACAGCGCTGCCAGATTTTCACATATTCTTCCAGCGCATCCGCCGCTGCCTCATACTCTTCTCCGGTTCTTCCGTATGGGAACGGCCGGCACTGGCGGAGCATCTGCTGATAACAGATATCTCTTCTCTCCAACGCTTCCCGTTCCTTTTTGTCCTGACTTTCCACACTTTGTTCTGCGATTTCCAGTTCAACACTGCACTTTTGCAGCGACTCCAACGCCTGATTCAGCCGGGAGAAATCCGGAAGACCGCAATACTCCTGTTCCAGCCTGTCGACTGCTTCGTCCAGCTCTTCGAGCATTTCCTTATGCTTCTCCAAAGCAGTCTCTGCCTCTGCGATCAATTCCTGAAGGCGTCGGATCTCACGTTCTTTCTTCCTCTGTCTCGCCAGTTGTCCGACAAATTCCGCTTCGCCCGTTTTCTCTGCCCGTCCGGCAAGCATACCCTGCCGGAACCTGCCGTCCTTTCCCACGAACGCTGCAAGATCCGGATGGTTGTTTCCTGCCGCTTCTGCTTCGTTGTTCCCGCCATCCGTATCGCTGCCGTCCCATAGACCGCCCGAACCTTCCGTAGCTTCGCCAATGTTGTTCAGAATCCGCAGAACCTCTTCTTTTATTTCATCCGGCAGCTCCTCATTGACGGTCAGGCCCGAAAACGGCACGCCGTCCTTCTGTTCTGCCAGAATCAGACTGTCCAGAAATTCCGGACACTCTTTCTGAATCCGCGGAAGGTCCTCCCGCGCTGCCACCAGCGCGTCAAGAAGTCCCATGCGCTGAAGCTGAGCCTCCAGTCTCGCACAGTCGCTCTCCTCCATCTGCGGCGAAAATTCTATCGTTTTATAAAAGGGAACTGCCTGAATTCCGGCTGCTTTCAGCGCCTCTCTGGAACGCTGCGTCTGATCATCCCGCTCCGGTTCCAGCTCCTCCTGCTGCTTTACTTCCTCAAGTTCCTCCGTTAATTGCCGCAGTTCCGCTGCCTTTTCGTCATATTGATGCTGCGTTTCCATGCGGCAATCCAGCATCTTCTGACGCTGACGCTCATAATCGCGGCGCAAAAGTTCCTGGATCTCTCCCGCCTCTGAGAACGACTGATAGCCCCGTACCTTTTCTTCTGCTTCCAGAAGCACAGTTCTTTCAGGATGCCATGAAACAGCCTGTTTTTCTGCCTCAAAGACTGAAACAATCCAGTCTTCCCGACAGTCCTCCACCTGTTCCATGGTCTCCTCCTGAAGGTTTTCCAGTTCCCTTTTTTTCCTGACAAGTTCTTCCAGTCGGCTGGCTTCCTCGTCGTACAGACGCGCCGCCTCCTCATAGAGACGGATCACTTTCCGGCATTCGGCCAGCTGTTTTCCGTACTCCGCGAGACGTTCTGAAATCCTGTCACTCTCCGCTGACTGTTCCTGATTCAGCAGCCGTACGGCGTTTCCGTGGTCCTCCCAAAGCAGAACTTCCTGCTGTTTTTCCAACTCCTGTTTCTGTTCCTCCAGTCGGTCGCAGCATCCGGACAGTTCGTCCTGAAGGAACTTCCGTTTCTGCTCATGGAGAAAAATCTGACTGTTGGCGTCGTCCGCTCTCCGCTGCCATTCCTTTTCTCTCTGCTGAAGTTCCTGAATTTTCCGACGGGCTTCTGCCAGTCTTCGGTCCACATCCGCCAGATCCGAATCGAGAATCCCTTCCCGCTCGGCAAGCAGCAGTTTTTCTCTTCCCGCCAGATCAGAAAGACTCCGCTGATTTTCCTGAATGGACGCGCCCAGTTCCTGTTTTCTCACTGTCAGCTGCTCCAGCTGTGTTCTTGCTGTGTTTACTTCCCTCCTTCTGTCCAGGTAAGCCTGAGCCTTCTTTGCCAGCATATACTGATTATAGCGGGTATATTCTGTCCGGATAATTTTTACATCCTCAAAAGCACGTTCCAGAGTTTCCAGGCTTTCCTGAATCTCATCCATTTTTTCCATGGCGTCAACCATAACGCGCAGATCTTCGTCCGTGAGCGTCTGCAGCGAATCATTCAGAATCTCATAAACCTTGGACGGACGGAATTCTTTGGAAAGCTTCGGTGCCCGCACCTTGACCAGCAGACGGATAAACTGCTCATACTGTTCCATCTTACGAAAACCGAACACATACTGATTTACCAGCTTCTTGTATTCGCCGGGGCTGTCAGTAAACAGGTTTCCCTCACCCAGCACCTGACGCATATCCCTCTTGTCATAGGGAATCCTGACGCTTCCCGCCTCCCGGTACAGCAACAGATCATATCCGATTCTTCTGCCGTCCAGGATCAGAAATCCCCAGAAATCCATCGATCTGCCGCGCTTTGCCCTCTGTCCGATTCCGATGGTGCGGTAGGATTCCTCTCCCTCCATCTTAAATTCAAGAAACAGATAGCCTGTGGATTCCTCCTTTCCCTCTTCCCCGAGAAAATAATATTCCATCCTCCGGTCACTGGAGCCAAAAGGATCCAGTCGGCTCGGCGTCCGGTCTCCGTCCAGAATAAACGGTATAAAACTCTGCGTTGTGATGGATTTTCCAGAGCCGTTCTGACCGCGCAGCAGCAGCCTGCCATTTTCAAACCAGAACTCTTCCTCATCATAAAGCCAGAAATTCACAAAACCAATCCGATTCATCTTCCACCGGCTGTTCATTTGCTCTCTCCTCCTGTGTAGTCTTTTGGATAATATCCTTTCAGCTTTCCAACTGCCGGCAGCAAAATCACATGTTCATCTTCCAGCCTCAGCAGCATCCAGTCTTTCATGTACTGCAGAATCCGTTCCAGGAGCTTCTCCTCATCCATTTCCCGGTATTCCTTGCTCCACGCACTGTTCCATCTGTCCCGGAGATTCCGGATCAGCTGGAAGAATTCTTCCTTCCGCATCTCCAGGCAGCCGTCTTCTCTCTGCTCCAGCTCCCCGCTTTGCACCATGTCCTGCAGCCGCGCGCAAACCAGGAGTACCGCCTCCGGCAGCATCGCGTCTCTGGGATGCACCGTCCCGAACACCTCGCTGTCCTCAAGCATCCAGAATGCCGCGTTTCTGTGAATATCCAGTCTTCCTCCCAGATGCTCGCCGAGATATTTTCCCACCCACTGCCGCTGATTTTTGAGATAATAAGCGTCGGGATCATCGGAACTCTGCCAGTAAAGAGCCGGACAGGCGGCAAGCTGCCGGTATACCCGGTTGATTCTTCTGCTTCCCCGGTCTTCGGACAACTCCTCAAATTCTGCTTTTTCAAAATCCTGCCAGGATTCATACGCCGAGATATCCCTGCCGAGACTGACTGCAAAATAACGGGAATACCCTGTATTTTCATAAAGAACCTCCCGTCCCCTCTCCTGTCCGAACGCCTCGCTGCTTCCTTCATGAACCCGGAGGATCTGCAGCTTCTCCAGATACTGCATTACACGTACCAGAGATTTTCTCTGGGTAAAGGAAGTCCAGTCGATCGGAAGATCTCCCTTCAGTACAGTTTCCACATAATCGATCAATTCTGACAGAAGAAACCGCTCCTGCTCTTCCCTGTCCTCCAGGAACATCAGAACAGCGCACAAAATACAATAATCCTGAATTTCCGTAAATTCCTGAATCCCCATAAAACTTTCTGCATGCGCCGGGATTTTTTCCAGCTTGATCAGATGTTCTGTATGGATCAGCTTCCATCCCAACTGTTCGCGGATAAATTTCTGAAATTTCGGGACATCCCGCTTTACTCTGTAATATTTCTCCCTGTCGCTGTCCCTGCTGATCCAAAATTCTTCCAAAAGTGTTCTTATTTCATCCATACTCTTTATCGAAACTCCATCACATAAGCAGGCATCGTGAGGTCTCCATCCTCACAGTGAAGCACACAGTTCCCCTCTCCGCGGATCAGCCGGTACTCCTGCCCGTACTCTGTTCTCCCTTTGTGTTCGGAATTCATATTTGCCTGAGCAATCCACTGCAGAAAAATATTTCTCGTACTTTCCGTCACAGTATCTGTAATCTCCTCAAATACAATTTTCCTGTCTTTGATATACCTCAGCACAATCTCCTTCTGCTGTGAGACAAGTCTGAGATACCGCTCTCTCTGTATCATCTTCTCCATCGTCCGGTCCGTAAATCCCGTCCGATCCTTTTTCTCCCGATAGTTTCTGGTGTGGGGCTTCAGCAGAAATTCCGCCGGTTCTTCCCGGTACACGCTTTCATTGATTGCATCCGATTCCCTGGGCGCGTTCGTCCTGAAGTGCCGGATCTGCTGAATTCCGAATACATGGGCCGACAGCCGATGCGCCTCCTCCAGGTTTTCACACTTCAAAAAAAGCGACAGAAATTTCCGATAATCCTCTTTCCTGCTGATTCCCCAGTTCTGCATCTGAACAATCAGGGCAGCGTTCTGAATAATGCTCCGGATTACTTCGTTGGTAATACGAAGCACTCTTTTCGCCTCGCACTCCTGCTGCTCCGAATCCAGAAACCATCGAAGCAGGGAATTCCATTTTCCAACCACATTTTCCCTGACGCTCGCCTCCACATCTTCCCGGAACTCCGGAACTGCATGAGGAATCTCCAGCTCACTCTGTACCACGCGCTCCAGAAGCATCGTCTCCATCCGTTCCCGCGACTTTTTCAGCAGCAATTCAATTCGTCTGGCGTGGTGCTGCAGTTCCTGAACAAATTCATTCAGATAACGGATAAATTTATCCTTATGGAGTACAAACTCCACCGACTTCATCAGACGGGCCGCCTTTCCGGAATAAAAATCCCTCAGATAATCCTGATAGTTCTGGTTCAGCCGCTTGAAATCCTCCTGAAGCATATGCCACCATTCGTTCACTTCTTTCAGCCCGGCATGCTCCATCCGTTCCGTATCCTCCAGGCTTTTCTCCATCCGTACAAAAAAGTTGGTGGAAAGACTTCCCGATTCCAAAAAAATGTTCTCCAGCCGGATCGTCAGACGTTCAATCTCCACCGCATACTCGGACATTGTATATCGGTATTGTTTATTCTTATAGTCGGCAATGGTATACACGCGACCGGGATCCTGAATCGGCGTGAGATTTTTCCATTTCACCAGAGCCTCCAGATCAAGATCCAGCTGCTGTACCGTATAATCTTCAAATTCCTCTTCATTTTTCAGGAGTTCATAAATATCTTCCCGATAAAGCTGAAAGTGCATCTTTTCATATTCCCGATAAAAACACCTCATAATTTTTCGATAAACCGGGGCATTTGGGACGGAAAGATAAGAAGTCTCATTGATCGCATCCAGTCTCTGCATCTGCTACCTCTCTTCTGCAAATATTCCTCAAACTATGTGATTCAGTCAGCTGAACTGTTCCCTCGTCCGGACATTAAAGAGTTCCGCTCGCGGAACTCTCGCGCCGAGCGCGGTCGCTTTAGCGACAGATTTCTGCTTCGCGATGGGCCGGATGCCCTTAGGCGTCATGTGTTCATACGGTCTGTGCAGCGAATGCACAGACCTGACTGTACTGTAACATCAAGTATACAATAAGATGGAATATTTATCCATCCTCAGAGCAAAGTATAACAGTAATTTTTAATCGCAGCTTATACAAATCAGCGGCCACACGTTTTGCGTGGCCGCTGATTTATGCCGTAACCGTTCGGCAGAACACTCAGGTTCCGAATCCTGCATACTGCGTCATATACAATTCATAATAGCTTCCTCATTGGAATACTTCAGGTTATTGCGGACAGTATCGGAGAACAATACCGTGTCCTGAAGTACGATCGCAGCCTTTTTCCGCAGGCTGCTCCGTGACGCCCCGGCGATGTTCTGTCCGCCGATGCGGATTTCCCCGCTGTCCACATCGTAAAACCGCATCAGAAGATTTACCACTGTCGTCTTACCGCTTCCGGTGGCTCCCACCAGTGCAACCCGCTTTCCGGACGGAACCGTCAGGCTGAAATCGCGAATCACCGGATGCTCCGGAACGTAGGAGAAACTGATATCCTTAAACTCCACCGCCATATCCTCGTTTTCCGTCATCTCCTCTCCGCTCATGTCCTCGCTGGCCTCGTCCAGAACGTCAAAAACTCTCTCTGCGCCGGCGATCGCAGTCTGAAGCTGTCCGTAAATCTGCGCCAGTTCATTGATCGGGCGGCTGAATTGTTTCGCATAGACAATAAATGCGGAAATCACACCAACAGAGATCATTCCGTTCACCGCAAAATATCCGCCGAAAGCGGCAATAATCACAAATCCGATATTTCCGATGCAGTTCATAATCGGCCCCATGACGCCGCTGAACGCATCGGTCCGGATTCCGGCTTTGGTCAGATCATCTGCCGTCGTACAGAAATCCTGAATGATCGCACTCTGATGATTGTAGGCCACAACCGTGCGGTAACCGGAAATCATTTCCTCCACTGTGCCGTTCAGTTTCCCAAGAAGCATCTGTCTGCGTCTGGAAAACTTGCGCACTTTTCCCGAGAGAAGCTTCGTCGCCAGCAGGGTCAGAAGAACCGTGGCACAGCTCAGCAGAGCCAGCTGCCAGCAATAGAACAGCATCACAGCCACAGTGCCGATGATCGTCAGAATCCCTGAAAACATAGACGGCAGAGACTGGGAAACCGTCGTGGAAATATTTTCAATATCATTGGTCATACGGCTCATGACGTCCCCGTGGGAATGGGTGTCCAGGTAACGGATCGGAAGATCCATCATCTTGCCGAACAGCTCCTCCCGCATTCTTCTGACAATTCTCTGACTGATGCGTGCGCTGAGGAGCCCCTGCAGAAACTGGCTGGCGCTGTAAATCAGATACACCGACAGCATCAGGATCAGCGTGAACGAGAGGATTCCTCCGTCGCTCCCGGCGATAATATCAATTGCTTTGCTCTGGAGGCTCGGCGCATAGATTCCGCACAACGTACCAAGTACAACCACCGCCAGCATCCATGCAACCAGAACCTTTTCTTTTGCAAAGTAAGTCAGCACTCTGCGCAGCGTGCCTCCGACCTTCTGATATACTTCCACATAACACTCCTTTCTTTCCGGTCATCCTGCCGCCATCGGAACGGTTATCTCGTTTTTTCTTGTTACAGTTCAACCAGGTCTGTGCATTCACTGCACAGACCGTAGGAAAACGCAGAGCCTGTAGGCATCCGGCCCATCGCGAAGCGATTTTCAATGGACGGATGCCGTAACAGTTCAGCGGGCTGAACTGTTACCTTTTCTTTTCGCTTCTCTTTCTGTCTTTCTTTTCCACAGTCTCCCCGTAGCGCTTTTTCCAGTCCCGGCAGACTTTTTCCAGAAGCCCGAGAAGCTGGTCTTTCTCCTGCTCCGAAAGACAGGAAAACATCTGCGTATGGCGCTCCTGTCTGAAAGCCAGCGCCTCCATTGCCTGCTCTCTTCCTTTTTCCGTAAGCGACACGTCCGTAGTTCTGCGGTCCTCACTGCTGGCTTCACGGGCGATCAGCCCGGCATGCTCCAGCTTTGCGAGAACCTCGCTGGCTGATCCCGGCTGAATCCCCAGACGTTCTGTGAGAACCCGCTGTGTGATTTTCCCTGTTTCCAGCAGTACAATCAGAATTCTTTTCTGGCTTCCCTTTCCCTCGTACAAGGATCGCATGATATGATTAATATCGCGGAAATTGATAATCAGGCGGCCGTTCTGATCGGATCCCTCATACTGAACCCGGCGCAGATTCCGCTGCACCTCTCTGCTGGCGTCTTCTTTCATGATAACTCCCCTTTCCCATTTCGTTAGGTACCTTGATATTATCACAGTTGCTTTCTCCATGTCAAGTATCCTGTATTTTGCAATTGCCAGATGCTCACAGGTACTGTGTTTTCATACAGGAAACAGTTGCGTCCGCTACTATTTTCGTGCTGTACTATAACACTGTTGGCAGGCAGGATACCTTCCGGTACCTGTCAGACTCAGTTTTCTCGCTGTCAGCGAAATACCACGAAAGCAGGTGATCGACGTTATGACTGGAAATTTCCCGGAACTGGGACGCTGCATTTCCATCCTGGACCAGCTGATGAAAATGTATTACGACCACGGGCTGGCTGATTTTGAGATTGGCTGGGGGCAGCAGTTCTATGTGGAATACATCAGCGACCATCCCGGCGCATCCGCGCAGGAGATGGTGGAATACATCCGGGTCGACAAAGCAACGCTGACAAAAAACATCAAAAAGCTGGCGGAAATCGGATATATCGAAATCGTCGGCGACAAAAAAGACAAACGTGTCAAACATCTCTATCTCACCGCAAAATATCAACCAGAAAGTATGGCACAGAATGGAGGAACCCCATGGAAAAGAATGAAAGCAAACAATTCACACCACAAAAGAGAACTCTGATTTTTCTCTGTCTGGTTGTCTCTGGCATCGCCTCGTCGACGCTGTCCACTGCCATGACCACAGCCCTGCCGAACCTGGTGGAATCCTTTGGCGTCAGCGCAGGTCTGATGATCGACGCCTTCGACTGGAAATCGATCTTTTACCTGGTGCTTGTGATTATGTCCCTCTCCTTTGTGATCTCATGTTTTGTCTTTGAGGATGTTCTGGAGCTGCAGGACAAGAAATTTGACGTTCTCTCCTTTGTCGAGAGTATTTTCGCCTTCGGGGGCATCACTCTCGGAATCGGAAATATCAGCAGTTTCGGGCTGATCAGCTTCCAGGCAGGTCTGCCTCTGGCTGTGGACATCGTGGTCTGCGTCCTGTTCGTTATCCGCCAGTGCGGGCTGGTGACGCTTCCCGGCTCGCTTGCAACAGCAGTTGTCAGCCCGTTTGCCGGAAAGCTCTATGATAATCATCCAGGTCTGTGTATTCACTGCACAGACCGCAGGAAAGCATAGCGCCTGCGGGCATCCGGCCCCAGCGCGAAGGAATCTTTCATGGCCGGATGCGGTGACGGTTCAGCTGGCTGAGCTGTCACCGCACTCCAGCTCAAAACTCAGAAGCTGGGCGCATCCATGTCCGGAAAACCGGAAATACAGCGGCCAGTCTCCGTCCGGAATCTCAACAGGCGCCGTATATTTCGTCCACACATTGGTAAACTGTACCGGAATTTCTCCCAGCGTTTCTCCGTTCCATGCGGTTTTCACCTCAAACACACCGTCGCAGTATCCCCGGACAGAAATGGAAACCTTTCGCACCTTCCTGCAGCGGAAATATTTGAAGCCGGCGCAGGCTCCGTTCTGCATATTTGCAATATATCCCGGTTCCTCATCTCCGTCGCGGCCATCCTGGGTGATGATCGGAAAATATCCGTCCATCCATCCGCCGTCCGCCGCCGTATACACAGATTCCTTTCTCTCCGTAAACAGATTGCAGGCAATATGTGCCGGATATACGCCTTTTCCTTCCAGCGGTCCGCCGTTGGGTCCGCAGGAAGTCATTTCCGCCTGAAGAATTCTTCCATCCTCCGTAAAATGAATCTCCTCCATGCAGCCCTGACGGGAATAAACGGTTCCATTGGTATGCCTGTGATAAAAGATGTACCACTTTCCGCCGATCTCCACCATGCTTCCGTGGTTGTTCGCACCGTAGTACATCGGCTGATCCGCCTTTTTATACGTATCAATATGCAGATCACAGTTGCTGACGATCACACCTCCATAAGTAAACTCCCTGTCAGGATACCGGCTCACCGCGTAACAGAGCTCATGCATCACAACCGAAGAATAGATGAAGTAATAATATTCCCCACGCTTTCGAATGGAGGACGCCTCAAAAAACTCATGGCCTTCATATCCGCTTCCGGCGCTGTACGGCTCGCTGGGCATCAGCACCTTCGGCGCCTGTTCCACGGTCAGCATATCTTCGCCGAGCACGGATACCATCGGACCGGTTCTGGACCTGTCCCCGATGCCGCAGAAGCCCAGGTATAAATACGTCTTCCCGTCTTCCGTCAGTACGCCGGGATCAAAGGATGGCTCGTCGCCCTCTCTCTCGCCAAGCCGGGTTCCGTCGCTGTAATGTACGTATCCGTAAAATTCATAACTTCCCGCCGGCGTGTCACACACCGCCACAGAAACTACCGGAACCTTGTCCAGCACGTAATAAAGATAATACCTTCCGTCCGGTCCGACCGTCACATCCGGCGCATACAGGCACATATGGCCGTCCCGGTTCAGAGGATCCGCGGTTTTCGGATAAATTACTCCTTCATATCTCCAGTCGCTGAGATCCTTCACCGGCGCGGACCAGCACACATAATCGTTCATGCAGAACACACATCCGCGAAACTGATCGTGGGAGCCGTATACATACACACGATCTCCGAATACATAAGGTTCTCCGTCAGGCACATATTCCCAGGACGGAAGATACGGATTAAAACCCTGTTTTTTCATACTGACTTTCCTCTCTGTATTTTTCCTCTTAAACTTTTGCCGCTGTCCGGCATCATTTCTCCGCAAGCATGACGCAGACCTTCCAAAAACAGTGGTAACAGTTCAGCCAGCTGAACTGTTATGTCATCCGCTTTCACTATCCGTATGTTCCCGTACGGAACATCTCCGGATCAGCCGGCACGGGATTTTTATTTCCCTCTCCCGGATCTCTGTTTCCTTTCCCTCCAGCCGCTCCAGCAGCAGATCCGCCGCCGTACGGCCCAGCTGCCGCAGCGGAAGCTCCATCGTCGTCAGCGCCGGACGGAAATATTCGGCCATTTCCTGATTGTCAAATCCGGCAACGGAAAGATCTCTTCCCGCTTTCATTCCATGCTCCTCCAGGTAATCGTAAACCCCTCCGGCCATCTGATCCGCCATACAGAACACCGCGGTCACACCTGCCCGCAGAAGCTGCGGAAGCAGTTCATAGCCGTCTGTGCGCTTCCAGTTTCCATAACACACAAAATCCGGATTATAACAAATGTTATTTTCGTACAGCGCTCTCTGATAGCCCAGAAGCCGTTTTCCTGTATGGAGATTATCCGCCCGTCCGCCGATTACCCCAATGTTTCGATGCCCCATCGAAATCAGATACCGGGTCATCTCATATCCGCCCCGCTCATCATCCAGTACCACCGACGGTACTTTCCCCGACGTCTCGCAGGCATAGGTCATTACTGCCGGAATCGGAAAATTCTCCGGAAAACATCGGATATATCTTTCATGACCCGCCACATAAATGACTCCGTCCGCCTGGCTCTGCCGGATCTGCTGAAGCGCAGGACGCAGAATGGAAGTGTAAGCCTCCTCATTTTCATACCAGGTATCACGCCACCTGGAATACAGCCGGAGGTTCTGCACCGTCGTACGGTATCCCAGCTTCTCGCAGTTCTCCATAATTCCATCCACAACGCCCGCTGTGCTGAACTGCACCAGATCCTCCGCAATAATCCCGATCATCCTGGTCTTCTGGATCCTCAGCCCTCTGGCGACAGCATTCGGCTGATATCCTCTCTGTTTCACAACCTCCAGAACTCTCTTCCTCGTCTCCTCTCCCACATTGGGCTTTCCATTCAGGATATTGGAAACAGTAGTCGGTGAAACATTGCATTCTTTTGCAATTTCCTTGATAGTAACCATCTGTCTCTCCTGTTCTCTTTGCGTATTTTACGTAACAGTTTCATCAGCTGAACCGCGCCCTTTTAACCTTATTCTCAGATCACTTTCACCTGAATCTCCACCTGCCTCAGATCCGGATCCAGGCTTTCTTCGGCGGAAAGGTCAAATCTGGGGCGCCCTTCCACGTCAAAATGAACTCTGCGGATTCCGTCACATCGAATGGTATGATGCAGGGCATCTTCCGCATGATAGGCAATCCTCAGCTCTCCCTGGTCATCCACAAAAAAGGAATGATGCCCCGGCCCGTACTCACCTTTCACAGAATAATAGGAAAGAACCGGCGTATCCGCCTTCTCCCAGCTTTCCGGATCCAGAAGATCTGCATCTTCCTTTGCCGTCAGCATTCCAACCGCATAAGTATAGGCGTTGGCTGATCCTCCGGAGTATCCCAGATACACCGTCCCGTCTTTCACAAATCCATGAGGTCCTTCGTTGTTGATCGTCCCACTGACGTTTTCCCATCCGTACAATGGCCTGGACAGCAGAACCGGATCACTTTTCAGCTGCCACGGGGTGGCTTCATCAATCTCTCCGATATACAGCATGGACCCTGTATCCAGAGGCGTTCCGATCTGCCTCCGATAGGACCATACCATATAGGACCGCTCTCCCGCCTTCAGATATGTCATATCCAGAGTGATCCCGTCTTCCGCCAGCCAGTTTCCGTCTTTTTTTCTCACCCGCACCGGAGCTTCCCAGTCTTCCGGATGCAGGATCTCTCCGTCCCGCTTCAGTTTCATCATGTGGCACTGGGGGCCCCAGACCTTCCCGCTGACGGCAAACAGAAGATATAATTCTCCGCCGATCACATGAAACTCCGGCGCCCAGAACGTCTGCACCAGCCCTCTCTCCTCGTCTTTGTCCAGAATGATCTGCTCGCGGGTTCCCTCCGCGAAGAGTTCCCGCACGGTATCCGCTTTTCTGGCGTACAGAGAGATATCGTCCACATTGTCATTTGTCCCGATAAAATACCAGCTTCCCTTCCAGCGGAAAATTACAGGGTCTCCATAACCGGAGGCCAGGGGAAAACGGTATGCCTCCTCCTGAAGCTCTCCCAGGATCCGGCAGTATCCTTTCTTTTTGAAGTCCACTTGGTCGAGCTCCCAGCGGACGCTTTTTCCGGAAACAGAGCCGTCTGAGTAGACCGCCTCCGCCTGAATCTCTGCCAGATCTTCCCGCCTGCGGATTCTGATAGATTGCGGAACCTCTGTCCGGATATGACGGACCGGATTCCACCGCAGAGAAGCCCGCGTCACGATCTCACTGCTGACCGCCGCGCAGTCTCCCGTCTCTTTTTCCGGACCGGTCCACCGCTCACCGGAAATCGTCTCATTTCCCGGCAGCGCCTCTGTTTCCTTCCGATACCAGATTCCCGTACTGTCCTGCCAGCAGATTTCATAACAGTTCCTTTTCTCGCAGCAGCGGAAGAAAATCTTTTCTGCCGGCCCGAAGGCGTTTACATGAAAAGACGGCCTTCGCTCAAACCGCAGAAAATCGGAAGTCATCCACAGCAGAACCTCTGCTCCGTCCCGATACTCCGGACTGCCGTCCTCCAGCGCTCTTACCGCAGCGATTCCGTATCTTCCCGGCGCCGCCATGAAAATGCACGGATTCTTTATCCCCCGCGGACGCAAGGTATCGTTCCCGCAAATCTCTGCCTCCGCAAAGAGCATCCCGTAATTTCGGTTCCACGGACAGTAGTGGATCCCATCCCGGCTGTACGCCATATGGACGCTGTTCGCCAGGCCATCCGGATATTCCTCCGGCAGCACGGATCTCGTATATACTTTTACATAAGCCGTTCTTCCGCTGTACCTTACCATCTCTTCTTCCCTCTCTTTCCGCCTTCCGATGCATAATCTGCCAGGCTGTTAGTTTATCGTTTTACTAAATCAGATTATACCCTTTGTCCTCGCCCCGGTCAATCCCTGAAACGTAATGTTTCCACTGTACTGCAGCCATTCATCCGGCGGAACAGTATGTCATCCATACACAAATCCAGCAGGTAAGTTGACATCAGTTTCGATTGATTCTTTCCGATACAAACGTTATACTGATTTCAGGACTTCACACGAGATATAATATAAGGAGGGAATATTTATGGCTGGAATGAAGCTTCCGCTCATCGCTGAAATAGCGAAAAACACTTATGCAATCAATGAATTCGGTATGTCCACCGTATACCTGCTGACCGGTACGAAGCGGGCGCTGCTGATCGACACAGGGACAGGCGTTGCCAACCTCAGGGAGACCGTGGAATCGCTGACAGACCTTCCCTGTGATGTGGCGCTGACACATTCTCACATGGATCACATCGGAAACGCCATGCAGTTTCCGGAGGTTTATCTCAGCGAAAAAGATCAGGCATTTCTTTGGAAATCCCTGGATGAAGCTGCAGCAAAACTTCCGGAATTCCGGACGAATCTCACTCCGTCTGAGCAGGAGGCGCTCCGTCTTCAGTGCCTTCAGACCTCCTGTCGGGAGTATGCAGACCTGATCGGAACCATGGGGGCTTACGATATTTATGACTACCGCCCTTCAGATATTCCGCTGTTTGACCATTTTCCTGTATTTCTGGATCTGGAAGAAGGCATGTCCTTTGATCTGGGCGGACGGCTGGTACAGGTCATCTCCACGCCCGGCCACACCCCCGGCGGAAGAAGTTTTCTGGACCGTCAGAGCCGGATTCTTTTTTCCGGCGACGCCTGCAATCCAAATCTTTTGCTGATGTTCGGCTGTACGGTTGAGGAAACTCTGGAGAGTCTTCGCCATCTTGAAACCTTTTCCTCTGAATTTGACCGCAATTTTAACGGTCATATCGGTTACGCGGGAGACAACGTCCAGCGCGCGGTTCCCGACCGTGTGCTCTCCGACGCCATAGAGGTCTGTCGGCAGGTGACCGAACACACCGCCAGAATACAGACAGAACGAAATTTCCTGAACGGCCAGGAGGTACGTACAGCTGTCTGCGGGACGGTAAAAATCAGTTTTTAAGCCTCTGAAGCGTCACGTAAATGCTGCGATTTCCTATCACAGGGAACCCAGTTTCCTGCGATAGGAAAAACTGCCGCAATGAGGATGGTATCATGCGTCCTCATTGCGGCAGTTCCGCACGGAATTACAGATTCTGCCTGCTCCCTGTGTATGTGGGAGCCGTCCGTATGTTTCTCTTTATTTTTCTTCCAAGTACTTCGTATATTCCGCAGTATGAAGAAGCTCGTTGGCGTTTGCAATCCGTTCTTTCGTCGGAGGATCAATTCCCTCCAGCGGATACTCCAGTCCCAGCTCCTTCCATTTGAACACGCCGAGGGTATGGTACGGCAGCACTTCCACCCGCTCCACATTCTTCAGCGATCGGATAAACATATCCAGCTTTTTCAGATCCTCGTCCTTGTCACTGTACTCCGGCACCAGTACATGGCGGATCCATACAGGCTTCCCGATCTCCGACAGATACCGCGCCAGATCCAGAATATTCTCATTGGAACATCCTGTCAGATCTCTGTGAGTCTCATCGTTGATTTCCTTGATATCCAGCAGAAACAGATCCACGTAATTCAGCAGTTCCTGAAACTTTGAAAAGAACGGTTCCCTGCGGGTAAACGGATTTCCACTGGTATCAATGGTGATATTCACACCCTGCGCCTTCGCCTTCCTGCAGAAATCCAGCAGAAAATCCATCTGCAGCAGCGGCTCTCCCCCGCTGATCGTGATTCCTCCTTTATCCGCCCAATAAGAGCGGAATCTGAGCGCACGCTTCAGGAGATCATCCGAAGAATACACCTCTCCTTTCTGCATGTCCCAGCTGTCCGCGTTGTGACAGAACTTGCAGCGCATTGCGCAGCCCTGCAGAAAAATCACAAAACGAACGCCCGGCCCGTCCACGGAACCGAAACTTTCCTGAGAATAAACCCGCGCCGTTACCGGCTGATTGTATTGTTCTGACATTCTGTATACCTCCTGCATTTCCCTTTGTTCCGGCAGCATGCATATTCCCGCATACCGTCGCTCCCTCTGTCACTGCACGGCGGCAGTTCAGACAGTTTTCCTTTATAATATCACACTACGACTCCTTATTCTTTCCGGAATCTTTCATGTTATCCCGGTATCAGCCACGATACATACCTTATTGTTTCGGTGAGGATGCGTTTTCGAGAGTGCAATTGTAAAAACGCACAGACCCGGTGGAACGATAACTGAAAGGTCGTGACAGTTCAGCTGGCTGAACCGTTACGAAAAGTCACAGACAGCCAGTGCGGATCATTCCGCGCTGGCTGTCTGCAACTGCTATCCTCTTGTCTGTAAATTCCGCCTGCACAGTTCTGCGAAACGTGACCGCTCATCCATACAGAACTGCTGCAGCGAAACTACACAGCTGACTTTCTCTGATTACATTGCCGCATGGCAGGTTCTGGAGATAACATCCAGCTGCTGCTCGCGGGTCAGGTCTATGAATTTAACCGCATAACCGGATACACGGATTGTGAAGTTTGCATACTCCTCTTTCTCCGGATGCTCCATAGCATCGATCAGTTTCTCTGTGCCGAATACATTCACATTCAGGTGATGTGCGCCCTGATCAAAGTATCCGTCCAGAACGTGTACCAGATTGTTGGTACGCTCCTCATCGTTGTGTCCCAGTGCGCCCGGGCTGATGGTCTGGGTGTTGGAGATTCCGTCCAGAGCCTGCTCATACGGCAGTTTTGCCACAGAGTTCAGGGAAGCCAGAAGGCCGCTCTTCTCTGCGCCGTAGGACGGGTTTGCTCCCGGTGACAGCGGCTCGCCTGCTTTTCTTCCATCCGGCATGGTTCCGGTAGCCTTACCATATACAACGTTGGATGTGATGGTAAGGATGGAAGTGGTCGGCTCGGAATCTCTGTAGGTATGGCATTTTTTCAGCTTGCTCATGAAAGTTCTCAGCAGCCATACAGCGATCTCGTCTGCACGGTCGTCGTCGTTTCCGTATCTCGGGAAATCTCCCTCGGTCTCGAAGTCAACAGCCATGCCATCCTCGTCACGGATTACTTTTACCTTTGCGTATTTGATTGCGCTCAGGGAGTCTACCACATGAGAGAATCCAGCGATACCGGTAGCGAAGGTACGTCTTACATCGGTATCGATCAGAGCCATCTCTGCCGCTTCATAGTAATATTTGTCATGCATATAATGGATCATGTTCAGGGTATCCACATACAGTTTGGACAGCCACTCCATCATTGCATCATATTTTTCCATTACTTCGTCATAATCCAGATACTCGGAAGTGATCGGCGCATAAGCCGGTCCTACCTGCTGTTTGGTCTTGCAGTCTACGCCGCCGTTGATTGCGTACAGAAGGCATTTTGCAAGGTTTGCACGTGCGCCGAAGAACTGGATCTCCTTGCCGGTCTGTGTAGCGGATACACAGCAGCAGATGGAATAATCGTCGCCCCATACCGGACGCATAACGTCATCGTTCTCATACTGGATAGAACTTGTCTTAACAGAAATATATGCAGCATATTTCTTGAAGTTCTCCGGCAGATGAGAGGAGTACAGAACTGTCAGGTTCGGTTCCGGAGACGGTCCCATGTTCTCCAGAGTGTGCAGGAAACGATAGTCGTTCTTTGTTACCATATGGCGTCCGTCCATGCCGATACCAGCCATCTCCAGAGTCGCCCATACCGGGTCGCCGGAGAACAGTTCGTTGTAAGACGGAATTCTTGCGAATTTTACCATTCTGAACTTCATTACCAGATGGTCGATCAGCTCCTGTGCCTGCTCCTCGGTCAGGACGCCTTTCTCCAGGTCTCTCTGAATGTAAATGTCAAGGAAGGTGGAAATACGTCCAACGCTCATCGCTGCGCCGTTCTGGGTCTTGATCGCTGCCAGGTATCCGAAGTACAGCCACTGAACTGCTTCCTTTGCATTTGTCGCCGGTTTGGAGATATCATATCCGTAGATCTGCGCCATCTCTTTCATTTCTTTCAGCGCTTTGATCTGCTCAGCGATCTCTTCACGAAGACGGAAATCGGTGCCTTTCATTCCGTGTCTCTCGGACTCTGCAAAATCTGCTTCTTTCTGCTCGATCAGATAATCGATACCATACAGAGCAACACGACGATAGTCGCCGACGATACGTCCTCTTCCGTAGGTATCCGGAAGTCCGGTGATGATCTTATTGTGACGTGCTTTCTTCATCTCAGGAGTATAGACGTCAAACACTGCCTGGTTGTGTGTTTTATGATATTTGGTGAAGATCTCATGCAGTTTCGGGCTCGGAGTATATCCGTAAGTCGTACATGCCTGCTCAGCCATCTTGATACCGCCGTAAGGCATAAACGCTCTCTTCAGAGGCTTGTCTGTCTGAAGTCCGACGATCTGCTCCAGGTCTTTCATATCTTCATTGATATAGCCAGGTCCGTATGCAGTCAGTCCGGATACAACTTCTGTCTCCATATCCAGAACGCCGCCTTTCGCACGTTCCTCTTTCTGAAGTTTCTGAAGTTCTCCCCACAGCTTATTGGTCGCCTCGGTAGGTCCTACCAGGAAGGATTCGTCTCCTTCGTACTGTGTGTAGTTGTGCTGAATGAAATCACGCACATTGACTTCCTCTTTCCAGAGTTTACCTTTGAAGTCTGCCCACTGTTCAAACTGTTGCATAAAAACATCCTCCTCTATGAATGTAAATTATAATGAATTTAATGATTATCAGTTATTTTCTTAACGATCGCAAGCTTATTATATTCAATCTTTTTTCGTTTTTCAATACCTTTCTTGTACTTATTTGTATACAATAGCCCAAAATAATGTTCTAAATCAAAAACAAATTTTTTCGCGTCCTTCCTACATTTTGTAGGAAACTCAAAATATTACTGTTCAATTTTCTCTATCTGTATTATAATGATACCTAAACGTCGGAACTATACATGACTGTACGCCAGCCAGGAGGTAAATTTCATTGAAAAAGCGACAACGTAAAACAGATCATGAACTGACCCGATTCCAATGTATGTGGAAAGCCGTAAAAATGGAACTTCACCAGAACAAAAGTTCCTTTGCCGTATATGTTGTTCTGCGCGCACTTGTAATTCTCATAATGATCCGGCAGCTTCTCAACCAGAATTACGAATATGTTTTTCTCTGTATTCTGGTCCTGCTTCTGTTTATCATTCCGAGTCTCATCCAGGTAAACTTTAAAATCGAACTGCCCACCACCCTGGAAATCGTGATCCTGTTGTTTATCTTTGCCGCAGAGATTCTCGGAGAAATCAGTGAATTCTATGTGTTCTTTCCTTTCTGGGACACGATGCTCCACACATTGAATGGCTTTCTCGCCGCCGCCATCGGCTTTTCTCTGGTGATGATTCTCAACGATGACGAGAGAGCCGCGATCCATCTGTCGCCGTTTTTCCTGGCGCTGGTTGCATTCTGTTTTTCCATGACCATCGGCGTGATCTGGGAATTCTTTGAATGTCTGATGGATCTGCTTTTCGGGCTGGATATGCAGAAAGATACCATCATACATACCATCAACTCCATCACTCTGGATCCCACAGGCGGCAATCACCCCTATACGATCCACGACATTACATCCACCGTGGTCAACGGACAGGACCTGGGAATCAACGGCTATCTGGATATCGGACTTCTGGATACGATGGAGGATCTTCTGGTCAACTTTATCGGAGCTCTCGTCTTCTCGGTGATTGGATTCTTCTATGTCAAGCACCGGGGCAAAGGACATTTTGTTTCCCGCTTTATTCCCCGCAGAAAGAAACGGGAAAACGATTATCTTGCAATCGTCGAACAGAACACAGAGAGATCTTCCGAATCCATACCGGTATCCGACAGCGGCTGTACGACGGCAGCTTCAGAAAATTCCTGAGCAAATCGCTCCCGCCGTGCCGGCTGCCCGGAAGCAGAAGGGAAAAATATTTTCAAAAGGAACCTGCAGCACTGCATATGTGCCGCAGGTTTTTTTGCGGCGCGGTTTCCCGCAGCTGTTCCCCAGGGAAAGGGTAACGTCCTTCATCCACTATTCGTTCTAATATTTTTTATTTAGTATATTGTATTATGATATAGTATGTGTTATGATGTACTCACAAAGGAGGTATACCTATGAATCCACAACTGAAAAAAGGCGTTCTGGAACTTTGTGTCCTGTCGCAGCTGACAGACGGTGACAAATACGGTTACGAACTGACCGAACTGATTTCCCGTGAAATGTCCCTGGCCGCCGGAACTCTCTATATGATTCTCAAACGGCTGAAAGAAGAGCAATATGTGGAAACCTACCTGGTGGAATCTGATTCCGGTCCGGCCAGAAAATACTATCATCTGACAGAAAAAGGATACGGTTATCTGAGCGAAAAGCAAAAAGAATGGCAGACGTTTACTGAAATGGTGGAACGTCTGACCCATAAAGGAGGATACAGCCATGATTAACACATACAAAGAATATATGCAGGAGCTTCGCAGGGCTCTGGCAGACTTTGACCCGGACTTCTCTGCGGAACTCCTGGAGGATTTTGAAACGCATTTTACCGAGGGCATCGAAAGCGGTATGACAGAAGAACAGATCTGCCGGGAGCTTGGATCCGTGGAAAGCGTCATCGCCGAGCTGAAGGACGACTTCCGCGCCTCCTCTCCCGACATTCCAAAAGTGACCGGTATCCGTCCCGGCAGCAGCAGCGCCTCACAACAGCCTGTCACGCAGATCCGGATCCGCCTGTTCACCGCCTCCGTCAGTCTGCAGGGCGGAAATGTCCCGGATGTTCTCTGCGATTATAACAGAGACGATTTTTCTGAAAAGTTTGAAATGTATACAGAGGGCAACACTCTGGTTCTCAGAGAAAAACCCCTGTCGCTCTTCCGGCGGCTGGGCATCGCCCGGACAGACGGAAGATTCTCCTTTACCGTTCCGTCTTCCGTGAACGATCTCGATATTTCCGACACAAATGGAAAAATCCATCTGGAAAATCTCTCCGTATCTTCCGCATGTGTCAATACGGTCAACAGCAAAATCAGCGCAGAGCATTTCAGCGCAGGAACCTGCGACTTTCACTGTGTCAACGGCCGGATCCATCTGGAAGACAGCAAGGTGCAGACGCTGAAGGCTTCCTCTGTCAACGGCCCCGTATATGTCAGCGGAACCTGTGAAGTACTCGAACTCCATTCCACAAACGGCTCTCTTCAGGCCAGCGCAGACGTGAAAAAGGAAATTTCTCTCAGCGCAGTAAACGGAAGCGCTTCCGTTCACTACAAAAAGGCCCCCGGCGGCGCGGAGATCGACCTGAGTTCCAACTGCGGCAATATATCCGCTTTCTTCAACGACACGCATCTGAACAGCAGGAAAAATCTCCGGACCGCTTACGGGGACAGGGAATTGAACATTACTGTTCACACACAGAACGGCAGCATCCGCCTGCAGGAAGTTGCCAACCTCTCCGGGCAAGAATAACGCAGGCCTACAGACAGGCCCGGCGGTTCCGATGATAGGAACCGCCGCGGATGTCCGCTCAATAATAAGCATCCCATACGCGGAATCTGAATTTCTCCCATTTTCCCATCCCGCGGCAGATTTCCCGGCAGCATTTCAGATACAATCTTCTCACCGCGGCCGCCTCTTTTCCGGTCTCCCGTTTCTTTCCATATATAGCTTCCGCCGCCAGATCCCGCGTTTCCTGTACCTGCTCTTCTTCCAGCCAGGGAAATCTCCCGCAGACGTTCTGTGCAAAGTCATCCTCCAGCCAGTCGCTTTCTGCCGGCAGGCCGCCTTTTTCGAGCACTTCCATCAGATCTCCGAATCGTTCAGGCACAGATTTCCGTCTTCTTGCTGCGAGAATCACGGTGCGCCTTATCCACAAAACCAGAACTGCCAGAGCAGGAATCCCGGCTGCCTCCGCCACAGTTCGCGCAACCCGGAGAAACGCCCGGAATCCATCCGATTCCCGGAAGAATCCTCCGGCCGCCGGATCCGCCGTCCCTCCGTCTCCTTCCGGCAGCGGATTTTCCGCCTCTGCCTGTGATTCTGCCTGCTGCTCCGGAGTCCCTGTGAGCTCCGGCGTCGGGGTCGTTTCCGTCTGATCCTCCCGGCTGCTCTGACTGTCAGACGCCGGATCCGCCGGAGGAATCTCCTGCTGCGACGGAGATACGCCGTCCACGGCGCCCGCCGGCGTCACTTCCACAGGAATCCATCCATACGCATCCTGATAAATTTCCACCCATGCATGGGCACAGCGGTCTGTCGGATACGCGGCGTACATTTGCCCTTCCTCTGCCCTATGAAAAAGATCCTCCGAAACTGCAAGACCTGTCGCGTACCTTGCCGGGATTCCATACATCCGGAACATCATCACGGCTGCGCTGGCAAAATGCTGACAGTATCCTTCTCCCCGCTCAAAAAGAAAATATTCAATGGGATCTCTGTCTTCAGGAAATCTTCCCACCTGCAGATTATAGCTGCAGGTATCCGCCAGCCAGGACACAATAAACCTGCGGACCTCCTCTGCATTTTCCTGTGGATTTTCATCACAGATCTGTTTCAGGCGGCTCAGCGTGTCAGGCCACGCAAGATAAGCCTCCGCCCGGACGTCCGTTCCGTTTCCGGCCGCCTGTCCCAAAAACAGCTCCGTCCCCGCCAGTTCCATATAATTCGCAGGCCAGAAGCACTGATACTCGCGGGAATCACCGTCGAAACCGATAGTACGGGAAAAATAAGGCACATACTCTCCGTCCAGAGAATCGTAAAGGTTCACCGACAGATCCTGGGAAACTTCCGTCACCGCCGTATCCTCCAGCCAGACCGCCATGAAATAACTGTCCGGCTCCATGTCTTCCTCCAGCATGTCCCAGCCATGTCCGGTATACACAGACCCGCTGAAATTTTTCAGATAAAGTGTTCCCTCCGGCTGTCTCCCGGTCTCCAGAGCTGCCATCACCTCCCCGGTATACCGGATTTCATCCTCATTGGACAGTTCCCCCGGATTCGAAGTAAGACCGGGAATCTCCGGCAGCGGCAGAACTGATTGTTCCGGAAAATCCATAAAGACAAACGTATCTCTCACCCATTGCCGTGCCTCCAGCTTCTGTGTCCCCACACGGCCATCCCAGACTGCCGCTATTCCTCGGCTGACCAGCAGCAGAACCAAGCCCAACGCCGTCGCCGTCAGCGCACGGGCGACGTGCGGCTTTGCCGGAGGCGATGGAACCTTCCGGCACCAGCTTTCCCTGTCCGCCTGTTTCCCGGAGCCTCCGGCAAAAATTCCCACGCAGCAAAGCGCCAGAAGACTGACGGCGCCAAAAGACGGAACCTCCCCAACCGCCAGCACTGCGGCCAGCGGCGGACAGAAGGCCAGCAGCACTCCGATCCTGCTGGCTTTTCCCACCGCTGCCGCATACAGAAGAGCCCCAAACGCCGCCAGCAGAATTCCGAATGCCAGATATGAGGAATGGTTCCAGACCAGTTCTGTCCGGCTCACCGGATCAGACGGATAAAAATGATTCCAGGAAGTCACCGTCACAGACTGATACAGGTTCCCGAATCCTTCCCGCAGGCTCAGAAGCCTCTCCTCCCTGCCTGGCAGAACGACAGCCGCCGCGCCAGACAGCAGCAAGATTACCGCCAGGACTGCCCACAGACTTCGCCTGTGCTTTCCGGAAAGCCAGCAAAGCAGATGACAGATCACAAACACCACAGTGATTCCTGCCGTCATGGCGAGCAGTACCTGGAAATCTGCTTCCGGAAAAAACGTTTCCCACAGCATCCGGAGAACACCGCAAATTCCCAGAAGATAATAAATGATCAAAAACATAAATGCCCCCTGTTAAAGTTCGATTCTCAGCGTCTGCCATTTTTTACTGTCCGAAACAGACTCCGGAAATTCCGCAACGCATCGGGTTCCTTCCCACAGTCTCCGCTCTCCATCCAGACACAGCTCTTTTTCATATCCGTAGAATCTCTGACTGTCCCGTTTTTCTTTTCTTCCCGGTCCGGGACCGTCGCTTTTCACTAACGCCATGAAAATCTCACAGAGATCCTCTTCCGAAGTCACGGCAAAACGTCTCTCCCCTTCTCCTTCCTCCCAGACCACATCACATTCTGTTCCGCTCCGGCAGAAGGTACCGATCAGACTTGCAGCCGCAGCACAGTATCCGTCCCGCTGAGCAGCATCCATTTCAGAGGGCCGGTATTCCAGTCTCAGCAGCATCCTGACCCGGCTTACCGTGGTTCCATACTCCCGAACCATCCACCGATCTGTCCTTGCGCTCAGCTTCCAGTGGATTCCTCTCATGGAATCCCCCGGCTGATATTCCCGTATCTGATAGGTGACGGAGGGATCCTCGCCTTTTCTGGTATCGTCTTCCTCCTCCGCGCTTCCGTCCCCCGGCTGTACCTTTATGACCAGATCAAGCTGGCGAACCGGAGGCAGAATATACAGTTCCACAGGTTCCGGCACCGGGAGCCCGCAGGAAAAAATCTGCAGGAAATCATACAGTACAATGCGTTTCACCCGGACAGTACGGACTCCGCTGTGTTCCGATGAAACCTTGCAGGATAACTGAAGCTTTGATTTTCCTTTTATCTCCACGTTCGTTGTTCTCTTCTCCGTCTCCGACGGCACACGGCTGTCGGAAAACTGAAACTGTACAGACGCCCGCGTTACAGGGAGGATGCTTTGGTTGAAGATCTGAAAAGAAGCCTCCGCCCGCTCTCCCTGTTCCGCCGTATTTTTCCCGTCGGCGGCCGTCATCCGGCACTGTCTCTTCTGCAGCTGAAGCGACGTCAGAAGAACCACCGCCAGCAGCACAAGAAAACAGGCTGCCGCCAGCAGCACGGCGCCGTCAAACATTACATAACCGCCAAGAGAAGCCAGCACAAGAAAAACATAAATGATTTTCCGTCCCATACAACACTCCTTGTTTCATTCACCCGGCATGCATTTCTCTGTGACATCACCGCAAAAAAATCAACCGTTCTTCTTTTTCGGCACAGGTCTTGGCACCTGCCGCAGGATCTCCTCCAGGACCTCCCTGGCCGTCATATGATTCATCCGTGCCTTTGTCCCGAGCCGAATCCTGTGAATTCCCACATCCACAAACACCTGCTCCGTCTCCTTCGGCGTCACATAATTTTTTCCTTTCAGATATGCCGCAGCTTTCATCATCCGCACCAGCGCCAGACCGCCGCGGGGACTCATCCCCAGTTCAACCATCGGATGAACCCGTGTCGCCCGCACCAGGTTTGCCGCATATTCATAAAGAACATCGTGCACAAACACCCGCTCCGCCTCCGCCTGCATCTGCAGCAGAAGTTCCGCATCGGCCACAGGCGCCAGATCTTCCAGTGGATTTCCGGCGCTCCTGCCCTTCAGAATCGCGATCTCATCCTTCAGCTCCGGATAACCCATGGACAGACAGATCAGAAAACGATCCATCTGAGACTCAGGGAGCATCTGGGTTCCCGCTGAGCCGGAGGGATTCTGGGTTGCAATCACCATAAACGGACGGGGAACCTGGCGGGTCACGCCCTCTACCGTTACCTGCCGCTCCTCCATAACCTCCAGAAGCGCCGACTGGGTTTTCGGAGACGTCCGGTTAATCTCGTCCGCCAGAAACAGATTGCAGAAAACCGCTCCCGGCTGGTAGACGAAACTCTGCAGATCCTTTCGGTAAACGGAGAAACCGGTGATATCCGACGGCAATACATCCGACGTAAACTGCATCCGCCGGGCCTCCAGGCCGAGCGCCCGGGCAAAGGCCACCGCCATCGTCGTCTTTCCGACGCCCGGAATATCCTCCATCAGTACATGTCCATTGGCAAGCATCGCCATCATAATTTTCTCAATGCAGGCGTCCTTCCCCACTACCACCTGCCGCACCTGCCCGATAACATTCTGCAGGATTTCTCTGGAATTGTTCATCCTTCCTTCCCCTTTCGTATCATTCTTCCCCCCTGTCTGCATTCTGTCAAAAATCTGTCTGTTTTTTCTTATTTTATCATCTCAGAAAGTAAGAATAAAGGCATATCTATTAAAATATATCGCTGCCTTACCATTCAGTGATTCCTTCGGGAGGAATCGAGAATAAAGTTTCCTGCATACAAAAACTCTGCCAGCCGCACGGAATGCCCCGCGGCTGACAGAGTTTTCTCCTTCTTTATTCATTTTCCCGGCACCGGAATTCTCCTGCTGTGTCAGATCTTCCGGCGCTGAGATGCAGACACTACTTATTCCTTCACTTCAACCAGCTCAATGCGGAAATTCAATTCTTTTCCTGCCATCTCGTGATTTGCGTCAAAGGTGATCGTCGTTTCTCCTTTGGCTGCCACCTTCACCGGAAACGGCTGACCGTACTGGTTGGTCAGATATACCTGCTGGCCTGCCTCCAGGTCCTCGGAACCGGGAAGCTGAGCAATCTCAACGGTAAAGACCGCATTGGGATCCGGCATTCCATATGCTTCTTCCGGCATCAGATGAACGTCCACAATCTGTCCGACTTCCATATCCGCCACAGCGGCGTCAAAGCCTCTGATCATCTGTCCTGCACCGCAGACGAATTCCAGCGGTTCCCCGCGGTCATAAGAAGAATCAAACGGTGTTCCGTCATTGAAGGTTCCCAGGTAATGTGTGCGGCAGGTCTTTCCCACGTTTCGCCCGGTGAGGGCCGGCTGAGAACCGCATCCTCCGCAGCCGCTTCCACAGGAATGGCCTTCTTCGTGACCGCCGCAGCCGCTTCCGCAGGAATGCCCTTCCTCATGACCGCCGCAGCCGTTTCCATCTTCATGATGGCCGCAGCTATGGCCCTCTTCGTGGTGATGATCACAGTTCGCTCCGGTGGACACCAGCTCCCCTTTCAGGTACGCTTCCACCGCCTGATCCGCATCTCCCTGCGCGCCCGCGCACAGTTCCACTCCGGCCTCTGCAAGCGCAGCCTGCGCGCCGCCTCCGATACCGCCGCAGATCAGCACATCCACCGACTGTCCGGCCAGAAGTCCCGCCAGCGCGCCATGTCCGACGCCGTTGGATCCGATCACTTCGCTGGAAACCACGCTGCCGTTCTCCACTTCGTATACTTTAAAAGACTCTGTTCTTCCAAAATGCTGGAAGATGTTTCCGTTATCATAGGTCACCGCTATTTTCATTTCAATTCCTCCTGCTGTTCTTCTTTCCGGACGGCGGCCTTTCTGCTTTTCCAATGCGCCGGCCGTCTGCCGGAATCTTTCACATGCCTTATCATACACGCCCTGCTGCAAATTGGCAACAGAATCCTGCAAATTTCCGGTTCATCACGGAGTACCATCGAGAAGAACTTCTTCCACAGCATCGTAAGCGTCTTCCAGTGCATCCAGAGCCTCTGTGAGCACAGTGACTTTTTCTTCCTCCTCATTCTCCGATTCGTAGTCCTCCACAAGCTCTGCCAGACTCGTTTTCAGTTGTTCCAGATAACCGGAAATCTCCTCCAGCCTGGCCTCCTTGTCGCTCACGGACGCAAACTCAATGATTTTTTTCATGACTGTTTCCTCCCTGCTTTCTCTCTTAACCTGAAACGTAACCGTTCAGCCAGCGGAACTGTTACGCATCCGGCCACTGAAAATCCCTTCACGGCCTTCTGTGTCTCATCTGTTCCAGTATATCACAGAACCGTCAAAAACTACTGGTCAGTTTCCCGGCGCTTCCGTTTCTCATTTTGTTTCCGGCCTCATGCGAAGCGCAAACACAAAGTTCTCCTCCTTCAGACGGTATTCTTCCCTCAGCGCCGGTCCGCAGCTGTTGGATCCGATTCCGCTCTGAGCATAATCCAGGCAGAGCACCGTATACGGAGACTTTACCAGCTCATAATTATGTGCTTTTTCTGTCAGTTCCTCCTGCGTATAATGGGATGCCTGGAATGCAAACGTCCTGGCTGCCGCAACGGTCAGTGCAAGATGATCGTTCTCCAGAATCACATAATCGCAGTCATCATGCGCGCCGTTCTCCTGGGGACGGATGTAATCCTCATACATTCCCTCCACGTCTGTGCGGAATACACCGTGGTATCCGGACTGCCTTTTATCCTTATAGCTCTCATTCGGTCCGATGCCGCAGTAGGTAACTTTCTCCATCGATCCCGGCAGAAACAGCCGCAGTCCGAATCTTGGCAGGAACGGGAAGTGGGGCGTTCTGGCAACATCCAGCCGGACGTCCACGGTTCCGTCCCCCGCCACCGTCCATTCCGCATGAATTTCCAGAATTCTCTGCGCATAGATGGCAGCCACAGACAGGTCGCTTTCAATCACCGCACAGCCATCCTTCTCCGTTACCGTCGTTCCGTACGCCCGGGCCGATGTGCGGTCATACTGGGCCTCCATCCATTCCTTCTTAATATTTCTGTCATTGTCCGTCGGCGCGCGCCAGATATTATAGTTCATCGGCTGTTCCAGCAGATTCTGACCGCCGTAAACCATCTGGTCAAACAACCCGGTTCTCTTGTCGTATACATAGCGCCATCCGCCGCCGCTGAGAATTACATAAGCATCCTCCTCGACAACCTCCGGTGCGGAATTCGTCCGTTTTTCCAGAATCGTCTTCACGATCTGATTGACATTTTCTCCCGTCTCAAGCGCCACTTCATCAAATCCCAGCGCAAATCCTTCCGGGAGAACGCCTCTGCTTTCTTTCAGCGCGTAGGAAACCTTCAGCGCCGCTTTTCCTCTCTCGGGCACCTCCACCGGCATCCGGAAGCTTCCTTCTCCATGCGCCGGAATGTCCAGAACTGCCGGATCCTCCACACAGCCCTCTGCCACAGTTACGCCGTCGCACAGCACTTCCCAGGAAACCGTCAGATAATCCTTCAGATTCAGGAAATCCATATAATTGTGCAGCGTCACCTCTCCGGTGTTCTGGTCGTAGGAAACCACACGGGCCGGACGGTAGACATTCTTAAATTCCAGCAGGCCGGTATGTACCCGACGATCCGGATATACCAGTCCATCCATACAGAAGTTTCCGTCGTGGGGATATTCGTCATGATCTCCGCCATAGGCGTACCTTCTTCTGCCGTCAATGGTCTTTCCCATGTCGATGGCATGGTCGCACCACTCCCAGATAAACCCGCCGCAGACGCCGTCATACTGCTGAATCACACGGAAATAATCCTCCAGATCTCCGGGGCCGTTGCCCATTGCATGACAGAACTCGCACATGACAAACGGCTTTCTTGCATCTTCCTGTTCATACTGGTGAATTTCCTCCAGAGCCGGGTACATACAGCTGAAAAGATCGATATTGTCGAAGTTGTATTTCCGCCGGTCAGAGGTATACAGAGCGCTCTCATAATGGGTCAGACGAGTATCGTCAAACTTCTTTGTCCACTCCAGCGCCGCCTCGAACGTACAGCCGTAAGCGCACTCGTTTCCCATCGACCAGATCACAACGCTCGGGCGGTTCTTATCCCGCTCCACACAGCGCTGTGTACGATCCATCGTCGACTCGGTAAACGCCGGATTGTCCGCAATCGGTTCATTCCAGTGTCTGCTCGCGTTCTCCCAGCTGGAATCTTCCATATAGCGCATCATTGTTCCATGGCTCTCATTGTCCGCCTCGTCAATGACATAGAAGCCCATCGCATCATACAGTTCATAGAAATGCGGCGCATTGGGATAATGGCTGGTGCGGATCGCATTGATATTGTGCTCCTTCATCAGGGTCAGATCTTTCATGATCTGCTCCTGGCTGATTGTGAATCCGGTCACAGGATCGCTGTCATGGCGGTTGGTTCCGTGGAATTTTACGTTCTGCCCGTTGATATAAACGACATTTCCCTCCACATGAATCTCGCGGATTCCCACATGATCGGTAATCACCTCATGTTCCGTCTCGTAGACGATTGTATAAAGATACGGTTCCTCCGCATTCCACAGATGTGCCCCCGGAACTTCCATATGCACATGATCTCCGTCCGCCGCGCACTCTGCCACGACAATTCCCTGCGCATCCAGCAGCCGGCAGTTTACCGGAACGGTCTGATCCATAAATGTAAATTTCACATCAATGCTTCCGTCCCTGTAATCATTGGACGGAGCCGCCTTCAGAAAATAGTCATAGATTCCCTGTTCCGGACGCAGCAGCAGATAAACATCCCGGAAAATTCCGCTCATGCGGAACTTGTCCTGGTCTTCCAGATAACTGCCGTCGCACCATTTCAGCACCAGCACAGCCAGGGTATTTGCACCCTCTTTCAGGTACTGGGTCACATCGAATTCACTGGTAGAATGGGAGACCTGGCTGTATCCCACAAAGGCGCCGTTCATCCAGAGATAGAAACAGGAATCCACTCCCTCAAAATTCAGGTATGCTCTGGGCGCTTCCGGATTTTTATGGTAGGTAAAGGTATGAACATATGCGCCGCAGGGATTGTCCTGGGGAACATACGGCGGGTCCATGGGAAACGGATACCGTACATTCGTATACTGATGACGGTCATAGCCGTAATTCTGCCATACGCCCGGTACCGGAATCTCATCGAATCCGCAGGTACAGAAGCCCTCCTCATAGAATGCTTCTTTCAGATCGTAAATACTCTCATAATAACGGAATTTCCATCCGCCGTTCAGCAGTACGAAACGGTCGGAAGATGTCCGCTTCTCGCCAACCGTATCCATCGAAGACGATGCGGGAACATAATACGCACGGTTCGGCATCGTATTCAGGTGGAGTACGCTGAGATCCTCATAATATCTTGGTATCAGCATGCTTTTCCTCTCTTTCTTTCTGTTCTGCGTGTTATCAGATATGATTCACAAAATAGTATAATTGCTGCAGTTCCGCCGGCGGCATTAAATCCTATGATTCATCGGATTCGTCCAGCCGGATCCCTTTCAGCGCCTCAGCAAACGCATTGTTTACGGGAGTCTCGGCCTCTTTCTTCTGTTTCTGCATATAACGGGCAATGTCTTTTCTGGACACGCCTTTTCCTTCCTTTTTCCTGCGTTCCTCGAATTTTTCCATGCGCTCCTTATGTCCGCAGCTGCAGACAAAGACGGCATCCTGACCTTTTCCGATCATTTCCATCCGCTTGTGGCATCTGGGGCATCTTGCGTTGGTCACGCGGGAAACGGTCTCGCGGTATCCGCAGTTTCTGTCCTGGCAGACGAGAAGTTTTGCATTTTTCCCGTTGACCGCCAGAAGGCGCTTGCCGCAGTTGGGACACTTTTTGCTGGTAAGGTTTTCGTGGCGGAAGGTACCCTCCTCCCGACGGATCTCCTCAATCAGCTCTTCGGTATAAGAACGGATCTCTTTCATAAACGTTTCCCGTTTCAGGCGCCCCTTTGAGATATCCGTCAGCTTCATCTCCCAGGTTGCGGTCAGCTCCGGTTTTTTCAGATCCTCCGGAACCAGTTTCAGAAGCTGCCTGGCTTTGGACGTGAGATAAATCTCATTGCCGCGCTTTTCCATCAGAAAACTGTTGAACAGCTTTTCAATAATATCCGCACGCGTTGCGACAGTTCCCAGGCCTCCGGTCTCTCCCAGCACTTTCGCCATTCTGGAGTCATTGCTCTCCATATACCGGACAGGATTTTCCATGGCCGCAAGCAGCGTTCCCTCGGTAAACCGTGCCGGCGGTTTCGTTTTTCCTTCACGTACAGTCACTCTGGCCCCCGGAAATTTCTGTCCTTCCTCAAGCAGCGGCAGATTCTGTCCGCCCACATCCGGCTCTGATGCAGTTTCTTCCTCTTCCCGGGAGTCCCCGCTTGAACCTCCCTCTGTTTCGTACAGTTCCCTCCAGCCGTTCTCCACAATCCGTTTTCCCTTTGCAGTAAACGTTTCCCCGCCAATCTCAGCCGTCACCGACGTCTCTTCATAAATGCAAGGGGGAAACAGCACGCTTAAGAATCTCCGGACCACCAGATCATAGATTTTCCGCTCCTCCGGGGACATTGCCGTCAGCTGTACAAACTGCTCTGTGGGAATGATCGCATGGTGATCGGATACCTTCCCGTCATTGACAAAGGCGGGATGCGCCGGAAGTTTCTGTTTTCTGGCCTTCGCCGCCGCTTCTCTGTAGGGACCGACGCTCACCGCCTCCAGACGTTCCCGGATCGTCGGAAGAATGTCAGAGGTCAGATAGCGGGAATCGGTCCGGGGATACGTCAGTACTTTGTGGTTTTCATACAGGCTCTGCATAAGATTCAGGGTCTGCTTTGCCGAATAGCCAAACCTCTGGCTGGCGTCTCTCTGCAGTTCTGTCAGGTCATACAGCTGCGGCGGAAAGGATTTTTTCTCTTTCTTTTCCACCTGTGTGATCGTCAGAACGCCCTGTCCGCACTGGCCGGCAACCGCTTGCGCGCGCTCCCTGGAAAAGGTACGGGTCCCTTTGCTTTTTGAATCTCTCCAGGTATAGGTGACTCCACCCGCCGCTGCAGTGATCGTATAATATGGCTCCGGAACAAAGGCCCGGATTTCCTGCTCCCTTCGGTCGATCATCGCGAGGGTCGGCGTCTGCACCCTGCCGCAGGACAGTTGTGCATTGTACTTACAGGTCAGCGCCCTGGTCGCATTGATTCCCACCAGCCAGTCAGCCTCCGCACGGCACACCGCCGCATGATAGAGATTTTCGTACTCTTTCGCATCTTTCAGATGTGCAAAGCCTTCCCGGATCGCTTTGTCCGTCACTGAAGAAATCCAGAGCCGGGCCAGCGGTTTCCGGCAGTGTGCCTTGTCCAGAATCCAGCGCGCCACCAGTTCGCCTTCCCTGCCGGCGTCTGTGGCAATGACTACACGGGAAATATCCCTGCGCTCCAGCTGACCGGCCACAATCCGGAACTGCTTTCCGGTCTGGGGAATCACCTTTGTTTTCAGGCGTTCCGGCATCATCGGAAGCAGCTCCAGCTTCCATTCTTTATACTTTTTGTCATAATCCTCAGGGTCCTGAAGCGTTACCAGATGGCCGAGAGCCCAGGTGACCACATAAGAGGGTCCCTCCTGATAACCGTTTTCTTTCTTCTGGCATCCCAGCACCCTGGCGATGTCCCTTCCCACAGAGGGTTTTTCCGCAATCACTAATGTCTTCATATATCTGTCCTTCCGATTGGTTTTTGTCCGATTTCTTTCTGCGTCGTCCCGGCGGAATTGCTGCGGCATTCCTCCAGAGTCTGCAAATACTGTTCCGCTTCCTTCCGCTCATGAAAGATAAAAATTTCTCTGCCATCCCGGTATTTTTCCAGCAGTTCATCGATCCTCGGTTTCTGATCCCTGGGAAAATCCAGAATCCACTGACGGAACTCTTCGTCAAACTCCGTTTCCTCCCACGGAAGATCCTCCCTCTGCTTACCGATTCTCGCCTCCGCGCCTCTCAGGCAGACTTCCAGCGGATAATCGAGATAAAACACCGTATCGCACGCAGCCAGCCGCATCTCCATCGTCCGGAGATAATTTCCGTCCAGAATCCAGCTGTCCTCCGCTGTCTTCTCACGGATCTTCCGTTCAAATTCCTCCCGGGAGAGAGTGGTACGGTCCGGCCTGTGCCAGATCATGTCCAGATAATACAGGGGAAGCCCCGTACAGTCTCTCAGCCTTCTCGCGAAGGTGCTCTTTCCCGCACCGGGACTTCCGATCACAATCACTTTCTTCACAGCCGTTTTTCATCCTTTCCCGCATTTTTTGCATTTCCCGGAGCACGGTACAGAACGGACACCCGGCATTCCTTTTTCTCACCATAGCTGGTCTCAGTTTCTGTCAGCCGGTAATAGCGGAACCCACACTTTTCCTGCACTCTTTTGGATTGTCTGTTTTCCGTATAATGGCCACACATCAGGAAATCCAGCCCGGTCTCATCGAACAGATACCGGAGCACTCTCTGAACCGCCTCCGGCATGATCCCTCTTCCCCAGTAATCCCGGGACAGCACAAAGCCCAGTTCCCGTCCCGCCAGTTCCTGAAATTCCGGAAACTTTTTCTCATCATACAGTTCAATCCCCAGAGAGCCGATCACCTTTCCGTCATATTCTATGGCAAACGTCTTCTTCTCGCTGATAAACAGTTGCAGGATTTTCGCGGATTCCTCCCTGTCCTTATGGGGCAGCCATCCGGCCATCTGTCCGACGCCGTCCACTTTGGCATATTCATAGAAATCTTCCAGGTCTGATTCCTTCCATGACCTCAGGATCAGCCGGTCTGTCTGTAAGGTCACCTGTGAGATATCAATTTCTGCGTTCATGTCAGTCTCCTTTCAGAATTTTACGTTTCGCGACAATGCAGCTGACTGAACCTGTTATGGTTTCTCCGTATAATAGAAATCCGTCCATGTTCCATGATAGGTGCGGCACGGCATAAACGGATGTTTCTCTCCGGGCAGAAGTCCGTTTTTCAGCGCCTCGGCGTCCTGAAGATTTTTCCCGATATAATCCGGCGTAATCGGACAGTCGTGGTGACAGGGCAGCACAGTCTCGATTCTGTCCATGATCCCCAGAAGCTTTCTCTGGCTTTCCAGATATAGATCCAGATTTCTGTGTTCTCCGAACATATAAATCGGCCCGTCTTTCTGGACGGAATCTCCCGGCAGCAGCAGCTTCTTTTCCCAGTCCACAAACGCGACACTGCCGTAGGTATGGCCTGGAATTTCGATCACTTCCAGCGTATAATCTCCGCACCGGAAAGTATCTCCCTCCTTCAGAGGCTCCAGCTGAATTCCTTCCGGGATCAGGTTCCAGTCGCCCCTGTGAATCCTGCAGGCTCCAAAATCTTTCAGGCCGCCCGCGTGGTCTCTGTCCCCGTGAGTCATAAGAACCTGAACCGGAAGATCCGTGATACTCCTGACCGCCTGATACACATGGCTGTCCTCAAATCCGGTGTCGATCAGGAGCGCTTCATCCTCCCCGACAATCAGAAACTGCCTGACCCGCTCGTCATCCAGAATATAAAATCCATCCATAAATAATTTTTTCTGTATCGTTCTTTTCTGCACCATTTTTCCTCCTTCCGGAACCCCCGCGTCATCCGAACAGAACCGGAAATTTGTTACTGTTCTGCTGACGGAACGGTTGCTTGAAAGATTTTCCATGTCCATTGTTCCTCTATTCTATCACGTTCTCCCCGCAATCACCATCTGTTTTCTGAAATTTCCCTTTATAACTGTAGCAGTTCAGCCTCAGCCAGCTGAACTGTTACGGCATCCGGCCATTGAAAATCGCTTCGCGATGGGCCGGATGCCCGCAGGCTCTGCGTTTTCATACGGTCTGTGCAGCGAATGCACAGACCATACCTTTCTGTCCCTCGTTGTCTGCATCACATATTCCTGCGTTTAAAAAGAAAAACAGCACAAAGCTTTGCAAATGTCGTTTCGGGGTATTTGCAAAACCCTGTACTGTGATTGCATTTTACGTTATTTTTCTTTTACAGCCTGATCTTCATCTGCCTGCCGCTCATCCTTCCGCTCAGCAGTCGCTGCGTTTTTTTCTCAGTTGCAGCCGTTAATTCCGCAGGAAGAATGCTTTTCCACGATTTCTTCCGGCTGCACCGGCGGCTGACCGATCCATGAAAATGCTTCGTCAATATCCAGAGTCTTCTGTCCGTTCTCATTGACAAACAGCGGGATTCCGATTCCTCCGCGCTCTCTGACCGGTGCGAGAACGGGATCATGATCCCTGATCTGGAGAAACTCTTTCAGCTTTCCTGTATCTTCCGTAATATCTACATACTCCGCGTCAAACCCGCGGCTCTTCTGAATCGCCTTATAGTTTCTGCAGTCTGCGCAGATCTGTGCTCCGTAAACTTTCATAAACTCATCCCTTTCCTCTTCTGCATCGTTTCCCACAAAACCGACAGCAGTCAGAAATCATATTCCGGCAGTCCGCGCCGGTTTCCTGCAACGGTTTCTTCTTTTACAAAGGAATTATACCGCATAGCATGTAATTAATCAATCGTATAAATACCAGAGCATGTCAGAAAAGTTACCGTTCCGTCATGTCTGTGCATTTCCTTGCACAGCCATAGGAAAACATGGCGCCTGTGGGCATCCGGCCATGCAGAACCGTCACGGCATCCGGTAAGTAAAATTGCTTTGTTATAAATAAAAGAACATTTGGAAAAAACTCTTCCAAAATCAGATTTTGTAGTATAATGATAACGGTCCTGCCCGCTTATGGGCGGGACAGACCGGAAATTTTACCCAAGAAAAAGAGGAGGAGAAGTTATGAATGACATTTTAACAGATCTGCTTGCAATCATCGGCGTTGTGCTCAACGGCCTGCCGCAGGGACTTCTTGCCCTCGCCTACGGGTTTGCCTCCGTTCCCACAGCGCTGGCATTCCTGGTCGGCGTCGTCGGCAACCTGGCCACCCAGAGCGTCGCACCGATCTCCTTTCAGGCGGAGACAATCACTTATGCCGGGACGGCTGGCAAAAACCGTTCCGAGCGCTGTACAATGATCTTTATCGGCGGTGCGATCATGACCGTGATCGGCCTGTTCGGCCTGCTCACAAAGATTGTGGATTTTGTGGGAGAAGATGTGGCATACGGTATGATGGCAGGCGTGGGAATCATCCTGACCAAAGCGGCCATTGATATGATCCGAAACGACGGGATCGCCGGCGGCGTGTCTCTGGTGTCTGCCCTGATCACATACTTTTTCACCAAGGACAGTTCCAACACACTGGTTTACACCATCGTCATCTCCGTGGTGGCTTCCTGCATCGCCAGCGCCATTTTCAAGAAAAACCAGACAAACATTGTTGTGGAAGACGACAAATTTATCCGGCAGAAATTCACCATCAATTCCAGCGTGATCTTCGGAGCGCTCGGCATGGTATGTCTGAACATCGGCTCCAACATCTCGTTCGGCGGAATTACAGCCGGAATGGCAACCAGCGGCAACTACAACGTGGATCACCTCACTGTGATTTCTTCCGTTGCCGACATGTGTTCCTCCTTCTTCGGCGGAGCACCTGTGGAATCCATCATCTCGGCAACAGCCAGCGCACCTCATCCTGTATGGGCAGGTGTTATTATGATGGCGGTCATCGGCCTGATCCTGGTCTTCAAACTGCTTCCAAAAATCGGAAGATACGTTCCGTCCTCTTCCATCGCAGGATTCCTGTTTGTCCTTGGAATTTTTAAGACAGTGATCGCAGACGCGCCCCTGGCGTTCGCTTCCAACGCCGCTGCAGGCGGCACAGCAATGGTCGTGACAGCCGTCACCAATCCGTTTTTAGGCATGCTCGCCGGCGTCGCGGCAAAGCTTCTCGGCCTGTAAAAATGCCGCCGGTCTGTGTGCAGCCCTGCACACGGACCGATTCGCTGAACAGCCGTGGAAAACGGCTGCCGCAAAGAGAAAACAAAAAGGAGAACTCAGAATATGAAAGAATATACGATTGAACTGTGCGGGGTGAAAAGAACGCTTCCGTTCATCCCCATCAATGACACTACTGCCTTTGCCAGCTTTGTCATCCTTGGCGACACTGAACTGGTAAGCGCCTGCGCCCCTGAACTGGCAGAAAAAATCGGTCCTGTAGACGCAGTGGTCACCGCTGAAGCCAAGGGCATCGCCCTGGCCTACGAGATCAGCAGACTTCTCGGGCTGAAGGAATTCATCGTCGCACGGAAAAGCACGAAAAACTATATGCAGAATGTGATCTCTGCCTCTGTCCATTCCATCACCACAGCGGGGGAACAGCACCTGTATCTGGACGGTGTGGACGCTGACAAAATCCGCGGAAAACATGTCTGCCTGCTGGACGATGTGATCTCCACCGGAGAATCCCTTCACGCACTGGAAGTTCTGATGAAAAACGCCGGCGCGTCTGTCGTAAAAAAAGCCGCGATCCTGGCAGAGGGGGACGCAGCGTCGAGAGATGATATTATCTTCCTGCAGAAACTGCCTCTGTTCCACAAAACCGGGGAAGGAGAATATGAAATCCTGTAAGAATGCCGCCGGCGCCTGGCCGGCCATTCTCCGGATCCGAATTTCCTTATGAAGATTTTAAAAAATATTGCAAAAAACGAAACCGTTTTCTGTGTTTCTTTCCTGCTGGCTGTCCTGTCAGCATTTCTTGTACATCCCGACGCGGCATATCTGGCTTATCCGGATTACCGCACTCTCGCGCTGCTGTTCTGCCTGATGATCCTCGTGGCTGGACTGCAGTCTCTCGGGATTTTTATGATGCTTGGCCACTTTCTCCTGAAAAAAGTTCACAGCATCCGCGGTCTCTCAATGGTCATGGTTCTGCTCTGCTTTTTCAGCAGTATGGTGATCACCAACGATGTAACACTGATTACTTTTGTCCCCTTTACCATCCTGATCTTCCGTATGGGCGGTCAGGTACAGCGTGTGCTTAAGCTGATCGTTCTGGAGACAATTGCCGCGAACCTGGGCAGCATGGCTACGCCTATCGGAAACCCGCAGAATCTGTATCTGTATTCCGTATCTGGTCTGACCACTGCAGAATTTGCATGGGCCACACTTCCCTATGCCGCCCTTTCCCTTCTGCTGCTGGCGGCGGCCATTTTTACAGAGCGGGAGGAACCGCTCCTGGAAGTCGTCATGAAGGAACGTATCGAGGGTTCCATATCCGGCCTTTTACGGTCGACCCTTCCGTTTCTCGGTCTTCTGGCGCTGTGTCTTCTGGTTGTCTTCCGTATTCTTCCCTACCAGCCGGTACTGATCTGCGTCATGGCCGTGATTCTGCTGCTGAAACGGAATCTCTATCTGTCGGTGGACTATTTTCTGCTTCTGACCTTTTTATGTTTCTTTATTTTTATCGGAAACATGAAACGGATCCCGGAAATCAATACACTTCTTGTCTCCGTCGTACAGGGCAGAGAACTTCTGACCGGAATCCTCACCAGTCAGATCATCAGCAACGTCCCTGCCGCAATCCTGCTGTCCGGTTTCAGTAATGATTTTTCCGCGCTGCTGACCGGCGTCAATCTGGGCGGGCTGGGTACCCTGATCGCTTCCCTGGCAAGCCTGATCTCTTTCAAGTTCTTTTCGCGGGAGTATCCGGACAGGACGGGAACATTTCTGAAGGAATTTACCATATGGAATCTGGCATTTCTGATTGTACTGACAGCAGCAGCTTTTCTGATTCGTTCAGTGGTTGGGTAGTCAGATGCCAAGCAGTCTCTTCAGCCATGCCTTTATCTTCCGCGCATGGCTGATGCTGAGGAAGCGTTCCCAGCGCAGCGCCTTTTTTGCAGCCTGCTCAAATCCTTTCCCCTTTTTGTACTCCCGCAGAAACAATGCTCTCTTTTTATGGGGGAATGAAGGATGCTGCAGCTGAGGATCTCCCTCGATGGGCTCCTCCACCGGACGGCTGTACGCCTCCACTCTCCGCTGTTCTGTCAGTCCTTCCACGAGCCGCTTTCCCTTTTCCGTATTCACCAGCACGGAGGACATTTTTCCGTGAGAAAAATCACAGGGGGCTTTCGTCCCAATTCCTTTATAATCGCTGATTGTCAGATCCCCGCACCGGTCCTCTCCCGCATAGAGACAGGCGTAACAGTTTTCCCGGTAAATCAGAGCCTTGTGATATCCAACCTGGTAAACATCCTCGGACAGCACCGGTCGGCTGTAAATTTTCTCTCCTTTTCTGTCAAAAAGATAGGCAATTGTTAAATTGGTGTGGTATAAAAAAAGTTGACAGCTTATTCTCAAGGATTTCATAATAAAACCAAGAGAATAAGGAGGTATTCAAAGTGGCACGTAAATATGACCATGAATACAAAGTACAGGCAGTAAAACTTGCCAAAGAAATCGGCGGCGCTAAGGCTGCTAAAGAATTAGGAATCCCAGAAGGAACCATCCATACCTGGCTGAAAGCTGTTAGAGCAGGTAAGCTGGATATCGGGGAAGGCTCCCATACTCCCACCAGCGCAA
>ERZ1643246.610-NODE-610-length-44873-cov-32.013343_pt1 | contig 44873 bp, 32 predicted proteins | sample MGYA00579265_ERZ1643246 | MGnify/ENA primary metagenome ERZ1643246 (study PRJEB29033, sample SAMEA4952261) | chicken gut metagenome | biome: Broiler Chicken; feature: Gastrointestinal Tract; material: Caecum | place: Ireland | collected 2018 | study: Broiler... | reverse complement strand
CAATAGAGTCTGTATGGCTGCTCCGGGACATTGCGTCGATATATTTTTGACGGTTTTCATAGAGGCTGTGGATGGTCTCCAGCAGTTTTTCCGGCGTCAGCTCTTCTTCCTCCAGCACCATGCTGTAGCCTTGTTTTTCGAAAGAACGGGCATTCAGAATCTGGTCGCCGCGGCTGGCGTTGGCCGACAGGGGGATCAGCAGATTAGGCTTTGCAAGTGCGCTGATCTCACAGATTGCATTGGCGCCGGCGCGGGAGATGATAAGGTCTGCCAGGGCAAAAAGATCCGGAAGTTCCTTTTTGATATATTCGTACTGCACGTAGCCTTCGGTATGTTCCAGGGATGGATCGACCTTGTCTTTGCCGCACAGGTGAATGACCTGGAAATCTTTCAGAAGTTCCGGAAGGATCTCCCGGACCGCACGGTTGACGGCAACGGATCCCAGGCTGCCTCCGATGACCAGAATGACAGGTTTTTCAGAGGTGAAGCCGCAGAATTTCAGCGCCTGAAGCTTATCGCCGGAGAGCAGCTCCTGGCGGATCGGGGTTCCGGTCAGAACCGCCTTGTCCGCAGGCAGACAGTCCACGGTTTCCGGAAAATTACAGCAGACTTTTGAGGCGGCCGGAATGCAGAGCTTGTTGGCCAGCCCGGGCGTCATATCTGATTCGTGGATGATTGCCGGAATCTTACGGCGCTTTGCCGCGATTACAACGGGAACAGTGACGAAACCGCCCTTGGAGAAGACAATATCCGGTTTCAGCTGTTTCAGCAGTTTGCTTGCTTCCGAAAAACCTTTCAGCACACGAAACGGATCGGTAAAGTTTTTCGGGTCGAAGTAGCGGCGCAGTTTTCCCGAAGAGATGCCGTAGTAAGGAATTTTTAAATCTTCAATAAGTTTTTTCTCGATTCCATCATAGGAGCCGATATAGGAAATCTGATATCCCAGCTCCCGAAGTCGTGGAATCAGGGCTATATTGGGTGTAACATGGCCGGCAGTTCCGCCGCCAGTGAGTACGATATGTTTCATGGAAAAATCCCTCCCTGTGGTTTGGTCATGGCATTATTATCCTCTGCTGTCAGAGAAATGTCAAGCCGTCATTGGAGCAATTGGCAGCCGCAGGGTAACAGTTCAATCAGCTGAACTGTTACCGTATCCGACCATTGAAAATCGCTTCATGATGGCCGGATGCCCGCAGGCACTATGTTTTCATACGGTCTGTGTAATGAATGCGCAGACCTGACTGAACGGTAACGCTGCAGGTTACAGTTCAGCCGTATTGTCGGCGGAATACTTGCGCTGTGGGAGGCATACAGAGCAGAGTCAGGTAAGGACGGATTGAGAAATGGAGAAGAATGAAAAAAAACAGGAACAGAAAAACCGGGTAGTGGAGGCGATGCTCCGGGCCCGGGAGAAAGAAATGCAGCAGGGGACTCCGGAGGAGGAGCTTCCGCCGCTCAGTCCGGGGGAATACGAGGATATGTATCAGAAAATTCTCGGCAGACTGAAAGCAGAAGGCCTGATGGACGAGGAGCCTGGGGAGAATGCCGGGGAAGAAAACGACTCCGGATCGGTTGTCCGCAGGAAGCCGTCGGAGCACAGGAAGATCGCAGAGCATACAGAATCGTTTTCGGAAACAGAAACGGAAGACAGGTCCGAAACCGCGGAATCTGAAGAGACTGAAGAAATCCGGAAGCCTGAGAAGGCGGAACATCCGAAGAAAACGGAACAGTCGAAGAAAGAAACCGGCAGAAGACCGGGGAAAATCCTCTGGTTCCAGAAGAAAGCGGTTAAGGCGGCGGGCGTGTGCCTGATCGCCGGCGCAGCAGTGTTCGGTCTGTCCATGACCAGTGAAGCAAACCGACTGCTGTTAATGCAGACGGCAAATGAAGTGCTGGGGACCGGGGATCTGATGAAGACGAATAATGGTGATGATAGGGATGTTGTAAGTGGGGATGAGGACACTGCCAGAGAGGATATATTAAATACATTACATGCAGAGGTTCCGGAATTTTATTATTTGCCGGAAGGAATGGCGTATAGTGATTATGAGATCATAGAAGAAGTAGGATATGCTAAAATCATTTATTCTTATCAAAATGGATATATTCATTTAGATGTTTCAAATAGTCAGACGGACATGTCACAGGGGGAAGTTAACGAAGAACAGGATACTCCAGAACAAATAGAAACTCTAAATGGGACAATGGATTTTATTATAAAGAAAATGGAAGAAGGAAAAGGACAGTATATGGCGAGATGGGAATACAAAAATGTGTCCTATGCACTTTCCGGGGAAATTTCCAGAGAGGAGTTAATAAAAATTTTAGAAAAAATTTCATACCGCATGTAAATTTTGTCGTTTTGAATCGCTTTATATAGTGTAGTGCTAAAAAATACACGCAAAGGAGGGAAAATGAAGAGAGCATTTGGTAAATGGGGATGCATTTTAGCACTGTTTGTTGGGATGTTTATTGTATCGCTGAATCCGAAAAAGGTTTATGCTGAGGAACCACAGTACTTGGGCAATGTAGTGGATGAATCGGTATTAACAGCTGACGATGAGGCTGAGGATACTCAGTATAGTCGGCTTCGTAACAGCTATCTGATGAAAGGCTTTATAAAAATAACCAATAATGGAAATGGTATCGTAGGTATCGGAGGTAGTACAGACTGCTTTGTGACTTCAGATGTTGTAAAATTGAACATTTATCTGGAGCGTTCCAAGGGCGACTCCAATTTCAGCAGTTATAAGAGCTTTGAATATACAGCGTATAATACGTACACGTTAGTGAAAGGGTTTAATTATGCTGTACCGAAGGGTTATTATTACCGTCTTCGTGGTTACCATTATGCTTCCAAAAACGGAATAGGAGAAAACCTGGGCTCCCGTACCGACGGCATCTACATCGGCTAACATCACCCACCGCTGTCGCATATGACATTTAGGTCTTTCGGTCATATATGATACAAATGTAAGCGCAACAGAAAGTACCAAGCGATGAATCCTGCAAATGCGCGAGGGTGTACACTACACGGCAGGGAGTCATCTAAAAAACAAAAATACAAAAGAAAGAACCAAAATGTTCCAATAAAATTCCGGACCGATATTCCGGAAGTTTAACGGCTAAGAGTGCATGCACGGGTTCTCCTTCAGGATTTCCTTCCAAACTCACACGGAAACCGGAGAAACGAAAAAGATCTTAAATCTGTAAACCCTGTGTCATGAGAATGAAAGGTTCTTACGACTTGTGCTCTGACGAAAGAAGGTCGGGGCATTCCAAAAAGAGGCTTTGACATAGAGGTGTGCCGGGAGGCAGAGGGCCAAAATGTCTCCGGGTACACCACCATGACTCGTTTTATAACGTATGGAAGTCTCGTGATTTTTTGATTCTAAACGTATGTCGAGCAAAAACAACAGGGCGGCCGCACCGATTAGGGCAAATCGGTGCAGGCGGCCCTGCTGTTTTCTTTCCGGCGGCCTTCGCCGTCCGTGTTCCCTTTTCTGATGAAGATTTGTTTTTCCCCGGTTCTGCGATTCTGCAACAACTCAGCCAGCTGCACTGATGCGGCACCTATCCATGAGAAAATGTTTCGCAATGGGCCGGATGCCGCCAGGCGCTGTGTTTTTCTGCGGCCTGTGCAGGGAATGCACAGACCTGGATAAACTGTAGACACTTCTTCAGAGAAAAACATCTCAAACTATACATTTTCGCAATTTTCGTATATACTGATAATATAAAACTGCAAACGGCTGCAATATGCGAATGAATTTCAGAATAAAGGGGGCTTAAAGCATGCGTATTACTTTTTTGGGAGCGACACATGAGGTTACCGGAAGCTGCTATTATATAGAAGCAGCCGGGAAAAAGTTTCTGGTAGACTGTGGGATGGAGCAGGGGCCGCAGCTGTATGAAAACAAGCCGATTCCGGTTTCTCCGGCTGAGCTGGATTTTGTGCTGATTACCCATGCACATATCGACCATTCGGGAAATCTTCCTATGATATATGCCCATGGATTTCGGGGCGACGTCTATATGACGGAGGCGACGGTGGATCTGTGCAATATCATGCTTCGGGACAGCGCGCATATCCAGATGTCTGAGGCAGAATGGAAAAATAAGAGAAATCGGAGAGCGGGAAGAGAGGAGTATGTTCCGCCCTATACGATGGAGGATGCGCTGGGCGTGATTCAGCATCTGATCGGTTTTCCTTATGAGAAGAGGGTTGAGCTTGCGGAAGGGATCCGAGTGCGGTTCGTGGACGCCGGACATCTGCTCGGCTCCGCCAGTATCGAGTTGTGGCTGACGGAGGATGGGATCACGAAGAAGCTGGTGTTTTCCGGAGATATCGGAAATCTGGATCAGCCGCTGATCAACAATCCCCATTATATCAGAGAAGCGGACTATGTCATTATGGAATCTACCTATGGAGACCGCAGCCATGGAGAGCGGCCGGATTATGTTTCGGAGCTGGCTCAGGTGATTCAGGAGACCTTTGACCAGGGCGGCAATGTGGTGATCCCGTCTTTTGCTGTGGGGCGAACCCAGGAGATGCTGTATTTTCTGCGGGAAATCAAGGAGCGCAGGCTGGTACAGGGGCATGGAAACTTTCCGGTTTATGTGGACAGTCCCCTTGCGGTGGAAGCCACCAACATATTTAAGGATCATGAACAGGACTGTTACGATTCTGCGGCGGCGGAACTGCTGGCTCAGGGAATCAATCCGATCCAGTTTCCGGGCCTGAAGCTTACGATCACATCCGATGAATCCAAAGCGATTAATCTTCAGGATTATCCGAAGGTTATCCTATCCGCCAGCGGAATGTGCGACGCCGGCCGTATCAAGCACCATCTGAAGCACAATCTCTGGAGAAAGGAATGTACGATTCTTTTCGTCGGCTATCAGGCGGCGGGCACCCTGGGGCGCCATCTGCTTTCGGGCGCGACAGAGGCAAAGATTCTCGGGGAGGAGGTTCGGGTAAACGCCAGAATCTGTCAGCTTCCGGGAGTCAGCGGCCATGCGGACAACGAGGGATTGATGGAGTGGGCCGGTCACTTTAAGGTAAAGCCGGAACAGGTATTTGTCACGCACGGAGAAGATAAGGTTACGGAAATTTTTGCCGAGAGGCTGAGAAAAGAGCTTGGCTATTCTGCGATGGCGCCGTTTTCCGGCACAGTGTACGATCTGGCGGCGGGCGTCTTTCTGGAAGTGCCCAGAGGTGTGCCCTACGAGAAGAAAGTTACTTCCACTGCGATCCGTGGAACCGGGAATCCGGTATTTGACAGGCTTCTGGCAGCCGGTCAGCGTCTGCTGGCGGTTATCCAGAGAAACAAGGGAGGTGCGAACAAGGATTTGTCCAAATTTGCGGATCAGATCAACAGTCTCTGCGACAAATGGGACAGATAGAGGTTACAGTTCCGCCAGGTCTGTGCATTTACTGCACAGACCGTATGAAAACGCAGAGCCTGCGGGCATCCGGCCCATCGCGAAGCGATTTTCAATGGCCGGATGCCGTAACAGTTCAGCTGGCTGAACTGTTACAGATAGAGTTACAGTTTGGCTGGCTGAACTGATATAAAGTCTTTCCTATAACCGTTCAGCCCGGCTGCACAGTTTCTGTGCGGCCGGGCTGAAACTATGATGCGCGCGGGTATCCGCCCGCCGCAGGATAAAAATTCAATGGCTGAGGTTACTGTTTCGCCGCTTCCAGCGCTTTCGCAAGCTGATCCGGACATGAGGTTCCGCGGCCGTTGCAGTCGGTGCCTTTCAGACGTTTGATCACTTCGTCTGCGTCCATGCCCTCTACCAGAGAAGCGATTCCCTTGGTGTTGCCGTTGCATCCGCCGACAAACTGTACGTTATGTACCTTGTTATCGTCGGTGATTTCAAATAAGATTTTACGGGAACAGGTTCCCTTTGTTGTGTATTCCATGTTCAGGTTCCTCCTTTGTGATAGCTGCATCTGATTTACCTACGGTATTATAGCACGGAAAAGAAAAATATACCACAATTTGTTGAGATATGCTAAGATAAAAGTGTTACAGTTCCGCCAGGTCTGTGCATTTACTGCACAGACCGTATGAAAACGCAGAGCCTGCAGGCATCCGGCCCATCGCGAAGCGATTTTCCATGGCCGGATGCGGTAACCGTTCAGCTGGCTGAATGGTTACATAAAAGTGTTACAGACCTGACGGAATGGTTACGGCGGCAGATGTGCCGGAAGGAGGTAAAAGATGAAAAAAGCAGGAATTATCGGGGCAATGGAAATTGAGGTTGCCAGATTAAAGGAAATGATGACAGAGGTTACAGTGACGGAAAAAGCGTCCATGGAATTCAACGAAGGTCTGCTCAACGGGAAACCGGTGGTGGTTGTCCGTTCAGGAATCGGCAAGGTGAATGCGGGAATCTGCACCCAGATTCTCGTGGACGTCTTCGGCGTCGACTGCGTGATCAATACCGGTGTGGCCGGCTCCCTTCGGAAGGAGATCAATATCGGGGATATTGTGATCTCCACAGACGCGGTGCAGCACGATATGGATGTGACCGCCCTGGGCTATACGAAAGGGCAGATTCCACAGATCGACGTGTTTGCGTTCCCCGCGGATGAGCGGATGCGTGAGATCGCGGCGGAGGCATGCCGGGAAGTGAATCCGGAGATCCAGGTGTTCTCCGGGCGTGTGCTCAGCGGCGACCAGTTTGTGTCTGACAAGGAACTGAAGAAGACGCTGACGGAAACCCTGGACGGTTACTGTACGGAAATGGAGGGAGGAGCGATCGCCCAGGCCGCGTATCTGAACGGAATCCCCTATGTGATTCTGCGGGCGATTTCCGATAAGGCGGACGACAGTGCGACGATGGATTATCCGGAATTTGAGAAGAAAGCGGCGCAGCATTGTGTCAATCTGACACAGGAAATGGTGAAACGTCTGTAAAGCCGGAAGTTCCTCGGCAAAACAGGTTCTTTTTCCGGGAATTTGACGAACGATTTTTATTTTCAAATCCGCAGCTGCAGGCTTATAATATTCCCATGCCGGGCCCGGCAGAAAATAAAAAACAGGGGGCAAAAAAATGCTGCAGACATGCATGAATCAGAATCTGTTCTTGTACGCAATGATAGCGGCAGGCATCGCGGGAGTATGGTGTCTGTTCTGGAGCAACCATTTTTACAGCAAGGCGATGAAGGATCTCAGACGGCTGGACAAGCCCAGACTGAAATGGACGGGCCAGCTTCTGCAGACAGTGGAGGAACGGAAGGAGCCGATTGCCAATCTGGGCGCATTCCTGAGAAGCCAGCTGGCCAGGGGACGGAGCGCCGGGATCGGTGTGCAGACATTGAAAGCGGGAAGTCAGAATGCGGCGGCGGTCACGTTTGCGGTTCTGGCGTTCAGTATTCTTGTGATGTATCTGTATGAGTATGAGACATATCTCTGGATTCAGTATGCAGTGGCGGGAGGCGTGATTATCTGCGGACTTCTGCTTTTACGGATAAATTTTGACTTCTCGGGAAAAGAGGAGATACTTCTGGACGGATGGACCGATTATCTGGAAAACGAAATGCAGGCGAAGACGCAGACCGCGTATGCGCCGGCCGCAGGGGAAACACAGGACAGAACCGGGAGCAACCGCCAGGCACGGGAAACGCCCCGGAAGTCCAGAGAAGAGGAACAGATCAGCCAGGTGCGGGAAGGCATCCGGCAGACGGCTGCGGCGGACAGCCGCTTTTCCGGAATGCTGACTCCCGAGGAGGAAAAGCTGATGCGGGAGATTATCCGGGAGTATATGAAGTGAGAACCGCTTCCGTGTCCGGGAGAAAGTCGAATGGACATGCAGGAATATCCGTCTGGCTCGTTGCCCGTAAAAATAAAACGACTGCACAAAATCAGAGATTTTACGTTCTGAGACTTGATAAAGAAGGGTGAATTTGCTACACTTGAATTATGTGGCAGACCCATGAAATGACGGCCTTTCATATAGATTTGTCACTGAAAATCAAAGACCCCGCAGCAGACTGCAGGCGGAAAAAATCTGCGGCGCCGCCAAAGATGCACGCAGGTCTGTCCATCGGTCTGACGTGGCGGGAATAAATGCAAAGGAGTAAAGCGTTATGGGAGCAAAAGTAACATTCGATTATTCGAAGGCAGCAGGTTTTATCCGTGAAAATGAGATGGCGTCCTTTGAGCAGATTGCCAACTCTGCGAAGGAGGTTCTGGTATCCAGAAGCGGACAGGGAAACGATTTTCTGGGATGGATTGATCTTCCGGTGGATTATGATAAAGAGGAATTTGCGCGTATCAAGGAAGCGGCAAAGCAGATTCAGAGTGATTCTGAAGTGCTGCTGGTGATTGGTATCGGCGGATCTTATCTGGGCGCCCGCGCAGCCATCGAGTTCCTTCGTCACGGCTTTTATAATAACATTTCGAAGGAGCAGAGAAAAACTCCGGAGATCTATTTTGTCGGCAACAATATTTCCAGCAGTTATATCCAGGGGCTGATCGACGTAATCGGAGACCGCGATTTCTCCATCAACATGATTTCCAAATCAGGAACCACCACGGAGCCGGCGATTGCTTTCCGTGTATTTAAAGAGATTCTGGAAAAGAAATATGGCAAGGAAGGCGCGGCAAAGCGTATTTATGCCACCACAGACAGAGCGAAGGGAGCGCTGAAACATGTGGCGGACGAGGAAGGATACGCGACTTTTGTAGTGCCGGACGATGTGGGAGGACGTTTCTCCGTTCTGACCGCAGTAGGTCTTCTGCCGATCGCAGTATCCGGCGCGGATATCGACCAGCTGATGGCAGGCGCTGCTTCCGGAAGAGAGCTTGCGTTAAATACTCCGTTTGCTGAAAATGATGCAATGAAATATGCGGCGGTCCGCAACATTCTGCACCGCAAAGGCAAAGCGGTGGAAATTCTGTGCAACTATGAACCGAGCCTCCACTATGTATCCGAGTGGTGGAAGCAGCTGTTCGGCGAGAGCGAAGGAAAGGACCAGAAGGGAATCTTTCCGGCATCTGTGGATCTTACCACAGACCTTCATTCTATGGGACAGTTTATTCAGGACGGTTCAAGAATTATGTTTGAGACGGTTATGAATGTGGAGAAGTCCCGCGTGGAACTGACCATCGGCGAGGAGGCTGTGGATCTGGACGGCCTGAATTATCTTGCCGGAAAGACCGTAGATTTTGTCAACAAGAGCGCGATGAACGGAACGATTCTGGCGCATACCGACGGAAATGTGCCGAACCTGCTTGTGAACATTCCGGAGCAGAACGAGTTCTATCTGGGCCAGCTGTTCTACTTCTTTGAGTTCGCCTGCGGAGTCAGCGGATATGTATCCGGCGTCAACCCGTTCAATCAGCCGGGCGTAGAAAGCTATAAGAAGAATATGTTTGCTCTTCTCGGAAAACCAGGTTACGAGGAAGAGCGTGAAAAACTGCTGAAGAGACTGTAAAACTGTTGCAGTTCAGCCAGGTCCGTGTATTCACTGCGCAGACTGTATGAAAGCATGGCGCCTGCGCGCATCCGGCCCATCGCGAAGTGATTTTCAATGGATGGATGCCGTAACCGTTCAGTTGGCTGAACAGTCACAGAATTTCGCACAGTCAGAAGAGCAGAAGACGCGTCCATGAAAACAGGCATATGCCGGCGGAATCCCTTTTGGGACGGCATATGGACACATATAGAATCCTAGAACCGGATGCGGCGGTTCCGCGGGAAACGCCGCGCGGAGAAAATGGTAAGACGTCCCGGAGAGCTGGAAAAAGTCAGCTCTCCGGGATGCTTTTATATCACAGGAAACTTCGTTCCCTGTAATATAAAAACGCTCCGCAGGATGCGCACTCGCGCGGAGCAGAAATATGTCGCCAGGGCGACCGCGCTCGGCGCGAGAGTTCCGCAAGCGGAACTCTTTGTCATACCACAGGAAACTTCGTTCCCTGTGATATAAAAACGCTCCGCAGGATGTGCACTCGCGCGGAGCAGAGATTTGTCTTAAAGGTAAATATTTGTCCAGTATTTCATATCAAATAGCCGGAACTGCCGGGTCCGAAATGCTATAATATAAGTACTTGGTGAATGCTACAGAAATGCCGCAGACGCGCAGATATGGCTGCGGCAGAGAGGAGGAACGATGGGATTTTTTGAAAGACAGGGGGATGCGTTGATTTTCCGGCAGAATGGAGAGACTGTAAAGGTGGAGCCCTGGATGGCGGACAGTCTGAGAATCCGTGCAGGTCTTCTCAGTGATCTGGAGGAAGGAAGCATTGCGCTTCTTCCCAAAGAGGATACGCCGGTAGAGATTACAATGGAAGAGAGAAAGGCAGTGCTTACCAACGGGAAGATCACCGCGGTTATGGAAGTGCTGCTCTGGGGAAATGTGCTGCAGATGACTTTCTGCAATCAGAAGGGAGAGGTGCTTCTGAAGGAAATTTCCAACGGCGGCGCGCTGTCTCTGAGAGCCAGACATTACAAGACGCTTCCGGGAGGAAATTTCCATCTGAAAGCGAGCTTTGTCTCTGATCCGGAAGAAAAGATTTACGGTATGGGACAGTACCAGCAGGAGAAGATGAACCTGAAAGGCTGCAACCTGGAGCTGGCGCACAGAAATTCGCAGGCCAGCATTCCGTTTTATGTGTCCAGCCTCGGCTATGGATTCCTGTGGCACAACGCGGCGATCGGAGAGGTGCATTTCGGAACCAACACCACAGAGTGGGTGGCGGAAAGCACAAAGCAGCTGGATTACTGGATTACGGCAGGCGACACTCCCCGGGAGATCGAGGAAAAGTACACGCTGGCAACGGGAAGAGTTCCGATGATGCCGGAGTATGGGCTTGGCTTCTGGCAGTGCAAACTGCGTTATTACAATCAGGAACAGGTACTGAATATTGCGCGGGAGTATAAAAAGAGAAATATTCCGGTGGATGTTCTGGTGATCGACTACTATCACTGGCCGCGCTGCGGCGATTATCGCTTTGACGAGGAATATTTCCCGGATCCGGAGGCGATGGTCAGAGAACTGAAAGAAATGGGAATCGAGACGATGGTTTCGATCTGGCCGCAGATCGACTGGAGAAGCGAGAACTATGAGGAGATGAAACAGCAGGGGCTTCTGGTGAAGGCAAACTCCGGTGTGGACGTTCAGATGGTCTTCCACGGCAACAACGTCTTCCTGGATGCAACCAATCCGCGTACCAGAAAATATGTCTGGGAGAAAATCAAAAAGAATTACGCGGACATGGGAATCAAAACCTTCTGGCTGGATGAGGCCGAGCCGGAATTTACCACCTATGAGTTTGAGAGTTACCGGTACTTTGCAGGACCGGTGGCGGAAGTGGGAAATATTTATCCGAGAGAGTATGCCCGGATGTTCTACGAGGGACAGAAGGAAAACGGCCAGGAAGATATCGTAAATCTTGCCCGCTGTGCGTGGGTGGGAAGTCAGAGATACGGTGTTCTGGTATGGTCCGGAGATATTTTCTCCAGCTGGGAAGACTTCCGCAAGCAGATCTGCGCAGGCCTTCATATGGGACTTTGCGGAATTCCGTGGTGGACCACGGATATCGGCGGCTTCCACGGAGGAAACATTGAGGACGAAGGATTCCGTGAGCTTCTGGTCCGCTGGTTCCAGTTCGGGGCGTTCTGCCCGGTCATGAGAATCCATGGCAGCCGGGAGCCTCATGAACAGATCATCAACAAGGCAGGCGAAGAACGTGAATGGACAGGCGCAGACAACGAGGTATGGAGCTTCGGGGAGGACAATTATCCGATCCTGGTGAAATATATTCAGCTGCGCGAGGCAATGCGGGATTATACCCGCGAGACCATGTGCGAGGCGCATGAGAAAGGCGATCCGGTGATGCGGACGCTGTTCTACGAATTCCCGGAGGATGCGGAATGCTGGGATATCACAGACGAGTATATGTTCGGTTCTGACCTTCTGATAGCCCCGGTGGTACAGCCGGGTGCAGTGTCGAGAACGGTTTACCTGCCGGCGGGAGCAACCTGGACAGATATGAGCGACGGAAAGGAATACGAAGGCGGACGGGCTTACGAGATCGATGCGCCGATAGAAAAGATTCCCGTTTTCCTGCGGGATGGAAGACAGAGCGGACTGATCGGAAAGATCTGACGGAAATTTACTGCCGGGGCCGACGCCCGGACCGGCAGCGGCATATGCCTGACGCTCTGCGGAATAACAGAAAACAGATGGTATCTGACAAAAAGACGCCCCGGAAACCTGAACGATTTCCGGGGCGTCTTTTTGTCAGCCCTTCACGCACCATCCTCCTCGATTACCTGAATTTCCAGAAAATCAAATTCAATCTCTTCAATCCAGTTGTCCTGACGGAATTTTGTTTTGCTGTGACGCTTGAAATCTGTGATGTTGGAATCCAGCCAGATCGGAACCGCAAGGTTCCATGCGTCGCAGATGCTTTCAAGCCCGCGGAAGATCTTGTGGGTGCGGGTCTCAGAGGTATCGTCGCAGATGACCATGTCTTTTGCCGTATGATGATTTTTGCTGACCAGTCGGGCCCAGAGTCGAAACATGTTCTTTCGTCCTTTCTGAAAAAGCGGAAATCGTCCGTCGCTTTTTCTGATACTATATCATGCTGCGGAAAACGTGTCAAACCCCGGCGGCGTTTCACTCTTGTCCCACAGATAAAAGTATACTATACTGTAACTGTTCGGTCTTCTGAGCGGACGGGCGCGGGAATCTTAAAATAACTTTAAGACTTTTCTGCGGCGAAATAAAAATTTAACTGCTAAGATATAGTTACAGAACAAAACAACAGATCTGATCCGGTTACAGTTCAGCCAGGTCTGTGCATTTACTGCACAGACCGTATGAAAACGCAGAGCCTGCGGGCATCCGGCCCATCGCGAAGCGATTTTCAATGGCTGGATGCCGTAACAGTTCAGTTGGCTGAACTGTTACATCTGATCCGGTTACAGTTTGGCCTGGTCTGTGCATTTTCCGCACAGACCCTGAGAAAACCAGTACCTGAGGGTATCCGGAGCGGAAATTCTGTGCATCTTGTTCTGGACGGAGTCCGGGAATGGATCATGATCCTCCTGCAGGCTCCGGGAGCAGTCTGATATCTCATAGCAGAAGCAGAAAGTAAAATTAGGTAACCGTTCAGCTGTCTGAACGGTTATCAATTACAAAATTAAATCAGAGAGGTGAAAAAATATGTACAACATACTGGTATGCGATGACGACAGAGAAATTGTGGATGCGATTGAGATTTACCTGACCCAGGAAGGCTATCATATCCTGAAGGCTTACGATGGGATGCAGGCAGTACAGATGCTCGAGAGGGAGGATATACATCTTCTGATCATCGACGTCATGATGCCGAAACTGGACGGTATCCGGGCGACGCTGAAGATCAGGGAGAAGAGCAGTATTCCGATCATTATCCTGTCCGCGAAATCCGAGGACGTGGATAAGATTCTGGGGCTGAATATCGGCGCTGATGACTATGTGACGAAGCCATTCAATCCGCTGGAGCTTGTGGCGCGTGTGAAATCCCAGCTGCGTCGCTATACCAAGCTGGGAACCATGCAGGAACAGGCCAGCGAGAATGTCTTTCAGGTCGGAGGACTTGTGGTAAACGATGATCTGAAAGAGGTTACAGTGGAAGGGGGGCCTGTCAAGCTGACTCCGATTGAATACAACATCCTTCTTCTTCTGGTCAGAAATCCGGGAAAGGTATTTTCCATCGAACAGATTTACGAGAATATCTGGAACGAGGAGGCCATCGGTGCAGATAATACGGTGGCGGTTCATATCCGCCATATCCGTGAAAAAATCGAGATCAATCCGAAAGAGCCTCATTACCTGAAAGTGGTATGGGGAATCGGCTACAAGATTGAGAAGCTTTAAAAAGGAGAACGGAAAGACAGATGGAAGAAAAGAGAAGGACTTTTTACAGTGTGCCGGTAAAAATGGTGGTGATGATCCTGTGTGCGCTGGGCTTCTTTCTCGTGGGATTCTGCGGAATTCTTCTGATGGATCTGGCGGTCCGGGGAGTTCCGCTCAGCAGGCAGAAGACGGCCTATGAGAATACGGAAACCTGCGGTATGCGGATGGTGGAATATCTGCAGGAAATACAGCGTTTTTATGAGAACCAGTATAAGCTGAACATTGGACGGGGAGGAAGCACAGAAGACGGAGAGACACAGGAAGAAGGCGTGGATCTGGTGACTTTCGGAAACGGAGCGATGGGAGACGCCGGAGATAATACGTTCTATACACTGGCGCAGCTGGATGCAATCGCGGGGTCTGTTCTCTCCATGAACAATGATTATATTCTTCCAAGTTCGGAAGAGTTTGCGACGAATGATGCGGGTGTTGAAGTATACCAGGCAGAAGACTACGATACGTATGAAAGCTATGATGAGTATGAGAGCACAGCGGAAACCACGGATATCTATCAGAAAGCCCGGGAGGACCAGAAGACCTATCTGGATGACAACGGCATTATGGTGGCTCCTGACGGGAGCACTACGGAGTGCAACGGCCGGCATTTTACGCCGTCCCAGAATACCATTGATGCGCTCACAGATATCGGATGCGATTACCGGGACTATTCGTCCCAGTTCCTGTTTCTGTATGAGCTGGGAGGAGAGTATGAAACTGTGCTTCCCAAATCAGGCGTGAGTCTGAGAAATTATGCTGCGGAACACAGAGAGGTTTCACTGTATGATCTGTATCAGGCGCTGTACAACGCAGTGGATACACTGCTGGAGTACCAGGATGCGGACGGCGATATGAAGGAAGAAACCAATGTGCAGTACTGTATCCAGCTGGAGGACGGTACGGTATATACAAACGTGGACGAGTGGAGCCAGGGCTATGAGACTGCGCTCTCGATTCTCAGAGGTTCCGCGTCCGGCGACGGGGAAGAACAGGATGGACAGCTTGTGGGGCTCGCCTATACCCGGGAGCTGGGGCATGCGGAATTTCAGGACAGGACGGTTTCCTCCGATATGATGCAGGCGCTTTCCGCCTGGCTTTCTTCCAATGACCTGGTTACCGACGATGAGAAAGCAGTGGTGGCGCTGAACACTTCCTGGCCGGTGGAGGATGAATTTTCTCAGGCTGCCAGAGTGTTTTCCGTATGGGGAAGCTGGACGCCGTTCCTGATTGCGCTTACGGTAATCGGCGTGGTGCTGGCAGTGATCTGTTTTGTGCTGATTACGGTACAGGCTGGACGCAGCAGTTATGACAGAGAGGTTCACCTGTTTTCCTTTGACCGTATGCCTACGGAGGTATACCTGACTGTCATCTTTCTGATCGGCTGTCTGGTTTTCTGCCTTCCGGTACTTGTAATCGCAATAAACTTTGACCAGTACCCGGAAATGTACACCGGAAACTCTCAGTATTATTACAGAGATATGCAGTCGTATCGTTCTCTTTTGGCAAGTCTCTCGATCAGCGGAGGGATTATGCTTATGATGCCAATCTATACCAGCCTGGTCCGCAGGATCAAGGCGAAAAATCTCTGGAACAGGTCTCTGATCCGGAGTATTTACAAGATGTGCCGTGAGGTCTACGATGCCAGAAAGACATCCCAGAAAATTCTGATGGTTTTCGTGGTATTTGCGCTGCTGCAGATCGTTTTTCTGAATGCATTCGGAAGTCTGGGAATTTTCCTGGCTGTTCTGCTTGACGTGATTGCTGCGCTTTATCTGGTGCGGGAAGCGGCCGGACGCCAGACGATACGGGAAGGTCTCAGGAAAATCGGAAGCGGCGATCTGGAATATAAGATTGACCTGACGACGTTGAAAGGCGACAACCTTGAAATGGCCGAGACGGTCAACAATGTGGGAAAAGGCCTCCAGGCGGCGATTCAGGAGCAGATGAAGAGTGAACGCCTGAAAGCGGATCTGATTACCAATGTGTCTCATGACATTAAGACGCCTCTGACCTCCATCATTAACTATGTGGATCTTCTGAAACGTGAGGATATCAGCGACCCGAAGATCAAGGGATATATTGACATTCTCGACTCGAAATCTCAAAGACTGAAGCAGCTGACAGAAGACCTTGTGGAGGCGTCTAAAATCAGTTCGGGAAATATCAAGCTGGAGTTTATGAACCTGAACCTGAACGAGCTGGTACAGCAGGTCAACGGGGAGTTTGACGAAAGGTTCAGAGACAGGAACCTGTCTCTGGTATGCACCCTGGGCAGCGAACCTCTGGTGATCCGCGCAGACAGCCGGAGAATCTGGCGTGTGCTGGAGAACCTTTACGTCAACGTAGTAAAATATGCGATGCCGGGAACGCGGGTCTATGTGGATGCGATGAAACGGAATGATAAAGTTGTATTTTCCATAAAAAATATCTCGGAGAATCCGCTGAACATCAATGCAGATGAGCTGACAGAGCGTTTTATCCGGGGAGACGTGAGCAGAAGCACGGAAGGAAGCGGGCTGGGTCTTTCCATTGCCAAAAACCTGACGGCGCTGCAGCACGGAACTTTCCGGATTTATCTGGACGGTGATCTGTTTAAGGTGACGATCTCCTTTGACGAAGTGAAGACGCAGAAACGGGAGCCGAAGCAGGAACAGAGAAAGGAACCGGAACAGGAAATTCCCACACCCCGGAATCACCTTCAGGACGAAGGCGATCCGTACAGACGCTGAAAGGCGAAAACAGGCACTATATGTTTATACGTTCTGTGCAGTGTGCATGCACAGACCTGGCTGAACCGTTACGAAGAAAGACAAGAAATGCTGCCGCACCGGAAAAGGTACGGCAGCATTTCTTGTCTGTTCTGTTTTTTCTGTGATTTATGAATCGGATGAAAACGCCGGTTCTGTGTCATTCTTTCTTGGCGTCCGGTTTCTCTGAATCTGCGGGAGAGGAGACGGTTTCCCGGGCGGATGTTTCGTCTGTCGCCTCTTCTTCGGAAACAGGGGAATCCGATGCGTTTTCTTCCTCCGGGGCGTCCGGAGAAGGATTGCCGGAGTTTTCCAGGAAGTCAGGATTGGCTCTGTCCATCGCCTCAAGCACACGGCTGGATTCCTCCATCTCCGAGATATCTTCCTCTTCTTCCGCAGGCATATAATACGGAAAGATCTTGTTGACAAAGAACCAGGAATTGGCAAGCGCCACCACCGAAATACCCAGGAAAACCATTGCGAAGGACACCATCGATGCCACAGAAGTCGGTGCAAAGATCAGAAGGATCAGCGGAAGCAGGTTGATGACAACCATTACAACGGTCCACGGCAGGTGACGGATGGACATCAGGAGAGAATTCTTGATTGTCTGCCGCACCGTATTGTCAAAACGGGACAGAACAGGGAACACATAAGTGAGCACCATCCCCCAGACAAACAGGAGTACAAAGAATACGTATCTCAGGTAGGTTGCCGGACCGGTCATCTGATTCACGAGTAAAATATCCAGTACAAGGAAGACGCCCAGAATCAGGAAAATCAGCCAGATGGCTGTTGCCTGCCGGAAATTCTGCCGCCAGGATTTCCAGTAGCTTCTCCATACATAGGATTCTTCATTTTTGATCATTTTCAATGTTACGTAGTACAGAGCAGTATAATTGGCGCCGATTGTGATAATCGGAATGGAGGTGAAGACGAAGATCAGGTTCATGATCATCAGGTCGAATACCCTGCTCATAATCTGTGAAAACTTGCTGTCAGGATTAAAAATACCCATTGGTGTGATTCCTCTTTTCTAACATAGATTTATTGAGTAGTATAGCGAATTTTGCAGGAAAATGCAATGAGAAGAATCGAAAGTTTATCAATTGGTGCAACAGTTCAGCCGGCTGAGTTGTTACAAGATAAGGTTGCCGTTCAGTCAGGTCTGTGCATGCACTGCACAGACCGTATGAAAGTATAGCGCCTGTGGGCGTCCGGCCCCTCGCGAAGCGATTTTCAATGACCGGATGCCGTAACAGTTCAGATGGCTGAACTGTTACAGGATAAGGGATTTCAGATGGCAGACTGAGCAGTCGTTTTGCTTACAGAAAAGCGGAAGTTCGTCAATGTGTATACCAAAAAAAGATATCTTTGTCTATTTTGCCGTAGACGTTTTGCGCGGGTAGGGGGTATAAGCATTATTGACAAGGCCTTTCCTGAAAATTTGTGGAATTATGGTATGGTGTAATTCCGGGCATTTATTGTATACTTAACCCAGTAACAAAAAGTACTTGTTGTGACTTCATGATTAATGATGGACAAGGATTCTAGGAGGATATGAAAAATGGCAAGCTTATCATTACAGCACATTACGAAAAGATATCCAAACGGTTTTGAAGCTGTAAAAGACTTCAACCTGGAGATCGCAGACAAAGAGTTTATCATCTTTGTAGGACCTTCCGGATGTGGAAAATCCACAACACTGCGTATGATTGCAGGTCTGGAAGAAATTTCCGAAGGAACACTGAAAATTGACGACAAGGTTATGAATGATGTAGAGCCGAAGGATCGTGATATCGCGATGGTATTCCAGAACTACGCTCTGTATCCGCACATGACCGTATATGATAATATGGCGTTCGGTCTGAAACTGAGAAAAACTCCGAAGGATCAGATCGACAAGATGGTAAAGGAAGCAGCTAAGATCCTGGATCTGGAAAAACTGCTTGACCGTAAACCGAAGGCTCTGTCCGGTGGTCAGAGACAGCGTGTTGCCATGGGACGTGCAATCGTGCGTGATCCTAAAGTATTCCTGATGGACGAGCCGCTGTCCAACCTGGATGCAAAACTTCGTGTACAGATGCGTACCGAGATCTCCAAACTGCATGAGAGACTGGGCGCTACGATCATCTACGTAACACATGACCAGACAGAGGCTATGACCCTGGGAACAAGAATCGTCGTTATGAAAGACGGTGTTGTTCAGCAGGTAGATACGCCTCAGAACCTGTACAATGCACCGGGCAACCTGTTCGTAGCCGGATTCATCGGATCCCCGCAGATGAACTTCCTGGATGCAAAAGTAAAAGTGAACGGAAACGATGTTATCCTGACCGTTGGAAAATACAGCATGAAGCTGCCGGCTTCCAAAGCAAAAGCTGTTATCGACGGCGGATACGACGGAAAGACCGTTGTTATGGGTATCCGTCCTGAGAACGTACATGATTCTCAGATGTTCATCGAGACCTCCAAAGACAGCGTAATCGAGTGCAAGATCAACGTATACGAGCTGTTAGGTGCAGAGGTTTATCTGTACTTTGACTGCGAAGGCTTCCCGATGACAGCCCGCGTAGATCCGCGTACAACCGCAAGAAGCGGCGATACCGTTAAATTCGCTCTGGATATGGAGAAAGTTCATCTGTTCGATAAAGAGACAGAGATTACAATTACCAACTAATGCGATATCTTTCTGGAGTCAATCCAAAAAGGAGACTGCCTGCGGGCGGTCTCCTTTTTCATTCACAGGAAACTGTGTTCCCTGTGAATGAAAAACGTTCCGCGGGATGTGCACTCGCGCGAAGCAGAAAATCTGTCGCCAAGGCGTCCGCGCCCGGCGCGAAAATTCCGGCTTCTGAACCATCTGGCGGCGAAGGCAGGAGGAGCTTTTGCATCCGGATTTTTTAAGGAAAATCATTGCCAATCCTTTGAAAATACGATATTATTTAAATATATGTCAAAAGATTCTTATATTGTCAGGATGTTTTGGGCTACAGTTCGGCCTGGTCTGCGCATGTGCTGCACAGACCCTATGAAAGTATAGCGCCTGCGGGCATCCGGTTCATCGCGAAGCAGGTTCTTCTTTTGAGAATCTCCTCTTTTAAGAATCTAAGGAGAAAGGAAGTGAAAGTTTTGGTTTCAAGTCAGGTTTTACAGAAGACGCTGGATGAGCTCAGAAATATTACAAGGATTGATTTATGTGTGACAAATACGGATGGCGCTCTGCTCGTTACCACATTTCCGGAAACGGCGATTGATGCAGACAGCATCCGTTCTTTTGTGGATTCTGCGGCAGACAGTCAGGTCATTCAGGATAATCACTTTTTTAAGGTATATGATAATCAGAATGTGGAATACGTACTGCTGGCCAAAGGGAGCAGCGACGATGCTTATATGATCGGAAAGGTGGCGGTCTGTGAGATCCAGAATCTGATTATTGCTTATAAGGAAAGACTGGACAAAAATAACTTTATCCAGAACCTTCTGCTGGATAATCTTCTGATGGTGGACGTCTACAACCGCGCGAAGAAGCTGCGGATCGATACGGATGTGCGCCGGGTTGTCTATATGGTGGAGACGAAAACGGAGAAGGATACCAACGCGATGGAGACCGTAAAGAGTCTGTTTGTATCCCGCCCGAGAGATTTTATCACCGCGGTGGAAGAGAAAAGCATTATTATCGTAAAGGAGCTGAAAGAAGAGGATACCTTTGAGAACATGAACCAGACTGCCAATATGCTGGTGGACATGCTTAACGCAGAGGCGATGTCTCAGGTTCGCGTTTCTTACGGTAATCCGGTCAATGAGATAAAAAATGTATCCCGTTCGTACAAGGAAGCGAAGATGGCTCTGGAAGTCGGGAAAATTTTCTACGCGGAAAAGAACGTGGTTCCGTACAACAATCTTGGCATCGGACGCCTGATCTATCAGCTTCCCATTCCGCTCTGTGAAATGTTTATGAAGGAGGTATTCGGAGAACATCTGCCGGATACATTTGACGAGGAGACGCTGACCACGATCAATAAGTTTTTCGAGAACAACCTGAACGTGTCGGAGACATCCCGACAGCTGTATGTTCACAGAAATACGCTGGTCTATCGTCTTGAGAAACTGGAGAAGAGTACCGGTCTTGATATCCGCAGGTTTGACGATGCTCTGACCTTCAAGATTGCGATGATGGTAGTAAGTTATATGAACTATATGAACAACAACGACAATATCTGACAGAGAGGAGAAAACCTATGATTGAATTGCTGAAAACAGGAGCATATCTGGTCAATAGCGCACAGGTTCTTCCGGATACCGAAGACGGAAGAGCGCAGCTGAAAGCTGCTACGGGAAAAGATCCGGACCGGAAAGAAGCGGCAAAGGAAACCATCGCCTATGGTATTCTGAAAGAGCACAATACTTCCGGCAATATGGAAAACCTGGAAATCCGCTTTGACAAGCTGACTTCTCATGACATCACGTTTGTCGGCATTATTCAGACGGCAAGAGCTTCCGGCCTGGAAAAATTTCCGATGCCGTATGTTCTGACCAACTGTCATAACTCCCTTTGCGCGGTCGGCGGTACGATTAATGAAGATGACCATATGTTTGGCCTCACCTGCGCAAAGAAATACGGAGGAGTCTATGTTCCCCCGCATCAGGCGGTTATTCACCAGTATGCCCGCGAGATGCTGGCAGGCGGCGGAAAAATGATCCTGGGATCGGATTCTCACACCAGATATGGCGCGCTGGGAACAATGGCAGTCGGCGAGGGCGGTCCGGAGCTGGTGAAGCAGCTGCTGAACAAGACGTATGATATCGCGATGCCGGGAGTGATCGGCATCTATATGACCGGAGCGCCGCAGCCGGGCGTCGGCCCGCAGGATATTGCTCTGGCGATCATCGGAGCCGTATTTGCCAACGGATACGTTAAGAACAAGGTAATGGAGTTTGTGGGGCCGGGTGTCGCGTCTCTGAGCGCGGATTACCGGATTGGCGTTGACGTCATGACCACAGAAACCACGTGTCTGTCTTCCATCTGGAGAACGGACGATGAGATCAGAAACTTCTATGAGATACATGGAAGGACCGGAGATTACAAGGAGCTGAATCCTGGCCCGGTTGCCTACTATGACGGTATGGTTATGGTGGAGCTGGACAAGATCAAACCGATGATCGCAATGCCGTTCCATCCGAGCAATGTCTATACCATCGATGAGCTGAACGAAAATCTGATGGATATTCTGGACGATGTGGAACAGAAAGCAAAGGTAAGTCTGGACGGAAAAGTTCCGTTTACCCTGAAAAATAAAGTTCATAACGGAAAGCTTCTTGTGGATCAGGGAATCATCGCCGGCTGTGCAGGCGGCGGATTCGAAAATATCTGCGACGCGGCGGATATCCTGCGCGGTCACAGCATCGGATGCGATGCGTTTACACTGAGCGTTTATCCGGCAAGTACGCCGATTTATATGGAACTGGCAAGAAACGGAAGACTGGCAGATCTGATGGAAACCGGTGCGGTGGTGAAGACGGCGTTCTGCGGACCGTGCTTCGGTGCGGGAGACACACCGGCAAACAATGCGTTCTCGATTCGCCATTCCACCAGAAACTTCCCGAACCGGGAGGGATCGAAGATTCAGAACGGACAGATTTCTTCTGTTGCGCTGATGGATGCGCGGTCAATTGCGGCGACAGCGGCCAATCGGGGATATCTGACCTCTGCGTCTGAGTTTACGGGAACCTACACAAAACCGGCATACCATTTTGACAAGACGATTTATGAGAACCGTGTCTTTGACAGCAAGGGTGTGGCGGATCCGACGGTTGAGATTCAGTTTGGTCCGAATATCAAAGACTGGCCGGCGATGCCTGCGCTGACAGAGCATCTGGTATTGAAAGTGGTCTCTGAGATTCATGATCCGGTGACGACAACCGACGAGCTGATTCCGTCGGGAGAGACGTCGTCCTTCCGCTCAAATCCTCTGGGACTGGCGGAGTTTGCGCTGTCCAGAAAGGATCCTGCTTATGTGGGACGTGCGAAAGAGGTTCAGAAGGCAGAGAAGGCCATTGAGGCAGGAGAGAATCCGGAGACTGCGCTTCCGGAGATCGCTCCGGTGCTTGCTGCGATCCGGAAAAAATATCCTGCAGTGGAAAAGAATTTCGGAGTCGGCTCTACGATCTTTGCCGTGAAACCGGGAGACGGTTCTGCCCGCGAGCAGGCGGCGTCCTGTCAGAAGGTTCTTGGCGGATGGGCCAACATTGCCAATGAATATGCGACCAAGCGTTACCGCTCCAACCTGATTAACTGGGGAATGCTCCCGTTCCTGATTCCGGAAGGAGAACTTCCGTTTAAGAACGGGGATTATCTGTTTATCCCGGAGATCAGAAAAGCTGTGGAGGAAAAGGCCGAGACGATTCAGGCGTATGTAGTGGACGGTCAGGAACTGAAGCCGTTTGAACTGAAGCTGGGTGAGCTGACGGACGACGAGCGGGAGATTATCCTGAAGGGATGTCTGATTAATTATTACAGAGGATAAAGGGCAGCCGTCTGCAGAGACGTTCCGGAGGGTCTGTGAAAAATGATTCATGTTTTTCACAGGCCCTCTTTGTTATTACAGGAAACTTCGTTTCCTGCTCAGGTTTTCCGGATTTTTGGAAACGGGAGAAAAATAAATTATCAGAGAATTTATGATAATTCAATCAATTTTAAAACTAAAATATTCAGAAGATTTAGAAATAAAAAAACATCAAAAAAATTGAAAAAATGTGTTGACAAATAGAGACCTGTCTGTTATTATAAAATCACAAACAAACAAGAGATAAAAGAAACGAAAAACCTGTAAAAACTCTTTCCGAAAGGTAAATAAGATACCAGAAATTTTTCAGAAGATCAGGTAACCGGATAGATGGTGTAAGTTATCACGGAACGATAAAGATGAAAAAAGGAAGGGAAAATAAAAAGCCGACGAACCATTTTCAGGGAATGAGACGAGAAATCATCTTTAGAAGAATGGAAAAGGGAAGAGAAGATACTTTAAGATAAAGGAATCGAAAACAGGTAATACGTACAAGGAGGTACGGTCCAATGGGAAAGGCAGAATCTACAGATCAATATGAGAGTGGTATTGCATAGCAGTTCCCCGCAGGAAATACTTTTTATCAGAGAAAAATGAAAAAGGATGTCATTTAGAAATTGGACAGAAGGGAGAAAGGCATCCGGCGACTTGTCGAGAGATAATCGTGGATGAGGAATAACCGGAAGGAAAATTTAGAGGGATGGCAGAACAGATAAAAGGTCATACGATAGCTGGCACTCATATTGAACAGATACCACATCATATCAGGGTTCTTGAAATCGTGTAAAGAAACGTTGGAAAGAAAAATATCTTATATATATTGAATGGAAATTTCTGAAGAGAAGTAGAAAGGCGACTGCTTGACGGAACGAAAGAAATTCCCGAGAGAAAGAAACCGGAATTAATGCTTTGGTGACACGGAAATGAAAGGAAAGTATAGATAAAATATTTTGAATATATACGAAGGGTGAAACGTATATAATGAAACCGGATATGAAAAAGATAAAGATTCGTAAATGAATTTCTAAGTAAGAGAGGAACCGAAACGGAGAATCTTACAAGGCAGGGAATAAAAAAATCAGAAAAAAGCGAAGAAGCTTTTAAAAAAATATATTGATGGTAAAACGAAAAAACCAGTACGAAGAAAGTTGAGAAGAAAAAATTGAATAAAGAAGAACATTAGAACGACCGTTGTATCAGATGGAAATGTTGGTATGACGGTCGTTCTTATTTTGCAACAGTTCAGATAGTTGAACTGTTCCCGTATTCTCGTGGGAATTTGTCTGTTGTCTGGAGAAAAAAATATGATATACTGTCAGGAGAAAGTCCACACCGTATAGTTGATGCGTATGGGCGGATGGGAGGAAAACGTGAAAGGGAGATTTTCTAAGGCTGATATTCTGATGGAGGACAGTGAAATTCTGGTGGTACACAAACATGCGGGAATGGCAGTGCAGAGTGCCAGAGCAGGCCAGATGGATCTGGAACATGAACTTTACAATTATCTGTCCACCGAGCAGGAGAAGGGAATGCGGCGGCCGCCGTATCTGGCAGTGATTCACCGTCTTGACCAGCCGGCACAGGGGGTTCTGGTATTTGGAAAAACCCCTGGTGCGGCTGCAAAGCTGAACAGACAAATGCAGGAAAACAGGATGGGAAAGGAGTATCTTGCAGTTGTCAGAGGAAAACTGAATCCGCCAGAGGGAGTGCTGATCGATTACCTCGTAAAGGATGGAAAAAACAACCGGTCGGAAGTCGTTACGGAAGGCAGCGCCGGCGCCAGACGTGCGGAGCTGTCCTATCAAATCGTGGAGACCATTCAGGATCAGGAAACAGAGATGGAGTGTTCTCTGGTTCGGATTAAACTGAAAACCGGACGTCATCATCAGATTCGGGTGCAGATGGCCCATGCAGGCGCACCGCTGTGGGGCGACAGCAAGTATGCCCCGAACCGGCGGGATGAAAAACGGGCAGAAGGAATTGGCCTGTGTGCGTTCCGCCTGACCTTTGCGCATCCGCGGACAGGAAAAAGGCTGGAGTTTCAGGTTTCCCCGGAAGGAGAAGTGTTTTCCGGGTTTTCCGCAGCCAAAAGTATATCAGGCAGGTGACGGCTACAACTGGCGCCAGATGAACGGTTGCCGACAGTAAGAAAAAAATCATAAATTTTTCACAGAAATCCTAATAAACAAGTATAGACTAATTTCTTTGTTTGTGTATAATAAAAGATGTGTAATAATTTTGTAAAAAATTCAGTGGCGATTCCGGAAGAGCGATGATTCAAAGCAACTGTCCGGATGACGGAATATCTGCATTTCAGATACGTTCTGCGCGGAAGCGTTACAGAAATCGGATGAAACAGGGAAAAGGTGGAAGGGATGAAACGTAAGATAACAGGGATTTTACTGGCAGGTCTTTTGGCTTTTTCGGGCACAGGTTGTACACAGAACGGGGGAACCGTCGATACTTCTTCGGGATCTGCGGGAACTGTTTCGGATTCTTCGGTGGATCAGAGTTCCGGCATAAGTGCGGAGGAAGAGCAGGAGGCAGAGATGACGCTGACGCCGACCCCGTCGGAAGAACAGGGGGATCAGAGAATGCAGGTCAGTCTTCCTCAGAAAGAAGGAATGCAGGCAGACTATACCTCTGTGGAAGGAATTCAGCTGGAAGCGGGCAGCTGCCTGGCAGTCGTTGCCAAGGATTTGTCTACCGGATACTGGAAAGCGGTGAAAAACGGAGCGCAGCAGGCGTTGGATGATCTGAATGCCGCTCTGAATTATACCGGAAATGACAAAATTACGATGACATTTGAGGGAACTTCCGATCCGACGGATGCGGAAGACCAGAGCAACACAATTGATGTGGTTATTTCAGAAAACCCGGCGGCTCTGTGTCTGGGAATTATTGATATGCAGACATGCAAAACACAGCTTGAGATGGCTGCGGAGTCAGGAATTCCGGTAATCATTGTTGATTCTGGTGTGGACAGCGATTTATTTGAGGCCTTCTGCGGGATCGATAACCGTGCGGCAGGCGCGGAGGCTGCAAAGAAGCTCTGTGAAGCGATCGGCGATACGGGACAGGTTGCAGTCGCATCTCACCAGAGTACAACCCAGACCAGCGTTGAGCGTGTGGAAGGATTTACCAATGAAATCACCCAGAATCATCCGGGGGTGACGATCGTTCAGACCTGTTACAGTGACGGGGAGGAAGATCTTGAGACCTCGCTGGGAAATATGTTTCAGCAGTATCCGCAGCTGGAGGGAATTTTCTGTACCAACCAGGAGGTATCGGACCTGGCGCTCAGTATTCTGGACGATCAGGAAAATCCTGTAAAAATGGTTGGATTTGATTACAGTGAAGCACAGCAGACGGCGATTGAGAGCGGTCTGGAGTATGGAACGATCAGCCAGAATCCTTACAGCCTCGGATATGCAATGATAGTGGCTGCGGCAAGAGCAGCAGCGGGAATGCCGGTGGATTCTTTTGTGGATGCAGGATATCTGTGGATGGATCAGAGTAATATTGCGGCGGAAGATCTGGAGCTTTACAGATATTGATATTTTTATGGACGGATGCCGCAGCAGTTCAGCTGGCTGGGCTGTTGCATAAATAAAACATCGGGCCGGAAAGGAGAGGTTTCCTTTCCGGCCCGATGTTTTTGTTAGTCATTGTTCTGATCCTGAGAATCCCGGTAGATTTCCTGGACTTCCTCGGAAATATGCTGCCGGATTTCGGAGAGATCCGGTTCGACGGAGGATGTCTTGGGATCAGGAATCGGCCGGGTGTCTCCGCCTGCCGGTGCGGAATCTGTGCCGGCACTGGAAGGTCTGGCCGTCCGGCGGGTGGTCCGCTGCTTCGGTGCAGATTCTTCCTCCTCCTCGTCCTCGTCATAGGCGTCGTCAGGTTCCTCCGGGACAAAGTGGAAATCATACATGGTATTCTGGGATACCTTCGTCCGGCGGTCGGCGGGCTCGCGGTCCGGAGCGCTCCGCGTTTTTTTCTTTTTGCGTCGTTTGCCGGAAGAACGGGTGGAGGCGCTTCTGGACACAGAGCCGGATCTGCGGCGTTTCTTCCGGTTTCTCCGGTAATCCGCTTCGTCCGCCTCCTCTTCCTCCCAGTAGCTCCGGTCTTTCCAGGGCTTGAACTGGAAAACCATTCCCAGAGCGGCGAGGAACAGAACAATCATCCACATCACAAGATCATAATCGGTTTCCTGGAAATCGTAGGCCAGTGTGACGGCCGTCAGGGCTCCGCAGACGCTGGTAATCAGGATTACCGTAATGCGCTCGAAAGGAACACCGATCAAAGCGATGACAACGGCGATGCCAAGCAGGAACAGAAGCATGATCAGATCGGTGGGATTCAGCAGCTTGTAGAGGGAGAAGCCGAGAAATCCGATGATCAGAAAAAAGGTTCCGATCCGATAGAGAAGCAGCGCCAGGAGGCCGAAGATAAAGCCCAGTCCAAGCGTGACGCCCAGGGTCATATTGAAATTCTGATCGGTATATGTAGTGAGGAGCATTCCGCCGGAAGCGCCGATCCCGAAGCCGAGAAGAACGCTCCACAGCTTTCGGAGCGCATAGCCGAAAAAGCAGTTCAGAAGAGCGAAGACAGCGGCCGCGATCAGAAGAGCGGTTCCGTATCTTGTCAGCAGTTCATTGAATATATCAAATTTGTCCAGAAGGCTGTATATTGTGTCGATCGAGATATTTTCCATAAATCCAACTCCTTCTTTTTTATAAATCCACGATAAAGTACAGGTTGATTTTAGTACGGGGAAAGGGAATTTGCAAGTAGGTTCACAATTTTTTAAGATTTGCACCATTTGGAGTGTACAGACATATAGTATAGGAAAGAACGATCTGGAGCAGTCTATGTATAGTGAAAAACCAACGCCTTTTTATCTGTCCTATCCGCTGCCTTATGACACGGAAGAGGCAGTCGGCAGAGAGTGGGAAATTCTGAAATCCTGGTATTCCGATGAGGTTCTTCAGATGCAGGAGGCAGTCGAAAGAGCCTGCGACGAGCTGGATTATGAGGGGAGCTGGATCTATGATGAATACCCTGACCGGGGAAGGATGGAACGTGAGCAGCTGAAAATTCAGAAACGGCTGCTGCTCCGGCAGGAGGAGAGAAACCCTTTGTCACAGGAGAGCGAGAAAGGACAGGGAGGCCTTCCTCAGAAGAATGGACAGAGAGGAATTCTGCAGGAAGACGAGGTTTCCGTGGAAACAGCGGCAAGGGAAAAAAGAGGAATCGGGGAACTGCTGCAGGTGCTCTGGTACAACGAGGTGTTCCGGAGAAGATGCAGACGGAGAAAGTGCCGCAGACATTACTGAACAGGGACTGTGAGGAGGCCATATCCGGAGTTTCCGGCAGACCAGAAGCCGGTATGGAAAAAATTATGGTTTATGCAATATATTTTTAATAATTTTATGGTTGAGGTTTTTTGCTAAAACTATTACAATAACATTGTAATTGAAATTATTATGTAAATTTCCGTAAAAATTTGTGTTTCGGGGATGGAATTTGACAGACGAACAGAGTTTTGCTGTGTGTTTCCGGCCGGACAGAACGATTCGGCCGAAATTTTTATGGCTGAAAGCAGTATTGTCTTTTGTGTAAATGATCGTAACCGTTCAGACGGGTCTGCACGTTTGCTGAATGGTTGTAAGTGATTTTGACTTTTATTTGTGGGGATTTTGTAACCGTTCCGTCGGCTGAACGGTTGCGGGATTTTTGTCTGGTTCAGCCTGCCGAATGGCTGTAAGTGACCTTTGACTTTTGTCCGAAGCAGAAAAACAGTACAGCAAAACGGAACAGATGCTTTGATTCAGACGGAAACTTACATTGGGATATACGCCGGCGCATGGCGCCGGCAGGGGAATATGGAGAGTATAAATGGAATTAAATACATTATTAGAACGGGAAGTGGGACTTTCCCTGCACCGGATTCTGATCAGCGGACAGAAGTCGGCCGACGCGCCTTCCAGAGTCCGGATCCGTCCGGTGCAGCTGAAAGGAGAGCTGTATTTTCAGTGCCAGGAAACGAGAGGTACAAAAGAATTTCATAAAAATCTGAAGAAAGAAGAGCTGATTCGCCAGGTGACGGCATGGATGGAACATGATTTTCGTCAGCTGCAGCTGGAATCGGCCAATGGAATGGGGACAGTTCTTGTAAGCAAGAAGGGTAAAATGACCGTGAAATGGAAAGCGTGTATGAGCGGAACCGGCCAGACGCTGGAATCCCTCGCCCATAACCGGAAGAAACGGTATCTTCTGGAAGAGGGGACTCCGGTGGAGTTTCTGTGTGATCTTGGCGTTATGACGCGGGAGGGCAGGATAGTACACGCGAAATATGATAAATTCCGGCAGATCAATCGTTTTCTGGAATTTATCGACGATATTCTTCCGCAGCTGCCGGGTGAGAGGGAGATTACCATCCTGGATTTCGGATGCGGAAAATCGTATCTGACCTTTGCGATGTATTATTATTTCCGTCAGCTGAAAAACAGGGATGTGCGGATCATCGGGCTTGATCTGAAAGAAGATGTGATCAAAACCTGTAATGAGCTTTCGGTCCGGTATGGATTCGAGAAGCTGAAATTTTACCAGGGTGATATTGCGTCCTTCACCGGAGAGACGGATGTGGATATGGTGGTGACGCTGCATGCCTGCGATACGGCGACCGATTATGCGCTGGCCAAAGCGGTGGGATGGAATGCGAAGGTCATTCTTTCCGTGCCCTGCTGCCAGCATGAGCTGAACCGGCAGATCCGCTGCAGTGAGATGGCGCCGGTGATGGATTACGGAATTCTCAAAGAGCGTATGGCGGCGCTTCTGACGGACGGACTCAGGGCAAAGCTGTTGGAACATGCGGGATATGAGACACAGATCCTGGAATTTATAGATATGGAGCATACACCGAAGAACCTGCTGATTCGTGCGGTGAAGAAGCGGGAAGCGGGACACGGGCTGCCGGACGAGTTGAGACGATGCATGGAATTTTTCCATGTACAGCCGACGCTGGCATCTCTCCTTACAGATAAGGAGGAGGAAGGATGCTGAAGAAAGTTCTGACAAGACTGATTGTTCTGCTGTTGGTGTTTGTGGCGGGAGTTGCCGTGTTTTCTCATTTTCGCAACAGAGAGGACACAGTAGAAGCCGTTGAACTGAATGAGGCACTTCTTCCTGTGCTTTATATGCAGGACGGGGATCTTCTGATGAATCCCATGTTCGGAAACAAGGCTCAGATGGACGGAACGACGATGCGGGAGCATCTGACCCTGCTGCCCACCGGCAGAGATCTGAAAGTGGCGGCGGACGCCAAACATCAGACGATCACAAGCGTAGTTTACACGGTAAAGAATACTTCCGGTACGGAGATTGTGGAAAATTCCACGATCAAGAGTTTTACGGAAGAAAACGGATATCAGACGGCAGATATCCATCTGGACACGCCGATTCTGATGAACCAGGAGTATATTCTTGAGTTTCAGGTAAATCTGGAAAGCGGGGCGACGGCGTACTATTATACCCGGCTGATTCAGCGATCGGGAGTCAGTCTGACGGATTATCTGAACTTTGCGAACATGTTTTATCAGACCTGTATGGATCCGGAGGCTGCTCAGGAACTGAGTTCCTATATGGAATCCAACAGTTCCAATTCCAACACGTCGTTCCAGAATGTGGACATTCATTCCAGCCTGGAACAGATCACCTGGGGAAATATGAACGCTCAGCTGGCAAAAGCGGGCGTACCTGAGGTCAAGGAGATTAATGAGACTACAGCGAGCGTTACGGTGGATTATGTGATCAGCTCCCAGGACGATGACGGGAATGTGGAGTATTATACGGTAACGGATTTTTACCGTATGAGAAAATCTTCGGACCGCATTGTGCTTCTGGATTTTGAGCGGTGTGCGACGCAGATTTTTGACGCGGATATTCCGGTGCTGACCAGTTCGGGGATCAATCTGGGCGTTGTGCCGGAGGATACGCAGTATGTGACGAATACGGCGGGTGATATTGTCGCGTTTGTGGTCAACGGAGATCTCTGGTCCTACAACCGGAGTGCCAATAAGTGTACGAAGGTGTTCAGCTTCAGAAAAAAAGGCGAGTATGAACTGGATGAGCGATATAATTATGGAGAACATGATATTCGGATTGTGCGGGTATCGGAATCCGGGGACATAACATTTGTGGTGTATGGATATATGAACCGGGGAGAACATGAGGGAGAGACGGGAATCGCCGTTTATAACTTCCAGTCGGAAAATCAGGTGGCAGAGGAAACCCTGTTTGTGCCTGCGACTGTCTCCTATTCGGTATTGAGACAGAGTCTGGATATTCTTTCCTATGTGAGCACGAACGGAAACCTGTATCTTTATCTGAATTCTTCCCTGTATCAGATCAGCCTGGGAGACGGAAGCTGTCAGGTACTTCAGGAGGGCATCGCGCCGGAATGCTTTGTGGTATCGAAGGATCAGGCCAATGTGGCGTGGATGGCGGCGGAAAGCGCCAGCCAGGCCACAGAGATTACGGTGATGAGTCTTGAGACCCAGGAAACCCTGAGCGTAGCATCCGGCGAGGGTCAGAAGGTGCGGGCGCTGGGATTCATCAATGACGATTTCATTTACGGAATTGCCAATGACGCGGATATTATCACAGATATTTCGGGAAATCAGACGTTTGCGATGCATACGATCCGGATTCAGGGAAGCGACGGAACACTGAAAAAAGAGTATCATCAGGACGGCGTATATGTGACCGGCGTTTCCATCTCTGACGGGCTTCTGGAAATGGATCGTGTGGTTCGCCAGGGAGACGGCTACGTGGAGACAACCCAGGATCATATTATGAACGGGGAACAGCAGGCGGAGGAGACGCTCACCAGCCGCATGGCGACGATCGGGGACCGCAGAGAGCAGCAGATGGTGCTGGAATTCGACCAGAGCGGCCAGACTTCCAACCTTCTCAGTACCGAGGCGAGGTTCAGCACGAGAGGAACTTCCGCTTCGCTGTCAGTGAATTATGAGCAGGGAGAGGAGCCTGTATACTTTGTATATGCAAAAGGCGAACTTCAGAGTATGATGAGCAGTCCGGCGCAGGCCATTCTGGCGGCAGATGCCCAGGTGGGAGTGGTTCTGAACCAGGATCAGGCTTATGTGTGGGAGAGAGGCAACCGCCCGACGTCGGCGCAGATCGATCCGGCCTCACTGCCGGAAGCGTTTCGGAATGCTTCCCTGGATGAGGCGGCGCTTCAGGCGTCTCTCGGCGAAGGGGAAACGCTTCTGAATCTGACCGGATGCAGTCTTGACAGTGTTCTGTATCTTGTGGCGCATGGCCATCCGGTGGTGGCGCGTCTTAACGCGGACGGCAAACAGAATGTCGTGATTGTCGGGTATGATCAGTTTAATAACACGTTGATTTATGACCCTCTGACCCAGCAAACAACTCCGATGGGGCAGCAGGACAGTACCGACGCGTTCGCCGCCCAGGGAAATCTGTTCCTGAGTTATATGTAACAATAACCGGCCCGGAAAAGGGCGTACAGAAAACCGGTATCCGAAAGAAGCGGAAACGCAACGGTTCAGCTGGCTGAACGGTTGCGCGGAAACAGCTTCCGGGGATGCCGGTTTTTGTTTTTATGATTTTTTAACAAGTCTGATTCTCTTTTATGCGAACGCCAGGATATGGCTGCTCAGATCTTCCAGCCGCTGTGCGCGGCTGCCAAGAATGCGGACCACAAGATCTCCCTGGGACAGCATGGTGGCGGCTCCTTCCACATCTTCCTGCTCTTCCAGGAAGGCTCTGATCTGCCGGAGAGTCTCAGAGGGCTCCTCCGGTCGGGTGAGGAAGAGACTGGCCAGGTGGGTATGGAATTCGTACATGCCCATTCCTGCCAGATCGAACAGGGCAGGGTCATACCGGGTATTGTCCCTGTAGATGATCGATCCTCCCCGGTAAATTTCGGTGAGGCTGTGGTAAAAGCGGTAAGCGAAGGATTCTCCGCGGGCGCTGCGGCCGCAGGAAAAGATCTCGCACATGCGGAACCGGGAGGTCTCATCTTCCAGTTCGATGCGCATCCGGTTGTCAAAAGCGGAGCCGGCGAAGGGAATCGTCGGCTGGGGATGAAAACAGAAGGAAGCGTTGGCGGCTACACGAATGTGTACCTGCCGTCCGGCATGACCTTCCTTCATCTGGTGAATTTTCTCATAGGACTGGGAGACAAATTCCACAGAGGCGCCTTCCAGGATATTCAGATCAAATTCCTGGCGGTCGCCGGCCATGCTTCCGGCCGAGGCGGAAAGCAGCATGACCTGGATGCTGCCGTCCGGCTGCGGAAACGGATGCATGATTTTGTAGGGAGCCGTAAATCGGACGTCCCGGAGAATCGTTTTCCCGCCGCTGACCGCCGCGGTCAGAGAGAGACGGGAGACTTTTCCGAAAGGATTGCCGCTGGCATCCTGTACCAGTACAGAGGTTTTTTCCATAGATTTACATTCCTTCCAGCAGTACGTTTTTCTTAAGCCACTGAATGACATCGTCCACGTGCTCGCCGCTTCGGATATTGGTGAAGAGGAACGGACGGCCCTGGCGCATTTTTTCTGAATCGCGCTCCATGACCTCCAGGCTTGCGCCTACATAGGGAGCCAGATCAATTTTGTTGATGACCAGCAGGTCGGAGCGGGTGATTCCGGGACCTCCCTTCCGCGGAATTTTATCTCCTTCGGAGACGTCGATGACAAAGATCGTCGCATCTACCAGCTCCGGGGAGAAGGTGGCGGACAGGTTGTCGCCGCCGCTTTCAATGAACAGAAGTTCAATGTCGGGAAAGCGCTCCATCATCTCATCCACAGCTTCCAGGTTCATGGACGCGTCCTCGCGGATGGCTGTGTGCGGGCATCCGCCGGTTTCGACGCCAATAATCCGTTCAATGGGAAGAACGCTGTTTTTCGCGAGAAATTCTGCATCCTCCTTCGTGTAGATATCGTTGGTGATGACTCCGATGCTGTAATCCTTTGCCATGCGTCGGGTCAGAGCTTCAATCAGTGCGGTTTTTCCGGAACCCACAGGTCCGGCAACGCCGATTTTTACATATGACATAACAGAGATTCCTCCTGTGTTTTATTCTTCAGGACATATAAAGTCTGGAGTAAAGGGTTTCGTGCTCCATACTGCGCAGATCAAAAGCGGGAGTGGAGGCGCAGAGCATTTCCGCCCCCGTCTGTTCCACCGTCCGGATCATTTCCTCCATCAGCGGTTCCAGGGAAAACAGAATTTTCTGCCCGTCCGACTGGCTCAGAGGGATGGTTTTCACACAGTTGGTGACCATCGCGGAGGTCTGCGCATAGAGAAAGGCAGACAGAACTTCCGTCCGGTCCATCCCCATACAGGCGCACAGGACGCCGTAAGCGCAGGGATGACAGGTGGTCTTCCCGCGGCGCAGCTGCAGGTAGCGGGAGAAAAATCCAGACGGGGGAGTAATCTGCATATGGAGCAGAGTTTTGATAAAACGGCTTCCCAGCTTTCGGGAGGCCTCCCGGAGTTCTGCCGGTATTCTTGACGCCTCCATCACATCCTCCAGCTCATTGATCCCGGCTTCGTCTTCCTGCAGAGCGGCGTCATAAGCCAGACGCACGGCGAGAAAATCCGTGTATAGAAAATTATAGAGAAGGCGTTTGCGGATGTACTCGGCGGCCAGCTCTGCGTTGTGTACGATTCCCTTCTGAATATAAGTTTCCAGTCCGTAGGAGTGGGAATAGCCTCCGATGGGGAACAGAGAGTCATTGACCTGCAGCAGCAGGAAATGATTCTTCAGATCTATTCTTTCCATAATATCTTTTCTCTCCCGGAAGGTTCAATGATGATGGCCGTGGCTGTGCCCGCCGGAGCTGATCCGCTTCTCAAAATCAGGTGTCAGCACAACTTTCTCTGCGCTGACGCCGTGAATATGACTGAGCATGTGCAGCATCGGTTCGTTGTAAGGCGTGAGGAAAGTCAGGTCGTTTTCCCCCGCGAACAGCGGAGCGTGGCGGTTTCCGATTTCGTAACAGGCCTTCGCGATCTGTGTCCGGTGATCGGGAGCGATTGTGAGTCGGATCATTTCGCAGGGCGGAGTGTGAACCGCGATGATCAGCCGGTCATCGGCATAGAGAACGTCGCCTTCGGTCAGGCCGTGGGTGAGTACCGAGTCATCCATGCGGATGCCGATTTCGCGCCCCTGGGCGGTGGTTTTCCGATGGATTTTTTTGAAAGCGTCGTCCCAGTCGATATCCACGTAGTCTACGGTTTTTCCGGCGACGTCAAAGGAATTCAGTTTTCCGAGAATTTTTTCACATACCATTTTTACAGGTCTCCTTTTGGTTTTCTTTCTGCAGATAATTACCACAGGCCAATCAGCATCAGGACACCGGGGATCCATGCGGTGACCACGCCCTCAAACATCTGAAGGGCGGGAACGAATCTTCCCAGCTTCCGGTGGCAGATATCTTCCACAAAGGATGTCCCCCAGAGAATTGCCCACAGATACCAGATCACTGCCCAACGCCAGTCGGCGGTGATCCCCAGGGCCGTGCTGCCGGTGATTCCCTCGATGGTTCCGAAGATCACGGCGTTGACCGCCACGAAAGTGGAGAACCAGGCAAAGGGGATGGGACTCAGTTTCTGCAGCTTGACAAAAGCCACAAACAGATATGTGAATCCGAACAGAAGGCCGGTTCCCGCGGCATAATAATTTCCCTGCACCAGATTTACTGCATTGATGAAGATGGACAGGCCTCCGGTGAGAATATTCATAACAGCGGCAGACTTTCCGTCCACCTGATAAAAGGTACACATACCGTTGTTGATCAGGACAATTCCTACAAACAATAAGCAGACACCTAACATGTTGTTCCTCCTTTAAAACAAAAACAGTTTTTTATCGGCTGTTACCGTTCCGCCAGCGGAACAGTTACCGGTTTGCCGTCTGTTATCAGAACAGGCTGTAGAGCTGGGTGAGCGGAAGTTTCTTCGCCGGAGAGGAAGTGACGGCTTCCCCGTCCACGCGCACCTCATAAGTTTCCGGATTTACAGTGATTTCTGGTGTCTTGTCGTTGAATTTCATGTCCTTTTTGGTGACGGTGCGGCAGCCGGATACCGGAACGACTGTTTTTTCCAGACCGTATGCCTCTGCGACATTGGCTTCCATTGCGGCTTTGGACACGAAGGTCAGGCATGCGGCGTGCTTTGCCTTGCCGTGGGCTGCGAACATCGGGCGGTAGATGACCGGCTCACAGGTTGGAATGGAAGCATTGGCGTCGCCCATTTTTGATGCGATGATCATTCCGCCTTTGATGACCATATCCGGTTTCACGCCGAAGAATGCCGGATTCCACAGAACAAGATCCGCATATTTGCCTTCCTCTACGGATCCCACATAGGATGCGACTCCATGGGTCAGCGCCGGGTTGATGGTGTATTTGGAAATATAGCGTTTTACGCGGAAGTTGTCGTTGCCGTGTCCTTCGTCTTCCGGAAGCGCGCCGCGCTCATCTTTCATTTTGCTGGCAGTCTGCCAGGTACGGGTGATGACCTCGCCCACACGGCCCATCGCCTGGGAGTCGGAACTCATCATGCTGAATACTCCCATGTCGTGGAGCACGTCCTCGGCGGCGATGGTTTCCGGACGGATTCTGGAATCGGCGAAGGCAACGTCCTCGGGAATCCGTTTGTCCAGATGGTGGCATACCATCAGCATATCCAGGTGCTCGTCGATAGTGTTGACGGTAAATGGCATTGTCGGGTTTGTGGAGGACGGGAGAACGTTGGGAAACGCTGCTGCGCGGATGATATCCGGTGCATGTCCGCCGCCTGCGCCCTCGGTATGATACGTATGGATCGTACGTCCGGCGATCGCGTCCAGGGTATCCTCGACGCAGCCGCCCTCGTTCAGAGTATCGGTGTGAATCGCGACCTGCACATCGTAGCCGTCGGCCACATTCAGACAGTGATCGATGACTGCAGGGGTACTGCCCCAGTCTTCATGGATCTTCAGACCCATAGCGCCGGCTTTTACCTGTTCGATCAGAGCTTTCTCGTCAGAGCAGTTGCCCTTTCCGAGAAATCCCAGGTTCATCGGGTATTCTTCGGCGGCTTTCAGCATCATTTCCATGTTCCACGGACCTGGCGTGCAGGTGGTGGCGTTGGTGCCGTCGGCCGGGCCGGTTCCGCCGCCGATCATTGTGGTGATGCCGCTGTACAGTGCGGTCTCAACCTGCTGCGGAGCGATAAAGTGAATATGGGTGTCCAGGCCGCCGGCGGTGACGATCAGTCCTTCTGCAGCCAGCGCTTCGGTGGAAGCGCCTACGGTCATGCCCGGGGTTACGCCGTCCATGACGGAGGGATTTCCTGCTTTTCCGATGCCGGCGATTTTTCCGTCTTTGATGCCGATATCCGCTTTGTAGATACCGGTATAATCCACAATCAGCGCGTTGGTGATCACAAGGTCAAGATCTCCGTTGGCGCTGCAGGTTTTTACCGACTGGCCCATGCCGTCGCGCAGCGTCTTGCCGCCGCCGAACTTGCTCTCATCGCCGTAGGTGGTGTAATCCTTTTCTACTTCAATAATCAGGCTTGTATCGGCAAGACGTACTTTGTCACCGGTTGTGGGGCCGTACATCATTGCATATTTTTCTCCGGATATTTTTGTGCTCATAGAGTTTCTTCCTCCCTTTCTCAGTCCATAAAGCCTTTTTGTTTCGCACGTTCCAGGGCAGCGGGAAGCGTCCGTTCGCTGACCTTTGCGCAGGTCAGGTCATTGAAGCCGAAGACCCGGCCGGTGCCGCCGATGGCGGTCAGCTGCACTTCTTTTTCCTCGCCCGGCTCAAAGCGGACGGAGGTGCCGGACGGAATGTCCAGATGAAATCCGTATGCCTTTTCGCGGTCAAAGGACAGACAGCGGTTTACTTCAAAAAAATGATAATGGGAGCCGACCTGTACCGGACGGTCTCCGGTATTTGTGACCATCAGGGTGACACAGGGCTTTCCTTCGTTCAGTGTGATTTCCCTGTCCATTGGGATGATTTCTCCTACTTTCATGCTGTTACCTCCTACTGAATCGGGTTATGTACGGTGACAAGTTTGGTTCCGTCGGGAAATGTGGCTTCTACCTGGACTTCGGAAACCATATCTGCAACGCCTTCCATGACGTCGTCCCTGGTCAGCATCTGTGTGCCAAGCTGCATCAGTTCTGTGACTTCATGGCCGTCGCGTGCCAGTTCCAGAAGCTCGGAGCTGATGTAGGCTACGGCCTCGGGATAATTCAGCTTCAGCCCTCTGCCGCGGCGTTCTTTCGCAAGCTGGCCGGCGAAGTGGAGCATGAGTTTTTCCTGTTCTTTGGGTGATAAACGCATGTTGCAAACCTCCTTTGATCGTTCGGATAATATAACAAAAAAACAGGCAAAGATACCGTCTGGGCATCTTTGCCTGTTTCATGCTAACTACCTTATCACAGGAATTTTTGTTTGTCAACAATAAAAATCCCGTATTTTTTTCTGATGTGACCGTGGTTTCTGTCGGAGAGAACGGTCAGGCCATGCGGATATTCAGATAGTAAAAAATCCCCCTGAAAAGACGGATACCCATGCGCAATGCACAGGCGTCTGTCTTTTCAGGGGGCTTCAGTATCGGGACAAATGCCGCGGGTGCTTTACAGCTCGCAGTTGTTTACGGTCCGCGGGAATGGGATAACGTCGCGGATGTTGCCCATACCGGTCAGATACATAACGCAGCGCTCAAAGCCGAGTCCGAAGCCGGAATGGCGTGTGGAACCGTATTTTCTCAGATCCAGATAGAAGCCGTAGTCTTCTTCGTTCAGACCAAGCTCCTGCATTCTCTGCACCAGCTTGCCATAGTCGTCTTCACGCTGGCTTCCGCCGATGATCTCGCCGATGCCGGGAACCAGACAGTCCATAGCGGCCACCGTCTTGTTGTCGTCGTTCATCTTCATATAGAATGCTTTGATCTCCTTCGGATAATCGGTCACGAAGACAGGGCGTTTGAAGATCTGCTCGGTCAGGTAACGCTCATGCTCGGTCTGGAGATCGCATCCCCAGGATACTTTATATTCGAATTTGTCGTTATTCTTTTCCAGAAGTTCAATTGCTTCGGTGTAGGTGACATGGCCGAAATCAGAGTTGGCCACATGGTTCAGGCGCTCCAGCAGTCCCTTGTCAACGAAGGAATTAAAGAAGTTCATTTCTTCCGGTGCATGCTCCAGAACATAGCGGATAACATATTTCAGCATTGCTTCCGCCAGATCCATATCGTCCTGCAGATCTGCGAAAGCCATCTCCGGCTCGATCATCCAGAATTCAGCCGCATGGCGGGTGGTATTGGAATTTTCCGCACGGAACGTAGGTCCGAAGGTGTAGATGTTGCGGAAAGCCTGGGCGAAGGTTTCGCCGTTTAACTGGCCACTGACGGTCAGGCTGGTTTTCTTGTTGAAGAAATCCTTGGTAAAGTCCACAGAACCATCCGGGTTTTTGGGGACATTTTCAAGATCGAGGGTTGTGACCTGGAACATTTCTCCGGCGCCTTCACAGTCGCTTCCGGTGATCAGCGGGGTGTTTACATAGACAAAGCCTCTCTCCTGGAAAAACTGATGGATCGCGTAAGCGCACAGAGAACGTACGCGGAATACCGCCTGGAACGTATTGGTGCGCGGGCGAAGGTGTGAGATCGTGCGCAGGAATTCCATGGAATGGCGTTTCTTCTGCAGCGGGTAATCCGGGGCAGAGGCTCCCTCAAGTGTTACCTCGTCCGCCTGAATCTCGAACGGCTGCTTGGCGTTCGGGGTCGCTACCAGAGTTCCCTTTACGATAACGGCTGCGCCGACGTTCAGCTTTGAAATCTCATCAAAGTTCTCCATCTTGTCACTGTATACGATCTGAAGCGTTTCGAAATAGCTGCCGTCGTGAAGTACGATGAATCCAAAGGTTTTGGAGCCGCGCACACTGCGCACCCATCCTCCGACGGTGACTTCCCTGTCAAGGAAGGCTTCACGGTTTTTGTAAATTTCTCTTACAGTCGTAAGTTTCATAGTTGTTTTCTCCCGTTCCTTCTGAATTTTGGTATATTTAGTATGGTATCCATTTTACCACCTTTTCTATCGTTCGAAAAGCCCTAAAATTCACGGGAAAAGGGAGCCTGCAGGGGATTCCGGGTTGTGGGGAGGCAGGAGTTGTATTATACTTGGGACAGAAAGGACGTAACAGTTCGGCTGGCTGAATTGTTACGATTTTAAAAGTGAATAACCAAAAACAGCCATAAAATCAATCGTAAAAAAATACGATTGATTTTATGGCTGTTTTTGCGTATAATAGAAACAGTGAAATTGGAAAGGAAGCATAGTTTATGCGCGAAACCAGAACGATAGAGTTCAAAGAAACGATTACAAATACATTTTTAAAAACAGTAAGCGCCTTTTCGAATTACGATGGCGGAGAAATTTTTTTTGGCTTTGATGACAATGGTAATATCAAAGGACTGCCGGATGTAAAACAAGCGTGTCTGGATATTGAAAACAAAGTGAATGACAGCATTACTCCGCAGCCTGATTACACACTGGAATTGCAGAATAATGACAGAACGATAAAACTGACCGTAAAAAGTGGGCTTCAAAAGCCATATTTATATAAATCAAAAGCATACAAACGAAATGATACTGCTACAATAGAGGTCGACACACTGGAGTTATCAAGACTGATTTTAGAGGGAAAAAATATCAGATTTGAAGAATTGCCGTGCAAAGATCAAGAACTGACGTTTCATATTTTATGTGAGAAATTAAAAGAATACATTCAGATCGAAACATTTAATCAGGATACCCTGAAAACGCTGAATTTATATAACAGCACTGTTGGATATAATAATGCAGCTGGTATTTTGGCAGATAAAAATCATTTTCCGGGAATTGATATTGTGAAGTTCGGTGAAAACATCAGCATGATTCTTAAAAGGGCGACATTTGATAATGTATCCGTTTTGGAAGTATATGAAAAGGCATTGGAGGTATTCAAAGATTATTATCAATATGAAGAAATACAAGGCGCCGACAGGAAAAAGGTGGAAAAAATACCGGAGGCTGCATTTAGGGAAGCAATTGCAAATGCGTTGATTCACAGAGTGTGGGATGTGGAGTCACAAATAAAAGTTTCTATGTTTGATGATAGAATAGAAATTATTTCTCCGGGAGGTCTGCCACCCGGAATAACAGAAGATGAGTATTTATCGGGAAAACTTTCAGTTCTGAGAAATAGAAATCTTGCAAATGTATTTTACCGACTTGGGTTTGTCGAAATATTCGGTACGGGAATCACACGAATAAAACAACTCTATGAGGGAGGATTAAAACAACCGGATTTCGAAGTGTCAGAAAATGCAATTAAGATTGTACTTCCGGTTTTTGAAAACAACCTGAATTTAACAGAAGACGAAAGAAAAATATATAATATATTAAGCAAGACAATGTTGAAATCGATTAGTGAAATTAATCCTTATGTTGAGTTCGGCAAATCTAAGACAGTACAGTTATTGAAAGAAATGAATAAAAAAGGTGTTGTGAAAATTGAAGGCAGGGGAAGAGGTACTAAGTACGTGATAAAGTAATCATCAGGACAAAAATTATGAAAGATGCATTCCTGTAATCTTTGGATTGCAGGAATGCATCTTTACATTAGGAAAGGTTTTTTATTTCAGATGACATCAATCTGCAAATGCGGTATAATGTGAACACTTAGTGAATGCAAGCGAAAGCGCAGCATGAACTTAGTGAGAACATATGCCTGACCACTTAGTGAATTGGAGCCGGAGGCGAACAATGAGGTTAGTGGACATGGTATAATGTGACCACTTAATGCATACAGACGAAAACAAAGAAAGTCTGCGCAGGAAACCGGTGGATAAGGCTGCGCCATCGGGACGGAAAAGGGAGGCGAAGGGATTGCGATTTTTTCATGTGGCGGATGTACATCTTGGAATGGAGCCGGATCTGGGCTGCCCGTGGAGTAAGAGACGGCAGGAGGAAATCTGGGACAGTTTCCGCAGGCTGATTGACAGGGTGCGGGAGGAGAAGCCGGAGGTGCTCCTGATTGCAGGAGATTTGTTTCACCGGCAGCCGCTTCTGCGGGAACTGAAGGAGCTGAATAGTCTGTTTGCTTCTGTGCCGGACACGCAGGTGGTTCTGATGGCGGGAAATCACGATTATCTGAAAAAGGGCAGTTACTATCTGTCGGCTTCCTGGCCGGAGAATGTGACGGGACTGTTCGGGCAGACCTGCGAGCGGGTGGATTTTCCGAAATATTCCCTGTCTGTGTACGGGTGCAGCTATTACAGCCGTGAGATAACGGAGAATCTTTACGGGGATGTGCGGCCGTCGGGCCCTATGCGCTATCACATTCTTCTGGCGCATGGAGGGGATGAACGGCACAGCCCATGGAAGAAAGAAGAGATGGCTGCAGCCGGCTTCGACTATATTGCCTGCGGCCATATCCATAAGCCGGAGATCCTGATTCCCGGCCGTATGGCTTATGCGGGAGCGCTGGAGCCGACGACGCTGAATCAGACCGGGGAGCACGGATATATAGACGGGGTGTTGGATGCCAGGGGCATCAGAATTTCTTTTGTGCCGTTTGCAGTCTGCGAGTACGTGCAGCTGACGATCCCTGTAGACGAGGATACGACGCAATATTCTCTGGAACAGGAGCTGGCTGCAGAGATGGAGCGCCGGGGGGCGGAGAATATTTACCGGGTTACGCTGGAGGGAACCCGCAGCGAGAATCTGGAGTTCTCTTTGAAGCGGCTGCAGGCAACCGGCAATGTGGTGGAGATTGTGGATCAGACACGCCCGGCCTACCGGCTGGATCAGCTGAAACGGCAGTATGCGGGCAGCCTGATCGGCGCTTATGTCGAGCATTTTGAGGGGGCGGAAAGTTCGCTGGAACAGAAGGCTCTGTATTATGGACTGGAAGCATTGCTGAATGCGAGACAATAATTGACAAATTTTCCTGAGCTGCCTGTGGGACGCGGGAAGTGTGTCGGGAGGAGGAAATCATGAAGCTGAAAAAACTGAGTCTCAGTAACTTTGGAAGATTCCGGGGCGAGACGCTGGAACTGAAGGATGGAATCAATGTGATCTATGGAGAGAACGAGAGCGGAAAGTCCACGATCCATACCTTCATCCGGAGTATGTTGTTTGGAATGAAGCGTGGCCGCGGACGTGCTGCGGGCAATGATGTGTACAGCCGCTATGAGCCATGGGAAAATTCTTCCTGGTACCAGGGACGGATGGAATTTACCAGCGGGGACAAGGAATTCCGCCTGACCCGGAATTTCGCCGGCAGGGAGAAAAACGAGGAGCTGGTCTGTCTGACAGACGGAGAGGTGCTGTCTGTGGCAGACGGAGATCTCTCTGTTCTGCTGGGCGGGATCAGTGAAAATATTTATGAAAATACGGTATCTGTAGGGCAGCTGAAGGCCAGAACCGGGGATGCGCTGGCTTTGGAGCTGCGCAATTATATGGCAAATTATCAGGGAAGCAACGATGGCAGCCTGAATGTGGAGGAAGCGTTGACCTCTCTGAAAAAGAAACGGAAGGAACTGGAGCAGGAGATCGAACAGCAGCAGAAGACCGGCGAGGAGGAAAAACAGCAGCTGTACAGCCGGCTCTCCTATGTGGAGCAGGACAGCAGGGAGACCAGAGAAAAGCTGGAGAAGGCTGTGGCGGAGCGGAAGTATGAAATGTTCGACAAAGAGGTGTCTCCCCAGGAAGTGAGAAAGCAGAAAGAACGGTCTTTGAATAAGAAAAAATGGGGGATTGCCTGTGCGGTTGTGGCGGTGTTTCTGGCGATTCTCTGCGTCATGCAGTTTTTCCGGGTATCGTCGATGTTTAACCGTCTTGCGCTGGGAGCGGCAGTATTTGCGCTGATTTTCATTACTTACCGGATGGTGCGCCACACCAGGGAGGAGGATCCGGACATTGAGGAACCGGAGCAGCAGAAAATCCGGAAAATGAACTGGAGTGTGGAATATCTGGAAAAGGAAGCCCGTCAGAAGGAGATTCAGTATCAGAATCTTCGGGAGGAGTACGAGGAATTCTGTGCTTCTCTGACAATCCCCGGAGGCAAGCAGGAGGATGTGGCGGCGGTGACTCTGGCGATGGAAACGATCGAAAAGATTTCCAGACAGCAGCAGAGCCGTGTGGGCATCCGCCTTCGGCAGAGTGTGTCGGAGATTCTGTCGGAGCTGACAGACGGACGATACCGTCAGATTTCCATGGATGATGATCTGAACATCGGTCTTCATTCCGAATATTATTATGTGCCGCTGGAGAAGACAAGCCGCGGCACGATGGAGCAGGTCTATTTCGCCCTGCGCATGGCGGTGATGGATATCCTTTGCAGCGAGGAAGAGATGCCGGTGCTGCTGGATGAAACGTTTGCCATGTATGATGAGTACCGTCTGGAGCGGGCGCTGATCTGGCTGGCGAAGAATAAGGGGCAGGTTGTGATCTTTACCTGCCAGAAGCGTGAGGAACAGACGCTGGACCGCCTGGGGATTCCCTATCATATGGTAGATCTGTCGCGGCGGACG
>ERZ1643246.609-NODE-609-length-44897-cov-35.555595_pt1 | contig 44897 bp, 36 predicted proteins | sample MGYA00579265_ERZ1643246 | MGnify/ENA primary metagenome ERZ1643246 (study PRJEB29033, sample SAMEA4952261) | chicken gut metagenome | biome: Broiler Chicken; feature: Gastrointestinal Tract; material: Caecum | place: Ireland | collected 2018 | study: Broiler... | reverse complement strand
AGGTTTTATGCGGCCTGCAAGGTTTTTTTCGAGTATTCAACTGTCAAACTTCCGGATAATGAAAAAGTTGACGATTATTTTACAAGAACGGAAGACGGACATTATATATTAAAGGATTATTCGCCTCATAAAATAAAGATGTTTTATATGGAACGAGGAAGAGGAGCTTCTAATCTGCATATGAAGTTTAATCTTCAGGTTGTTCCGGATGGGTCAGTTACTGTAGCAAAGGAACTGGATAATACAGATAAAGAAAATTATGCAAATGAAGATTTCCAGTTTGAATTGTATGTTCAGAAAGAGGCTGATAATTCAACGGATGAAAACCCGCAGTACGAAGATAGTTATGTACAGGTAACCAAAAATAATTTAACAAAATTGGGTATAACTGTCAGCAATCTAAGACAGAATGGAGTTGATACCGGAACTGCGTTACAGTGGTCTGAAGGTGAAACAACATTTTCCCTGAAGCCTGACCAGTCAGTTGTATTCAGCGGACTGAAAGCAACGCAGAAATACTACGTAAAAGAGGTTGGTGTTGAAAGCAATCGCTATGATGAGATCGTAATCAATACAACAACGGTCACAAACAAAGATGAACATGGAAACATAACAGGCTCGGATACAGTGGAAGTAGAAGGAAACATAATAAATGTAAGTTCTACGGAGGAAAGTGTTTACCAACGGCCTATTGTTACTTTCACAAACAACTGTAGTGCGGCAAATAGTCGTGAACTTCGGATTACAAAAGTAATGGAAGAGGGACAGTCTTCAGATCATACCTTTACGTTCCAGATTGAGCTGGAAAGTGTAAACGGTGGATTGGTAAATTATGTTGGTCCTTATTATCTGACGGATGCAGCTGGAAATTACTATTCTTACGAAGGAAATACGTTGACCTCCAAGGGTCAAACAGCGACGGTTTGCGGGAATACAGACGAAAATGGGCGGGTGACTGGCGTTCCGGTCGGGTACACAGTGTCTATCACTAAGATTCTGTCAGGAACAGATTTTCAGGTGAGCGAGATAGATCCCAATACTGGTTTGACGACAGCGGTGTACAATACTCCTACTTATCAGATTGGTGAGAACAGTGCAGATAATCCAGAGATAACGGATGATGGAGCAAGGGGCACAATTAAGTTGGGTCAAAATGCTATTGTTACCGTTAAGAATTCGCTTAAGCAGCAAATTCTGGTAACCAAAGAGTGGATAGGTTCGGAACCGGAAACAACGGTTTATGTTGGCTTGTATCAGGATGGGAAAGCAACAGATAAAATATTGACACTCAACGAAGACAATAATTGGAGTGGATTGTTTGAAGGATTAGATGGATCCGGCTACCTCGTCAAAGAGCTGCGTCCGGTGACGGGTGGAGAAACTGGAGACTTTACTATTGCTGAAAATCAATATATCGGAATTGACGAAGGTTCTTCTGTTACAGTGGGAGAAATTCAGTATGTAGTAGACTATTCGGAAATGGCAAAAGACTCCAGTATCGTGAATCAGCTCAATGCCACGATTAGGAATATTCCAGACTGGCAGATTGTCAAGAGAAGCAGTAGTGAAGGGCATCCGACATTGCAAGACGCTGTATTTTCATTGACAGCACAGAAAGATTCAGAGAGTCAGTCAGGAGCAGATTCCTATACAGGAACATCTGATTCAAATGGTGTGATAAAATGGAAAGATTCTTCCGGAACAGAATTTACAGGGCTTTTCCCGGATGGCACTTATATTCTGGAAGAAACGACAGCGCCTACGGGTTATCAGCTTGGTGGAAAATGGACGATTACCATTTCAGATGGAATCCCGACGGTGATTACAGGAAGCCAGGGGATGGCAGACAGTGAAATTGAAGTTTTAAAGGGTGTTACTTTCTACAAACAAAATGGTATTTTGACATTGTATTATGATAACACCGCTCTTTATGAATTGCCCTCTGCCGGAGGATCGGGAATCTATTGGTATACTATTGGCGGTATGCTGCTGATGATGGCATGTACGCTGATACTATATAGAAACAAACGCAAGGAGGTGCTGGGAAGTTAGAAAATGAGATATTTTTTAGCGGTCCCTGCACCGCAAATATGACAACTGAGACGGACATAAAACTAAAAATGGGGGAACCCGAAAAAGAAAAGGAGAGAAAGTATGAGTAAAGTCAAAAAACTTATAGCCATTTTAATGGCAGTGGTCATGACAATTGGAATGACTGTGACCACATTTGCAGCGACGGCTCCAACAGCAACTGACAAAAAAACAGCAACTGTCAATAATGTAGAGTCTGGTGCAACTGTAACAGCTTACCAGATTGTGAAAGCAAACTATGATACACAAGGTTTTACCGGGTATTCAGCGGTAGATGGTGTTACAATAGCAGATCCGAAAGCCCCGACATCTGCTGAAGTTACGAAAATTGCAACAGATATTAAGAACAGGACAGTAACTCTTACTTCAGTGACAATGACTGAAGGTACAGCTGTAAGTGGTTATGCAAGTTATACCGCAGATTTAAATGCAGGTTACTGGGTTGTGCTTGTGGAGGGTTCAAACATTGTAGAAGTTTATAATCCCATGCTGATCGGTGTATATTACTCTGTTAGTGGATCAGACAATACAATGTCATCGGATCCTGTTGATGCTGATGATAATTGGACGCTGGTAACTAAAGATGCATATGCGAAATCAACAAAGCCGGTGATTGAAAAGACAACTGGAACGTCATCAGATGCACAGAATGACGTTGCTATTGGTGATAATGTAAACTTTACAATCACAACGGCAATTCCATCATATAGCGAACAGTATAAGGAAGTAAAAGTTATCATCAGTGATACATTAAGCACTGGACTTACCTTGAATACAGAGAGCATTGAGATTACTGTTGGTGGAGAAGAGTATACACCTGGAAGTGCTTTGTCAACAAGTAACAGTGGATTTACACTGACTTTTCCGTCCACGTATGCTCTTCAAAACAGTGGAAAAGCTGTGGTAATTACTTATACGGCAGAATTAAATGAAGATGCCGGAATTAACTTTGATATGAACACTAATACAGCTACATTGGAATATTCGAATAATCCGTCCAATGTAAATGATACGGAAAAAACGTCTGACAAAACGTATACTTACACGTTTGGTATTGATGCAGATCTTTATGCAAGTTCCTTAACTCTTAATAAGGAAACAAACGAACTTAGAAAAGTTGATGAAAATGGTAATGTAATCAGCACGGTAACAGAAATTAGTGAAACTCCAGGAGAAGGTGTAACTGAAGTATTAACGGGAGCTACATTTACACTGACAAATGACACGACAAACAAAGTGTATACAGCTACAACAGATGTGAAAGGTAAGATGAAATTTGAAGGGCTGGATGCAGGAACATATACACTGGTAGAGACTGCAGCCCCTGATGGATTTACCTTGGATACGACAGAACATAAAGTAGTTATTTCGGCTGAATATGATGCTGATGGAAAGTTATTATTGTATTCCATTACAATTGACGGAGAAGCGACATCTACTTATACAGCTACATATCAGGGAGAAACTATTACTAAGATTGACGAAGAAACAAAGACTACAGAAATTAGAAATACCAAGCTTTCCTCTCTTCCGTCTACTGGTGGAATCGGTACAACGATCTTCACCATCGGAGGATGTGTAATCATGATTGCAGCAGCAGGTCTGTTCTTTGCAACCCGCAGAAAATCTGCGAAATAAGATTCTTCTGACATACAGTGAATTGGTTTAACTGATTCTGAGGAAGAATATATACAGAAAATGTAACAGAAAACATCCACCGCCGGGGCGGCTCCGCCCGCCCCGGCTTCTGTAAAAAAAACGAAACGATTCACCACACAAGAATACAACACCAAGGAGAGACCGGATGAAAAAAAAGATATTTCCAACCATTTTCATAGCGCTGTTTTTTTTAGCCGGTTTGTCCTTGCTGCTGTATCCATTTGTTTCCAACCAGTGGAACAATTACCGGCAGTCCAGGCTGATTTCCAATTATGATACAGCCTTATCGGAGCAGGAAGCCTCCGGCGGCGTTGATTACGCCGCTGCATGGGAGCAGGCCAACGCTTACAACGAAGCTCTTCTCCCCAGCATTCTTCCCGACTCTTTCGCAGTGGCCGCGGCTTCTGACGAGGACTCCGAAGAACACCAGGAATACATGTCCTGTCTGAACCTTCTCGGAGACGGCATGATGGGATATGTGGAGGTGCCGAAGATCGATATCAGGATCCCGATCTTCCATACCACAGAGGAAGACGTCCTGGAACAGGCAGCAGGCCATCTGGAGGGGAGTTCCCTTCCGGTGGGAGGCGAGAACACCCACGCAGTCATTTCCGCACACCGGGGACTGCCCAGTGCATCGCTGTTTACGGATCTTGACAAACTCGAAGAAGGAGATCATTTCCTTCTCTATATACTGGATGATATCCTCTGCTACGAGGTCGACCAGATCCTTGTGGTGGAACCGGACGAGACCCAGAGCCTCGCGGTACAGGAGGGGCAGGATCTTGTGACGCTGCTCACCTGTACGCCTTACGGAGTCAACAGCCACCGCCTTCTGGTGCGGGGGCACAGGGTTGCCTATGAGCCGGAGGTAATCGGGGAAGAGAGCCAGACGCCCCTTGCAGGCGTCAGCCTCCATACGAATTATCTTCTCTGGGTGCTTGTGGGACTGGCAGTTACCGCAGGATTTGTGGTTCTCCTGTATGTGATGGACAGAAAACGGCACAGGATTTCTCAGACACAGGGACAGGAATCCCGGGGAGGAGAACCACAGACGCCGGAAGCACCGGAACAGGAATCCGGGGGACATGACAGGGAATCCTGACAGAGGATGCAGGGCCCCGTGCCTTGCGGAAGCTGCGGACATACCCGCAGGGGACAGCGGCGCCGGGGCATATGGATGCGGGGACAGAAAGGACAGGAAGGAGCAGACATGAAGCGGAAACTTTCAGGCATCCTGTTCGGCCTCTTATTCCTGATCGGGTTCGGCATCCTTGCCTACCCGACCATCTCCGACCAGTGGAATACCTACCGCCAGAGCCGGCTCATCAGCAATTACGAGTCGGCGGTGCAGGAACTGACGCCGGAGGATTTCACAAGGGAATGGGAAGCCGCACGGCAGTTTAACAGCACATTGACACAGAACAACATCTATGGGGACGTATTCTCCACGGATGAGGAAGACCTGGAACAGACAGAATACTGGAAGGTTCTGAACATCAGCGGCGACGGAGTGATGGGTTATCTGTCGATCCCGAAGATCAACGTGCGGATCTCCATCTACCACGGGACCTCGGATGAGGTGCTCCAGACCGGCGCCGGCCATATGGACGGGACCGGCCTTCCCATCGGCGGGGAGAATACCCACAGCGTCCTTGCAGCGCACCGGGGGCTGCCGAGCGCCAGGCTCTTTACCGATATCGACCAGCTGAACAAAGGCGACCTGTTTTACCTCCACGTCCTGGATGAGACCCTTGCCTACCAGGTCGACCAGATCATGGACATGGTGGACCGGAATGACACGGAGACCCTGGAGGAAGCCCTGCAGGTAGTCCCGGGGGAAGACCATGTGACGCTGTTTACCTGCACTCCGTACGGAGTGAATTCCCACCGCCTTCTGGTCCGCGGGACCCGCGTTCCCTATGAGGGCGAGGAAGAAATAGAAAGCAGCCCGGCAGAGACCATGCTGCGGGCGGTACAGAATTATTACATGCTGTATTTGATTCTTGGATTGTCAGTTACGCTGCTTATCATACTGATCATGAAATTCCTGTTCGGAAGGAGACAGAAAAAGCAGTGAACAGAGTTCAAAGGAGGGTAAGAAGTGAAGATGACAGGAAACATAAAAAAGAAAGGTGCGGCGGCGCTGGCCTTCGTGCTGGTACTCTCAGCAGGGCTCTCCAGTGTCTACGGAGCGCCGGGCATTGAGACGGGAAGAAGCTGCTCCCTGTCCTTTGAACTGGACGGGCAGTATGAGGAGCTGAACCAGGCGCCGGTTCCGGTTCATCTGTACCGGGTTGCGGAGGTGGAAGAAACCGGGGAGTACGCGCCACTGGCCGGATATGAATCCCTGGAGCTTGGAACCGTCAGCGACAGCACAACGGCAGAGCAGTGGGAGGCCCTTGCACAGGAAGCGGTTTCCCTGACGGATACGCTTGGGGCGGAGCCTGAAGCATCCCTTACCATCCGCCCGGATACGGAAGGAACGCCGTCCGGCCTGGCGGAGGATCTTCCCACAGGCATGTATCTGATCGAGGCGGAGACGGTACGGACGGCGGAGTATTCCTATGAATTCGCCCCGTATCTGGTTTCTCTTCCCAACAACTATTATTACACCACAGGGGATGACGCCTGGGTCTACGATGTGACCACCGGCCTGAAACCGGAACAGACGCCCCGGTACGGTTCCCTGGTGATCGAGAAGACGCTGACATCCTACAATGCAACGCTCGGGGATGCGGTCTTCGTGTTCCGGGTCGAGGGAACCCGGGACCATACGCAGGTGATCAGCGATGTGGTATCCCTGAACTTTGACGGCACAGGAACAAAACGTGTGGAGATTGCCGGGATTCCGGCGGGAACCGCAGTGACGGTGACGGAGATCTACGGGGGATCCAATTATGATGTAACTTCCAGCGGAACACAGACGGCAGTGATCGTTGCAGACGGAGAGGAAGGAGCTCCGGCGACCGTATCTTTTACCAACGAGTATAACGGAGGAAGGAATCCGGGCAGCGGAATCGTAAACCACTTTGAGTATACGGACGGCGTCTGGGACTGGGAACAGCAGACGGACAGCTCGCAGGGGCTGAACCTGCAGCCGCAGACAGACGACGCTTCCGGAGAGCAGGAAGCAGCGGAGCCGGACGGTCAGGAAGCACAGCAGTGAGAGTAAGGGAGGAGGAAAGGAATGATCAGGAGAAAAACGAAACATCTCTGCCTGGCAGCGGCTGCCCTTACGCTTACGATGGGAGTGAGCGTGGGGAGCGCGATGGCGTATTTTACCACTTACGCGTCCGCTTCCGGCGGGGCATCCTTAAGCCTGAGCAATACGGTTACGATACCGGAGGAGCAGGTGATCGACTGGACCAAGCATGTGACGATCCGGAATACTGGCGATGTGGACTGCTTTGTCCGTGTCCGGGCATTCGCGGGAGAAACCTATCAGGACGGACTGACCTATGCAGACGATGAGGGAAAATGGACACCCGGGGAGGACGGCTGTTACTATTACAGCGATGTGGTCCCGGCCGGCGGGGAAACCCAGGAGCTGAGGATCGGCATTGACCATATGGACCGTGAGGAAAGCTTCAACGTCATCGTCGTCCAGGAGAGCACGCCGGTGCTTTACGATGAACAGGGCAATCCGTACGCGGACTGGAACCGTGTGATGGATTCCGGCGGGACAGTCTACACAGAGGAGGGTGAGAGAGAATGAAAAAGAGAAAACTTCCATTCCGGCTGACGACGGCCGCCCTCCTGTCGGCCTCCGCAGTGCTCCTGATCGGGAGCACCGTGGGAAGCGCACGGGCGGCGCTGACCTATTACAGTGAAACCTACGGCGCACAGGTGTCCGTCTCCAGGATCGGCGTAAGCCTCCTGGAAAACGGGGAGGCCGTCAGCTACCGGGATTATGAGGAGAATGGCCAGTGGAGAGAGGCCAGCGGCGAGCTGCTGGGGCACCTCCGGGAGGAGGAGATCGTCCCCGGAAAGAGTTATGACGAGGCGATCAGCGTTTCCAACAGCGGATCCATCGACAGTTACGTGCGGGTGATCCTGAAGAAAAGCTGGACCGACAGCGAGGGGAACACGGATACGAACCTTTCCCCGGATCTGATCGGACTGAACTTTACGGAGGGAAACGGCTGGATCATCGATGAGGACGCCTCCACCGCGGAGCGTACGGTCCTGTATTACACGGAAATCCTCCCGGCCGGGGAGACGACGCCGGCGCTGTCGGACACGATCCGTATCGACCCGGCGGTAGCGGACAAGGTGGAAGAAACCACATCCACCGATGAGAACGGATATCAGACGATTACATTTACGTATGCATACGACGGCTATACGTTTGAACTGGAAGCCGAAGTGCAGGCAGTACAGACCCACAACGCGCAGGATGCAGTGAAGAGCGCCTGGGGCGTGGATGTGGATGTAGCCGCAGACGGAACCATAAGCTTACGATAGGAGGGTGCGGAGGATGAAAAGGAAAAGGATGTGCCTTGTCATGGCCGCAGTGATGACCGTGGGCATGGGAACGACGGTATCTGCGGAAGACTTCCAGGGTGAGAGAAGCTGGAGGGTGGAATTCAACGGGGACGGCATGGAGAGCAACTTCCGGTCGTCCGAGCTGGCGGAGGAGATTTACCGGATCCAGCCGGGGGATACCATCGAGCTCCAGGTAGGCATCGGGAATACCGGAAGCGGTGAGACGGACTGGTATATGACCAATGAGGTACTCCAGTCCCTGGAGGATACCCAGAGCGTGGCGGAGGGCGGCGCTTACGGCTATGAGCTGGTCTATGCGGCCCCGGACGGGGAAGAGACCGTGCTGTACAGCAGTGAAACGGTGGGCGGCGAGGATACCGCAGGCGGCGAGGGCCTCCACCAGGCGACCGGAGCGCTGGAGGATTCTTTCTATCTGGGACGTCTGGAGAGCGGTGAGGAGGGCCGTGTGCTCCTGACGGTGGAACTGGAAGGAGAGACCCAGGGAAATGATTACCAGGATACGCTGGCAAGGCTGCAGATGAATTTCGCCGTGGAGGAAGTGGAGCCGAACACGGTTGTGGAACAGGGGGAGGACAACGTGATTAACCGCGTCGTGAAAAAGGTGGTGACGACAGCCCCCAGGACCGGAGACCCGACGCAGATGCTGGGATTGTGTGCGGCGGCGCTTGTGAGCGGTATTGTGCTGCTGATTCTGGCGGTGGTATCGATGAAGAGACGCCGTGATGACCGGAAAGGAGACCTGAGATCATGAGGAAGAGCAAGAGAAGGAATGGGAAAGGGCCGGGAAGGTTCTCCGCCTTTGCACTGGCCCTCTGCCTGGCCCTCGGAGGTTCTCTGGCAGGCGCTCCGGTGAAGGTATCCGCGGAGGAATATACGTACCAGGTAACGTTTTACAGCGGGAACCAGGGAAGCTTCCAGGGAACCGAAGGGCTTTCGGTGGACAACCATTCCAGCGGATCCGCCTATACGGTGGAAGAGAGCGGGGATGCGGTTACCGTCAGCGGCCTGAAGCGGGGAGACATTGTTTCCTTCGACGTACAGGCAGGGGCGGTGGAGCTGGCCCAGGACAGCAGATATTACCTGCGCGGCGTGCGTGAGAGCGGCCGTGACAACGATACCGTGGAGACCTCGGCGTTCCGCGTGGACGGGGATGCGGAGTATGTGGTGGCATACGGGATCCGCGGCAGCCAGATTGGCTATACGGTAAACTACCAGGACGCGGAAGGAAACGAGCTGGCGCCAAGCCGGACCTACTACGGGAACGTAGGGGACAAGCCGGTGGTGGCATACCTGTATATCGAAAACTATAACCCGCAGACCCTGGCTCTGACAAAGACGCTGTCGGACAATGCGGCGGAAAACGTGTTTACGTTCGTATATACGCCGGTGCCGACGGAAGTGATCACGGAGCCGGGACAGACGATTACGAACACAACCACAGTGACCGAGACAGTACCGGGAACGGCGGCGGAGACGGAGGAAGGGGACAATGCAGACACCGCCGATGAAGCGGGAACGGACGGAACCGGAACCGACGGAACTGCAGGTACTACTGGAACCGGAACAGCGGGAACCGCAGGGACAGGCGCAGACGGGACCGATACAGCGGGAACGGATGGAACCGCAGGTACCGACGGGACAGGAACGGATGGAACCGACGGAACCACAGCGGATGATGAAACCACCGAGATCGGAGAGGAAGAAGTTCCTCAGGAAAACCAGGATCTGACGGACCTGGACGAGGAAGAGGTTCCGCAGGGCAGCCTGGAGATTGACGGGGAAGAAGTGCAGAGAGGGCTGCCGATGGTAGCCGGCGTGGCGATCGGAGTGCTGGCAGTGGCGGCGCTTGGAGTGATCGTGGTCGTAGTGAAAAAGAGGATGAAATAAAAGAACGGGAAAAATGAAAAAGAAAAGTGTGTAACAGTTCAGCCAGGTCTGTGTATTTTACTGCACAGGCCTGGCTGACTGATTATGGAACTGTAACAGAACCGTACGAAAGGTTGGCGAAAACAGTATTTTTTTTCGATCCTTTGTGATAAGATATAGATATTGAGTCACAGGTGAAAAGCTTTGGTACGGCGTGCTGCGTCTGCGCTTTCTGATCCTCATGTCCGAAAATTGTTCGGAGGGACTGGCGCAGTGATTTTCTGTTACAGTTCAGCCAGGTCTGTGCATTCACTGCACAGACCGTATGAAAACGCAGAGCCTGCGGGCATCCGGCCCATCGCGAAGCGATTTTCAATGGCCGGATGCCGTAACAGTTCAGCGGGCTGAACTGTTACGATTTTCTGAACGATGTACCGGCCTTCCGGGAGGAGAAAATATTTATGGCAAGTCATGCGGAAAAAAAGACAGATAAAGAAAAGACAGAAGAGATGAGAGAGACCGGGGAGACGAAAAAGACCGAAAATATGAAAAAGACAAAAAAGAGCGCCGGCGCCGTGTTGTGTCGTTCCCTTGGGACGATTCTTCTGGCGGCGCTGGTTCTTGTGTGTCTGCCGCTGACGGTACCGCGGCTGTTTGGATATCATATTTATTCGGTTGTCAGCGGAAGTATGGAGCCTGCGATCCCCACAGGAAGTCTTGTGTATATTCGTGAAACAGCTCCGGAAGATGTGGAAGCGGACGATGTGATCGCTTTTTACAGTTCTGCGGATTCCGCCAGTATTATCACGCACAGGGTGGTGGAGAACCGTGTCCTGATGGGAGAATTCATCACGAAAGGAGACGCCAATCAGACGGAGGATATGAACCCGGTTCCCTACAGCAACCTGATCGGAAAGGTTGTCCGGTCATTCCCTGAAATCGGTGCGATGGCACAGATTCTGACAGGAAAAGAAGGAAAATTTATTGCGGCCGGCGTAATTGCTGCGGCGCTGTTTCTGCAGGGAATGGCATCCCTGCTGGAAAAGCGTCATTCCGTTTCATCAGAAAATTCGTAAAAACCTATTGCTGCTCTCCTTCGCTGACAGCCGGATTGTCTCTGAAATAAGCTGCGATCAGTTCCACCATACGGTCATAGCTCAGCACACCGTCGGACTGTCCGTTGATTTTCAGGTATGTGTCGTTGACCTGCGTGGAGACTTCCGACAGAATCCCCTGGTAGCCTGCCCAGAACTCCCGGTTTGCGGTGAGATCCGGTTCTGCCGTGGGAGAAAGCTGACTTCTGATTGTGCTCCAGGTGTCATGATCGGCGGTATACAGTGCGTTCATGCAGTAGACCCACCCGGACAGATAACCGCTGTACTGGAAATCCGGCTGGTCAGACTGTATGCATGCGAGGAATGCGATAAAATTTGCTTCCTCCTCCTGCATAAATCCCCGGAGATGAGAGAGCTCATGGCAGACGGTGAAGGGGATATTGTAAGGCGTGATGTCTCCGTTATAGTTTGCCTCAATGGTGAACGCGGAGAAGATTCCTGTCAGGTCAAGGCTGGAGAGAATCTGAGAAAAGAAAACCTTTTTCGGCATGGGATAGCTGCCTGAAAGATCAGGAAACACGGTGCCGAGATTTTCCATTGCCGCCGCCGCGTCGGGACCTTCCGGGCGGGTAAGCGTCATCACGCCGTTTTCGTCCCTCGTGACCTGGGTGCTGCGGGCGTTGACTTCCCGGGTCAGCCAGGAACAGATGCGGGAGAGATCTTCCGCTGTGCAGGGTTCAGCGGCGATGCCCGCCTTTTCCGAGAAGGAGACCCTGTGGTAATTGATTCCGGCGCCCAGCATAAAGAAAAAGGCCAGAAGGGACGCGGCCAGACAGATTCCCGAAAGCCAGGAGAGCAGCCGGCGTCCGGCAGATCCGTTTCTGATGATCTTCCGGATCGTGTAAACAACAGAGAACAGAAGGAGAAGAATCAGCAGGTAAAGGCCGAATTCAGCGAGAGAAAACAGAACACGGCCGGTCAGCCCGGAAACTGCGGCGGCGGCCGGACGGTAGATTCTGTCAGAGTACCATTCGGCGGTTTCGGGAATCAGAGTGGAAACCAGAAGAAGGTTTCCGCTGATCAGAAGAAACACCAGAGCGGCCAGAAAACGATATTTGCAGGCAGAAGATACTGCCTGTCTTTTTTTGGATTTTTTCATTGGTATGCACCTCCGGATGCGGGTTAGAGTATGTTTCTGCAGCGGCACAGGAAGCGATGGCGACTGCAGAGGATTTTTGATTATTTTAGCACAGAGAAAGAGGAACCACAACCGTTCAGCAGGCTCTGCGTTTACATACGGCCTGTGCAGAAAATGCACAGAGCTGGTTGAACGGTAACGGGGAATCACAGAAATTGACTTGAATTCATTGACTTATAGTCATTGAACGTGATATAATAAAACCGCAGAAAAAAGATACGGAAAAGTGGGGAATGCTTATGACGAATCGACAGCTTGCGGCTATGGAGACGCGAAAGAAGCTGCTGAATGCCGGAAAGGAAATTATCTGCCGGAAGGGTCTGACCAACGTTTCTGTGGAAGAGATTACGGAGGCAGCCGGTGTTTCCAAAGGAACTTTTTATACTTACTTCAAACGAAAAGAAGACATTGTCCATGAGCTGAGCCGCAGTATGTTCGGGGAGATTCTGGAGTATGCGAAAGCGGCGGACGGAGATTTCCTGGAGAAGCTGAAATGCTACATGATGAATTTTTCCGGATATATTGAGCAGAGCAGTGTCAGACTGGCTCAGGAATGGGTGAAGAATGTTGTGACGCCGGCGCAGACCGGTGAAAATCCTGATGCGGGAAAGCTGTCGTCGGATCTTTCGGACATCAGTGAACTGCTCTCTTTTGGCGTCCGTCAGGGGATGCTGAAACCGGATACTCCGGTTCCGCAGCTGGCACATGGTCTGGTGGATCTGCTGTACGGCCAGATGCTCTGCTGGAGTATGAGCAACGGCACATACAGTCTGAAAGAGCGTACCCGCGAGTTTTGCGACACCTGCCTGGAGCAGATGTTTCAGGAGTATTGTTCACATTAGGCGTGTCTGGAAGCTGTTTCCGGGGAAAAAGTATCCGGCGCCTCAGTGAATGCCATCCCGAACAAAGCAGTTCGGTCTGTGCGTTTTTGCCGCGCAAACAGTATGAGAGGACAGCGCCTGTGCGCCTTCGGGCATCCGAAAGCGATCTGGTGCAGTTCTTGGCAATGGACCGGAACAGCCGCGAAGGTCAGGGTTCTGCGGAGAGCGGATGGCAGCAGCACATAAAGGAATCAGATGCAAAAGGAAAATGGAGGTTATCAGAATGGCTTATCTTGGCGAAGACATTAAGAAACTTGGTTTTGGACTGATGCGCCTGCCGCAGAAAGACGGCGTCATCGACATTGAGCAGACGAAACAGATGGTTGATCTGTTTATGGAAGCGGGATTCACTTATTTTGACACTGCATGGGCGTATGCCGGTTCCGAGGATGCGATCCGCCAGGCGCTTGTGGAACGCTACCCCAGAGAATCCTATCAGCTGGCCACAAAGAATGCCGCGTGGATCAACTGCAAGACGAAAGAAGAGGCGCAGGCGCAGTTTGAGACGTCCCTGAAGCAGACAAATGCAGGATATTTTGACTTTTACCTTCTGCACAACCTGGGAGAATCCAGGACAAAATATTTCGACGACTTCGATATGTGGAGCTGGGTAATGAAGAAAAAAGAAGAAGGCCTGATCAGACATGTGGGCTTTTCTTTCCATTCCACACCGGAAGAACTGGAAGAAATCCTCAACGCTCATCCGGAGATGGAATTTGTTCAGCTTCAGATTAACTATGCTGACTGGGAGAATCCTGCAATACAGTCAAAACGCTGCTATGAGGTTGCCAGAAAGCATGGAAAACCGGTTGTGATTATGGAACCGGTCAAAGGCGGAATGCTGGCGACTCCGCCGGAATCTGTGACAAAAATCCTGAAGGACGCAGAGCCGGACTCTTCTGCCGCGTCATGGGCAATTCGCTTTGCGGCAAATCTGGAAGGAATTATTACTGTTCTGTCAGGTATGAGCAGCGTGGAGCAGATGAAAGATAATCTGTCCTATATGAAAGATTTTAAAGGACTTTCCGAGAGTGAGAAGGCGACACTGGATGCGGCTCAGGAAGAGCTGAACCGTATTCCGCTGATTCCGTGTACGACCTGTAATTACTGTGCGAAAGTCTGTCCGATGCACATCGGAATTTCCGGTTCCTTTACGGCAATGAATTATCTGACGCTGTACAACGACAAGGAGAGAGCGGTCGGACAGGAGAACTGGCTGGTAGGCGGCCACGGACTGAAGCGCGCGGACGAATGTATCAAGTGCGGAAAGTGCGAAGAAGTGTGCCCGCAGCATATTAAAATCCGCGAGAATCTGGAACATGTAGCAGAAAAACTTTTAAAATAAGAGTTGCCGTTCAGCCAGGTATATGCAGGAAGGTTACAAATTCAGCCAGGTCTGCGCATTTTACTGCACAGATCTGGCTGAATTTTTAGGATTTCCAGGCTTTTTTTCGTTTCAAAAAATACTTTGGAACCGCGTTCCACGGATGATTTTCTGACGAAACAGCTGTTTTGTGCGGCTGATTGGCTGTAAAAAAGTTGAAAAACCCCATGAGGCAATGATATAATATTTTCAGACGATACCGAAGGAGGTTGCCGGCTGTGGAGTACAGGGTCAGAGAGACGTTGGAAAAGTTTTTCAAATCCTATATGAATGAAAGAAATCTGGAGAAGACTCTGGAATGTGTGTCGGAGGAGATCATCAGTGTGGGAACGGGGGAGCAGGAGATTGCGAAGAACAAAAGCGAACTGGCACAGTTGTTGAAGGAAGAGTTTTCTGTGAATTCTTCGCCGGTATATTTTGTGATGGGAAACTATACGGAGACAGTCATGCATCCGGAGGTATGCTGTGCCTTCTGTGTTCTGACGGTCAGAATGGAAGACTCCCACGGTGATTTTTATTCGATGAATACCCGGTTTTCTGCCGTCTGTGGGATAGAGCAGGGACAGTGGAAAATTTTAAGTATGCATTTGTCCACACCTACCGCGGAACAGAGTGAGGAGGAATTCTTTCCCCTGAAATATGGCCGTGAGGTGGTTCGGAAACTGAGCATGGAATCCAACCGGGAGCTGATCCGGCTGATGACAAATACATTTCCCGGAGGGATTATCGGAGGATATCTGGAAAAGGGATTTCCGCTGTACGTGATCAACGATGAGATGCTGGGATATCTGGGATATACTTATGAGGAACTCGTCCGGGAGACGAAGGAAATGGTAATCGAAACGATTGCTCCGGAGGACCGGGACCGGGTGGAACAGTATGTGATGGAGCAGGTACAGGAAACAGGATCCTATGAGATTCAGTACCGTCTGCTGAAAAAGAACGGCGAGCGGATGTGGGTGGTCGACAAGGGACGTAAGATCGTGACGGAGGAAGGCCGTGATGCGATTATCAGCGTCGTGATTGATATTTCCAAATCGATGAAACGACAGGAAATGCTGCAGAAGGAGGCGGATCATGACGCGCTGACCGGTATTCTGAACCGGAAGGCGGCGATCCGTCTGATTGAGGCGTCTTTTGAGCAGGACAGAGACGGTGTCCTCTTCGTGATGGATATCGATGATTTTAAGCTTCTGAACGACACCTGGGGACACCGGGCGGGAGACCAGGTACTGACAGGGTTTGCGGATATTCTCAAAAAGAACAGCCGGACAGATGATGTATGCGCGCGGCTTGGCGGCGATGAGTTTCTGGTGTATTTCCCAGGACTTGACAGAGAAAAAACAGCCGCGGAACGTGCGGAGATGATCCGCCGTCAGTTCCGGGAACTGAACCAGGGAAAATACGGGGAGGTACAGCTTTCGGTCACCATCGGAATCGCTGTCAGAGGTGGTCAGGAGACCTTTGATCAGATGTACAGTGCAGCGGATCAGGCGCTGTATCAGGCGAAGCGTACCGGAAAAGGTTCTTTTCTGTTCTCGTATCGTGAGGATGCAGATCACACGTAACCTGCGGTGGTATGTCGGGCGGATGCCGCAGATTTCAGAACTGAAAGATAATAAGAAAGCAGGGTTTCGAAGAAAACCCACTCCGAAACCCTGCTTTCTCTTTGCATTCGCTTATAACGACTTTTCGTTCATAACGACTTCAGCCCATCACAACTCTGACGTTCACAGTTTCTTTGCTTCCGTCGAATGGAATCACGTTTCCTTCCGCCGGGACGCCGTCCACGGTCATGGAGGCAACGCCTTTTTCCACGTTGTTTGGATTTTCAACAGTAATCCTGTATGTCACGCCTCTGTATTTTCTGGTTACGGTGAAATCGCCGAAGCCGGAAGGTACGCACGGATCGATGCAGAGACCGCCAAGCGTCGGCTGAATGCCGATGATATACTGCGAGATGTTGACAAAGGTCCATGCAGCCGTTCCCGTAAGCCAGCTGTTCTTTGCTTCGCCGAAGCGGGGCGCGTCTTTTCCGGCGATCATCTGGGAGTACACATACGGCTCTGTGCGGTGGATCTCGCTGATATCTTCCAGGAAGGCCGGACAGATCTTGCGGTAAACCTCGAAGGCTCTGGTTCCGTGTCCGAGCACCGCCTCGGAGATGGAAACCCACGGATTGTTGTGGCAGAAGATACCCGCATTCTCCTTGTATCCCGGCGGATAGGAGGAAATTTCTCCCAGGTTCAGGTGATACCTGCGGTACGGCGGCTGAAGAATTGTGATGCCGTATTTCGTATCCAGCCATTCCTCCACAGATTTCAGCGCCTGCTCTGCAAGGCCTTCTTTGACGCCGACGCCGGACAGCGGCAGGAAGCCCTGGGGCTCGATGTAGATCTTTCCTTCCCCACATTCGGAGGAGCCGACCTTTTCGGAGTTTGCATCGTAAGCGCGCAGGAACCATTTTCCGTCCCAGCCGTAGTCAAGAATTGCCTGATATACCTTTTCCACTTCTTTTTCTGCGTAATCCGCTTCCGCCTGACGGCCGGTCAGGAGACACAGATCTTTGTATTCTCTTCCGTACTTCACAAACATTCCGGCGATGAACACGGATTCCGCCACAGGTCCTTCGCTGGGACCAAAGGTCTGGAAGGATTCGCCCGGATGCTCGGAGAAGCAGTTCAGGTTCAGACAGTCATTCCAGTCGGCGCGTCCGATCAGCGGCAGGCCATGGGGTCCCTTGTGCGTCGTGGTGAAATCAAAGCTGCGTTTCAGATGTTCCATCAGGGAAACCGCCGTATCCCAGTCGTTGTCAAACGGCACCTGCTCGTCGAGAATTGTGGTATCGCCGGTCTCGCGGATATAGGCGGAAACTGCGGCGATCAGCCACAGCGGATCATCGTTGAAGCCGCTTCCGATATCGGAGTTTCCTTTTTTGGTCAGAGGCTGATACTGGTGGTAAGCGCTTCCGTTCTGAAACTGGGTGGATGCGATATCGATGATTCTCTCGCGGGCACGTTCCGGAATCAGGTGTACGAAGCCCAGCAGATCCTGACAGGAATCGCGGAAGCCCATGCCGCGGCCGATGCCGGATTCATAATAGGAAGCGGAGCGGGACATATTGAAGGTTACCATACACTGATACTGGTTCCAGATATTGACCATCCGGTTGACTTTCTCATCCCTGGTGGAAACCTGGAAACGTGAGAGGAGTTCATCCCAGTAAGCTTTCAGCTCTGCAAAGGCGGCGTCCACGCCTTCCTGTGTGCTGTATTTTTTCAGAACAGCCTTTGCCGGCTTTTTGTTGATGACATCCTGTGCTTCCCATTTTTCTTCCTCAGGATTTTCGGCATAGCCCAGAACGAAAAGGAAGGTCCGGCTTTCGCCCGGCGCGAGGGTCAGGTCGAACTGGTGGGAGGCGATCGGATACCAGCCGCTGGCGATGGAATCAGTCAGACATCCGTTCATTACAGCATTGGGATGGTCCGGTCCGTTGTAAACGCCCAGAAACGCGTCGCGGCTTGTCTCAAAGTGATCTGCCGGTACATTGACGCCATAGTATGCAAAGTGATTGCGGCGTTCCCGGTACTCGGTCTTATGGTAGATGACAGAATCTTCCACCTCGACTTCCCCGGTGCTCAGGTTCCGCTGGAAGTTGCGGGAGTCGTCGTCTGCGTTCCACAGACACCATTCCACATAGGAGAAAAGCTGAATCTTTTTTTCTTCCTCGGTGTCGTTGGTCAGAGTAAGCTGCTGGATCTCACAGGTATCGCTGAGGGGAACAAAATAGAGCGCCTGAGCGATCAGACCATTTTTTCTGGAAGTGAAACGACTGTAACCGATGCCCTGACGGCATTCGTAGAAATCCAGCGGAGTTCTGGACGGCTGCCAGCCAGGATTCCAGACTGTGTCTCCCTCTTTCAGATAGAAATAATGTCCGTTGTTGTCATAGGGTACATTGTTGTAGCGGTAACGGGTCAGCCGCAGAAGCTTTGCGTCACGGCAGAAACAGTAGCCGCCGCAGGTATTGGAAATCAGCCGGAAGAAATCCCGGTTTCCAAGATAATTAATCCAGGGCAGCGGGGTGTCCGGACGCTGAATCACGTATTCTTTTGCAGTGTCGTCAAAAAATCCGTATTTCATTTCGAAAATCCTCCATCATATGGTTTTTATAATATTCAGAACGTCGTTGGAAAGACGTGTCTTTACGAATCAGGGTTTTGCCTGAGGTGTTTCCGTAAGATGTACGGCGGTGCGGCCTGTGATTTCCTCCGGCTGTCCGGTATCTGTGCTTTCTTCCTCCGGATCCTCTTCTTCATAATCACGGAACACCCGGATAAACAGGAAGGAATTGCAGTAGGCAAGAAAAGAGAAGCCCACAAGCACCATGAAAATTTTTGCCTGAGGAATGATCAGACACAGAATCACAGCCGCCGCCTGAATGGCCAGAAGTCCAAACGTATATTTTCTGTGAGCCATGGCAATCGGGAAGGAACTTTTGATCACCTGTTTCAGAGAACCGTCGAATCTTGCCAGCAGCGGGAAGGTATAGAGAAAGGAAATAATCGTCACCATCAGCGCAAATGTGAGCAGCAGGAGCACTGCATTTGCCGGAACAGTTCCCAGCGCCGCCCAGAACGCCACATTAAAAATAAGAATCGCCGCCGCCGCCAGATACAGAAGAAATCCCAGGCAGGAAGGACCGAAGGACGACTTGAATGTCTTTAGATAGGTAGAAAAGATGTATCCGTATTCTTTTCGTGCCTCCTGCATGGTCACCGTGTAGAGCGCAGTCAGCGCCGGCCCGATGGTGAACACCGGAAGACAGGTAATCAGGAACAGCACATTCAGTCCGATAAAAGAAGCCAGGGTATTCAGAAATTCAAATACAGGGCTGTCATAACGAAATCTCATTTTTATCCTCCTCAGTAAAATTACACAGAAAACAATGGAATTGATTTGATAGTTTTATCTTACCGTCAAAGACCTTTAAAATCTACAGAAAAAAAGCAAGATATTTTACCGGAAAAACTAGATATCCGGACGGCTGAACTGCTGTATTTTCTGCACAGACTTTTGCACGGACTCTGTAACAGAGTGTCTCAGGCCTCAGGTTATGGTACGGGTAAAAAATCTACAGAAAAAATACTAGATATTTTACCGGAAAAACTAGAGATTTCACGGAAAAAAACGTATGGATTCTAAAAAATCCAATAAAATTATTAAATTTCTGTGGTATATATGACGAAAAAATGATGCTAAAATACCAGACATAAAGAAAAGGCAGAGCCAAGAAAAAGGAGGGAAAAAGATGGCCAGATCAGTTACGGCAGGTACGCCTGCCAAAGACGGCGTGAAAAAGAAAAGTAAGACGAATAAAAAATGGACATTGCTTGTTCTGCCGTTTATTATTTTAAGTTTTCTGTTTTCTTATTTTCCACTGCACGGATGGATTTATGCATTTTATGATTATAAGCCGCCGCTTTCTTTAAGCCAGTGCGACTTTGTTGGACTTCAGTGGTTCCGTATGCTGTTCGGCAATAAGACGCAGGTTGCCCAGATGATTCAGGTAATGAAGAATACCTTTGCGATGAGTTTGCTGGGCATTGCAACATCCATACTCCCGATGCTGTTTGCAATCTTTCTCAATGAGATCAAGTGCAAATGGTTCAAGAGTGTGGTACAGACGCTGACGACGCTTCCGAACTTTATCAGCTGGGTTCTGGTATATTCCGTAGCGTTTTGTCTGTTTTCCAACACCGGTATGCTGAATACCGTACTGCAGAATCTTGGAGTGATCGACGCTCCGATGCAGATTCTGGACAGCGACAGCCATACCTGGCTGATGATGCTTGCATGGAGCATATGGAAAGGACTTGGATGGAATTCCATCATGTATCTGGCGTCCATCACAAGTATTGATCCGGAGCTTTACGAAGCGGCCCGTGTGGACGGAGCAAACCGTTTCCAGCTGATGCGCCATATCACATTTCCGGAACTGCTTCCTACATACTTCGTACTGCTGATGATGTCTGTGGCAAACTTCCTGAACAATGGTATGGACCAGTACTACGTATTCCAGAACTCCTTCAACAAGGAGCACATCCAGGTGCTTGACCTGTATGTATACAACATAGGTATGACCGGATCGAGTCTGTCGCTGGCGACGGCGATCAGTATGCTGAAGAGTATCATCAGCGTCACGCTGCTGGTAATCGTAAATGTAATATCCAAGAAGACCCGTGGAGAATCGATTATTTAAAAAGGAGAGAATGAGATGGAAGCAAACATCAAGAAAAAAAAGAAACATTATTCCGGATCAGACGTATCCTTTAATATCGTAAACTATCTGATTTTCGGTCTGTTCACTCTGATCTGTGTCTATCCGTTTTACTATCTGATTATCAACACGATCAGCGCCAATGACCTGAGTTCCAACGGTATGATCAACTTCATTCCCCGGGGACTTCATCTGGAAAACTATAAGCAGATCCTTCAGCTGAGCGGTCTTGGAACTGCAGCTCTGGTATCTCTTGCGAGAACGGTGATCGGAACGATCTGTACGGTACTTGCATCTGCGTTTCTGGGATTTATGTTCACGCAGGAGAAAATGTGGGGAAGAAAGTTCCTGTATCGCTTTATCGTAATTACCATGTATTTCAACGCAGGTCTGATCCCGATGTTCATCACGATGAGAACCCTTCATCTGACGAATACATTCTGGGTATATGTAATTCCTGCGATTGTGCAGCCGTTCAACATTATCCTTGTGAAGACCTATGTGGAATCTATTCCGAGGGCGCTGCAGGAGGCGGCGGAAATCGACGGCGCCGGCATCATGAGAATTTTCGTAAAGATTATTCTTCCTGCATGTACGCCGATTCTGGCGACCGTGGCAATCTTCTCCGCAGTCGGACAGTGGAACTCTTTCCAGGATACTCTGATCTATATTACCGATCAGAAACTGTATTCTCTGCAGTATCTGCTGTATACATACATCAACCAGGCGAACTCACTGGCGGCGATGGTAAGAAACAGCTCCGGTTCGGCGCTGAACATGGCGGCTCTTGCAACCCAGCAGACGCCGACTTCGATCCGTATGACCGTATCGGTTATCGTCGTGCTGCCGATCCTGTTTGTATACCCGATGTTCCAGAGATTCTTTGTAAAAGGTATTATGATCGGCTCTGTCAAGGGATGATGAGAGCAGTTACAGTTCAGCCAGGTCTGTGCATTCACTGCACAGACCGTAGGAAAACGCAGAGCCTGCGGGCATCCGGCCCATCGCGAAGCGATTTTCAATGGCCGGGTGCCGTAACAGTTCAGCTGGCTGAACTGTTACTGAGAGCAAAACAAAATGGCTGTCGTCTGCGTACAGCGGCTGCGGCAATCCCGTCAGCAGGATCGTTGCCAGATTTTGCCGGCGGAACAGCAGCGGTTGAGCGGAGACGTCAGCAGGACATTTTGCTAAAATAAAGTATTTATAAAGGAGGTTCATGATTCATGAAAAGGAAAATGATCAGTCTCGTATTATGCGCGGCAATGGCGATGTCTGCGCTGGCAGGCTGCAGCTCCGGAGATTCCGGAAGCAGTACGTCCAGCGGAAGCGCGACCGCAACCAGCGGAAGCGATACAGGCAGCAGTAAATATGAGGACTTCATCACGGTCGATGTCTTTGACGGACAGGCAAACTACCAGGGAACGCAGTCCGGATGGTTTGCACAGCTTGTAAAGGAAAAATTCAATATGGAGTTGAATATCATTGCTCCGAACGTAGCGGGCGGCGGTGATACTCTGTTCCAGACCCGTTCTGCAGCAGGAGATCTGGGTGACCTGATCCTGACAAACGCAGACGGCGGACGTCTTCAGAACCTTGTTACCGCAGGCCTCGTCATGGATATGACGGATCTGCTGGCAGATGCAGAGAACGTTCACAGATATGACACGGCAATCGAATCCACAAACAGCCTGGTTGAGGAAGACGGTATCTACGCGATTCCATCAGAGGTTTCCAGCAATGCGCCGACAGAGGCAGGTGAGTCTCTGGAGCCGACCTTCGGCCCATATGTGCGTTGGGATGCTTATAAAGCAATAGGTTATCCGGAAATCAAAGATCTGGATGGACTTCTGGATGTTATGAAACAGATGCAGGAAGCAGTGCCGACCAGTGACAGCGGAAAACCGACCTATGCAATGTCCTTCTTCAAAGACTGGGACGGAAACATGATGAACAATGCAAAACAGCCGACCTGTTATTACGGATATGATGAGCTTGGATTTGTACTTGCAAAGGCAGACGGCTCTGACTATCAGGATATCACGGATTCTGATTCTATCTACATGGATGTTCTGGAATTCTTCTATAAGGCAAACCAGATGGGTCTGGTAGATCCGGAATCTACAACTCAGAACTATGATACCATGTATTCCAAATATCAGGATGGACAGATTCTGTTCTCCTTCTGGCCGTGGCTTGGACAGGCTGCATACAACACCACCGAGCATAAAGCGGAAGGCAAGGGATTCATGCTGGCGGATATCGACAACATGCAGATCTTCTCATACGGCTGCATCCCGAACGGAAACGCTAAGAACTGTATTATGATCGGAAGCAAGGCAGAAGATCCGCAGAGACTTGCAGACTTTATCGACTGGCTGTATTCTCCGGAAGGAATTATGGCGAGCGCAAGTCAGACAGGTTCTACTGCAGGTCCGGAAGGTCTGACCTGGGAGATGCAGGACGGACAGCCGGTACTTACTGAGTTCGGACAGGAAGCTCTGAACGGAAATGATCCTACTGTTCCGGATGAGTGGGGCGGCGGATCCTGGTCTGATGGTGTATCTCAGCTGAACTATACTGCAGTAAACAAGAAGGATATCAATCCGGACAATGGATTTACCTATGATTATACCTTGTGGGATTCTGTATTGTCACAGAACAATTCGGCCCTTGACCTTGACTGGCAGGAGCATATGGGCGCACAGACGACCATGGAATATCTGGAAAACAACAATAAGATTATCGTAGCGCCGGGAAGCGGATTTGCAGCTCCGGAGGAAGATTCTCAGATCACAACCCTGAGAGGGCAGTGCAGAACTACGATTGTTGATACTTCATGGCAGATGATCTTCGCATCCAATGATGAAGAGTTCCAGTCTCTCCAGAAACAGATGCAGGATACTCTGGAAGGTCTGGATTATCAGACGGTTCTGGACTATGATATGGATCTGGCGCATCAGCAGAACGATGCCCGTGTTGCAATTGTAGAGCAGTATGCAGAAGAGAGCGGAAGCGATGCGACAGCATCCTCTTCTTCCGCAGCAACGGATTCTTCCTCTGCAGCATCTTCTTCTTCCGCAGCAGAGTAAATCCTGTGCTTCAGTGATTCGAAGAACAGAAGCTTATGAGTCACAGTTCAGCTGACTGAGCTGTTACGCTTCTGAAGAAAGCGGAAGTGCCCGTTCAGATGGATGAACGGGTACAGGGAAAGAGTACGCAGGTACACAAAAAGATACAGGAAATCCGGAGGGGATTTCAGAACCGGAGGAGGTTCTGGAATCCCCTCGTTACCGTTCGGCCAGGTCTGTGCATTCACTGCACAGACCGTATGAATGCATAATGCCTGCGGGCGTCCGTCTTCTGTAAAATATACTCTGGTAAACAGAAAAGTCAGATGATATAATACTGACAGATCAAAGTCTGTAACCGTTCAGCTGGCTGAACGGTTACCTAAACTTCAACAATTTTCACGGAGGTACAGATGAACGATTTGGAGGGTTATGAGTTCTGCCGGAATTATATGACAGACGGAGAATATATTCTGTGGAAGGGACGTCCGGAAAAGGGAAATCTTTTTACAGGCCAGGAGGTTGTGATGCTTCCGTTCAGCCTTCTGTGGCTGGCTTTCTCTGTCTACTGGGAGATGACGGCGATTCGGAGTGCAGATTCCTGGTTTATGGTTCTGTGGGGGATTCCTTTTGTGGCAATAGGAATTTACCTTTTTGTGGGAAGGTTTTTTATGACCGCTTATCTGCGGAACAGGACGTTTTATGTGATCACCAATAAAAAAATCATCATCCGGAGAGGAAGCAGAATTCAGATGCATGACGGCAGAAATCTTCCGTCTGCGGAAATTGTGGTCCATAAAAACGGATGCGGTACTCTGAAATTCGGACAGATGGTTTATACCAGAAACGGTTACCGGAACGGTACTGCTTTTATGATTGAAAATGTTGTGGATGTGACTCAGGTACAGAACGCGATCGACAGTATGGACCGGTGAGATGCCAGAGTGCGCAGGTAAACGGTAACCAGATTCCTTCGGAACAGTGAAAACAGGTTGATAAAAAGGAGAGAGAACATGATACATGAAAAAATAACCATACAGGTACCCGGATATTCCCATCAGGCGGAGCTTTACACCTATTTTCTCGGACGTTCCCCGGAGATGCGTCCCGAGAGAAAACGTCCGCTGGTGCTGATCTGCCCGGGAGGCGGATATGTGATGACGTCGGACCGGGAGGCGGAGCCGGTGGCGATGCAGTTTCTTGCCATGGGATACCATGCGGCGATCCTGCGCTACAGCGTCAGCCCGGCGGTTTACCCGGAGGCGCTGCTGCAGGTGGCAAAGTCGGTGAGCTGGTTGAAGGAGCAGGCGGATGCCTGCGGCATTGCCCCGGATAAGATTGTTGTCATGGGATTTTCCGCCGGCGGACATCTGGCGGGAAGCTATGGAGTTTTCTGGAGAAAACCGTTTGTCCGGGAAGCGGTCGGCGTGGATGAGGCGGCGCTTCGTCCGGCTGGAATGGTTCTCTGTTATCCGGTGATCACTTCCGGAGAGAAAGCCCATGAAGATTCTTTCAAAGCCCTTCTCGGAGACCGGCTGGAAGAGCTGAAGGAGGAAGTGTCTCTGGAAAAGCAGGTGAACAAAGATGTTCCGAAGACGTTCCTGTGGCACACACAGGAGGACGGCTGCGTACCAGTGGAGAATTCTCTCCTGTTCTATCAGGCGCTCCACAAAAACGGAATTCCGGCGGAGCTGCATATTTTCCCCGAAGGCGGACATGGGCTGAGTCTGGCAAACGAGGAGACGATGAACAACGACGGTTCCGGCGTCCAGGAGGCCTGCCAGAGCTGGATTTCGCTGGTAAGAAAGTGGATGGAAACGATATGATAAGTACTGTTCTTTGCACGGAACGGTTACGGTAAGAAAAGAAAGACGGGGGTGTCGCAAAATCAGCTGTTTTGCAACACCCTCGTCTTGGCTTAATATCCTACAGCGTTTTCCGATATTCCGCCGGGCTTTCTCCCACCAGTTTCTTGAACTTTTTGTGAAAGTAGTCAACGTTTTTGTAGCCGACCTTTTCCGCAATCTCATAGACCTTCAGCGACCGGTCCTGAAGCAGCTCTTTTGAGCGCTGGATCCGTATGCGGTCCAGGTAAGAATTGAAGGTTTCGCCCACTTCGCGGGTAAAGATTTTCCCCAGATAGGAGCTGTTGTACCCGAACAGGGGGGCGATCGTTTCCAGCTTCAGATTCTCCCGGTAATTGTGATTGATGTAGTAGAGAATGTCATCGATGATTGTCTTGCTGGTCGGGCTTCCGATGGCATTCATGCACATTTCGAAGTGCTCCGAGAAATACTGCAGAATCTCATACAGATAATATTTTTTCTCGATAAAGTCGATGATCGAGGCATTGGAGCTGAACGCAATCTCCATGTTGCTGTAATTATGCGTAAGATTCTGCTTGATCTGAAGATAGATATCGATCAGGTATCGCTTGAGTTCCGGGATCTCTGCGGATGTCTGGTAGAGTTCATGTTCCAGTGTTCGGAGCGTCTCGGCGATTCGCGTACGGTTCTGGGTCTGGATGTAGTCGGTCAGCAGGCGGGAGTACTCCGGCGATTTCTGGTTCCAGCTCTCCGGGGGCAGCATGACGGCGTCCTGGGAGGGAAGCTCTTCGTATCCGAGCACATGCTGATTCGGCTCGCAGAAAAACCGCCGTGCCAGAAGCCGGGAGGCGTCCTGATAAGAGAGACAGATATCCTCCAGGCGATAGACCCGCCGTCCGTAGGTCAGGAACAGGGAGTCAAGCGGCGAGCCTTTCTGGGGATTGACGTCGTAGTGGTGCAGCAGAGAATCGAAACGCTCTGAGGCAAAGGTGCCTTTCAGCAGAAAAATCTCCCGTTTGTCCATGATAATGTGATTAAAAGAGTTCTGGTCCTGATTGGTGACGCGGAGAAGCTCCGCGAAATTCCAGTAAGTCTGGAAGGAATCCTGATTGTACCGTTCATAAATAATCACCTGATAAACCTCAGCCGAAAGGTGAAGGTCCCGCTGGGTGGAGGGGGGGATATCCACTGTTTTTCCCGCCAGGAGATTCCGGAGGATGGTGTCCAGCGCGTTTTCCCGGTAACTGTTGAGATCGTTTTTCTCCCTCCGTTCCTCTTCAATGGAATTCCGCACAGAGGTCACTGCGGAGATCAGTTCATCCTCGTCGATAGGTTTGGTCAGATAAAAATCCACTCCATACCGGATCGCAGTCTGGGCATAGGTGAAATCGGAATAACCGCTCAGGATGATAAAGTGGCCGTCAAAGCCCTTTTCCCTGGCAATCTGGATAATTTCAATTCCTGAAAGCCGTGGCATGCGGATGTCCAGCAGGACGAGTTCCGGGCGCAGATTCAGAATTTTCTTCAGCGTCTCTTCGCCGTTGGAGGCCTGGCTGCAGATGGAAAAACCAAGGGCATCCCAGTCGATGATATATTTCAGACCTTCAAGAACAACCGACTCATCGTCTGCAATAAGCACTTTCATAATTTGTCCCAATCCTTTCAACGTTTTATTCCATAAGCTTGTTCAGCGGAAGCCGGAGACTGACGGTGGTACCCTTTCCCTGCGCACTGGCGATAGAGAGGGAGTATTCCGGCCCATAACATAGCTGAATTCTCTGATTGATATTGTAAAGGCCGATACTCTGCGTCCGGCTGGTGTCTTTTTCTGAAATGTTTTTGCGGAGATCGGCCAGTTCCCTTTCCGTCATTCCGACGCCGTTGTCGGAAATGTCTATGCAAAGACAGGTGTCGTTCTCTTCGTAGATGTTCAGCAGGATCTGACCGTTTTCGTCCACGTTTTCCAGACCGTGAGAGACTGCGTTTTCCACGATGGGCTGGAGAAGAAGCGGAAGGATCTGATAGTTTTCCAGATCAAGGCCATCCTGTATATTCACCGTATAATTAATCCTGTCTCCGAAGCGCAGCTGCTGGATGGAAAAGTAGATGCGGAGATAATCGATCTCCTTTGCCAGTGTGGTCGAGACGGTTCCGGTATTGTCCAGGACGTACCGCAGCGATTTTCCCAGCAGTTTGATTGCCATGGCAACCTCCCGGTTTCCGGCGGCAAAGGCTTTCATGCGGATGGTTTCCAGCGTGTTGTACAGAAAATGCGGATTGATCTGGCTGGCCAGCATTTTGTACTCCATCTGCTGCTGTCTGTTTTCCAGTTCCTGTTCCTTGAGGCGCGCCTCATAGACAAGCGCTTCTTTCTGCTTGATTTCCTGTATCATCATCTGGAGATCCTGGAACGCTTCGGAGAGTTCGTCGTTGCCGTGGAAGGAATCGATGATGTTGTAATCTCCCTGGCTTGCCTGGTGCATGGCGCTTCGCAGCGTGTTTACCCTTGCGCTGAAATACCGGATAAACAGATACATCAGAAGGCAGGGAATGAGGATCGCAAACACCAGAATCAGAGCATAGTTGCTCTGGATCTGTCTGAGCTCTCCCAGCGCCTGCGGATTGTAGGAGATTACATAGATCCTGTCGTCGGATTTATAGGGAACCAACGTGTTGACCGAAGCCATGGTATTGCTGTCGTCCAGCGAAAGGACGCCGGAATCCGTATAGGAGTACTGGGAGGTGTCAAGCTCCAGCGGGACAGGGTTTCCCACGTATTTTCTGTCGGTGCTGAAAAACGCAGGATCGTCATTGACGGTGATGATGTTCTTCAGGGCGTTGTTGTCAATCCGGTTTTTCAGGTAATTATTGCTGGCAGTGACGACAAGAACCGCGTAGCTGCGGCTGGACGGCAGAGTCAGCTGTCGGACCATATTCAGCTCCCAGTAGGTGTTTCCGTAGGTGTCCTCCCGTTTGGCGGTCCGCCAGAAAATTGCGGAGGTGGAAGCGGCCTGCTGAAACCATTCGGTTTCCTTCAGGTCCTCGGTAATGGGAAGAAAGTTCCCGTAACCGGCAAGCTGCTCGTTGTATGTATAAATGGAGATCGATTCGATAGACGTATCCTGCTGCCGGATTTCCGTAATCCTGTTGTAACGGTCGGAGGCTATATGGGCCTCGGCAATGGAATCCCAGGAACCGTCCAGGAGATTCTGCAGGCTTTCGTCGGAAACGATATCCTCAGAGAGATTATAAAAGTTTGTGGTAAGATCAAACATGATCGACCGGACCCGCAGGCCGTCGGATTCCGCCTGTTCCTGGTAATGGTTGAACAGTGTTTTCTGGGAATTGTACAGGAGCAGAAAGCCGATGCATGTCACGGGAACCAGCAGGGCCAGCATGAAGACGCCGGTGAGCTGCCGCTGAACCCGGATCTGGCTGAAAAATTTTTCCAGTATTTTTTTGAAATTCATAGATGTCTTTCCTCTGTTATGTCTCTGCAGATGTTACAGTACACCAGGTCTGTGCATTCACTGCACAGACCGTATGAAAACGCAGAGCCTGCAGGCATCCGGCCCATCGCAAAGCGATTTTCAATGGCCGGATGCCGTAACAGTTCAGCCCGCTGAACTGTTGCCTGCAGATCAACTGTTTCTGCAGATCAGATTTATCTTTATTATTATAATAAAAATTTGATCAAAACACCAGAAAAAAGTGTGGAGGGCACTCTAAAATTTAGCGTAAATGATATGGAATAGTGCGGGTTTACGATAAAAGTGGCGGCAGATATAATAAATTATATCGTCAGTATGGGGAATATTGCCGAAAAATGGAAGAAATTCTGCAGGCCTGCGTAGTAAGATATATGGCAGTTACAGTTCAGCCAGGTCTGTGCGTTTGCCGCACAGACCGTATGAAAACGCGGAGTCTGTGGGCATCCGGCTCATTGTAAAGCGATTTGTAATGGATGGATGCCGTAACCGTTCGGTTGGATGAACTGTTACGAAAATATACAGAAAGAGGAGGACAGAGACAGTATGAAGCATCAGAAGGAAAGCAAGGCCGGAACCTGTCCGGATACGCCGCTCTGGGACAGCAGCCTGCCGGTGGAGGAACGGCTGGACGCGCTGCTGGAGGCGATGACCGGAGAAGAAAAGCTGAAATGCCTGACAACCGGATGCCCCGATATTCCAAGACTGGGAATCCGCAGCTTTCATCTGGGAGGCGAAGCAGCCCACGGCATCGAGGCGCGCCACGATCAGGATTTTAACCGGGGAGAGCCTCAGCCCACGACCTCATTTCCGCAGCCTGTGGGCATGAGCGCATCCTGGGACCGGGAGCTGATGGAACAGATCGGGACAGCCGTAGGCGAGGAAGCAAGGGTACTGTATCAGAAGGATGGGAGCGGCGGCCTGTGCCGCTGGGCACCGACCATTGATATGGAGCGGGATCCCCGCTGGGGAAGAACAGAGGAAGCTTACGGGGAGGATCCCTTTCTCACCGGGGAGATGGCGGGGGCGTATATCCGCGGGATGCGGGGAGACGATCCGTTTTATCTCCGGTGCGGGGCAACCCTGAAGCACTTCTATGCAAACAACCAGGAGAAAGACAGGGTGCGGACCTCTTCATCTGTGGATCCGAGAAACAAAAGGGAGTATTATCTGGAACCATTCCGCAGGGCTGTGAAGGCCGGAGCGGAGGCGGTGATGACTTCCTACAATGAAATCAACGGGGTACCGGCGATCGTAAATCCGGAGGTGCGTGAGCTGCTGAAAGACGCCTGGGGACTTCCGGGACATGTGGTGTGCGATGGCGGCGATATGCAGCAGACAGTCACAGAGCATCATTATTTCAGCTCCCATGCGGAGACCGTTGCCTTCGGGCTGAAAGCGGGCGTCGACTGCTTTACGGACGACGGGGAAGTGGTGGAGCAGGCGGCGAAGGAAGCGCTGGAGAGAGGCCTGATCACATGGGAGGATGTGGACCGATCCATCCGAAATTCCTTCCGGACGAGAATCCGTCTGGGTCTGTATGACGGCCGGGGAGAAAATCCTTATCGACAGATCCCGGAGGAGCGCCTGAACAGTCCGGAGCATGGCGCTCTGTCCCGGAGGGCCGTGCGGGAATCGGCGGTCCTGCTGAAAAACGAAACCCTGGGAATCGGAAACCGGGGAGAGGATTCGCCTCTGCTGCCTCTGAAGAAGGGGCAGAAGATTGCGGTGATCGGTCCGTGGGCAGACGTATGGTATAAAGACTGGTACTGTGGGATTCCGCCGTATTCTGTGACGGTCACAGAGGGAATCCGCCGGTCAGAGATGACCGGAGAGGTCCGCAGTTTTGACGGATATGACAGAATCAGGCTTCAGACGGCCGGAGGATACCTCTGTACCCGGGCAGACGGTTCCCTGACGGCGGGAGCAAAGGATGACGCGGAAGTCTTCCGCCTGGAGGACTGGGGAAGCGGACAGTATCTGCTGTTCGGAGAACGGACGGGGAGATACCTGACGGTCAGGGAGGACGGCACAGCCGCTGTGAGAAGCCGGGAGGCCTTCGGCTGGTTTATCCGGGAAGCGGTTCATTTCCGTAAGCAGCCGGATGGTTCTGTGAAAATGGAGAGCTGGGACGGCGGGACGCTGGGAATGGATGAAAGCGGATGCCTGGGCTGTATCAGTCAGCCGGAGGCGGCCGCCGTCTTTTATCCGGAAACGGCGGAGGACGGAAGCCGGACCGCGGAGGAACTGGCCCGGTGGGCGGATGTGGTGCTCTATGCGGCGGGATGCAATCCGGTGATCAACAGCAAGGAAGAGATTGACCGGGAGGATCTTGCGCTTCCCCCGGCGCAGGAAAGGCAGCTGTTCCGGCTGAAGGGAAAAAATCCGAAGATTGTCCTTCTTCTCATCACCAACTATCCTTACGCGATTGTCCGGGAACAGAGGGAGATTCCTGCGATTGTGCAGTGTGCGTCCGGCAGTCAGGAGCTGGGAAACGGGCTGGCGGATCTTCTGTTCGGAAAAGAATCCTTTGCGGGGAGGCTTCCGATGACCTGGTACCGAAGCACGGAGGATCTTCCTCCGATGGAGGACTATGACATCATCCGTGGAAGGCGGACGTATCAGTACTTTGACGGGGAGACGCTGTATCCCTTTGGCTATGGGAAAAGCTATACAGAGTTCACATATCGTGATCTGCAGGTGCGGCTGGAAGAAAACATGCTGCGGGCAGAACTGAAGGTAAGAAACAGCGGTTCTGCTGTCTCGGACGAGGTAGTGCAGATTTATCTCAGACAGGAAAATTCCCGGACAGTCCGCCCGAAAAAGCAGCTGAAAGCGTTCCGGCGGATCAGAGAGATGCAGCCGGGAGAGGAGAGAACCGTATGCTTTGAGATTCCCACAGAGGAACTGAAGTATTACGATGTGGTTACGGAGCAGATGGTTCTGGAACAGGGAACCTGCACGCTGATGGCGGGAGCTTCGTCGGAGGATATCCGGCTGGAAGCCGACATAGAGATCAGCGGCACCGTTCTGCCTGCCCGGACGGCGGAAACTGTAACAAGAGCAGACCATTACGATGACTGCCGGGAGGTTCTTCTGTATCAGGGACATGATCCGGAATGCGCCGTATATGTGAAAAAAGAAAAAGATGCAACGGTTCAGCAGGACGAACTGCTGCAAAAAGATTCCGAAGCTGCAGAAATGGTGTACCGGGACTATGTGTTTGCGTCGGCGCCGCGGATCTTCCATGCGCTTGCGCAGGGGAACGGTTCCGGGGAGATCGAGGTCGCCGTCCTGTCAGGCGGAAAGGACGGCGAAACATGGACCATTCTTTGCAGAGAGTGGGAAAACTGTGGAAAACCTGTGTGGAAAAATTATCTTCTCGACGCTGCCGCTGTGGAAAAGATTCCGGTCGGCGAGAGAACGAAGCTGAGAATCCGAATCAGGGGAAGCGTCGGTATTGCGCGGTTTTCTTTTGCGGAGAAACTTATGGAGGAAAGAGAAGATGTTGAGTCAGACAGGGAAAGAGAAAATTTGTGAGACATTGCGGCAGGCGGTTCAGAATCAGGAAGTGCCGGGAGCAAATCTCCTGATTCTGAAGGATGGAGAGGAGCTTCTGTACTGTGAAGAAGGTTTTGCCAGTCTGGAGGAGAAGAAAGAAATCCGGCGGGACACGATTGTCCGGCTTTATTCGATGACCAAACCGGTGACTGCCGCTGCAGTCATGATGCTGGTGGAACGGGGACAGCTGGACCTGGCGCAGCCGGTGGCGGAGCTGATTCCGGGATTCGCCGGCCAGAAGGTGTGCCAGAGCGATGGGACGCTGGTTCCGGTCCGGCGCCCTTCGATGGTCAGAGACCTGATGAATATGACAGCGGGCCTTGTGTATCTCGGAGATGAGACTGCGGCAGAGAGGGAGACGACGAAAGTCTATGAAGATATTGCCAGGAAGATGTACGGAGAGCATCCGGTGACAACGACGGAGATGGCGAACAGGATCGGACAGTGTCCGCTGCGGTATCAGCCGGGAGAAATCTGGCAGTACAGTTCAGGCGCCGATGTGCTGGGCGCTGTGGTGGAAGCGGTGACGGGAAAGACTTTTGGCGCTTTTCTGCGGGAGGAGTTGTTTGATCCGCTGGATATGCCGGATACGGATTTTTATGTGCCGGCGGAGAAGCAGGATCGTCTGATGACCCCATATATGTGGGATGAAAACGGAAAGTTGGTTCCGTACACAGGGTGCAATCTGGCGATCATGAATGATATGTCTGTCCCCAACGCTTTTGAGTCCGGCGGCGCCGGCCTGGTTTCCACCGTCGACGACTATGCACATTTTGCGCAGATGCTGATGGACAAAGGCGTTTACCGGGGCAGGAGACTGATGGGAGCGCGGACGGTGGAATTTCTGACCTCAGGGTCCCTGACGCCGGAACAGCGGAAGGGTATGGATTCCTGGACGGCGCTGGAGGGCCATACCTATGGAAATCTGATGCGCGTCCTGAAGGATCCGGGCAGAGCCATGGCGATGGGAAGTCAGGGAGAATACGGCTGGGACGGATGGGAAGGATGTTACTTTGCCAACTGCCCTGCAGACAGACTCACAATCCTTATGATGACCCAGAAGACAGACTCCGGAGTCGCTCCGGTGGTGAGACGGGTGCGGAATCTTCTTTTCAGCATGCTGTGAAACATTGTTACAGTTCGTTACAGTTCAGCCAGGTCTGTGCATTTACTGCACAGACCTGGCTGCTCTTTACAGGCGGACTGTCTTTCCGCCTTCTATTTTTACCGGTCTGCCGTCTGCAGTGACCCAGAGATCCTGTGCCGACGGATTAAACAGTATCTTCTGATCGCAGGAAACGACGAGGCGGTCCAGGGCTTCCATATAGAGGTAAATCTCCATATTGGAAGCCCGCCAGACATCTTTGGCAGTTCCGAACTTCCGGCAGAATTCTTCCATCAGTTCCCAGTTATCATTTCCGTCCAGCTCATAGCTGTGTCCCCAGAGATAAAACAGAGAGAGTCTGTCGCTGTCCATCGCCAGAAACTGATCGGCCAGCTTCGGAGCGTCCTGTTCCATATAGTGACAGGTGGGGTGCCATGCCAGGTAATCTTCCGGAAATCCGTAGGCATGGGTACTTTTCACGGTTCTGGAATAGCAGATTCCCAGAGAGCGCAGAAGGCCGGTCAGACCCTCGCTGCAGGTGCCGTAGGGATACGCCATCCCGCGTACCGGGTATCCGGCAAGCGCTTCCAGGGCCTGGCGGTCCTGGAACACTTCCTGAATGACGCCCTCTGCAGACAGCACGGTCAGGTCAGGGTGGTGAACCGTGTGAACGGCAATCTCAAACCCGCCGTAGTTTTCCCGGATTTCCTCAGGGGACAGGCGGGATACATGAATTCCGCGGTACTCCCAGTCGTGTTCCTTTCCGGACAAACCGGAATTCAGATTAAATGTGGCTTTGATTCCGTATTTCCGAAACATTTCCATAAGGCGCAGGTCTTGGCGGACGCCGTCGTCAAAGCTGAAAGTCACAGCCTTTCGCAGTCCGCCGGGAAAACAGTTTTTCACAATCATTTACAAATCCTCCTCTGATGTAATATTAAATACAGTATACATGCATATTAATCAAAAAATAAGATTTTTCTTTCGGAAATTTAAAGAATTTCTGATAAGCTTTCGAATAGATATTTTAAAAGGCATCTGGAGGAGAAAAGTATGCAAAATGAATTGACAGTACGTGAAACTCCGCGGCAGAAAGAATTTTCATTTTATAATATTTTCTGGATCTATGTTGTCGGCGGTGTGATCGGATGTATTCTGGAAACGATCTGGTGTTGTTTTGTGTTCGGGGAGTACAGCAGCAGAAGCAGCAACCTGTTTTTCCCGATCAGCGTTGTGTGGGGATTCGGGGCCGTGATTTTTACCCTTGTTCTGAAGGGGAATCTGGACAGCAGTCCCGGTCTTATTTTTCTGAAGGGATACATAATGGGAGGAATGTTCGAGTTTACCTGTGGCTTCCTCTGTGAAAAGTTTTTCGATGTGACGTTCTGGGATTATTCGGCTCTTCCGTTTTCCCTGGGACGGTATGTAAATCTGATGTTCTGCTGCTTCTGGGGGCTGGCGGCGCTGGTCTGGTGCAAGAAGGTTTATGCGCTGATCCGGCGGATTCTGATGGAAAAGAGGCGGAAGAGCAGCAGACTGCTGACGCAGGTGTTTGCGTTGTTTATGGCAGTGACCACGCTGATGTCCGGAGCGGCGCTTTTCCGGATGAATGAGCGCAGTCAGAACCTTCCGGCCCAGAATGGATTTGAGCGGTATCTGGACCGGCATTACACGGATGAAGTGCTGCAGCGCTGCTTTCCGAAGATGAAGCCGGCGGATCTGGTGATACCGCCGGATGTGCAGGCAGACCGGCAGTCGGCGGCCTCTGACGGAGTCTGAAGGACAGACATTGTCAGCCGTCTCAGAGCTTCCGTTTCATCATTTCCGGATTGGATGCGTAAGCCAGAGCCGTTTCTTCTGTGATCTGCCCGCTGCGGCAGAGAGCCGCGAGGCTGGTATCCATAGCCACGAGATTTTCATTGTTTGCGGAGGAATAGAGGATTCCGTCGATCTGCGGCACCTTTCCGTCGCGGATCATATTCCGGATTGCAGGATTCATGGTCATGATTTCGAATGCGGGGATCAGATTTCCACGGACGGAGGGCACGAGCTGCTGGCAGATCACGGCCTGCAGAACCATGGACAGCTGCACGGTGATCTGGCGCTGCTGGTTGGCGGGAAATACGTCGATGATACGGTCGATGGTGCTGGCGGTTCCGATCGTGTGAAGGGTGGAGAACACCAGATGTCCGGTTTCCGCTGCGGTCATCGCAACCTGCATGGTTTCAAAATCCCGCATTTCACCCAGAAGAATCACATCCGGGCTCTGGCGCAGAGCGGCGCGCAGGGCTGTGACATAGCTTTCCGTATCTGTGTTGATCTCCCGCTGGCTGACGATGCTCTTGTCATGGCGGTGCAGATACTCCAGCGGATCTTCCAGGGTAATGATATGTTTTTCCTGGGTGTGGTTGATATGGTCGATGATACAGGAGAGCGTGGTTGACTTTCCGCTTCCTGCCGGTCCGGTCACGAGGACGAGACCTTTGTTCAGGGCGGAGAGTCCGATGATATTGTCCGGAATCCCCATCTCCCGGGGCGAGGGAAGGGTAAATGTAATCATGCGGATCACAGCGGCCAGAGAGCCTCTCTGTTTATAGGCGCTGACACGGAAACGCGAGATGCCGGGAAGCGCAAAAGAGAAATCATCGTCGCCGGTTTCCTCAAAAGTTTTTATGTTCCGGTCTTCGGACAGACGGTAGATGTCTTCGATGATTTCGCGGGTATCGCCGGGAAGAAGACGTTCGGAATCGTCCTGTATGATCTGATTGTTCAGCCGGTAGGACAGGGGACGGCCTGCGACGATAAAAAGATCCGAAGCCCCCAGAGCGGAGATTCTCCGCAGAAGTTCCTTTGTGTTTTCTGTCATAATGATATTACTCCTTTCGCCCCGGCGTAACGGTTCCACTGGCTGAACTGGTGCGCCGGGGTGTATTTTTCTATAACAGGAGACTTCATTCCCTGTTTTTGTTCTGGCATTTCGTAACCATTCAGATGTGCAGAACGGTTACAGACTTCCGTCTGCAGGAAACAGCCGGATCGAATTGTCGCCGTCCCATTCTCTGACGGAGACCTCCGAAAATTCAGCGATGGTATAAAGGGCCGAAGTCTCGCTGTCCGGCGCGTGGGTGGTCAGCCGGACCCGGAGCTTGGAATTTTCGTCGATGGGAATGGAGAAAGAATACTCCGGCGGCGCCTGTTCCCATCTGCCGTCTGCCCGGTATTCCTGAAGCGTCTCATCAATCTCCGCGATTTTTTCATAGGCGGCGTTGGCCGCCTGGTACCAGGCTTCGGTCCGCTCCTGCACTCGCTCGTTCAGCTGCGCGTTTCGGACGGCGGTGAGCCAGGAGAGAGCGGCGAAAGTGACCATACACAGGATGACGAATATTGTCAGAAGCGAAGTGGTACCGATGTTGACAACCGGATATTTTTTTCTGTTCATAAGAGGCTACCTTTCTGAAATGTGAGAGTTCTCATCAGGGGCATGATAGCGGACATGAAGTTCACAGAGCTTCGTGTCCTTTTCCATATCACAGACGGAAATATCTGCGTCAGAGAATGTTCCGTCGGAAGATCCGGAGACAGATACGGTCATCTGACGGACCGCCTCAGTCCCGTTCTCACAGATTTTCCAGTTTTCGTCAAAAAAGACGGCTGCCCACGTGCCGCCGGCGGTGTCTGCGCCGGGGAAACTCTCCGGAAAAAGCTGCAGTGTGCCGCCTCCGGCGTAGAATACCGACGCCGCGCTCTGTGCCTGGAGAAGCGCCTGGTTTTCCGCCGTCGTCTCTTCGGTGATCCGTCTGGCTTCGGCAAAAAGCTGGATGCATACAGAACTGGCAATGGCAAAGAAAAAGATGGATATCATCAGTTCTATCAGAAACAGGCTGGACCGTCTCTGTGTTCCTGTAACAGATTTCATGATTCTGCCTCCTCTTCCAGGGCGTCTCTGCTGTGTGGGTGCAGAAACAGGGAAGCATTTTTGCCGTCCTCTGTGACAATGGAGACACGGTAAAGCGCGTCGGCCAGACGTTCCACCTGAAAATCCGAGAGCTCCAGCAGACGGGTACCGTATTCCGGTTCCGCGGAGGCGTCGGATCGTATGAAAAGTTCACACAGCGAGCCGTCAAATTCATAAATATAAGTTGTATAGGATTCTCCCCTGTATTCCTGTTTCAGGGCCAGGGAGATACTGTCTCTGACGGTTCCGATTGACAGAGCGCCCTCGGAATCCGCCTGGCGCAGTTTTTCGCTTACATAGGAAAGAGAAGTGCGCAGGGCGGAATCCTCCTGTGCTTTTCCGGTAATACTCCGGTAGGCGCCCGCTCCCACGGCGACGACCATAACGGAGGAAACCAGAAAGACGCCGAACAAGGCCGCCGCGAACAGAAAATCAACGACGTGGCGGAGCCGCTGGGTTTTCATCTGTACCATCCCTCCTTCTTGCAGATCACGGTAATTTCCGGCATGATATTACGGCCCACCGGCTGATAATCGACGAAAAACCGATTATGATCGTATTGGATTCCGTAATACTCTTCAAGGTAACCGATACTTTCCGGATAAAATCCTTCCGTGGCGTAGCACTGAATCGTGCTCTGCCGCAGTGCCTGTATCAGATTCTGCTCCTGCTCTTCCAGCGAACGGCGCGAGAAGGTCTGAACGGCTGTATACAGAACAAAGAGAATACAGAAAAACAGAAGAATGGAGAAGACGCCGGAAGGGAAGCGGCGGGATTTTTCTGTCTGAAATCGTTTCATGGCAATCTGGCTCCTTTCAGAATCTTCAGAATCCGCTGAGAATTCCCATCAGCGGAAGCATCACGGACAGAAGAATCAGACCGGTAATCACAGCGAGTACGGCGACCAGCGTCGGCTCGAGGATGCTGATGGTTCTGTTGAGTCTCTCATCAATTTCTTTCTCATATCCGGCAGCGATCTTCTTCATCATTTCGTCGAGGGAACCGGTTCTGTATCCCACGGTCACCATGCGCGCGTAGAATCCGGAAAAGATCCCGGATTCGGACAAGGCAGAAGCCAGATCCTGTCCGGCGGCTGTCAGGCTGCGGCACTTTTCCAGCTTTTGCTGAAAGACGGGACTTTCGCTGAGGGAACCGGCCAGCGTAAGGCTCTCCTCCGTGCTCAGGCCGCTGCTCAGGGTCAGGGCCATTCCGCCGGCAAACCGGCAGGCCGCCGTGCGTTCGCTGATGCTGCGGGACAGGCGGAAAGTTCCGGCCGCCCGGAGGAACAGTTCCCGGCCTTTTTTCGTTCTGGAAAGGAGAAGGAACATCCCGGCCAGGATGAGAAACAGGAGAACGAATCCGATGGAATAGCGGTTCATTGCAGTCCCGAGATCCATCAGGGTTTTCGGGATGCCGGTGACGCCGGCGCCAAACTGTTCAAATACCTGGTGGAAGACCGGAAGCACTCTGGTGAGAAGGAGAAGAATAATGGCCAGCATCATGACTACCATAATCATCGGATAGGTGACCGCATGGCGGATCGCAGAGGAGAGGTCTGCCTCCCGCTCATAATAATCGGAGAGGGCATGCATCACCTCATCCAGCCGGCCCGACTGTTCCCCCAGCTGCACCATATGCAGACAGTAGGAAGGAAACACACCGGAGCTTTTCAGCGCCTCATGAAATGTTCCGGTTTCCATGAAGGTGTCGTAAATATCCCGGAGGATCGCCTCCTCCTGGGAAGAAGAGGCGTCCTCCTTCATGATCGTGATGCCCTCGATTGCCGGGATGCCGGCATGAAGAATCATTCCCATCTGGGAACAGAAGGAGGCGACTTCTGTATTGGAAAGAGTTTTTTTCTGGGTTTCTTTTGTCATCGCTGTGACTCCTTTCGATGGTTATCGGGAATATTTGACGATATAATTGGAACCGTCGCCCACATATTTTTTTACGGCGTCGGCGCTGTTGTTTGCGGCCAGTGTGGGATCCATCAGCGTCCAGGATTTTCCGTCAAACTGGATGACGTTGTCCACCCATCCGATTTCATCTACCCATGCGCTGATCCAGGCGTGGTATGCTTCGCCGGAATATCCGATCTCTAGCTTGACGGGGATCCCCTGACTGCGGAGCATTGCTGTCATCACAGCTGCATAATCGAAACAGATTCCCTTTCCGGATTCCAGCACCTGATCCACATCCGGAAGATATCCGGCGAGAGCTCCGGTTTCCGCTTCTGCCGCCTTGTCGTCATCGTAGACAATCGTTCCGATCGTAAAATTGTATACATTCGTGATCACATCCAGATCGCTGTCTGCATTCTGCGCCAGCTCGGCGGCTTTTTTTACTGTCTCACTGTCGGCGGTAAACCAGGTATACTGATTCGGGTACAGAAACGGGCGGAATTCATCGTTGAGCGAGACGGACAGAGAAGGTTCTTTGAATAAGGTGGAATAAGAAGTTCCCTCGACATTCTCATACACTTCAATCTGATAGACGCCGTTCCCTCCGGTCAGCGGAAGAACCGCCCAGTCATCCGCGGCTGTAAGATCGTAGGTATATTTCACTTCATCCGGTGTGATGATAAAAATTTTGATTCTGGAAGCTGAACCGGCGTACCTGGCGCACAGGTATCCCTCCGCCGTATTGGAAATGTCCAGCGAAATCCGTTCGTTTCCGATCACGGAAGTTCCCGGGGCCGTGGGAACGAGAACCTGCGGCGTATTATCGCGGCTTCCGGAAGAGCCTGCCTCCGTATCCGCTGCTTTCCGGCAGCCGGACAGCGCTGTCAAAAGAGACAAAATGCAGAAAAAAGCCAGAAGTATTCTCCATTTCCCCATGACAAACCTCCGTAAAACAGGATAAAAGTATTGCAAAAATACACTTATTTTTATTATAATCGACAACAGAAAAAATGAAAACAGTTTTTGCAAAGAAGGGAAAAATCATGCTGCAGATTCAGATGTTCGGCCATTTCCGCATGTATGACGGGGAACGTATGCTGGACGAAGCGTCGTTTCGCTCGGAGATGGTCCTGAAATTACTGACATACATCATCTGTCACAGAAAAAGGCCGCTGTCCGTGCGCGAGCTGACACAGATTCTGTGGGACGGGAGTCAGAGCAGGAATCCTGCAGGCGCGCTGAAAAATCTGGTGTATCGCCTGAGAACGATTCTGCGCTCCGTCTGGCCTGAGACGGAATTTATTCTGACAGGAAGGGCGTCCTATCAGTGGAACCGGCAGGTGGAACTTGCCGTGGATGTGGAATACTTCCAACAGCTCTGTCTTGCCGCCCGTCGCGAAACCGGAAAGGAAAAGGCAGAATTCCAGAGAAAGGCGGCTGCCGGATACCGGGGACGGTTTCTGGAGGGAATCCGGGATCAGGGCTGGGTCACGGAGCGGTCTGCCTGCCTTCATTCCCTGTATCTTGAAATGGTCAGGGATCTTGCGGCATATCTGAATGAAAACGGGCAGTTCAGAGAGCTGGAGGAGATGGCGAGGAAGGCCATCGATATGGAACCGCTGGATGAGGGGCTGTACGGTTGGCTGATCCGGGCTCTGATCGGAGAGGGAAGGGAGAAGTCCGCCGCGGAGGAGTACCATCGGATCTCCGGGCTGCTGTACAGAACATCTGCATCCGTCCCCGCCGATTCCCTTCAGGAACTGTGGCGGCAGCTGGCGGCTTCACAGAAAGAGGACATGGACAGTTTTTCTGTGATACAGGCAGGGCTGAGAGAAAAGCCTCATGCTCCCGGCGTTTTTTTCTGTGGATATGAGACGTTTCGGGATATCTACGAACTGGAGATCCGGCGGGAGAAAAGAGCCGGAAGGCCGGTGCTGCTTGTGCTGCTTGCGCTGCATCCGGCGGAGGAGACAGAAACAGAGACGCTGCGGGCGGAAATGGATCGGCTGAAAAACGTGCTTCTTGCGTCTCTGCGCCGGGGCGATGTGGTTGCGCAGTATGATACGTCCAGGTTTCTTGTGATGCTGTCCGGATGCCGGTATGAGGATGGGCGGAAGGTTATGGAGAGAGTGGAATATGAATTTGCTCAGAGTTCCGGAAACGCAGCGGGGAAGCTTTGCTGCAGCATGGAAATGCTGTAAGAGGGTTTCCTTAACTATTGACGTTTCCGGCGATTTGTGTTAGCATCAAAAAAGGTTTGATCATCAAATTAAGAGTACCGTATTTGCAAAGATTGTGACCGCCCAGTATAAGCCACGATAAATACCTTATTGTTTCGGTGAGGATGCTTTTTCGAGAGTACAGTTGTAAAAACGCAGGCGTAGCGGGCTACGCTGAGGCTTTTACAACTGTGCTATCGGGAAAGCAGACCAGCGAAACATATGGTTATTTATCGCGGCTTATACTAGAAGCAGGAAAAACAGTTCTGCCGGATGGGCGGCTGCAGGAAAAATATAAAGGAGGCCAATTATGGTAATCAGTCCAAGAGTCAAAGGGTTTATCTGCATCACGGCTCATCCCGACGGATGCAGAGAGAATGTCAGAAGACAGATCGAGTATGTGGAGAAAAACGGAAAAATGGAAAACAGTCCGAAAAATGTTCTGATCATCGGAGCATCCACGGGCTACGGTCTTGCGTCCCGGATCGCGCTTGCGTTCGGAGGCGGTGCGAATACGCTGGGAATCATGTTTGAGAAGAGTGCGACGGCTACCAGAACGGCGACTCCTGGCTACTATAACACGGAGGCCTTTGAGGCGTTCGCGAAAGAGAAGGGGCTGTATGCGGAGACGATCAACGGCGATGCGTTTTCCGTGGAGTGCAAGGAGAAGACGATTCAGAAGATCCGTGAAGATCTGGGGAAAGTTGATATGGTGATTTACAGCCTTGCGGCTCCCCGCAGAACCACTCCGGACGGACAGACGTATACGTCGGTTCTGAAACCGGTGGGAGAAGCTTTCACCAATCTTTCCTGGAACGCAAAGGACAACAGTCTGACTACCGTAACTCTGGAACCGGCCAATGAGGAAGAGATTGCGGCTACGGTTAAGGTTATGGGCGGCGAAGACTGGATGGACTGGATCGAAGCGCTGCATACGGCGGACGTCCTGTCTGAGGATGCGGTGACTGTGGCCTACTCCTACATCGGGCCGGAGCTTACATATCCGATTTATAAAGACGGAACGATCGGAAGGGCGAAGAAGAATCTGAAGGAATGTTCCGACCGGATGAACGAAAAATATCAAGGTCAGGGAATCCGCTCCTATGTTTCCGTCAACAAGGCGGTTGTCACGCAGGCCAGCGCGGCGATTCCGGTGGTTCCGCTGTATTTCATGATTCTGTATAAGGTGATGAAAGAGAAACATCTGCATGAAGGCTGCATCGAACAGATGGATCGTCTGTTCCGCAGAAAACTCAGCGGAAGTCAGGTGGAACAGGATAACGCGGGATTTATCCGCATGGATGACTGGGAACTGCGCGAGGACGTGCAGGCGGCGGTGATGGACGCCTGGAACAGGATCACGACCACAGAACTGTCCGAGATTGCCGATGTGGACGGATACTGGGAGGACTTCTACCATATGTTCGGATTCCATTTCGACAATGTGGACTATGACAGGGACGTTCCGCTTGTTTAGGATGCCTTTCAATTACGCTCCGCTTTTCTGTAACCGCTGAGGGTAACAGTTCAGCAGGCTGAACTGTTACCCGCGGAGAGGAAAAATTTTCTGAAAACAGTTGCCTTTCAGGATAAAATTTGTTACTATATAAATAACAGATTGCCTGATAAAAAAAGACATTGGCCGCACGGCGCATGCCGACAGGTGATAAACCTGCTGGTAGTGTGTCGGCGGTTTTTTGTTGTGACGCAGGCTCCATGTTTTTATATAACAGGAAACGTGCAGACCTGGTTGAGCTGTTACGGAGGCGGATGATATGAATTTTAAAAAAGTTGACAGCAGTACCATTAAATGTTATGTTTCGAACGAGGAGCTGGAAGCATATGGAATTACCGTGGAGGAATTGACGACAGACAAGAGTAAGGCACGTAAATTTATCAATTATCTTCTTGGCCTTGCCAGAGAAGAGATCGGCGAAATAGAGATTAATTCCATGATGACGATACAGATCCAGATGGTTCGGGACAAAGGACTGCTTCTGACTATCACCAGTAATTTCTGGTCGGAACTCCCGCGGGAACTGAAGGAATCGCTGATTGAAAGTATGGAAGAACATCTGCATCAGATTATGAAAGAGACGGAAAACGGTGAGAAAGCAGAGCAGGAGCAGATGCTTGAGGGATTTCTGGAACGGCTGCGGAGCGGCGAAGACGGCGAACAGGAAGAGGAAAGTCAGGAAGAACAGACAGAGAGTACGGAATCCCAGGATCCGGAGCAGGAAGAAATCGACAGGGCGGTGTTTATGTTTCAGTCGCTGGACGACGTCCTGACGCTGTGCAGTCTTTCTCCGGAGAAAAGCAGAATCAGCAGCAGCCTGATGAAGGATCAGGGGAATTATTTTCTGTATGTCTGGGAGCGGGGAACGGACAGAGAGCCGTTTCACATGTTCTGTATGATTGCGATGGAATACGGAACCCTTTACAGCGCCCAGAAAAGCCGGATTCAGCTGCTTCAGAAACGCGCGGAGATTCTGATCAAGGAGGATGCAGTCTATAAGCTTCGCGAGATTGCTGCAATATAAAAGGCAACCGTTTGGCTGGCCGATGTAAAGACAAAGCAACCGTTCGGCTGGCTGAACTGTTGCAATGTAAAAGAACAGACAGAGACGGCGCGCCGCCGCAGATACGTGCGCAAATGGCAGGTATCCGTGGCTGTGCGTCGTTTTTTTTTTCGGCGTCGGGCGGACGTCAGCCGCGCAGCGGTGCGGGCCGCGACAGATAGCCCCTTTTTATGACTGATATAGAGGATACCTATTTTACTTCCGTCCATACAGTGAGTATAATCCCGTCTTTGACAGTTGATAGAAGAAAAAATCGCTGTATCCCTTGTATT
>ERZ1643246.607-NODE-607-length-44956-cov-14.342576_pt1 | contig 44956 bp, 54 predicted proteins | sample MGYA00579265_ERZ1643246 | MGnify/ENA primary metagenome ERZ1643246 (study PRJEB29033, sample SAMEA4952261) | chicken gut metagenome | biome: Broiler Chicken; feature: Gastrointestinal Tract; material: Caecum | place: Ireland | collected 2018 | study: Broiler... | reverse complement strand
GAACTTGCAGAGTGGTCGATTGAAGAAGGATGGATTTTGAATTGTTGGCCGGAATGGAAGGGGGCCAAGGTGACTCATTGGATGCCCTTACCGGAGCCGCCGACAGAACTGGAGAAGCGGTTGAGGGGGTGAAAATGTGAGCCAATACGTTAGTTGCCAGCATTGCATCAACAAAGATTGTGAGCGTTATGGGGGCCCGTATGGATACACATTTTGCGATAAATATATATCGGATAGGGTGACTCTTGGGCAGCCAGACAGAAGAGGAAGCCATATGGACAATGAAAAGCTGCTGAAGGCGCTGGGACGGTTGTCGGTGGAGACAGGAAGTCTGGCCTGCTTAGGCTGCGGATGGGAGCACGACTGCAGTACTCACGGCTGCGCCATCCTGCGGGTCGTCCGGTTCGCGCTGGAGGACGCGGAGGCCCGGGCGGATGAGGCCGAGGCGTCTCTGGCCGCTGCGGTGCGGGATATGGAGGCCATGGCGGCCACCATCCGCGCCCGGCCAATCGACGACACTGAGTGCTGCTTCCTCTGCAAATACGACGGCCCCGTGGAGGACTATTGCCCCGGCTGGGAGGGAGAGGAGTGCTTCCGGTGGAGGGGGACGTGATGCGGGACCGCTTTTTTTGCCGCAGGAATCTGGTGTGCTTTGAGGCCTGCTCTGTCTGTGAGGTGTGCGGCGACTGCGACATGTGCGTGGCCTTCGGCCAGCTGGATCGCTGCCAGAAGTGTACAAGGTATTATGAGCCGGGGGGCTTAGCTGATTGACGCAGGCTGTAATGCTCCATGCTCCGGCCCTCTGCCGGGTGGGATCGCTCACCCGCCCGGACCTCTTTTTGTTTGCCGGACGCCCTGTTGATCTGAAGGCCTGCGTACCTACGTGGGGTAATGGTAGGAAATACGGGGCGCCCGGCAGAGGGCCGGCGCCTGGCCGGCGTCAATCCTCAGCGTCAGAGAAAAGGTACGGAGCGTGAAGCAATGGCAAAACGGCTGAAGCATATCCGGGCCGGGTTGGTAAATTATGATTATCTGGTTGTTATCCCATCCAAGAATGACAGTCCACGGGTAAGAGCGGCAAAGCAGGCCGCCTCCACCGCGGCCCAGCAGTTTATGAACCTCAAAAACAGCTGGCGGGAGTTGGAGCTCAAACTGGCAGCCAACTTTGGCGCAAGGGACCATGTAGTCACATTTACTTATGACGATGCCCACCTTCCCGCCGACAAGGAGCGGGCGGGAAAGGAATTTCAAAGATTTATCCGCAGACTGAGAAATGTGCGCCGCCGGCGAAAGGATGACCTGCTCTATGTGTTTGTTACGGAGGGCTTTCACAGCAAGACCACATATTCTTTCCTGGCGGGGGACGGCCACCTGGAGGACCGGCGGCTCCACCATCATGTGGTGATCAACGGGACAGGCCCTGGAGATTACGATGAGCTGCGCTCCCTCTGGCACGGCGGGGGCTATATCCGCATCGAACCGCTGGATGTCCACTACTACCGGGAACTGGCCAAATACATGACCAAAGAGGCCCGGGAGTTCGGCAAACCGAAAGTGGGGGAGCGCACCTGGCGGGCGTCCAGAAACCTCAAAAGCTACGAGGTGGAGTATACCGACATCCCCTCCGACTCCATGACCCTTGCGCCGCCCTTCGGCGCGGTGGACTATGAAGCCTTCGGAGAGGCAAATCCCTATGGGTACGCCATGTTTGTGGGTGCCCGCTACTTATTATATGAAGAGGCGGACCCTGGCTTATCCTATACAGAGGGAAGGCGGCAGCCGCCGCTTAGTCATTTTCAACCTTGAAACCAGTGTTAATAATCGAACCGTGGTGTAGAAAAGGAGGAAGGACCCTTGCAAAAGATCCCGGAAACGAGTAAACTGGTCAACAAGGACAGACGAATCATCTGTCCCATCTGCGGCAGGCCCACTCAGTACCGTGTGCGGCCGGATAGCCAGGCGAGGAACTGGCCGATCTGGTGCAAGCACTGCCGGCAGGAAAGTATCGTGAATATCGAAGCGCCTGAGCCCGCGTCCAAAGAGACCAGCGCCTGAGCCATGAAGTATCCCGAGGGGGATGTCGTGGCTTGGGCGCTTTTTGTTTTGCTCGGAGGTGATAGCCCGGTGCCGGAAAGCCACAGGCCCGACGCAAGGAGGGAAACCGTATGATCTCGGCCACCAGGCTCCGCCAACTGGTGGAGCTCATCCAGGCGGGCCGTGAGGCTCGGTTTTACGACTGGCCGGAGTGGCAGGCCGTCCGGGAGGACGTGCTCAGGCTGGACAAGCGGGAGTGCGTGCTCTGCCGGGAGCAGCGCCGCCGGTTCCGGCCGGCCAGGCTTGTCCACCACGTCAAGCATCTGCGGGACCGGCCCGACCTGGCGCTGAGTATCACGGACCCGGACACCGGGGAGCGGCAGCTGGTCAGTGTCTGCAAAAAATGCCACGAAGCGCTCCACCCGGAGAGCCAGCGGCAATTTGCCCCGCGCCGGCCGCCGCTGACCGTGGAGCGCTGGGACTGACACCCCCCGTCGAAAAAACGGGATGAAGGCCGTGAGGGCCCAATCGCCTGGGTCCAGGACATTCCCGGGAGGCTCGGGCGCGTACGCGCGCCCCGCCTGTTCCGGGCCGGAAGGAGGGAATCCGTGGGTAAATCAAGCGCCGCCGGTGAAAAGAACTGGCGGCAGACCAAGGCATTTCGGGAGCTGCGCCAGTCCATGCTGGAGGATCTGACCGCCCGGGGACTGGTGGACCGGGCCTACACCGACAAGGTGGAGGAGTACATGGACTTTTGGGTCCAGCGTCAGAAGCTGGAGGCGGACATTGCCGCCCGGGGCGTCACTGTGGCGGACGCCAAGCGGGGAATGCCGGTGGAGAATCGCAGCGTCTCCCTGAGCGTGCAGGTGTCCCGGCAGATGCTGGCCATCTTCACTGCCCTGGGCCTGAAGGATGACGCCTGTGCGGCATCCCCCCAGGGAGATGATGACGATGAGCTGTGAGATCCCGCCGGAGGTTTTGGAGTACATCCAGCTGGTGGAATCGGACAAGCTCCGGGCCTGCCCGGAGCAGCACGCCCTGGTGGCCCTGGTGCGCCGGGCCTTTGAGACGGAAGATCTCCGGGTAGAGACCGGCCGGCTGGAAAAGTACCTGGGCCTCCAGAAGTATTTTCCCTTCGTCCTTTTCCCGTGGGAGAAATTCCTCTTTACCCTCTGGAACTGTACCTATACCGCCCAGGGGCGTCCCCGCTGGAAAACCGTGCTGTGTATGTTGGGCCGTGGCGCCGGGAAGGACGGCTATATCGCCTTTGACTCGGCGGCCTCCATCTCGCCCTACAACCCGGTGGGGCATTACAACGTGGATATCTGCGCCATGAACGAGGACCAGGCCACCCAGCCCTCCAGGGATCTGGTGGAGGTCCTGGAGCTCCCCCGGTACCAGGCCAAGCTGAACAAGCACTATTACCACACCAAGGAGATCATCCAGGGCCGGAAGAACCGGGGCGTTATGAAGGGGCGCACCAACAACCCCAAGGGCCGGGACGGGATGCGCTCAGGCAAGGTTATCTTTAACGAGGTCCACGCCTATGAGAACTACGACAACATCAAGGTGTTTATTACCGGCCTGGGCAAGGTGGCCGATGCCCGCATCGGCTATTTCACCTCCAACGGCGAGGTGTCCGACGGCCCCCTGGATGACAAGCTGGCCCAGGGGCGGCGGATCCTCTTCGAGGGAGAGCCGGACGGCGGGATGCTGCCCTTCATTTGCTGCCTTCAGAGCCGGGACCAGGTCCACGATCCGGAGAACTGGTACATGGCAAACCCATCCCTGGCCTACCGCCCGGCGCTCCTCCAAGAGACCGCCGACGAGTACAAGGAATGGCTGGAACACCCGGAGCAGAACGGCGACTTTTTGACCAAGCGCATGGGGCTCCGGGCAGGGCAGAAGGAGATCTCCGTCACCGACTACGAGAAGGTGAAGGCCACCAACCGGCCCCTGCCTGATCTGCGGGGCTGGTCCTGCACCGTGGGAGTGGACTATGCCGAGCTCTCCGACTGGGCGGCCGTCAACCTCCACTTCCGCCGGGGTGAGGAGCGCTTTGACCTCAATCACGCCTGGATCTGCGCCCAGTCCAAGACCCTGCCCAGGGTAAAGGCTCCCTGGAAGGCCTGGGCGGAGGCGGGACACTGCACGGTGGTGGAGGACGTGTCCATCCACCCGGACCTGCTGGCCGACTACGTCCGGCGGGCCGGGCAGAGCTACAACCTCCGGCTGCTGTGTATGGATCAATACCGCTGGACTCTGGTATCGGAGAGCTTTCGGAAGATTGGTTTCGACGCCAACGACAAGAGCCGGGTCAAGCTGGTGCGGCCCTCCGACATCATGCAGGTGGAGCCGGTGATCCAGGCGTGCTTTGACCGGGGACGCTTCACCTGGGGAGACGCCCCCCAGCTGCGCTGGGCGGTAAACAACACCAAGCGGGTGCGCAGCTCCAGGAAGCTGGGGGTGGACACCGGCAACTTTATCTACGCCAAGATTGAGGCCAAGAGCCGCAAGACCGACCCGTGGATGGCGCTGGTGGCCTCCATGGTGGGGGAGCCGGCCCTGGGCGCCGGCCAGGCCGTGGGCATCCCGCCCATAGGGGCCATTCAACTGTAAGGAGGTGACCGAGACGGCATTCAGCTTTTTCCGACTGTTCCAGCCCAAGAGCGGGAAGGTGAGCACCCTGGAGGTGTCCTGCCGGGAGCTTTTTGAGGCCGCCCAGGAGTACCAGGTGCGGGAGCTGTGCTTCTGGGTCTGCGTGAACATGGTGGCGGGCGCCATCGGCCGCTGCGAGCTGCGCACCTTCCGGGGCGGCAAGGAGATCCGGGAGCGGGACTACTACCTCTGGAACGTGTCCCCCAATGTGAACCAGAGTTCCACCGCCTTCTGGCACAAGCTGGTGGCCCGGCTCTACCAGGACAATGAGGCCCTGATCGTGCCCACCCTCACCCGGGCCGACGGCATGGACGCCCTGGTGGTGGCTGACGACTGGGCCCAGCCGGAGGACTGGCCCAGCCGCCAGAACGAGTACCGGAGCGTGCGTGTGGGGGAGTATACCTGGCAGTATCCCTTTTATGAAAACAACGTGCTCCACCTGAAGCTCCACCACAAGAACATGGCGCCGGTGATCGCCGGGCTCTATCAGTCCTACTGGCGGCTGGTGTCGGCGGCCATGCGGCACTATGAATGGGACCGGGGGCAGCACTGGAAAGTCCATGTCAACCAGATGGCCAGCGGGGAGGACGGCTGGGAGACAAAGTTCCAGGCCGTGATCGCCGCCCAGATCAAGCCCTTTCTGGAGAGCGGCGGGGCCATCCTGCCCGAGTTTGACGGCTACGCCTACGAGCGGGTAGGTGGGACGGGCTCCGGCGACACCCGGGACATCAAGGCCCTGATTGAGGACATCTTCGACTTCACCGCCCGGGGCTTTCTCATTCCGGCGGTGCTGGTCAACGGCAAGATCGAGGGTACCCAGGACGCCAACACCCGCTTTCTGACCAACTGCATCGATCCCCTGTGCGACCAGCTCCAGGAGGAGATCACCCGCAAGCTATACGGATACCAGGCCTGGAAGGCAGGGGATTACGTCCGGATGGACAGCTCCAGCATCCTCCACTTCGACATGTTCGCCAACGCCGCCAACGTGGAGAAGCTGGTGGGCTCGGCGGCCTTCTCCGTCAACGACATTCTGAGATCTGCCAATCAGCCCACCATTGACGAACCCTGGGCAGACGCCCACTTCCTGACCAAGAACATCTCCACCATGGACGACGTGGCCCGGCAGCTGGGCATTGAGAAAGGAGCGACACAATGAGAGAACGCATGTGGGAGCTGAAACAGGCCGCCAGCCCCGGCACCCTGGAGCTCTACATCTACGGCGATGTGGAGGGGGACAGCTACGACTGGTGGCGGGATGAGGTCATCCGCAGCGAGACCAGCGCCAACGCCTTCCGGGACGCCCTGGCTGCCCACCCCGACGTGAAGCAGATCGACCTCTACATCAACAGCTACGGCGGGTCCGTCTTTGAGGGAACCGCCATCTACAACCAGCTGCGGCGGCACCCCGCCCATAAGACGGTGTATGTGGACGGCTTTGCCTGCTCCATCGCCTCGGTGATTGCCATGGCGGGGGACGAGGTGGTGATGCCCCGGAACACCCTCATGATGATCCATAACATGTGGATGGGCGCGGTGGGCAATGCCGCGGAGCTGCGGAAGGCCGCCGACGATTTGGACGTGATCAACGCCGCCGGCCGCCAGGCCTATCTGGAGAAGGCGGGGGACAAGCTGGACGAGACCGCCCTCTCCACCATGATGGACGCCGAGACCTGGCTCACCGCCGAGCAGTGCCTCCAGTACGGCCTGGCCGACCGGTATGCAGACGCCGACGCCGACATGTCCGGGGCGGCTGCGGTCCTCCAGAGAGCCAACCTCACCCTGGAGCAGCGGCTTACTGTTCAGAAAAGCCTGGCCGCTCAGCTGCGGCAGCTGGCCCAGCCTCCCGCGCCTCCGGCACCCACGCCGGAGCCCGAAGCAACAAACAGCGTCATGGCGCTGTTTCGGAATTTTAGAGTTTGAAAGGAGACCATCCAATGATCGCAATGGACATCCGCAATCGGGAAGAGATCCGCACTCTGATGCAGAAGGCCATCAAGGACGGCGATACCGAGGGCTTTTACCAGGCCCTTGACCAGATGCTTGCCGCCATCCAGGCCGACCTCCAGCAGAGCTATGAGAGCCAGGTAAACGGCCTGCGCCAGGACCTGGACAGCCGGATCCTCAGCGCCCGGGGCGTCCGCCAGCTCACCACCCAGGAGCGGGACTACTACCAGAAGGTCATCGCCGCCATGCAGTCCCAGGACCCCAAGCAGGCCCTGGCCAACGTGGATGTGGTGATGCCCGAGACGGTGATTGAGTCGGTCTTTGAGGACCTGCGGGCCAACCATCCGCTGCTCTCCGCCATCAACTTCATTCCCGCCACCGGCCGGGTGAGGATGCTGGTCAACACCAACGGCCGCCAGGAGGCCCAGTGGGGCGACCTGTGCGACGAGATCATCAAGGAGCTGCTGGCTGGCTTCAAGGAAGTAGACTCCGGCCTCATGAAGCTCACCGCCTTCCTGCCCGTGTGCAAGGCCTCTCTTGACCTGGGCCCCGAGTGGCTGGACCGCTTCGTCCGGGAGACCCTGTATGAGGCGCTGGCCGCCGGCCTGGAGGTGGGCATCGTGGTGGGCACCGGCAAGAATATGCCCATCGGCATGAACCGCCAGGTGGGCGACGGCGTCACCGTCAAGGGCGGCGTCTACCCCGAGAAGGCCAAGATCGCTGTTACGGAGCTGGCCATTGACGCGGTGGGCAACCTGCTGAGCCTGCTGGCGGTGGACCCCAACGGCAAGAGCCGCACGGTACGGGACGTGCTCTTTATCGTCAATCCTCAGGACTATTACCAGAAGGTCATGCCCGCCACCACCGTCATGGCGCCCGACGGCACCTACCGCAATGACGTGATGCCCTATCCCATGCGGGTCATCCCCAGCGGCGCCCTGGACCGGGGCTGCGCCATCCTGGGCCTGGGCTATCGGTACTTTGCCGCAGCGGGCACCGACAAGGCCGGCCGCATCGAGTACTCCGACCACTATCAGTTCCTGGAGGACAACCGGGTCTATCTCATCAAGGCGTACGCCAACGGCCAGGCCAAGGACGACAACGCCTTCCTCTACCTGGATATTTCCGGCCTGCGGCCCGCCGTGTGGAAGGTGGAGCGGGTGACCGCTCCCGCCCCCTCCACCAACGCCGAGCTGTCCGGTCTGAAGATGGGCGCTCTCACCCTGTCCCCTGAGTTTGCTGGCGCCACCACCTCCTACACCGCCAGCACCACCAACGTCACCAACGTCATTACCGCCATTCCCGCCGACGCTGGCGCTGAGGTCGAGATCCTGGTGGACCCTCCCGTGGCCGATGCGTATGAGATCGACAACGGCACCGCCGTGACCTGGGAGAGCGGCGAGACCACCGTGACCATCAACGTGACGGCCGCTGACGGCAGCACCACCAAGGCGTACACCGTCACCGTCACCAAGTCCTGATGGCGGCGGACAGAGCCGCCCTGCCCGACGGCCTGCTGTCCGACGTAAAGAACTGGCTGGATATTACCTGGGATGATGACGCCACGGACGCCAAGGTGTCCGGGCTCATCGCCTCGGGGATGGTCTATCTGGACGGCAAGCTGGGAGTTGCGGGGGACTACACCAGAGACGGCCTGCCCCGGACGCTGCTGCTGGAGTATTGCCGGTACGGCCGGGACAGCGCCCTGGACGTCTTTGAGAACAACTACCGGGCCATGATCCTGGACATGCAGAACGGGAGGAAGGTGAGCGCCTTTGAGCTGGAAAGCGCCGTACCGGCCCAGGGGTGAGATCACCCAGGCCTACAACGACGGCGTGGTGGAGCTCTATGCCGTCTCCGACGGGGCCCGGCCTGGCTACCAGCCGGTGGAAAAGCCGACCTTCAAGGCCCGGCTGCGCTATGAGGAGCGGACCCTGGGCATCCAACGGGCCTATCTGGCCAAGCAGGTCCAGGCGGAGGTGGAGCGGGTACTCCGCACGCCCCGTATCAGGGGCGTGGGGGCGCGGGATATAGCCGTCACTGAGGATGGCCGGACGTACCGCATTGACCTGGTGCAGAGCACGGACGGGGTGTTTCCGCCCTCCATGGACCTGACCCTGATCAGGTTGGAGCAGGACGGGGAGGGCGGCGTATGAGCTGGCAGGAGCGGATCATCGCCGCCCATCTGGCGGTGACCGACCAGGTGAGCCACGGCCAGCGGATGAAGTCCAGCCGCTACTTTGTCTGGCAGGAGGACGGCTCCAACGACCTGGCGGCCGGGAACGGCCACGCCGAGCGGGCGGTCACCGGCACCACGGACCTCTTTACCAAGCGGGAATTTGACCCCTGGGCGGACGCCCTGGGGGAGTCCCTGAGCGGGTACGGGATCGCGTGGTATCTCAGCTCGGTGCAGTTTGAGGAGGACACCGGCTTTTGGCACACCGAATGGGTGTGGGAGGTGACATAGTGGCAACCATCCAATTCAAACGGGGGGATGAGTACCTGGCCAAGATCGCCAGGCTGGAGGCCTCTTTGAAGTCCCAGGTGCTGGGCGAGGCCATATACGGCGCTGCCGGGATTGTGGCTGACGAGATTCGCTCCTCCCTCGAACGGATCCCCACCGATGAGGGTTACGGCACCCGGGAGAGCCCCACCCGGGGCCCTACGGCCTACCAGGTCAGGGGCCTGGCGGACAGCCTGGGCATTGCCTCCTTGCAGGATGACGGCACGGGTTACCTCAACGTCAAGATTGGCTTTGACGGGTATAACGGCATCAAAACCCAGCGCTGGCCCAACGGCCAGCCCAACCAGATGGTGGCCCGATCCGTGGAGAGCGGCACCACCTGGATGAAGAAAAATCCCTTTGTCCGCAAGGCGGTGACCGCCTCCCGAAAGCGGGCGCTGGAATATATGAAGGACTCTGTGGATCGCTCCATAGAGGAGATTATGGAAGGAGACTGAACTATGGCTTACGAACCCAACACCTGGAACAACGGCGATACCATTACCGCCGAGAAGCTGAATCATCTGGAGCAGGGCGTGGCAAGCGCGTCCCAGGCCGTGCCGGCCGCTACCACGCAGGCCGCCGGTGTGGTCAAGCAGGCCGCTGCGGTCAGTGATCTGAGCAGCGCGCCCACCCAGGGCGACTTCAACGGTCTGCTGGCGGCGCTGCGGGCCGCCGGGCTTATGGCGGCAGAATAGGAGGGAAATATAAATGGCCGGAATTGGAATGTATGGCGTATTTTACGCCAAGGCTACGGTGCAGGCCGGGGTGGTAACCGGCTATACCGGCGGCACAAAGCGGATGGGCAAGGCCATCAGCGCGGAATTTACGCCCAACACGCCGGAGGATAACCCCCTTTACGCCAACAATGGGGTGGGGGAGAACGACGCTTCGGGCGCCTCCGGCGGCAGCATTACCATGACCCTGGACCGTATGACCATGGATACGGCGGCCGACCTCTACGGCCTGGAGGTGGAGGAGACCACCGTGATGGTGTCCGGCAAGCCGGTCACCGGGCGGGGACTCCGGTACAAGGGCAACGAGCAGTCCGCGCCGGTGGGGGTGGCGTACATCCGGATGAACCAGGAGGACGGGGTGCGCGGCCATGAGGTGCTGCTCTACCGCCGGGGCACCTTTGCCATGCCGTCCCAGAGCGCCAGGACCATGGAAGAGTCCATTGAGTGGCAGACCCCCGAAATTGAGGGGACCATCATGGGAATGGAGGGCGACGGCACCGAGCCCTGGTACCAGACCTTTGTATTTCCCTCCCAGGAGGCCGCCATCGCCTATATTGAGAGCATCTTCGGCCCCCTGGCGGAAAAGACCACCGCTATCGTGGGGCAGGGGGCGGCCGGATACGCCAAGGTGGCAGATTAGGGAGGCGCGCCGTGAGGGTATCCTATGTGGAGTTTTTGGGGCAGAAGCACCCGATCTGCTTTTCCCTGGCCGCTACTGAGCAGCTGGTGGAGGCCTTTGGCAGCCTGGAGCAGTTTGCCGACGCATTGGATAAGAGCGACCTGGCCAAAACCGCCCAGGCGGTGGACACCACGTTCCAGATCCTCCTTAAGGCCGGGCGGATCTACGCCTCCGCCATGGGCGAGGAGCTGCCCCCCGAGCTGCCCTGCCGGCCCGCCGACCTGATCGACGTCCGGGACAGGTCGGCCATTGCCGCTATCTTTGCGGCCATGCGTGCGGACACCAGCCGCACAGTGGAGGTGGAGCAAAAAAACGGGGAGGCCACGCCGGACCCGTAAGGACGGCGTGGCTCTATTACCTGGGAAATCGGGCAGGACTGACCCGCTTTGAGGTACGCCATTTCCCCCTGGGGACGGTGTTCGACCAGATTGCCTGCTGGCAGATCTCGGCCTGTGGGGCGAAGGAGAAAGCTGAGGTGTCCGGCACGCTGATGGAGCAGATGCGCCGGTATTATCATGGGAGGTGAGATGATTGTCTGTTGATATCGGCCCCAGAATCGGAGTGGATGGGGAGGCGGAATTCCGCAAATCCCTGGCTAACATCAACCAGCAGATCAAGACCCTCGGGTCGGAGATGAAGGCGGTGACTTCCGCTTTTGAAGGCAATGAACACAGCCAGGAGGCCCTTGCCGCTCAGGCGGATGTGCTCAACCGGCAGATCGATGCCCAGGAGCAGAAGCTGTCCGCCCTTCAGAGTATGCTGGAGCAATCGGCCCAGAGATATGGCGAGAATGACACCAGAACCCTGCGGTGGGCCCAGGCCGTGCAGGACGCCACGGCGGATCTCAACCGGATGCGGAATCAGCTCTCCAGAACGGAGCGGGAGATGGACGGGCTGACCGACTCCACCGATGATGCAGAGGACGCCATGGACGACTTGAGCGGGGCGTCAGACGGCCTGATCGGAGGGCTTGCAGATCTGAAAGCGGGTTTTGACCTGGTCTGGGAAGGCCTGGGAGCCATTATGGATATTGGCTCCCAGGCCGTGCAGGCGTTCTTTGACCTGGCAGATGCCACCGAGGAGTACCGTACGGCCCAGGGCAAGCTGAATACGGCGTTTGAAGCTGCAGGTTATGGACCCGAAACCGCGTCGAAAGCGTATACCGAGTTTTATAAGATCCTGGGCGATACTGACACGGCCACCGAAGCGTCCCAGCTTTTGGCCAATCTGGTAGCCAGCGAAAAGGATATAGCAACGTGGACCCAAATTGCCGCCGGTGTGGCCGGGACGTTTGGTGATTCCCTGCCCATTGAGGGCTTAATTGAGGCAGCCAACGAAACGGCCAAGGTCGGACAGGTGACGGGGGCTCTGGCTGACGTTTTAAATTGGGGCTCATTGGCTGGTGAGACGTTTGGCGTTACCCTGCGGGAGAACACAAAAGCCAATGAAGAATGGAATAAGGCTGTAACGGAAGCCTCAAGCGCAGAAGATTATTTTAATTTGGCCTTGCAGGAGTGCTCGACGGAGAGTGAGCGCAATCAGCTGATTATGGATGCCTTGTCCCAAGGTTACGACCAGGCATCGGACGCCTTTTACCGGAACAATGAGGAACTGGTAAAGACCCGGGAAAATCAGGCGTTGGCGCAGGAATCAACGGGGAATCTGGGCGGGGCGGTTCAGGAACTCAAGAACGATATCAACACGGACTTTACCCCGGCAATCTCCGGTGTGGTGGATGCCTTTGCCGACGTGGTGGCGGGCGCTGACGGCGCCAAGGAGAATTTGTCCACCGCGATTTCCGAGCTGATCACCGAGTACAGCGAAAAGCTGCCGGAATATGCGGCCCTGGGCGCCGACATCATTGAGAGTGTGGGTCAGGGAATGATAGAAAATTCCGACCAGCTGGTCAGTGCTGGGGAGGACGCCATGGAAAACTTCCGCAAGGTCATACTGGAGCTGCTCTTATCCATGGGCAAAAGCATGGGTAAAAATTTAATCTCCGGAATGCTTCAGGGGTGGAAGGAAAGTATCGGTTGGGTAATAACTCAATTTGAAGAGAGTTGCGGCGGACTGGTGGCGGCGATAAAGCGCATTTTGGGAATCCATTCTCCCTCCACAGTGTTCCGTGATGAGGTGGGACGGTATATTGCCCTGGGTGTGGCGGAAGGGATCGAGGACAGCACGGATGATGCTGTCAAAGCCGCAAACGATCTCGCGGAGTCCGTGTATAAAAAAAGCGCGGAGTGGATCGATCGCCAAGCAAAGTACCAAGGGTATTCACTGGAAGAGCAGCTGGAAGTTTGGGAGACTATTCAAAACCAATTTATTGTAGAAAGCAAGCAGTATGCGGATGCGGAAGAGAGGATATTTGACCTGAAAGCAGATATTCAGGCCGAATATTTCTCAAAAGCAAAGAAGCGGATAGAGCAGCAGACAAAATACCAAGGGCTCTCTCTCCAAGAGCAGCTGAAGGCTTGGCGGGCAGTTCAGGATAAGTTTGTCGCTGAAAGCCAGCAGTATGCAGAAGCCGAGGAGAAGATCCTTGACTTAAAAAAGCGGCTTCAGGATGAGTACTACAGCAAGGTTGAGGAAGTCCAAGAAAAAATCACAAAGTTGGAGCAGGACTATCAGGACAAACTTGCGCAGAGAACAAAGGCTATTTTTGAGACATATGGATTGTTTGATCAAGTCCCGGAGCGTGAGGAGGTATCTGGAGACGAGCTGATAAGCAATCTAAAAGGGCAGATCGCCACCATTGAGGATTTTTACGATGGATTAAGGGTCCTTGCTGAGCGTGGAGTTGGCGATGCGCTTGTGGATGATATCAGGGAAATGGGGCCAGATGCCATTGATGAGTTAAACGCTTTACTTTCTCTTAGCGATAAAAAGCTGAGTGAATATGCGGCACTTTATCAGGCAAAACAGTCCATTGCCAATCAGCTGGCGATGGAAGAGCTGGCTGACTTGCGGGATGAAACAAATAAACAGATCTCTCAAAACCTGGATGAGCTGCAGCGGTTATATGTAAACTATGCGCCTACAGTTGGCGCGGCCTTAACTGATGGGTTGGTTGAGGGGATCTATAACGGGATGCCTTCGGTGATTTCCGCTGCTGAAGCTATGGCGCAATCTGTGGTGAGCGTTGTAAAAAACATTTTGGATCCTTATGATTCAAATTCGTTGTTTTTTGGGTTGGGCGAGGATGGCTTTGGAAGTGAACTAGTAAAACAGGTTGGACGTTCCATGGAGCAACTGAGCACGGCCCAGGCAGCGATATCTGTGCCATCGCAGGCCAGCCAGGCGACCGTGGCCATGTCAGATGGGATGGGCGCAGACATCGCCGGACCCATTGCCGCCGCCGTCCGCTCTGCCCTCCAGGGGGCAGGGGTGTACCTGAACGGCCGGCGGGTGGGCGTACTGGTCACCCAGAGCCAGAACAGCGCCGCTGTGGCGCGGGGGCAGTCCCAGGTCTATGTGTAGGAGGGAAGGAAATGCAGGCGAAGCTGACCATTAACGGCGTGGACATGACCCCCTGGCTGGCCCGGGAGGGTCTGGTACATACCCCGTTGGTGCGTCAGTCCAGGAGCGTGGTGACGCTGGACGGCCGGGAATACCGGACGGAGATTGTGGTCCACAGCATTGAGGCACGGTTTTTGGAGCTGCGGGACAATACCCTGGCTATGATCCGGGCGGCTTTATCCAGCCCTGCCACGGTGGTGTTTACTGATGACTTCGGCAAAGATCTGACCCGGGTTATGTACGTCACCGGCCCCTCTGTGACCGCTAAGACGGTGCAGGGCGGGCACACCTACTACAGCGGGGTATCCATTACCCTGGAGGAGCGGTAATGCAGCAGACAAGCCCTTTGTATCAGGCCCTTTTGCAGGACCCGGCCACCCGGAAGGAAATCCGGGTGACCATAGACGGGCAAAGCTATGGGGAGAGCAGCATCGTCAGCCTGAGCACAAGCGCCAACCTGTTCCCGGAGGACACCATGTCGGTGGGCGGGGCCATCGCAAAGGAGATCGACCTTGTCCTCTACCGGCCTGGAACCATCTCACGGATGGCACGAATAGCCCCCGCTTATCGCCTGGTAAAGGGGACCCAGGCCAGCGAATGGATCCCCAAAGGCGTGTTCTATGTGGATACCAGATCTTACGACACGGTGTCCGGAACATTGGCCATCCACGGATATGACGATATGCTCAAAGCGGAGCAGGAGTGGGTCCCAGACCAGTCTCTGGCCTTCCCCATGCCCATGGAGGCCGCCTTTGCGGAGATCGCCCGGCTGATGGGGCTGACCGTAGACCCCAGGACCCGGTTTAACAGCGGGTATCGGGTGGACTATCCGGCCAACGGCTATACCCTGCGGGATGTGCTGCGGTTTATTGCCGCCGCTCATGGGGCCAACTGTATCGTCACGGATGCCGGGCAGCTGCGCATGGTGGGTTTTGCGGAGATCCCCCCGGAGACCAATTATCTGGTCACCCATTATGGCGCGGCCATTACGTTTGGAGGTGTCCGAATCCTTGTCTGATAAGGTGTATCTGGGCCGGGCCGTCGGGCAGCTGAGCGAATCGCCCGCTCTGGCGCCGGTATCCAAAGTGGTGCTTTTGGTGGATGACGATACCGCCTATTTTGCCGGGGATGAGACAGGGCGGACGGTGGAGCTGACCTGTCCCTATGGCACGCAGGCTATGGCCAACAATATTCTGGCCTCACTCCGGGCCTATACCTATCGGCCCATCCAAGCCCAGGACGCACTGCTGGATCCGGCGGCGGAGCTGGGGGACGGCCTGACGGTGGGCGGGGTGTATACCGTCCTGGCCCAGACGGAGCTGACCTTCGATGCACTCATGACCTGCGACGGGGGCGCACCGGGCAAGACAGAGCAGGAGAGTGAGTATCGGTATCAGTCTCCTGTTTTGTCCGATATCCAGCACCAGATTGCCCGCACACGATCCGAGATCACCAAAACGGCAGAGGAAATCCGGCTGTATGTCGTGAATGAAGTCGAAGGCGTAGAGTCCGAGCTCCGTCTGACTGCGGACAGTCTCAATGCCCAAATAAGCTCTGTGGACGGGCGGGTGAGCAGCTTGTCTCTCAGTCTGGACAGTATCAACGCCCAGGTAACCGGTCTGGATGGACGGGTAAGCAGCTTATCTCTCAGCCTAGACGGCATCGCCGCCCAGGTCAGCGGTCTGGACGGGAACCTCACACGGATTGAGCAGAAGGTGGACGGCATTACCCTTTCCGCATCTACCAATGGTAATACCAGCCGTCTGTCAATCACGTCCCAGGGCGTGGAGATCTCCAGCACGGATATCACATTCTCGGGCATGGTCACGTTTCAACAGCTAAGTGGACCGCCTGGCTCCGGTGTCACCCTAATAAATGGCGGTTGGCTTCAGACGAATACCGTTATTGCCTCATCGCTGACTGGAGAGCAGATCGTTTTACGTCCAAGAGACAGCTGGGCTTCCGGCGTAATAAATATCACGGGTGCATCGACCGCAGATTCTGCTATTGAACTTCGCAGCTATGGTGCGTTGCGCCTGACTGGCATGGATGGCGACGTTTTTATGCAGGCGAAAGGAATGCAGTATTTGCATCTCGTAACTGGTGTGGCAAGCGGGACTATTCCGTCGGTAGTTGTAGGAAACGGCAGTTTATTGACAAATAACCCTTTGGCGTTTTCGCTTGGACTGCCTGGTCAAAAGTGGAAGACCGCCTACCTGGCGGAGCCCGCCAGTATTGGCAGTGATGCTGGTATGAAACACTCTGTCTCGTATGATACCAGCAAATATGATGCGCTTTTCGACCTGCTGAAGCCGGTATTTTACCGATACAACCACGGGGAGAGCGGGCGGTACCACACAGGCTTTATTGCCCAGGACATAGAGGCCGCTGTGGAGAGCGCCGGCCTGGAGTCCACGGACTTTGCGGGGTACCTGAAGGACCAAAAGACGGGGGAGTATTCCCTGCGCTATGAGGAGTTTATCTCCCTGTGCGTGGATCAAATCCAGAAGCTGAAGCAGCGGGTGAAAAAACTGGAGGGAATCGAATGAATAAGGCTTTGGAACATATTGACGCCGCTTATGCCTGGCTGTCGAAGGTCCCGGTGTCTGGAGAAGGCGTGGACTTTTTGGCCATGGCCCGGCAGGAGCTGAGGGCAGCCCGCCAGGCGGCTGCGGAGGATCAGGAGGCAAGTAATGGCTGACCGCACGATTGGTGAACTCCCGGTAGCTGACCGCCTGGATGACGAGAGCCTGCTGGTGGTGGAGCAGCAGGGGGAGGCCAGGAGCATTCAGGGCCTGCTGGTGCGCAGATTTGCCGAGGCAGCCACTGAGGGAGCGGTACAGGCTGCCCAGGCCGCCGCAGAGCAGGCTGAGCAGTCGGCCCAGGATGCGGCAAACAGTGCCGATCAGGCTGCCAAGAGTGCTGATGAAGCGGCTGAGAGCGCGCAGAGTGCCCAACAGTACAGTGGTAAGCCGCCCCGGATCCAAAACGGGACGTGGTGGATCTGGAATGCCGGTACACAGCAGTATGAAGATACCGGGGAGGCCGCACGGGGCAATGTGATGTATGCCACGTTTGCGGTGACCCCAGAAACGGGTGAGCTTATCATGACTACCCCGGACGAGTACCGAGGGCCTGTGTTTTATTTGGTAAATGGGATTTTGGAGGTGGCAATCAATCATGCCTAATACGGTTTTGGGCAAGGTCTCTCTCACGCCCCGGGGGGCGTATCGTTCCGGGACCCGGTACACGGCGCTGGATCTGGTGGGGCATGAGGGAGGCGGGTATATCGCCTTACGGGAGGTACAGGATATCGCGCCCAGCGACGACGGGGTAAATTGGATGCTGCTGGCTTCCAGGGGTGGGGAAGGAATCCAGGGAGAGCAGGGAATTCCGGGATATGTGTTTACTCCCAGCGTCAGCGCGGAGGGAGTAGTTTCCTGGACCAATAACGGGGATTTGCCCAACCCCGATCCCGTAGACATCATGGGACCGGAGGGTCCGAGGGGGCCGCAGGGAGACTCCGTGGTATCTATCGAGCATACCGGGGGTACTGGAGCACCCGGAACAACTGATACATACACCGTGAAACTCTCAAACGGTTCTATTGCAGGTATGTTTCAGGTGTATAACGGCGCCGATGGGAATGGGGCGGGGGATTTTAAGGCAGATGGTTCCGTCCCTATGACTGGAAATCTCCAGATGGGTGGAAACCGTGTCGTAGGCGTAGGCAGTGCCCAGGAGAGCACCGACGCGGTAAATAAGTCGGATTTGGACAAGGCGATTCAAAGCGTCATTGTTACTACCGACGCTGAACCTGTAGAGGGGAGTCTTAACCCTGTACAGTCCGGCGGAGTATTTTCGGCTTTGTCGAATAAGGTGAAAATTAGTGCGCTATCCGGCATTGATCTTAATGATGTCACGGTAGATGGGCATTACCGGACCCACGGGGAATGCACAAACGTCCCGATTACAGGAGGTGGGTGGGAACAGTGGACACAACTGCTCGTCATCACCGGACTCTACTCTGATAATACAACCCAAATCATGCCTATTTACTATACTGGAGATGTGTGGCTGCGCACAATTAAAGGTCCCGGTGTCTGGACGCCTTGGCGAAAAATCTCCATCGCCACCCCGCCGCAAGAGTATTCCCTGCCTTTGACCGAGGGATTTACTCCAATAAACCCATGCACCTATCGGAAGAATCAATTCAGCGAGGTGTTCGTTGGCGGTTCCACAGGTGGAACCATAACGGATGGTACTGTGATCGCCACACTCCCCGAAGGATTTAGACCCAAGCAAACTGTGGAGCGGCCTGCGACATTTGCGGTGTCCGGGTCCCAAGCTGCTGGTAGTGTAACGATCATGCCGGACGGAAATATATCTGTACATGGGCAGTCCGCCGCTACAGGTGTGGTGTTTGCAGTGGATTTTGTGGCATCGGATTAGTTTGCGCAAAACACCATTGTCCCAGCGAACCCAGGCCAGTTAGCTGAGTTCGGGTCCCTGGACTCTGGCACCTCCTGTGCGGCGCTGGCATAGATCACCCCATCATCACCTACCCACACTATAGCCGGTACCGCCGACATTGTGGAAGCTGCTGCATGAGCGACGTATCCCACGGGCCTATATTCCTCCGGGAGCGTGGCAATCTGCTGAGGGCCCGAGTTAATTGCCGCGCCGTTAGAGTGGGCAATACGAAATGTAACCGCCACAATCCCATCTTGCGTACGCAAATATTCTGCGGCGTTTATTTGTACCCAGCCATCGGCCAGCTGGAGGACATATCTCTGCGGCGGGGTGGCGGCGGGCCTGGTGACGCCCCGGTGGGACGCCGCTGCCTTCGCTTGGGTGGAGGGGGCTACCGAGGAGGAGGTCGCCGCATGGGAGGCCGAGCACCCGGCACCTGAATTACCTGAGAGCGTGCCGACGGCAGAGGAACGTCTCACCGCCCTGGAGGGCGCCATGCTTGCCATGATGGGGGTGCGGACAGATGTATGAATTCGTCCTACTTCAGTTCAAAATGCACCGTATCAATGAGGATCAGGTGCGCGCCCTGGCGCCTCAATACATTACCGAGGCTCAGGCTGAGAAGATTATCAGCATCATGAGCTAATAAGGAAAGGATGGTACATATGGTACAGATCAGAGAACACATCGCATTTGAAAACAGGTATTACAAGTCTGAGTGGAAGGAGTGGGTACCCGGCTATGAGGGCAAGGTGCGGTACAAAGACGGCACCTTTGCCCTCAATGAGGACGGCAGCCGCACGGTCTATGATGGCTCCACCATGCTGATGGGCTTTGTGCGGCCGGATGGGACTCTGGTGAGCGACTATCCGGAAGGGGAGCAGGAGTACAGCCTGACTTTCCTCCGGGCTGCCGCGGAGGTGGAAGTGTGAAAGCGGTAGCATCTATCCCGCTTTCCGAGATCTCCCGCCTGTCCATCGTGGTGACCAACTGCCGCAAGACGCTGGCCAAAGTCAAGGCGGAGACGGGAGCGGACTATATCCTAAACGGCGGCATGTGGAATCCGGATGGAACGCCCTGCCGGGGGCTGAAGGTAGACGGCAAGCTTTTGTCCGCCACCCCTTGGGGAGACATGGCGGGCTATGGGTGGGACATTCCCCGCGATCTGGCCCAGACCACAGACTGGCAGGGCTATGACAACTACATCGCCACATCTCCCCTGATTGTGGACGGCAAGCCGCTGGAGCACATCCCATATGATTCCGCCCAAGGCGGGCGGCGGCCCAGGAGCGCCATGGGTGTGGTGGGGGACTCCCTGCTGCTGTACTGCTCCAGTGATGCCTTTACGCCGGAGCAGCTGCGGGATCAGCTGGCGGACCGAGGATGCAGCTCCGCTATGATGCTGGACAGCGGAGGGTCTACCCAGTGTGATTTCAACGGTCAAACCATCCAGGCGGAGCGTAAGGTACACAACTGGATCTGTGTCTGGGTAAAGAACGAGGCGGCCCCGAAGCCGCCGGAAAGTGAGGAGCATATGGGAATGTACAGAGTAATTCCGTCCGTGGGTCTGAACATCCGTAGCGGCCCGGCGACAAGCTATGGTAAGGCGGGGGCCTATGCCTGCGGCACGGTGGTGGAGGTCCTGGCTATCCAGAATGGTTGGGGGCAGACCGCCAAGGGATGGGTCTCCCTGGCCTACCTGGAGCCCGTGGATGCTGTCCAGCGGGTTACGGATACCGGTATTGCCATCCAAGTGAATTACATCCCTAAAGGGCGGAAGAACCGGCCCGGCGGAACCAATCCGGCTGATGGAGTCTCCATCCATGAGACGGGCAACTTTGCTGAGGGAGCGGACGCCGCCGCTCACGCCTCCTGGCTCAAGGGCGATGATGCGGAGAAAAAGCGCATCAGCTACCACTACACCGTGGACGATCACTCCATTGTCCAGCACCTACCGGACGGTGAGACGGCCTATCACGCTGGAGACGGCGCCGACGGCCCCGGCAACACCACCACGATCGGGATTGAGATCTGCGTCAACAAGGACGGCGACTTTGAACGGGCCAAGGCCAACGCAGCTTCTCTGGTGCGCCTGCTGATGGCGGAGCACGGTTTTCCGCTGGACAAGGTGGTGCAGCATAATTATTGGTCAGGTAAGGACTGCCCCCAGACCATCCGGGCCACCCCTGGCGGCTGGGAGGCGTTCCTGGATCTGTGTGACGGCTGTGATCCGGAGCAGACCGAGCTGGAGGCCGCCGTGGATACCCTGGCCGCCGCCGGAGTGCTGACGGCCGTGGACTACTGGAAGGGTAACGCCTACTCCGCCAGTAACGTCCACGCCCTGATCAAGAGCATGGCCGCCTACGTGCGGAACCAGTGAGGAGGGATGGATATGGAGCATATCAATACCTTCAAGGCGGCCATCGCCGCCATCTGCGCCGCTCTTACCGCCCTGTGGGGCTGGTTTGGCTGGGTGGTGGTGGCCTGGGTTGTGTGCATGGTTATCGACTACGCCACCGGCTCCTGCGCTGCCCTGCGGGCGGGGGAGTGGTCCAGCAAGAGCGCCCGGGACGGGATCTGGCACAAGCTGGGCAGTGTGGTAGCGGTCATCGTGGCTGCCATCCTGGACGTGGTGATCGGCCACCTGCTGGCCAATGTGCCCGGCGTGGAGCTGCCCTTTACTTATACAGTGCTGTTGTGTCCCCTGGTGGTGATCTGGTATATCCTCACCGAGGCGGGCAGCATCATTGAAAATGCTGGCGCCCTGGGGGCCCCCATTCCGGCCTGGCTGACCAAGATGGTCGCAGCCCTGGCGTCCAAGGTGGATGAAGCGGGAGAGCAGGTGTCAGCAACAAGCGACAGGATAAAGTAAGTGCGGCCCCGCCATATTTATGGCGGGGCCGCACTTACTTTAGTCAATCATCGCACGTAAAATATTTAAAACTTCCTGGAGAACCTTCTCAGAAACACGGTCCCGAAATTTAACATGCCTGGCATTTAAATCGAGAACCTTATTCTGTTCGCACAAGACAAAACCAGTAGTACAAGTACTGTCAGCATCCAGAGGAACGTGAAGAGGAAAGCCATTATCAGTATTTGAGATAGCACATACCTGCGCTAAACCGGGAATTCGCTCCAAAGTATCATTGCCCCACACAACAAGTGCAGGACGATATCCGGCTTGTTCGTGACCTGCTGTCGGGTCAAAATAGAGCATAACAATGTCGCCTTGTTTAGGTTGGTACATTGTTAAAAGGTTTCCTTTCCAAACGATTTGCCAGTGTCCCACTCAGTTGGAATATATCCATCTGACTCATATCCGGCAAAAAGTTCTTTAATAGACTTATATGTGCAGGGAACTGCCTTTTCGATAAGAATAATTTTCCTTTCACTGTCAGCGGAAATAACAACCTCCTCTCCAGCCTTGTATTCTAAAAAGTCTAAGAGCTTTTTAGGTAGTCGTACGGCTTGACTGTTACCGACAGAGAAAATATGCGTCTTATAATTCATGAATAAACCTCATCAATTGATATCTCGATATACTTTAACAACAAAATGTATATTGAGATATTTCATTATGAATACAATAAAATTACATCGATATTAGTTTACAGCAATCGATAAAACAATATTATCGAAAGATTAAATATTCATTCGAGTTAAATGAGATTGATATTAGCCAAATTCCCTTGGGACATATTTAGTATATACAAAGTATATCTGTTTGTCAAGAGAAAAGTATAGATACAAACTATTTTGTTATATCTATAGAACGCCATATCTTTCTCCTTGCAGGAATCGTAAATCTTTTTCGTGTGTATGCAGACGGCCTCACGGATACAGGCGGAATCCTGCACGGGACCGGGCATAACCTTCTCAGGCATTGCAATACCTCCTAGCAGATATTGAAAGGGAATCGCCCTTTCGCTCCATTCTATGTGAAGGCTGGCGGGTGGTGCCTGAAGCGGGGTAAAAAAGGGGGCGGCCTTAGCCGCCCCTGACCTGTCTATATGCCCCAGTGTGTATGCCGCTGTGTACGGTCCGCCCAGCCGGTCCGGGTCTGACAGACCAGCCGGAAAGCCCCTTTCAGAGGAATCATCATACTGTGACAGGAAAAATATTACTTGTTCAGATTTTCGTGGTTTTCGTAGGCGATCTCCTGAAGCCGCTTGTACAGAGGCTGGATGTTGTATTTCTTGGGGAATTCAAATGTTTTCTCAGATACCGTCACGCCGCCGCTGGCCCGGTAGTACGGGGAGGAGATATAGGTGAGGTTGATTTCGCTGTCATCCATTCCAAAGCCGGAGGTCTCGGCTGAGACGTGGATGATGCTGGAGAGGTTGATGGAGTCCACCCGCATTTTCTGACCGGTGGCGCCCTGCTTGTCAAAGTCGATGATCCGCTTGTCGGTAAAGAGAACCACGTCCCGGATCAGCCGGAAGCCGAGCTGGATGGTCTCCTCGTTCATAAGATAGGAGCCGTAATCCTTGGTCAGCTCATCCACGGATACCTCGTTCATGTTGCCCATTACGCCCTGGGCCAGAGAACCGCCAAGTTTGTCAAAAAGTCCCATGTTAAATTACCTCGTTTCTTATAAGTGATATCAGGCAGCCCGTTGGCTGTCTCCAGTGAGATAGTCAATCTCTATGCCCGGCTGGATGTTGTAGGCATAGATGTGAAAGCAGATCCCAGCTCCGTCGTCTTCGATGGAGTAGGCCTCCATCCGCACTCCACGGGCCACCAGCTCGTCGCCCTGGAAATCCGGGGTGACACGGTACAGCACGTGATTGCCGGTCTCCTCCACATAGTCCGCTACCATGTTTTCAAAGGGCAGCATCCCCTCCATGTTGAGGAAGCGGGTGCCGGTGATCAGGTTGCGCTCGTTGGCGTTCTCGCCGGCCAGCTGGTAGCCGATCAGGTGACAGCGGTTATACAGATACATGCCGTCGATCAGATCGTCGTAGCGCACGGTATGCCAGCCGGTGGGCTGGACGGAGCCGATCTCGCCCCGGGGCTCTGTGGGCATCAGCTCGGGGCAGATGTTGGCAAAGGCCACCCCGCAGCGGCCCAAATCATCCAGGGAGCTGTATGTTTCAAAAACACCCCCGTTCAGTTCGTCTGCTGAAAAAAAGGCACGTTGTCGTTGACTACGGCGTAAGCCTGAGTCTCCGTATCGGTATCCACAGAGGCGGAGGGGCTGCCCACGCACTTGCTGCAGGGCTCCAGGCCCATGCCGGTGGCAGTCTCATAGGGCACTTCCCAGTAGGTGCCGCCGTTGCAGTTGCTGTCATAATGATATTTTGATCCGGTCCGGGTGATGTATACCGCCCGCTCCGCCGCAGGTGTGCTCAGAACAGCCGTGTTGGTGGTGCTGTCCCAGCTCACGTCCAGGCCCAGAGCGGTGGCTACCGCCCGGATGGGGAGGTAGGTGGTGCCGTTGATGGCGAAGGGCTCCACAGGGCTGCCGCCTGCATTGACCAGCGCCACCTGCTCGCCGTTCAGCGTCACCTTGATGTCATTGTAGTCTACCGTGACAGTCTGCTTTCCCACAGTAGCGGCAGCGGTCCCCACCAAGCCCACGACGGTGATGGTGGCCAGACAGCCGGAGATAAAGCTCTTCCAGTTCCTCTTCATTTCAATCTCTCTCCCTTTGTGTGTCCAAGTTGGACACTTTTTGACTGCGCTGCAATACAGGTGAAATTTGCCTTTTATGTATCATACCATACAGCTGGAAAAAGGACAACCGGAAAAAGACGCCGCGTTTCATGGGATAGCCTTGGCGGAGTGTTCCGGGAGGTCTAAACAGTTCAGGCGCCGCCCGTATGGGCGGCGCCTGTCTGTGTCAGTCCTTGGTATCCGGGTGGTAAACCTTCATGTGGGGGCCGGAAGTACCGGCGATGATGGGATTCGCCGGTTCCTTTCCACGTTTGGCTTTACCCTGGAGCTCCGGGACGGGGGGCTGGTTGTTGCGGGGCTGGGTGTGGGTCCGCTGGGGACGGGCCATGCCTTGCTTGGCCATCCGATCACCTCCATGTTGGGGTTAAAACAGCTGCTTGACCTCATTGGCCATGCGTTTGAGGTCTTCCAGAGTGGCGGGCTGCCGCTTGCGGGCGCGGATCTGGTCCTGGATATAGCCGGGCAGCTGAGAGAAATAGGCCTCCATGGCCGGATCTTCCATCAGGTTGGCATATCTGTCGCTATATGTGGATTCCATACAAAGCACCTCCGACGATAGCTTGCCCACAGACAGCATCCTTCATGAGATGCGGAGGGATTGGATAAAAAGCAAAAATCTGTACTGGGGATGTATCAGTACATACAACTTCGGCGGCAGTTCCGCCGGGTCAGTGAGGAGCGGATGAAACCATCCGCAACGGACCCGACGCCTGACGGCGTGGGAATATATTTGCAAAGGAGAAAAGACTATGAACAAGAAGCTGCACAAGTACGTCAACGAGATCATCGACCTGGGAACCGCCGCCAACATGGGCTGGAAAGAGGGGGTCAATATGTTTCTGGCCAACGTGAAAAACGCCGGCCAGGAGGGCGCCCCCCACTACGGCGGCGCGGAGCACCTGGACTGGAAGGCGGTGGCCAGGGAGATCGGCCCCTTTGACGACGGGGACGAGGCTGACATGATCAACACCTTCAACGCCGACTACACCGCCCACATGGCGGAGATCATCGACCTGCGCTCCGCCGGGGACCGGGACGGCGTGACGGCGGTGATGTGCGGTGAGTAACAGTCCGCTGGCGGTCTATACCCGCCTGTCTCCCAACCGGACCAGCCCCCGCAACCACGCCATTGACACCATCACCATCCACTGCTATGTGGGCCAGGTGACAGCACAGTCCGCCGGGGCGTGGTTTGCCAAAGAGAGCGCCCAGGCCTCCTGCAACTACGTGGTGGACAAGGATGGCAAGATCGGCCTGATTGTGGACGAGGGGGACCGGAGCTGGTGCTCCTCCAGCTCCTCCAACGACCACCGGGCGGTGACCATCGAGGTGGCCAGCGATATGGTACACCCCTACGCCGTCACGGACAAGGCGTATCATGCCCTGATCGAGCTGTGCGCCGACATTTGCAAGCGCAACGGCATCCCAAAGCTGCTGTGGCAGGGGGACAAGTCCCTGGTGGGCCAGGTGGACAGGCAGAACCTGACCGTCCACCGGTGGTTTGCCAACAAGGCCTGTCCCGGGGACTACCTGTACAGCCGCCTGGGGGACATCGCCAAGCAGGTCAATGCAAAATTGGAAGGTGATACAATGACCGGAGAGGAAATCTACAAGGAGCTGACGGCCTATACCGCGTCCCTCCCCCTGCCCGGCTGGGCAAAGGAGGAGCTGGAGGAGGCGGTGGCCATGGGCATTACCGACGGCACCGACCCCATGGGTTTGATCCCCCGCTATCAGGCGGCGATCATGGCCAAGCGGGCGGTCCAGAGGGGGGCGAGCACATGATCAACTGGAAGGTGCGCTTTTCCAACAAGGCGTTTTGGCTGTCTCTGATCCCCGCTGTGCTGCTGCTGATCCAGGTGGCGGCGGCGGTGTTCGGGTATACTCTGGAGCTGGGAGCGCTGGGCGACAGGCTGTTGGCGGTGGTCAACGCCCTCTTTGCGGTACTGGCCATCCTGGGCGTGGTGGCCGATCCCACCACCAAGGGCATGAGCGACAGCACCCAGGCTCTTACTTATGACAAGCCCAAGGAGGGCTGATTCATCCTTTGCAAAAGGGCGGGTCACACAAGCGATGTGTGGCCCGCCCTTTTTATATCATCTTTTCTGAGAGGCGGACAGCCTCAGCCGCCTCTGTTTTTCTCCTGGTGCCGGTGGAGCAGGTCGGAGCAAATCAGCGCCCCACAGCACACCAGAAGCACAACCCCGATAAGAATGGCGCAATTGCGGAAGAAGGCCTCCGGCATGACCAGAATGATCTGGTCGGTGGTGGGATCAAAGAGCCAGTTATCCTTGCCCGGGAAAAAGATGGCGTGGAACACCGTAAATGCCCGGTTAAAATCCAGCGCGGCCAGGCCGCCGACCACAAGCACCAGCCCGGCGGCCAGCACGCCGGCCCAGAATCCGGGGCCGCGCCCGCCGAAGCGGTAAAACCGGAGCACGCCCCGTTTATACAAGACCAGCAGGAGGATGGCCAGCAGGGCGGTGACGGCCAGCACGGCAAAATCCAGAAGAAACAGCCCCCGTACATCGGCAAAGTGGCTGCGCCCGGACTCCGACCAGGCCAGCTGCCCGGTGCCGAAGGGCTTGCCCAGCACGCAGAAGTCCAGCACCTGGTCGTAGGCCTCCCGGATGGTTTCCGCCGACCAGCCGGTCCGCTGGGGCAGGTTCAGGGCGTTGATCTGCACGTAGTAGAACGTGCGAAAGAGGATAGGCACGGAGATGGAGAAGCTGAGTACCAGCAGAGCCAGCACCACCGTGCAGAGCAGAGAGGCAGATTTGGATGGTTTCCTATTCAATCATCACACAACCTTCCGGCAGAGAGGGAGATCAGCACCTGGGAGGGCAGGTAGAACAGCCACATGCCCACCTGGACAAAGGGGAGAAAGGGGAGGGGCGCCATGCCCGGCAGCGCGGCGGAGAGGTTGCGCAGCCCCACGCACACATCGCAGCCGATAAAGAGAAACAGCCCCAGAGAGAAGCTGCGGCCCCGCCGCCCCAGGGAGAGAGAGGCGAAGGCGTTGGCCACCAGCTGGGAGAAGTAGAACAGGGTCAGCCCCGTGAGGGGAGTCAGCCCGCCCAGCGCTCCGGCGGCGGCCAACAGGGCCCCGGCCAGCGCCGCCCGGAGCAGGAGCCGAAAGGCCAGCGGCCGGCAGCCCGCCCGATGGAGCCTGGCCAGATAGAGCAGCTGCACCACGCAGAAGGCCGATACCCCGGCCAGATACCACCGGTTCAGCACCAGCAGAAACAGGTCGGCCAGCAGCGTGAAGACCAACGCAATGCCGGTCAGCCTGCCGTCCCGGTTTCCGGCCGTGCCCAGCGTCCACAGAAAGCACAGCACAATCCCGCCGTATTTCAGCGGCACATCCCAGCCGCTGCCGGGCAGCGCCAGGTCCAGGTACAGAAATGCGGCGTAGAGCAGCCCTTCCGTTATAAGAAAGGGGAGCAGCCACCGGCGGGAAAAGGCGGTATGGTTCATTTCTTGAATCGCTCCAGCAGTTTATTCTCCCATCTGTCGCCGTATTTCAGACAGATGAGGAACACAGCCACGCCCACCAGAACCAGAGGGATCATGACCGGCAGGGGGATGGAGAGGGCGGAGCCCCCCAATGCGGAGGCCGCCAGCAGTCCCCAGGGGCGGGTCAGGAGGGCGATGATAAGAAAGCGCCGGAAGGGGATGTCGGAGAGTCCGGCCAGAATACAGATCAGGTCGTCGGGGAAGAAGGGGAAGAGGAAGGCCAGAATGAGGAATACGTCCTGTTTGCGGCGCACCACGTCCAGGTAGCGCTGGGCGACGGAATGGCTGACCATGCGGTCCACAAAGGGCTGCCCCAGGCTCCGGGCCAGCAGAAAGACCACCACGGATCCCAGCACCACCGCGCCCCAGGTGAGCAGGAAGGAGACCCAGGTGCCGAACAGCATGCCGCCGGCCAGGGCGGTGACGTTGCTGGGGATGGGGGCCAGGATCACGGAGAGGAACTGGAGCAGGAAAAAGAACAGGTGGGAATAGGGGGAGAAGCGCTGAATATAGTCCCGCATGGCCTGCTGGGAGGAGAGCGCCTCGAAAAAGCCGCTCTTCCAGAGCAGCAGCCCTCCGCCCGCCAGCAGCAGCGCAGCGGGCAGCAAGGTAATGAGCCATTTCCGTTTCATCGCGGTCCGTCCCCCATCTCTGAAATCAGAAAGGACCGGATGGCACCCATCCGGTCCCCTATCTACAGGCTACCATGTTTCGCCCCTGTCTTCCAGAGATATTTCATTAAAATTTATCAGAAAACAAAAAACCCACACCTGCCGGTGTGGCCTTTGTCGCTTCCCGTCAACGCTGACTGCAGATCACAGACTCGTCGCTGCCGAAGATCAGCTCGTCCACATCGGAACTATCCACGCGATACAACAGGCTCATGCAGGTTCACCTCCTTCTTTTACTTATAGAAGTAGGATACCACATCGCTGGGGAAAATGCAAGTGGAAAATATAAAACTTGCATATAGGCTGGATCAAGAATTTGTAAATAGAAAGGGGCCGTCAAATGACGGCCCGCTTTGTGAGACCTTCAAATGGTTCCGGCGGCCTGGTTAAAAGCCCCATGCCAGCTTGAGCTGGTCCAGGGCGGGGGCCATCTCTCCGGCGGCAATGCGGGTGTAGCCCAGGATCAGGGCGGGCGGGCGCTCCGGGGGCGGAGGGGTCAGGTCGTAGGCGGACAGGGGGGAGAGTCCCACCTCCGCCTGGGCCGCCCGCCGGGCTTTGTACCGGGTGCGGGTGCGGTTCAGGTGCCGCTCAAAGTGCCCCCGCTCCATGAAGCGGGCCAGGGCGTACTGCTCAAAGGAGGGGACGGTGGAGGAGTAGAACCAGAACTCCCGCCGCCAGCGCTCCAGCAGGGCGGGGGGGAGCACCATGTAGCTGATGCGCAGAGAGGGGGCCAGGGTTTTGGCAAAGGTATTCAGATAGATTACCCGGCCTCCGCCGTCCAGACTTTGGAGCGCGGGGATGGGTTTGCCGGAAAAGCGGAACTCGCTGTCATAGTCGTCCTCAATGATATACCGCTCCGGCGCCTCCGCCGCCCACCGCAGCAGGGCCTGCCGCCGGGGGGCGGGCATAATGATCCCCAGAGGAAAGTGGTGGGAGGGGGTGACGTGGACCACCCGCACGTCCCGCTGGTCCAGCAGGTCCACCCGCAGGCCCTGCCCGTCCAGGGAAATGGGCTCCACCTGGACGCCGCAGCTGGTGAGGATCCGGTGGGTCTTGGTATAGCCCGGGTCCTCCACGCCGTAGGCCCCCTGGCGGCCCAGCAGCTGGACCAGCAGGCTGATGAGGGTCTCCGACCCTGCCCCCACCACGATCTGGTCCGGGTGTGCCCGGATGCCCCGGAACCGGTAGAGGTGCTGGGCGATGGCCTGCCGCAGCTCGGGCACGCCCTGGGGATGGGGAGCGGAGAGGAGCCGGTCCTCCTGCTCGGACAGCACCTCCCGCATCAGCTTGGCCCAGGTGGAGAAGGGGAAGAGGGCGGTGTCCACCCCGCCGGTGGAGAAATCCCACCGGAAGGCCGGCCGGCGGCGGATTTCCCCCGGCTCCGGCTGGAGGGCGGGCTCCGGCGGAGCGGGCTCCTGGGCCCCTGCCTGGACAAAAAAGCCCTGCCGGGGGCTGGGCCCGGAGGTAGCCCTCCGCCAGCAGTTGCTCGTAGGCGCCCTCCACCGTCACCACACTGACCTTCAGATGGGCGGCCAGGGCCCGTTTGGAGGGCAGATGGGTCCCCGCCGCCAGACGGCCGGCCTCGATCTCGCCCCGGATATGGCGGTAAAGCTGTTCATACAACGGCCGGCGGTCCCCGCCGTCCAGAATAGGGGTGAGCATATCCATCCCTCCTTGCCGTTAGTATAAACAAGGCCGCTTCAAATAGCAAGCAGGGCGGCGAAGTCCATCGAATGGAGTCTGACGATAAAAAATATAGCCCCTGTCCCAGCGGTATGAAAGCCCCCGCCGCGGAAATACTGAACTCAGATTTCGAGGCAAGGGGGCAAGAGCGTGCAGGGAAAAGTGGAGATCTGCGGCGTCAACACGTCGAAGCTGAAGGTGCTGAAAAATGAGGAGACCATGGAGCTGCTCCGCCGCACCAAGCAGGGAGACATGGAGGCCAGGGAACAGCTTATCGCCGGCAACCTGCGTCTGGTGCTCTCGGTGATCCAGAAGTTCGCCAACCGGGGAGAGAACGTGGACGACCTGTTTCAGGTGGGCTGCATCGGCCTCATCAAGGCCATTGACAACTTCAACATCGACCTGGACGTGCGCTTTTCCACCTACGGCGTGCCTATGATCGTGGGGGAGATCCGGCGGTACCTCCGGGACAACTCCACCCTGCGGGTGTCCCGCTCCATGCGGGACACCGCCTACCGGGTCCTTCAGACCAAGGAGAAATTCATGGCTGAGCACCAGCGGGAGCCCAGCATCGACGAGATCGCCAAGGCTCTGGATCTGAAGCGGGAGGACGTGGTGTTTGCCCTGGATGCGGTGCTGGACCCGGTATCCCTCTATGAGCCGTTGTACGACCACGGGGGAGATACCATCTGCGTCATGGACCAGGTGAAAGACTCCAAAAACACCGACGAGAGCTGGCTGGAGCACATCGCTTTAAAGGAGGCCATGGCCCGGCTCACCGAGCGGGAGCGGCACATCCTTGCCCTGCGGTTTTTCCAGGGCAAGACCCAGATGGAGGTTTCCGCCGAGGTGGGCATCTCTCAGGCGCAGGTGTCCAGGCTGGAGAAAAACGCCATCAATCAGATCAAAAAGAATATCTGACGGGCCGGCGGGAAAGCGATTGCCTTTCCCCGGGGCGGCATGGTACAATGAAAGGGAACACAGAAAGAGAAAGGGGTCCTGTTTGCCATGAGCTTTACGCTGCCTCTGTATCACGGGCCTGACTTTGCGCAGGCACAGCTGAAAAACGCGCCTAACGCGGAATTCCGTCCTGCCCCCATGGACGGCGTGGCGCCCGAGGGCTATCACGCCACCAGTATTTTCCCGGAGTATTTCAAGGTGAACGGGACCTGGCTTCTGGCGGAGGAGAGCCGGATGGACTGCGTGCCTGTCCTGCGGGAGGGGAAGATCGCGGTGGTGGAGTTCCGCAACCTGAAGGCGGGGGAGCCGGTGGTAGTGGGCCGCACCGAGGACGGCTCTCAGGGCATCTACGTCCATGCCAATGGCTTTGAAGAGGAGAAGGGGGAGCAGGACACCTTTTCCTTCCGGCAGGGCCGCTCCCGGGAGACGGCCTACTCCATGGACTACGACTCCATTTATGAGCTGCTGCGCCATGAAAAGGATCACGGCCGGATCCTGTGGGTGATGGGCCCGGCCTGCGCCTTTGACCACGACGCCCGGGACGCCTTTGCCGCCCTGGTGCGGGGGGGCTATGTCCACGGCCTGCTGGCGGGCAACGCCCTGGCCACCCATGACCTGGAGGCGGGCTATCTCCGCACCGCCCTAGGACAGGACATCTACACCCAGCGGAGTATGCCCAACGGGCACTATAACCATATTGACACCATCAACGCCGTCCGGCTGGCGGGCTCCACCGCCGCCTTCGTTCGCTCCGGCAAGGTGAAGGACGGCATTATCTACGAGTGCGTCAACCACGATGTGCCCTTTGTGCTGGTGGGCTCGGTGCGGGACGACGGCCCCCTGCCCGAGGTGTACGGCAACGTGTACGAGGGGCAGGACGCCATGCGCGCGCTGGTGATGGAGGCCACTACCGTCATCTGTATGGCCTCCACCCTTCACACCGTGGCCACCGGCAACATGACCCCCTCTTACCGGCTGGTGAACGGGGTGGTGCGCCCGGTGTACTTCTACTCGGTGGATGTCTCGGAGTTTGCGGTCAACAAGCTGCGGGACCGGGGTAGCCTGTCGGTGCGTACCATCGTCACCAATGTGCAGGACTTCGTGGTCAACGTCCGCAAGGGCGTGCTGTAAGAACAGGGGCACACAGGGCCGCGCCGTCTGGCGCGGCCCTGTAAAGCTTGTGTAAAGTCTATTGCCATTACGGCAAGAATCGCGTAAACTATGCCGTGTCAGGTCAGAAGAAAGGAGGCGGAGCCATGAAATGCGGGATTGTGGACGTGGGTTCCAACACCATCCGGCTGTCCATCTATCACTGGGAGGGCCGGAATTTCAAGCTCCTGATGAATAAGAAAGAGATGGCGGGGCTGGCGGGATACATCAAGAACGGGGTGCTCTCCGACAGCGGGATCCTGGTGGCCTGCCGGGTACTGGCGGGCTTCAAGGCGCTGCTGCGGAACTTTGACATCGACCAGATCCATGTGTTTGGCACCGCCTCGCTGCGCAATATCGTCAACACCGAGGAGGCCCTGGAGACCATCCAGGCCGTCACCGACCTGGGGGTGGAGGTGCTCACCGGGGCGGAGGAGGCGGCCTTCTCCTTCCAGGGGGCCACGGTGGGGGGCGGCGCCCCCGGCGACGGCCTGCTGGCGGATATCGGCGGCGGCTCCACCGAGCTGGTGTCCTATCAGAACGGGGCCATCACCTCCGGCTGTTCTCTGCCCATGGGGTCGCTGTCCCTGTTTGCCAAGCACGTCTCCGGCCTATTCCCCACCAAGGAGGAGCGAAAGGCCATCCGGGCCCATGTGGAGGGGGAGTTGGAGAAGGCCCGTACTGCCGGCCTGCACTGCAGCCACCTCACCGGCGTGGGCGGCACCATCCGGGCGGCGGCCAAGCTGTGTAACGATCTGTCCGGGGCCGACCCGGACAACCGGGTGATTCCGGTGGGGGAGATCAAGGCCCTGTACAAGGATTTGAAGAAGGGGGACCAGGACACCCTGCGGCAGATTTTGCGCTCGGTGCCCGACCGGGTCCACACCATTCTCCCCGGCCTGGCCATCCTGACCGCCGTTTTGCGTGCCTATGAGGTGGAGACGGTGTCGGTGAGTACCTGCGGCGTGCGGGAGGGCTATCTGCTCAACCGGGTGATGGGAGTGAAGGGATCGCATGAGTAAAGAAGTGGATACCCGCTACACCCAGGAGCGGGAGCTGTCCTGGCTGCGCTTTAACGAGCGGGTGCTGGAGGAGGCCAAGGACGAGCGGGTGCCGCTGTTTGAGCGGCTGAAGTTCGCCGCCATTTTCACCAGCAACCTGGACGAATTCTTCATGATCCGGGTGGGCTCCATCACCGACATGACCCTGTCCAAGCAGACCCACGTGGACAGCAAAAGCGGCCTCACCCCCAGCCAGCAGCTCCAGGCTATTTTCAAGACGGTGCCCGGCCTGTACAAGCAGCGGGACAAGATCCTCTCCCAGCTGGAGAAGCGGCTGCGCACCTGCAACATCTGCAACCTGGCCCCCTCCGAGCTGGACGGCAAGGAGCGCAAGCTGGTGGAGCGGTGGTTCCGGGACTACGTGCAGCCGGTGCTCTCCCCCATGGTGGTGGACAGCCACCATCCTTTTCCCCACCTGTCCTCCAGCAGTCTGGCCATCGCCCTCAGCCTGCGGATGGGGACCGAGCGCTGCTTCGGCCTGGTGCCCATCCCCAGGAACCTGCCCCCCTACATCCAGCTGGAGGAGCGGGGCCTGCGGTATCTGCTTACCGAGCAGGTGGTGCTGGCCTATGCCGACACTCTGTTTGAAAACTACCAGGTGGAGGAGAAGTGCGTGGTCTCGGTGACCCGCAACGCCGACATCAGCCCGGAGGACGAGGACTACGACGTGGGGGAGGACTTCCGGGCCCATATGCAGAAGGTGCTGAAAAAGCGGGCCCGGCTGGCCCCGGTGCGCCTGGAGATCCAGGGGGGCGCATCCCCGGAGCTGCAGCAGTATCTGTGCCAGCGGCTGAACCTGACCGATGCGCAGGTGTTCCACGCCAAGGGCCCGCTGAACATGGGCTATGTCTACTCTCTGGAGAACAAGCTGCCTCAGGAGAGCGCCGCCGCCCTGTGCTACCCCCCCTATACTCCCCAGTGGCCCGCCGGGCTGGCGAAAGGGGAGAAGCTGATCCCCCAGGTCCTGCGGCGGGACGCCCTGCTGTTCTACCCCTATCAGAGCATGGAGCCCTTCCTCCAGCTGGTGCGGGAGGCGGCCAACGACCCGGCGGTGCTCTCCATCAAGATCACCATTTACCGCCTGGCCTCCACCGCCAAGCTGGTGGAGTACCTGGCCGCCGCCGCTGAGAACGGCAAGGACGTGACGGTGCTCATGGAACTGCGGGCCCGGTTTGACGAGCAGAACAACATCGCCTGGGCCCAGCGGCTGGAGGAGGCCGGCTGCACCATCCTCTACGGCTTTGAGGGGTATAAGGTACACTCCAAGATCTGCCTTATCACCCGCCGGGAGAAGGGCCGCATCCAGTACATCACCCAGATCGGCACGGGAAACTACAACGAAAAGACCGCCAAGCTGTATACCGACTTCTGCCTGATGACGGCCAGCCCCGCCATCGGGGCGGACGGCGCGGTGTTTTTCCAGAACATGGCCACCTCCAACCTGAACGGGGAGTACCACCAGCTGCTGGTGGCCCCCCACGGCCTGAAAAACCGGCTGCTGGACCTGATGGATGGGGAGATCGAGAAGGCCCGCCAGGGCAAGCCCGCCCGCATTTTTGTCAAGGTCAACTCGGTGACCGACCGAGAGCTCATCGACAAGCTGGCCCAGGCCAGCCAGGCCGGGGTGCCGGTGACTATGAACGTCCGGGGCATCTGCTGCCTGCGGCCGGGGGTGCCGGGGCTTACCGACCACATCAAGGTCTTTTCCATCGTGGGCCGGTATTTGGAGCATCCCCGGATCTATTCCTTCGGCGTGGGGGAGGAGACCAGAATCTATATCGGCTCGGCGGACCTGATGACCCGGAACACTGAGCGTCGGGTGGAAATCGCCTGTCCGGTGCTGGACCCGGCGGTGCGCCGCCAGATCCGCCACTATGTGGAGCTGTACTGCTCTGACAACGAAAAAGCCCGGGTCCTCCAGCCCGACGGGTCCTATACCCGGGTGGAGCGGCCGGAGGGCGCCCCCGGCATAGACGCCCAGGCGGCGCTGATGGACGAGGCAGAGCGGGAGGCGCTGGCGGCGGCTCAGGCGCCCCCGGCGCCGGAGCGGCGGTCCGGCCTGCTGTCCCGGCTCTTCGGCCGGCGGAAGGAATAAGAAAAACTGGCTGTCATCCAAAGATGACAGCCAGTTTTTGTTTACATGGACAGCAGCCGCTTGCGGCACCAGGCCCGGCTGCGCCACCGCCACAGGAAGAGCACCGCCCGCAGGCATTCGTCGCAGGCCATGGCGATCCACAGGCCCGCCAGCCCAAGGCCCATGGGCATGGACAGGAGCAGGCCCCCGCCCACGGCGGTGAGCCAGGCGCTGAACACGCAGATGGCGATGGGGAAGCGGATGTCTCCGCAGGCCTGGAGGGAGCGGCACATGACGATGTTGACCGCCCGGCCGATTTCCAGGGGGATCTCAATGAGCATGATGGTATGGAACAGCTCCAGCACCGCCTGGTCGCTGGTGAACAGCCGCAGCAGGGGGGTGCTGAAGAGATAGAGCACCACAGACACCAGGGTGGAGATTACCAACGACACCAGCAGCGTGCGCTTCACCCTGCGGTCCACCTCCTCAATCTGTTCGGCGCCCATCAGCCGTGCCACCACCACCTGGGTGGCCTGGGACACCGCGGAGGCGAACATGTAGGTCAGCATGGCGAACATATTGGCGTAAACCCGGGTGTTGATGACGAACAGGGCGAAGTTGTTGCAGATGGACTGAATACAGATCTGGGAGAGGTTGTAGGAGATGGACTCTCCACCGGTGGGCAGGCCGATGCGCAGCAGCCGCCGGAGCTGGTCGACAGGGAAGGGGCGCAGGTGGGACAGGCGGATGACCGGCCCAAACCGCCGGCGGAACAGGATGGCGATGACCACCACGCCGAAGATCCGGGACACATCGCTGGACACGGCGGCTCCTGCCACGCCCAGAGCGGGCAGGCCGAAGGCGCCGTTGATGAGCAGGGCGTTGCCCCCAATGTTCATCAGATTAATCAGCACCGAGATGAGCATGGTCTCCTTCATCATCTGGCTGCTGCGGAAGAAGGCGGTGAAGGTGAGGTAGATGGACTGGAACACCATGCCGCCGCCGATGATCCGGATGTACAGGCAGGTGTCGGCAAAAATCTCCTCCGGCACCTTCATCAGGTGGAAGATAGGGCCGCACAGGGCCATGAGCAGTCCGCCGATGGCCAGACCGAAGATGCCGTTGACCACCAGGGAGACGGTGTAGGTCTCGTTGACCCGCTTCGTGTCCTCCGCGCCGATATACTGAGCAATAAGAATCATGGACGCGGTACAGATGACGGAAAAGACCAGCAGCAGCAGATTGGTGATCTGATTGGCGTTGCCGATGGCTCCCACGCCGTTGGGGTCATACCAGCCCACCATGATCTGGTCGGCGTTGCCCACCAGCATCTGCAGCAGCAGCTCGATAAAGATGGGCCAGGTGAGCGAGAGGATACCCCCGCTCCGGCGGGGGCGTTGCGCGGAGGCGTGCAGTTTCTTTCCCATGGGAACTCCTTCCAATCCTCAATATCATAAATACAGCAGGCAATATTATAGGAACTTTCATAGGGATTTCAATGGGAAAATTTCATGGCATTTTTCTCCCTGGAGGGCCTATCTTCGTCAAAGAGCTGAAAGAAAAAGGCTGTCCGCCAGAGCCTGGCGGGCAGCCTTTGGTTACAGAGTGGATTCATCCGGCGCGCGGTAGGTCATAAAGACATATTCCCAGTGTTCGTCATCCTGGTCAAGGTGGGCGTTATGGGTTTCCAGGTATTTTATAATAAGGGCAAACAGCTCCTCCCGCTCCTGCGGCGAAAGGTGGAATGCCCCGAACCGGAGCAGGCAGTGCTGATCCAGCTCGTTTTCCGGGTACTGGTGGGTGGCGTTGATCAGACCCCGGAAGGTGCCGTCCACAATATTGGCGGCCATGGCCTCCCGCTCCCCCTGAAAGGTGTCTTTCCTGCCCAGATGAAGGCGGATTTCCACGTCGTCCAGAGCGTAGAGCACCACCTTGCGGTCGTGTACCTCCATTTCCCGCTGGAGCACCACACCCATGTCCACTAATTTTTTCAGGTGCCCCTGGGCGGCGATGGGGGAGAGATTCATCCGCTTTGCCACGCCATTGGCGGACAGGGGCTTTCCGGCCAGACGCAGCAGATGGATGATTTCATGACGGACGGGGTGCAGCAGAACCCGAAACTGACATTTTTGCTCCAAATCAATGATCCTGGGCATGGAGGGGCACTCCTTTTCTCTGAGTTATCTTTATGATACCATGAAAACTTTGGCTGTGACAAGAGAAAGGTGTACCCTTTTCCAAATGAAAACGGGAAAGTTCAGTCGGGGAGCCGGCGGGAACGAGGGTCCAGGGCGTCCCGCAGGCCGTCGCCGATGACCGCCAGGCAGAGGACGGTGAAGATGATGCACAGGCTGGGGGGGATCCAGGCCCAGGGCCGGCTGGTGAGAACGGTGAGGTCGGCGGCGGCCTGGATCAGGCTGCCCCAGGAGGCCTGAGGGGTGCGGATACCCACCCCCAGAAAGCTGAGGCTGGATTCAGACAGGATGGCCCGGCCCGCCCGCAGGGGGATGGAGCACCACACCGGAGCCACCACGTTGGGCAGCACGTTGCGCCGCAGGAGAAATCCCCGGCTGGCCCCCAGGGCCCGGGCGGCCACCACATACTCCTGATCCCGGACGGTGAGGGTGTTGCCGTAGACCAGCCGGGCGATGCCCGTCCAGCCCAGCAGCCCCAGCACCAGCACGATGTTGAGGGCGGAGGGACCCACCAGAGCCACCAGGCAGAGCACCAGAATGATGCTGGGGAAGGACTGGACAATGTCAGCCAGCCGCATGAGCCAGAATTCCCAGGCTCCCCGGCGGTAGCCGGCCAGCAGGCCCAGGGGCACGCCCAGCGCAGCGCTGATGGCGGCGGCGGAGAGGCCGATGAGGAGGGAGACCTGCCCGCCGCACAGCAGCCGGGCCAGCAGATCCCGCCCCACGTCGTCGGTGCCCAGCCAGTGGGCGGGGGAGGGAGGGGCCCAGAAGCCGGCCTCCAGATCGCTGACGTTGGGCTCCAGGCCCATCAGCGGGGGGAGCAGAAAGACCAGCAGCAGCTCCAGGCACAGCAGGAACAGACAGGCCACCGCCCGCCGGTTCTGGCAAAAACGGGCCCAGGGGCTTCTGGAATTGCTGCGGAAAGGGGTCATGACGTCACTCCTTTCCGTAGCGCACCCTGGGATCGGCCAGTCCGTAGACCAGGTCCAGGAGCAGGTTGGTCAGGAGCACGCCCAGGGCGATTACCACCGTCACCCCCATTACCAGTGGGTAGTCCCGCTGGGAGATGGCGGAGAAAAGGAGGCTGCCCATGCCGGGCCAGCCGAAAATCTGTTCCACCACCACCGAGCCGCCCAGGATGTGGGGGATATGGCTGAGGATGGTGGTGAGCACCGGTACCAGAGAGCCCCGGAAGGCGTGGCGCACCATGACGGCCCCGTCGGTCAGCCCCTTGGCCCGGGCGGTGAGGATATAGTCCTGTCCCAGGGACTCCAGACAGGCGGAACGGGTCTGTTTTACCAGTTCCCCCAGACTGCTGAGACACACCACTCCGGCGGGGAGGACCAGATGGCGGAGCAGATCCCCCAGGCTGGTAAAGGTGCCGGCGGCGTACATGCCGTGGGTGGGCAGCCAGCCCAGGGTGACGGCAAAGAGGGCGATTCCCCCCAGGCAGAGCACAAAGCCGGGGACGCCGAAGCTGAGCAGGCTGAGGAAGGAGGCCAGCCGGTCCCAGACCGACCGGGGTTTCCAGGCGGCCAGCACCCCCAGCGGAAGGGCGGCGGCCACCGCCAGCGCCACCCCGCTGCCGGTGAGCAGCAGGGAGGGGCCCACCCGCTGGGCGATGAGCCGGCTCACCGGCCGGTTGTAGAAGTAGGACTGGCCCAGATCCCCCTGGAAGAGACCGGCCAGCCACCTGGCGTACCGGAGGGGCAGGGGCTGATCCAGGCCCAGAGAGGCCTCCAGCGCGGCTCGGTCGGCCTCATTGGCGGCCCCCTCGCCCATCAGATCGGTGATGGTGCCGGGGGCCAGATTGACCATAAGAAACACGAGCAGGGTAATCCCGAAAAAAACAGGGATAGCCGTAATCAAACGGCTGCGGATATAGCGACCCATAAGCGATGCTGCCTCCTGCACTTCCGGCCTTTCGGCACGGGCCGCTATGGGCGGCGGCCCTACGGAGGTTTTTTCTGTCTGAATGGGGCCGGTGCGGTTAACCGGCCTTTAACGTCCACTCCCACACGTTCTCATTGGAGAAGCTGGAGGAGGGGTAGTCGATGTTGTCCACGGTGGGGGACTGGGCGTGGAGGGTGCGGCCAAACCACAGGGGGATAAAGGGCCGCTCCCGGGCCAGCAGCTCCTGCAGCTGGTCCACCAGTTCCTGCCGCTCCGGGCCGCCGGGGGCGGCCTTGATCTGGGCGATCAGCGTGGTGTAGGGGGTCAGGTCCGCCACGTGGAAGATGTTGTTGCCCGCGCTGAACCGGCTCTCGGTAAACCACAGGGGGAGGGCGCCGGGGGTGTGGCTGGCAATGGCCATGTCGTACTTGCCCTCCGCCATGCCGGAGAACAGGGTGGCGGAGTCCACCGTCTCAATGGTCACAGTGATGTCCACCTCGGCCAGCTGCTGCTGCATGAGGGCGGCCAGGCCGGAGCGGTTGGAGGTGCAGGCCAGGGTATAGGTCTGTCCGTCATAGCCGCCCTCCTCCAGCAGCGCCTTGGCCCCCTCCACGTCCCGGCTCCAGGTGAGGGAGCTGGTGTAGGCCGTGCCCGGGGTCAGGTCGGTGGCGGTGGGTTCGCCCAGGCCCTGGGCGGTGTGGAGACACAGGGCCTCCTTATCCAGGGCCAGGTCAATGGCCCGGCGAATGGCGGAGCTGCTGACGGTCTCGTTGTTGAGCATCAGCTCGTAAAAGCTGTTGGGCACCGTGCCCTCCAGCACCTCGATGCCGCCGTCCTCGGCGGTCTGCCGGTCATCCGCCGCCAGGTTGCCGCCGAAGGCGTAATAGTCCAGGTCTCCCGCCATCAGGGAGGGGAGCAGGTTGGACTTGTCCATCACGGTAATGACCAGCTTGTCAAAACCAGGCCGCCCCAGCTGGTAGTCGGGGTTGGCCTGGAGGGTGAGCTGGCTGCCGGGGGTCTCCTCCACAAATTTGAGGGGACCGGAGCCGATGGGCGCCTCCCACAGCTCCAGAGCCATAACCTCCGACGGGTCAACCCCCTCCAGCAGGTGGGTGGGCAGCACGTAGAATTCCCGGTTGCGGTCCAGCAGGAAGTCCTCCGGGGCGGTGGGCGATTTGAAGGTGAGCTTCAGGGTGTGCTGGTCCACGGCTTCGGCGCCCAGGGCCTCCCCCTCGACGGCAGCGCCGTTTTCGTCGGTGCCCGCCAACACGTTGAATACCGACCGGGCCAGGGTGGGACAGTCCGGGTTGGTCATCAGGGCGATGGTGTCCGCCCAGTGTTCCGCCGTTACGGAGGTGCCGTCGTGAAAGGCGGCATTTTCGTCCAGATGGAACACCACCGCCATACCGTTATCAGCACTCTCCCAGGAGGATGCTCCCCGGGGGTCCAGGGAGCCGTCGGCGTGGACGTAGGCCAGCCGGTCATAGATCTTGTCGCACACAATGCGGGTGTAATTGCTCCCCGACGGGCTGTTATAGGGCATCAGGGTGTCCCAGGCGTTGGACATGCCGTAGCGCACCACGTCGGCCGCGTCCTGGCTGGGCCCGCAGGCGGCCAGGGAAAGGGCCAGTACCAGGGTCAGGATCAGAGCGGTCAGCTTTTTCAAAAAAATCCTCCTTATTCCACGGTGACGGACTTGGCCAGGTTCCGGGGCTTGTCAATGTCGCAGCCCCGCTGGAGGGCCACATAGTAGGCCAGCAGCTGCATGGGTACCACCTCCAGGGAGGGGAGCAGCAGGGGATGGGTGTCGGGGACGGAGATGACGTGGTCGGCGGTCTTGGCCATCTCGGCCGCCCGGCTTTGGGTGGTGAGACCCAGCACGTCGGCCCCCCGGCTCTTGACCTCCACCACGTTGCTCATGGTCTTTTCAAACAGGGCGCCGTACCCCGCCAGGGCCACCACCAGGGTGCCCGGCTCGATGAGGGAGATGGTGCCGTGCTTGAGCTCTCCGGCAGCGTAGGCCTCCGAGTGGATATAGGAGATCTCCTTCAGCTTCAGGGAGCCCTCCAGCCCCACAGCGTAGTCCAGGTTGCGGCCGATGAAGAACATGGAGGGGTGGTTGAAGTAGATGGAGGCGAAATACTGGATGTCGCTGCGGTTTTCCAGAATTTCCTCCATCTTGTCGGGGATGGCCTGGAGTTCGGACAGGATCCTGTCGTACTCATCCTGGGGGATGGAGCCCAGCAGCTGGGCGCAGTACAGGCCGATGAGGTAGATCACCGCCAGCTGGGTGGAGTAGGCCTTGGTGGTGGCCACGGCGATCTCCGGCCCGGCCCAGGTGTAGAGCACCCCGTCGCTCTCCCGGGCGATGGTGGAGCCCACCACGTTGACGATGGAGAGCACCTTGGTTCCCAGCCGCTTGGCCTCCCGCATGGCGGCCAGGGTGTCGATGGTCTCGCCGGACTGGCTGATGACCAGGGCAAGGGTGTGCTCGGTCACGATGGGGTCGCAGTACCGGAACTCTGAGGCCAGGGTCACTTCCACCGGCTTGCGCAGCAGCTTTTCCAGAATATATTTGGCGTTCATGCCCACGTGGTAGGAGGAGCCGCAGGCGATGACGCACAGCTTGTCCATCTCGGCCACGTCCCGGGCGGTGAGGGCCAGGTCGTCCAGCACCACTCTGCCGTTTTGGATCCGGGGGGAGATGGTCTTTCGGATGGCCTCGGGCTGCTCCATGATCTCCTTGGCCATGAAGTGCTCGTACCCGCCCTTTTCGGCGGCGGAGATCTCCCAGTCCACGTGATGGTGCTCCTTCTCCACCGGGCGGAGGTAGGAGTCGTATACCCACAGGTGGTCGGGGGTGAGCTCGGCGATCTCCCCGTCGTCCAGGTAGCACACCTCTCTGGTGTATTTGATGAGGGCGGTGACGTCGCTGGCCAGGAAGTGGGCCCCCTGCCCGAAGCCCAGGATCAGGGGGGAGTCCTTGCGCACGGCGATGAGCCGGTCGGGGCAGTCGGCGCACAGGATCCCCAGGGCGTAGGCGCCCTGGATGCGGGAGAGGGTCTTGACCACCGCCTCCAGCAGGTCGCCGTCGTAGTAGTATTCCAGCAGCTGGGCCACCACCTCCGTGTCGGTCTGGGAGGCGAAGCGTATCCCCTCCGACTGGAGGAATTCCCGCAGGGCCACATAATTTTCGATAATGCCGTTGTGGACCACGGCAAACCGCCCGCCCTGGCTGACCTGGGGGTGAGAGTTGACGTCCGAGGGCTCCCCGTGGGTGGCCCAGCGGGTGTGGCCCAGGCCCAGGGTGCCGTGGACGGTGCTGCCGCCCTGCACCAGGTCGCAGAGCACCTGCAGCCTGCCCTTGGCCTTCTCCACCTGAAGGCCCTTTTCCCGGTTATATACCGCGATGCCGGCGGAATCATACCCCCGATATTCCAGCCGGGAAAGGCCGTCCAGCAGGATGGGGGCGGCCTCCTCCCGGCCTACAAATCCAACGATACCACACATGTGCGTTCCTCCCGGAATTCTGAGTTTGAACAACGATGATACAGTATAGCACGAAAGTATGGTTTACACAATGGAGGAACCGCTGAAATTGGCCTCAGTCCCTCCGGCGGTCCTGGCGCGGAAGGCCCCGGTCCACCAGAATGGTGTCAGCTCCGATGCGCCGCACGGAGGACCAGGGAAAGACCGCGTCCTCCCACCGGCCCAGCAGGCCAAACAGCCGCAGGCGGCCGGGCACGATGAGCTGGGTAACCTCTCCGGTCTCCAGGTCCACCTCCGCATCCCCCACAAAGCCGTAGCGGCAGCCGTCGGCCACGTCGATAATTTCCTTGTACCGCAGCTCCGAGACCCGACACTTCATATACGCAGCACCTCCTGCCTGATCAGCATATGCAACCGGGCGGGAAAACAGACGCCCCGGCGTCTTGCAACGGCGAAAACGAGCGGGTATAATGTAAAAAATGTCAGGAGGCGACGGTGTGTGTTGAACAATCTGATCTATTGCCTGAATGCCACGGTACCCATTTTCCTTTTGATGGTGCTGGGCGTTTTTTTGCGGCAGGTCGGCTTTTTGGACCAGCAGCTGGCGGACAAGCTCAACAGTTTTGTATTTAAGGTGGGGCTGCCCATCATGCTCTACAAGGACCTGGTGGAGTCGGACTTTTTCGCGGTGTGGGATCTGCCCTTTGTGCTGTTCTGCTTCTTTTCGACTTTGCTGAGTGTTTTTATCGCTGGGGCGGTGAGCAGGGCGTTCAAAGACCGGTCTCTGGGCGGTGAGTTTATCCAGGCCAGCTACCGCAGCAGCATCGCCCTGCTGGGGGCGGCCTTTCTGGAAAACATCTACGGCAACGCCGGGGCGGCCAGTCTGGTGATCATCGGGGCCGTGCCGCTGTACAATGTGGCGGCGGTGGTGGTGCTCTCCCTTGCCAGCCCCAAACAGAAGGGGGTGGACCGGGCGGCGCTGAAAAAGGCGCTGAAGGGCATCGTGACCAATCCCATCATCCTGGGTGTGGTGATCGGCATGGTGTGGGCTCTGCTGCGGATACCATTCCCGTTCATCCTGCAGAAAACGGTGGGCAGCGTGTCCGCTACCGCCACCCCCCTGGGGCTGATGGCGCTGGGGGCCTCCTTCGACTGGAAAAAGGCCCTGGGCAGCTGGAAGCCGGCGGTGACGGCGACGGTGCTCAAGCTGGTGGTGTTTGTGGCGGTGTTCCTGCCTATTGTCATCGCCATGGGCGCCCGGAACGACAAGCTGGTGGCGGCCCTGGCCATGATGGGCAGCCCCACTACGGTAAGCTGCTTTGTTATGGCCAGGAGTATGGGATATGAGGGGACCCTGACCTCCAGCACCGTCATGCTTACCACCTTTTTCAGTGCATTTACCCTTACCCTCTGGCTGTATTTATTCCGCACATTGGGCTTGATTTAGACAAAAGGATGCCCGCCGCGGCCGCGGCGGGCATCCTTTTGCGGTTAAATACCTGCTCCGTTGTTCCATTTCCAGTCCCGGATCTCCGGCAGGTCACAGCCACGAGAAGTGATATACTGGCTGTGCTCCACCAGCTTGTCCTTCATCAGCTGGATGAGGAAGGCCCCCCGGTTGCCCAGCTGGGGCAGCCGCTTGACGGTGTCGATCACCAGGTCAAACCGGTCAATGGAGTTCTGAACTCTCATATCAAAGGGGGTGGTGATGGTGCCCTCCTCCTTGTAGCCCCGGACGTGGAGGTTCTTGTTCCGGCGGCGGTAGGTCAGCTCGTGGACCAGGGAGGGGTAGCCGTGGAAGGCGAAGATGATGGGCTTGTCCCGGGTGAAGAGTACGTCGTAATCCTCGTCGGTAAGGCCGTGGGGGTGCTCGGTGTGGGGCTGGAGCTTCATCAGGTCCACCACGTTGATCACCCGCACCTTCAGCTCGGGCAGGTAGCGGCGGAGGATGGTGACGGCGGCCAGGGTCTCCAGGGTGGGAGTCTCGCCGCAGCAGGCCAGCACCGCGTCGGGCTCCGCCCCCTGGTCGTTGGAGGCCC